>CEPV01046063.1_pt1 | contig 14436 bp, 17 predicted proteins | sample 530451 | NCBI WGS metagenome assembly CEPV01 (sample SAMEA2620097, study PRJEB7988) | marine metagenome | isolation source: saline water (ENVO:00002010), including | reverse complement strand
AATCGTTCCTGAATCTGCTTCAACCGCCACTACTTCTAATTGACAACGCTTAAATATTCTAAAATAGGCCTGTTTAACTTTTTTGTAAAACTCCATAGCATTTTTTTCTGAAGAATCAAAACTATATAAATCTTTCATAATGAATTCGCGAACCCGCAAAAGACCGCCCGTCGCCCTCATTTCATTGCGAAATTTATTCTGAATATGATAAAGATAAAGCGGTAAATCCTGGTAAGAACTAACTCTTTTTCTAACTAAATCGGTGATTACCTCTTCATGGGTTGGCCCTAAGCCAAATTCCTTTTTATGACGATCCTTAACTACAAACAAAGGAGGATCAATTTTTGTCCAGCGATCAGTTTCTTGCCATAAGCTCTTAGGAATTAAGGTAGACATTAATAGCTCTTGACTGCCAATAGCATTCATTTCTTGCCTGATAATATCTTCAATTTTACTATGAACCCGCCAGCCTAAAGGCAAATAAGTATAAATGCCAGCCGCTAACTGATTAATGAAATCACCCCGAGTTAAATATTTATGGCTAATCGCTTCTGCTCCCTTAGGAGCATCTTTCAATGTTTTAATAAAAAGTTTTGATTGTTTCATATTTAAAATACTCTAATAATATCCCGCCAAGTTACCACAATCATTAATATAATCAAAAGAACAAAACCAGTCATATTAGCATACCTTTCAAACTTCTGATTTAAGGGCGATCCTTTAACTTTTTCAATTGCTAAAAAAAGCAAACGACCGCCATCTAAAGCCGGAATCGGCAAGACATTAATAATGGCTAGGTTGATATTTAAAATAACGGCTAATTGTAATACGTAGATAAAACCCAATTGGGCTGCCTGGCTAGTTAAATTAAAAATCCCAACCGGCCCGGCAATATCCACGCCCAATTTACCAGTGATTATTAAATTCCATAGAATCCCGCCTAGAGCAGTAATGATAAACCAAGTCAGACTCAAAGCGCTAATAATTCCCTTAAATAGCGCCTGATACCAAGGATAAGAAACAATAGCTGTTCTAGCCAAGGCAATGCCTGAAAGCCCTTGGTCAGCTGGATATTCTGAACGTAAAACCAAATTCTTTTCCAAGGCCTGATCGCCTCTTTGAATAATAAAGATTATTTCTTCTCCTTTATACCTGCCAATAAATTCCTGAGTCCCAACCACAGTTGCCACTTTTAATTCTTGGCCTCCGGCTCTTAATCCGGCGATGGTGTCGCCCACTTTAATCCCGGCCATATCAGCTGGTGAATTAAGAGCAATCTGAGTAATCTGGACTCTAGGATCTTTTAAAATACCTGGCTCATTATCTTCAATTATATTAGGCGAACCAATCCAATAACCCAAGCTTAAAAGAAAAGCAGCTAGAATAAGGTTCATAGTTACTCCAGCTACAATAATTCTAGATCTAACTCCAATCGGCTTGCTATAAAAAGCGCGGTTTTTATTAAGATCATCTTTTTTTCCACCGTCTTCTCCATGAATTTTAACAAAACCGCCCAAAGGCAAAAGATTCAATGAATAAATTGTTTCCCCTTTTTTGATGCCAAAAATTCTAGGCGGGAAACCAAAACCAAATTCATCAATCCTAATATTAGCCCGTTTAGCCATAACAAAATGACCCAATTCATGGACAAAAACAATCAATCCGAATATTAAAATAAAAACAAGAATAGTTAAAAACATATTAAATAGTCATTATTTCTTCTTCTTTTTTCTGGCCGATTTCATCTATCTTTTTGTTATACTCATCAACTGTTTCCTGTAATTTATCTTTGGCTTTAAACTTATCGTCCTCGGTCATCTCTTTAGCTTGTTCCATATTCTGAATCTTTTCCCAGGCTTCACCCCTTTGGCGGCGAATACTAATCCGACACTCTTCTAATTTCTCATGAATAATCTTAGCCAATTCTTTACGCCTTTCTTCGCTTAAAGCAGGCACTTTTAACCGAATGAAATCTTCTTCCACCACTGGACTTAAGCCTAATTTTGACTGCCTAATGGCCCATTCAATATTCCTGATAACCGCCTTATCCCAAGGACGAACTATAATCATTCGAGGGTCTGATATCTGAATAGCCGCTAATTGTTTAAGCGGCATTTTTTGATCATAGACCTCTACTTCTAAATCCTCAATTAAACTTGAAGTTGCCCGGCCGACCTGCAAACTAGCCAGTTCGGTTTTTAAATAATCAACAGTTTTATCAAGACTAGGCCTTGTTTTGTCAATCAATTCTTTATACATAGAATTAAAACTCTAAAACTAAAACTTCCAAAGCTAATTGAGCATTAATGCTCGGATTAGCTAAAAGCCAACTTGTTCTCCTAATGGCCTGAATAATACTCTTTATTTTCCCTAATGAATAAGAATCTTTGTAATTGACTGCTACTGGACAAATAGCTCGATCAGCGCAGCCAACTGATAACAAAAGTAAATCCCTAAACCAGAAAAGCCAATGTTCTAAAACCTGTTGAGCCAAAGGCAGATCTTTGGCTATTTTCTCAATATATTGATAACGTCGATTTAAATCAGCTTTTAGCAATTCTTCTAATTGATTAATGATTTTGGCTTGGTTTTTTAACAATTCTGGATTTTCTGAATATCTAACCGCTAAACCAGGCCGGCCATTGGCCAAACGAACAATTCTTTTTAAATCTCTAACTTGACCCATTGATTCAAGACCCTTTTCAATTTCTTTTTCGTTAACTGATAAAAAATTAACCTGCTGACATCTTGAAATAATAGTTGACAATAAAGATTTTGGCTTTGAAGTAATTAAAATCAAAATCGCCTTACCAGTTGGCTCTTCCAATGTTTTTAAAAAGCAATTACTTGCTTGAGCAGTCATCTTGTCTGCTTGATCAATCAAAACAATCTTATACGGAGCTTGATACGGGAATAAGCTCATCTGATGCTGAATTTCTCTAATCTGCTTAATACTAATAACTGATTCTGGCTCGGCTATATGGACATCTGGATGAACCGTTTTATCTAATTCTCCGCCAATTAGCATTTTAATAAACTCTAAAGCCACTGTTCTCTTGCCTAAGTAAGCCGAACCGGTGAAAAGATAAGCATGAGCCAAGCGATTATTTTTAATGCTTTTCTTAAAAAAATCTAAAATGCGCTGATGTCCAATAACCATACCCCCGTTAGAAATTATTTTTCTTAAATTATTAACATACCCCGTATACTGTAATTTCTAACGGGGCGTAATTATTTAAAACTATATCATACTTTTCCATCTTCTACAATATCAAAAAAGAGCCTCAACGACTCTTTTTACTTTGCTCTACCACTTCAATTACATATTCCTTCATGATTTTGTTTCCAGGGCAATTATTCTTTCTTCATGTTCCTCTATCTTTTTATCATGACTACTATAAAGCTCGGTTGATACTGTGCTTTCTTGTTCTAAATCATCTAATCGTTTAAGAATCCTATCTTGACCACTTAAGACTTTATCAAATTTCCTACCGGATTTTCTATCTATTCGACTGAATTTTTTATCAATACCATTAAATTTTTTATCTAAATAATCTACAAATTCTTTATCCATTTTATTCCTCCTTTTTAATTTTTAAATATTTTTTTAAATAAGCAAGTAATTTAGCTGAACATTTTTCGCAAAGATCAAAATAAATAGACCTTTCACCAAAAATATGGCCTTTTATCCATTTACTTTCTAGGTTCAATCTATTCTTTTCTTTCTTTATCTTTTTACAAACATCACATTTAGTTATATCCATGATAGTCAAATTTTAGCACAAACTTATGAATATTAAAATAGCCTTCAATAACATATTCTTTAATCAATGAATTCTACGGTTGCTATTATCCCTTCTAATTCTTTTATTATGTCTACAATAGGTTCTTCACAATAAAAATGATCGAAAGAATAATTATATCCTTTTCCGACCACCTCATATATTCTTGAAGTGCACGTTCCATAACTCTCATAGACCACCATTTGTTTATCTCCGATTGTTTTTTCTCTAGGTTTAAAGACTTCAATGTCATCTTGTTGTTGTTCTAATAAAATTGTTTCTATATCGCGATTAGATGATATAGATATATTCAATCTAAAAGTATCGCTAATCCAAGCACGAGGTTTTCCAAAAATAAGATGAGCTGTACCATAGGAATCCATAAACTCTTTATAAGGCAGGACTTCACAGTTTTTATTCCCCCAATCAGAGTTATATGGGATATCAAAAGAAATTCCTTTTTCAGTATTTATGTACTTAATGATCGTATCAGCATCATCAGTATTAAAGTCTTCTCTAAATTCATATGGATCATCAAATCCTTCGCTATCTTTCTCATAACAACCAAAGCCAGATATCCTTTTTTTCTCCCCGTTAGTTTCAATGAGTTTAAGTGTAGAAATCATGCTTTCTGCCTCTGATTCACTTAAAATCATGTTTGTTATATCAAAAACATTTCCATCTTTACTGAAGACATAACTATTTTCCATAAATCCTGTTTTCTCTTCGATAACTGTTATTTCTATATTATTAATAACGACTTTTTTAATGTCTATTTCCGATAAATCAGGTGATCTAATGTCTTCACAAATTGATTTTTTTTTTGTTCTGGGGACCATACTATTTGTTCTTTATCAGCACACCATTCTTCCACAGAATATTTTTTAGGATTTTCATAAACATATATCCAAAAGCCAGCAATTGCAGTATCGCGACCCACATCTTCTTCTCTGATAAATCCTATTACTTCTGGCTTAGCTGTAGATACTACTAACCTACTAGGATATTTCATTTCATATCCATACTCTTCATTCCGGTAAGTTTGTCAGTTGGCGGTTGGGGCAACGATTTCTGGGCAAGGAGCGAATTCACAATCTGGGGCGATTCTGCCGACCGCAGAACCATCAGGACAGATTTTAGCTTCTAAACTACAAGCGATTTGCTCAGGATCTGATTGAAGATAAAAGTATTTATAGGCTCCCCAAGCAGCCAAATCAATAAAAATAAGGGCTACTATGACAATAACTAAAATAGTAACCCATTTAGATGAATTACTATCTTGAGGCGTTTTTGGTTGAATGGTTTGATACTCCATATTTTGATTTTACCACGTTTTGCTCTACCACTTCAATTACATATTCCTTAATTGCTCTTTCAAATCTTTCTTGAGAGAACTTTTCGGCCCTTTTACAAATCACCAAAGGACTATAATTCTCAAGATTAAGCCTTAAGCGCCTAACGCCATCAGCTAATGATTCAGTAGCTAAATCATCAAAAAATTCTCCAGTAATCCCTTGAATAATTGTTTCAGTTGCCCCGCCTTTGCGATAAGCTAAGACCGGCTTGCCATAACTCATCGCTTCAACCGGAGCAATGCCAAAATCATCCTCGCCTGGAAAAATAAAAGCAGTACAATTTTGAAAATGATCCTTAACCGATTTATCTGATTGCCAGCCCAGAAATTCAATAGTTTTACCGGCCGTTCTTTGAAGCCGCGCCTTGTCTGGCCCCTGGCCGATAATCACCAAAGATAACCCTAATTTGTTAAAAGCGTCAATCGCCAGGTCAATCCGCTTGTAAGGAGTCAATTGAGAGACAATTAAAAAGTATTCTTTATCCTGCTTTTGAGACGGTCTATTAAATTGCTCAATCTCTACCGGTGGGTATATTACTCTTGATTCCCGGCCATAAAACTTCTTAATCCGTCCAGCCGTAGCTTTGGAGTTAGCAATAAAATGATCTACTCGGTTAGCGGCTGACCTATCCCACATTCTAATATAGTGCATCATAACTCTAATTGCTCCATTAGTTAAAAATCTTTTTCTCTGATCTTTAACATAAGACGTATAAGCATCCCAGCCAAAACGCATCGGGCTATGACAATAACAGATATGAGTAGCCCGAGGACGAGTAATAACTCCTTTAACAAAACTGTTAGATGAAGAAATGATTAAATCAAAATTCCTTAAATCAAATGTTTCTGGAGCTAAGGGGATAAAGGGCAAAAGATATTTCTGGCGTTTACGCCAAAATCCAGGAAACTTTTGTAAAAAAGAAGTATGAACCTCAGTATCAGAAAAATACTTACCCATTTTCTCTTGATCGTAAAGCAAAGTATAAACAGCCGCTTGAGGAAAGATTTTTCTCAAACTTAAAAAGACCCTCTCGGCTCCTCCGAAGCGAATAAGATAATCGTGTACTAAAGCAATCCTCATTTTATTTCAATAAAACCTCCAAAGTTTGTCCAGCGCATTTTGCCCAAGAAAACCTTTTAATATTTCCGTAGCCTTGCTTAATTAAATCTTTCCTAATTTCCTGATCCTCTATTACTTTATACATCATATCGCTAATCTGTTCAATGCTATTTGGCTCAACAAACATTGCTCCTTGCCCGGCCACCTCTGGCATTGAAGAGATATTAGAAGTTATGACCGGACAACCAACAGCTTGAGCTTCTAAAATTGGCAAGCCAAAACCCTCATAAAAACTCGGGAAAATAAATATTTCGGCCCTTGAAAGCAATTGCCATTTCTCTGCTTCGCTGACATAGCCAGTCTCAATAATTTCTAATTTTAAATTTTTAATTTTTAATAAATTTTTAATTTTTAATTTTAAAACATCGTAACCAAAACCAGGCAAACCGGCTAAAATAAGCTTGTGTGGAACTTGATATTTTTTCTTTAAAATTTTATACGCCTCTAAAATGCCCTCAATATTTTTCTTTAATTCAATTCTACCGATATAAAGAATATAAGGCATCTTAGACACTTTGTTAGACACTGAATGCCTAACAGTTACTCCATGATGGATCACTGATATTTTATCAGAGTCAGCTTGATATAGTTTTATTAAATCCTGTTTGGTATTTTCAGAAACAGCAATAATTTTACGGGCGTGTTTTAGGGCATACTTAGTAGCTCTTCGTAAATATTCCAAATGCTTCCAGGGATACATTTCTGGATAATATTCATATTCCAAACCATGAATGGTCACAGTTGAATTTTCCGGATGAATCAAAGGCAGAATATGAACCGGGATAAAAAGGACTTCTGGTTTATTTCTTATCATTTCTACAGCCAATCTCACCTGAGTCCACATCGGACCAAGCCATTTTAATTGTTTAATCTCAAAATTATCAGTTAAAGAAAATCCTTGAGCATTAACTCTAGCATCTTGATAAAGGATAAAATGATGCCCTTGAGACTGTTCCAGCATCATTAAATGATTAACCAATTGATAAGTGTATTCCTCCACTCCGGCGCGCGGCTGTTTAAAAGCAGCCACTGCATTAATACCAATAGTCATATACCAAATTTGTCTTAATTTGGAGCAAAACTTGTTTTGTGAACAAATTAAGCTACAAATTTGAGTACCCCGCTCCTTTTAAAGCTTTGTTAGTTTAATTAAACTTGTAAGTTCAATAATCTTTCAATAATTAAAGGATTAACACAACATTAGAAGGGGCGGGGTAAATGTTTTATAACTGATTCGCCAAAGGCGAATCAGACAAAGCCTTTTACTTTTTACTCATAATACTTCTTTTATAAACTTCTAAATTATCTAAAGCCAAGCCAGCCCCTTTAGCCACGCATAAAGTTGGGTCCTTGGCAATACGACAAGTTACGCCAGTTGATTCGGCAATCAAATCACTCAAATTCTTAAGCAGGGCGCCTCCGCCGCTAAGAACCATACCCTTATCCATAATATCAGCTACTAATTCAGGCGGCGTATCCTGAAGAACGCTTTTAACTGCCTTAATAATCTCTCTTAATTGTTCAGAGATTGCTCCAGTTATTTCATTAGCTTTAATTTCAATATCCTTAGGCAAACCGCCAACTAAATCTCTTCCCCGAATTTTTAGACTTGGTTCATCTTCCTGAGGCAAAGCGCTGCCCACCTTTATTTTAATCATCTCTGATGTTCTTTCGCCAATAGCTAAATTATGTTTTTTCCTAATATATTCACAAATTGCTTGATCAATTTTATCTCCGCCCACTCTGACTGAAGAGCAAGCCACAATACCGCCTAGAGAAATAACGGCTATTTCTGAAGTGCCTCCGCCAATATCAACAATCATATGGCCAGCCGGCTCATTAATATGAAGGCCTGCCCCAATAACTGCTAAAACCGGTTCTTTAACAACATAAGCATTTTTAGCTCCGGCCTTAACCGTCGCCTCAACCACGGCCCGTTTTTCGGTAGAAGTAATTCCAGCTGGAACGGCCACCATTATATCGGGTCGGAAAAATCGCCAACGGCCTAAAACTTTACCAATAAAATATCGAAGCATTGCTTCCGTAATCCGATAATCAGCGATAACCCCATCTCTCATGGGCCGATAAACAATAATTGCTTCAGGCACTCGTCCTAGCATCTCTTTAGCCTGATCACCCACCGCTAAAATTCGGTTGTCCTCAATAGAAACAGCCACCACAGTCGGTTCATTAATAACTACTCCTTTTTTAGGCAGATAAACTAAAGTATTAGCTGTACCTAAATCAATGCCAATTTTTTTAACAAACATAAATAATAATTTTCAATTTTTAATTAATACGCCTTATATCTGCTCCAATCTTAGACAATCTATTCTCTATTCTTTCATAGCCACGATCAATTTGGTAAATATTTTCAATAACTGATTCGCCTTGGGCGGCTAAGGCCGCAATGACTAAAGCAACCCCCGCCCTAATATCAGGACTAATTAAACGACGACCATATAATTTGCTTGGTCCTTGAATCATGACTCGATGAGGATCACACATAATAACTTGGGCGCCCATCTGGTTAAGCATATCAGTATAAAAAAGCCGACCGTCAAAAATAGTTTCGTGAATTAAAGAAAGGCCTTGAGCTTGAGTCATTAAAACAGTAAAAGGGGCCTGTAAGTCAGTTGGAAAACCAGGATATTCATGAGTTTTTAAATTAACTGCTTTTAATTTAGAACCGGGTTTAATTAGCGCAGAATTTTTAGCTATTTTTAAATTAGCTCCAACTCTTTTCAAAAAAGACCAAAATACATCTAAATGTTCTGAATCCAGACCCGTAACTTTAATCGGGCTATTAGTCATTAAACCCAAGATAACGAAACTGCCCGCTTCCAGTCTATCAGGAATAACTCGACATTGACCGCCAATTAAACGCTTGACTCCTTCGATTTCTATGAGGGGCGTACCGGCTCCTTTTATCTTAGCGCCCGATTGATTTAAAAACTGAGTCAAACAAACAATCTCCGGCTCGCAAGCAGCGTTTTTAAGAACGGTTTTACCTTGGGCTAAAACAGCCATTAAAATCATTGCCTCGGTGGCCGTGACGCTAACAATTGGGAAAACAAACTTAGCTCCTTTTAATTTTTTAGCGCTTAAATGATAACCTTGCTTAGTTTGTCTTACTTTGACACCAAAGGCCTTAAACCCATCAATAAAAATATCTCGAGGCCTTTGTCCAATAACGCAGCCGCCGGATTGGGGAAAGACTACCTCACCTTGACGAACCAACAAAAGACCAGCCAACAAAATTGAAGCTTTTAATTTCCGAGCAATATTCGCATCCAAAACAGTTGTCTTAATTTTCTTAGCTCTTAAAGTATAAGTGTCTTTATTCCTCTTAACCTCAACTCCTATTCCTTTAAGCAGCTCTATTAAATGTAAAATGTCCTCAATTTGAGGAACATTAGAAATGATCCATGGCTGATCAGTTAAAAGACAAGCAGCTAAAAGCTTTAAAGCAGCGTTCTTAGCTCCTTTAACCTTAATTGTCCCCTTGAGCGGCTTTCCGCCTTTGATAATAAATCGCTCCATACCCCGTTAGAAATTCTTAAATTATTATTGTACCCCGTTATATTATTATTCGTCTTTGATTTCTAACGGGGCATATCTGTATCCTAACCTAGTACAACCCTCTTGGCAAGATAACTTATCAAGATTGACCAAAAATATATATAAGCTATACTTAAAGTATGACCCGTCGAATTCGTCGGATTATTCTTTACTCAACAATTCTCTTTTTTATTCTTGCAACCCCCACGATGCTTCTTTATGCTTGGGGTTATAGTTTTGATTGGCAAGCAAAAAAGCCGGTTTTAACGGGCGGCCTTTACCTTAAATCAATTCCTAAAAAAACTGATGTTTATTTAAATAATAAGCTGAAAGAAGAAACGCCTGTCTTTATTAAACGACTTTTACCCAAAGATTACCAAATTAAAATAACTAAATCAGGCTTTCATGATTGGTATAAGAAATTAAAGGTGGAATCAAGATTAGTAACTGAAGCAAAAAATATTCTCTTAATTCCTCTATCTCCTCAAATTAAAATTATTAGAGAAAATTTAACTGAAGATTTTTCCCTTGAAGAATTCTTTAATCCAGAAGAATCTGACAGTGTTCTCTATATCCAGCAACCCAGCTATATTCTCTATCGCAGCAATTCAAATAATCTGACCCAAGAACAAATCAGTTCAACCCCCTTACCAGCTCAAAAATATCAAGTTTTTGCTTCAGATAACCAAAAAATAGCTGCCCTTGGTAATAATCAAAAGCTTTATTTACTAAACCCGGAAACAAAAACTTTTGAATTAATCAGCCAGAATATTCAACAAGTAGAATTTAGCAGAGATAATAAGAAGCTTTTATACGCCACGCCCTCTGAAATCTGGGTCTATTATCTAGAAGATATTCTTGAACAGCCAAATAAAAAAGCAGGTGATAAAGAATTAATCACCCGCCTAAGTCAAAAAATTAAACAAGTTCTCTGGTATAAAACCAATGAGCATATTGTTTTCTCAGTCGGTCAAAATATTAAAATTATCGAACTTGACGGCCGCGACCAACGAAACATATTTGATGTTATCCAAGCAAATACCGAACAAATGATCTTTAATCCCAAAGACGATAAACTTTATTTTGTTGAACAAGAAAAGTTATCAGCGATTTCTTTAGAAGAATAAATAGATTACCTTTTACTCCATTGGGGAGCCCGTCGAGCCTTTTTAAGGCCCGGCTTTTTTCGTTCCTTACGGCGCGGATCACGAGTAAGAAAACCGGCTCTTTTTAGTTTTTTAGAAAAATCTGGATTAAATTCAACCAAAGTTCGGGCTAACCCATGACGAATCGCTTCAGCCTGTCCTCTACTTCCTCCACCCTTAACTTTAACCGTCGCTTCAAATCTATTGAGCGATTTCATTTTTTTAAGAGGGTCAGCTACGATTTGTTGAAATTCAAAAATTGAGAAAAAGTCAGTATAAAATTTACCATTAATGTTAATTTTCCCTTTGCTATCTTCAAATGGCCGACAAGTAAAAAGACGGACTCGCGCTACGGATTTTTTCCTTCGGCCAACCGCTTCAAAATATCGTTTTGGATCTATTGCTGCCTTTTTCTTGACCAAAGCCTTATCTTTAGCCTTTTTTACTAAAGCCTTTTTCAAGGGAGTTTTTTTTATTTTACTTGATTCCCCCGACGCCTTTCGGGTCGGGATCCCGACTTTACGTCGGGGCTTCTTAACATCTGTCATATTTATTCTTTTGCTGTTTTATAAAGTTTTAACTTCTTAATAACCTGGTCTCTTAATTTATTCTTAGGCAGCATTCCATAAACTGCTTTTCTGATTACTTCTCGAGAATCTTTTTCCATCATATCTTCTAACTTAGTCTCTCTAAGTCCACCTGGATATTGTGAATGATGATAATAAATTTTCTGTTTCATTTTCTGACCGGTTACCTTAATTTTATCACAATTAACCACTACGACATCATCTCCTTGGTTCAAGTAAGGAACAAAATTGGGCTTACCTTTGCCTCGCAGCAAATTGGCAACATCTACAGCCAAACGGCCTAATATTTTATTAGTAGCATCAATAGTATGTTTCATTTATTTAACCAGCTCTATAATGGCCATTTTAGCGGCATCTGCCTGCCGAAGCCCTAACTTAGTTATCCTGGTATAACCGCCGGCCCGTCCTTGAAAACGCGGGCCAATTTCCTTAATCATCTTCTTGCGGGCTTTATCCGGTAAATATCTAGCCAAATATCTAGCTTTAGCTAATTCACTGCCCGGTTCAACTGTTTTACTCTTGGTAATCAATTTTTCAATAAAAGGCCTGACTTCTTTAGCCTTAGCTTCAGTAGTAGTAATTTTTTCTTTCAAAATCAAATTAACCGCTAACCCTTTTAAAAGAGCTTTGCGCTGATCCCTGGTTCGTCCGAATTTTCTACCTTTTTTACCGTGCTTCATATTTATAAATCTAGGACTTTAGAGTTAAGCCAAACTTACCTAAGGCCCTTTTAATTTCAACAATTCCTTTATCGCCCAATCCTTCTATGTTTTCTAAATCTTTCTTGCTCTTTCTAACCAAACCAGCCACTGTTTTAAATCCAGCGCTATCAAGCACACCAATGGTTCTTGAAGAAATCTTTAGATCTTCTATTTTAATCTTAGCAATATCCTCTTTAATTTTTTTATCTTTGGCCGCTTTCTTTGCCTGATTCGATTTTATCTTACTGACTGCTTTTTTCTTTTTATCAACGCCGGGCTTTACTTTCTTTTTACCTTCTTTTAAAAACATAAAAATATTATAATGATCAACTAAAATCTGAGTTGTCTTTAAAAAAGCGTCTTTGGGCGTAATGGTTCCGTCCGTCTCAATATTAATCCGCAAACGGTCATAATCAGTTCTTTCGCCCACTCGCATATCCTCAATGGAATAAGTGACTTTACGAATAGGACTGAAAATAGCGTCCATGGCAATTTTACCAATCTCAATTTTACCTTTTTTCCTTTTCTCCACAGGCAAGTAACCTAACCCAGACTCTATCTCAATTTCCATTTCCAAACTAGCCTTTTTATTAGTCAAAGTAGCAATATGAGCATCGTCATTAACCACTTCTAATTCACTGCTTGTTTTAATATCTTTGGCTTTGACCTTTTTCTCGCCCTTGATCTTAAGCGAGGTTTTAACTAATTGATCCGTATGTAGTTTAAATCTTACTTGTTTAAGATTAAGAATAATTTGGACAACATCTTCCGTGACATAGGGAATAGTTGAGAATTCATGCTGAACTCCCTTTATTTTTACTCCAGTAATAGCTGCTCCAGGCAAAGAAGATAAAAGGACTCGTCGAAAAGTGTTGCCCAGAGTCATCCCGTAACCCGGATAACAAGCTTCAATCTCAAAAATGGCTTGGTTGCCTTTTTGCTCAATAATTTTAGGTTTGTTTGGCAAAGTAATCATAAATTCTCTACGAATTACGAATTTACTACGAATATACGAAATCTTTTCTAATTATTTTTTCGTATATTTGTATGTTTTTCGTATTTCGCAGCTTATTTAGAATAATATTCAATAACCATACTTAATTCACCAATTTTATCTAAATCCTCTATTCCGGGCTGACCCTTAACTTTTCCTTCAATTTTCTGATTATCTAAAGAAAGCCATTTAGCAACCTCGTGTTTCTTAAGAATAGTTTTTAGATCTTGGAAAAGGATCAGTTTTTTACTTCTTTCTCTAATTTTAATAACATCTCCTTTTTTAACTTGATAAGAAGGAATGTCCACCTTATGTCCATTAACCAAAATATGGCCATGACTAACTACTTGTCTAGCTGTACTTCGCGAACTAGTCCAGCCTAAACGGAAAACAACATTGTCTAAACGATTTTCCAGCTTCTGGACTAAAAGTTCTTCCCTATTTCCTTTTTGCCCGACAATCTCTTTAAAGTAGTTTTTAAATTGCTGCTCAGAAACTCCGTAAATATGTCTGATTTTTTGTTTTTCAGCTAATTGCTGACCATATTCTGAAATTCTTCTCCGGCGAGCCTTACCATGAACCCCAGGAATGTATGGTTTGCGAATAACAGCGCATTTTTGACTCAAACAACGCTCTCCTTTGAGAAAGAGTTTTTGACCAGCTCTCCTGCATTTTTTACATTTTGAATCCATCATACTCGTCTTGGTTTGCGCGGGCGGCATCCATTATGAGGCACCGGCGTGACGTCTTTAATAGAACTAATTTCTAATCCCTGATTAACTAAAGCTCTGATAGCCGCCTCGCGCCCACTGCCTACTCCTCTAACAAAAACAACTGCTTCTCTAATTTCTAAACTCCTTACTTTTTCAAGTAAGGCTTCAACTACTCGAGAAGCAGCAAAGGGCGTTGCTTTTTTAGGGCCTTTAAAGCCAACCGAGCCGGCGCTAGACCAAGCTAAAACATTGCCCTGAACGTCAGTCAAGGTAATAAGAGTATTATTATATGTAGACTGAATATATATTTTGGCGCGCTCAAGATGACCAACTCTTTTTTTCTTTCCCTGAAACTTAGTTGGCTGAGAAGCTTTTTTTTCAACTCCCTCTCTTTTTTCTGTTTCTTTTAAAAGCTCTTCTTCGGTTTTTTTTATTACTCTTTTTTTACCCATGACTATTTTATCTAAAATCTGAACTGT
>CEPV01047201.1_pt1 | contig 14451 bp, 15 predicted proteins | sample 530451 | NCBI WGS metagenome assembly CEPV01 (sample SAMEA2620097, study PRJEB7988) | marine metagenome | isolation source: saline water (ENVO:00002010), including | reverse complement strand
ATCCCTGATGAATGGAGAGTACTCCACACTTTTTTAAAAGATAAAAACCACACCGATGAAGATATGCTTAAAACCGGACTCGTGATAAAGTCAGGCAATAGTGTGTATGATAGATTCCGAGGGAGAATCACGTTTCCTATCACTGATTCTGCCGGTAGAGTTGTTGCGTTTTCTGGGAGGATTTTTGAGCAAGATAATACTGTTTCAGACTCATCTACGGTGAGTGTCACGGCTAAGTATATCAATAGCCCAGAAACAGTTTTGTATAATAAATCTCGCATATTGTTTGGTTTTGATAAAGCCAAATTGCCCATACGAAAAGAAGATGAATGCATTATAGTGGAAGGTCAACTTGACGTAATTCTTTCGCACCAAGCCGGCTTCCCGAATACTGTTGCGGTAAGCGGAACTTCACTAACGGAACAGCACCTTGCTCTCATTGGTCGGATTACTAAAAATATTGTGCTTGCATTTGACGCGGATGAGGCAGGACTCAAGGCAATGCGGCGGAATCTTGAAACAGCGCTTGACCATGGTTTTACCGTTTCAATCGCGCAACTTCCTGCTGGTGCGGATCCCGCGGATGTTATCAGTAAGGATGCAAAGGCATGGGCTGTATGTGTTAAAAACGCACAGCATATTGTTGAATTTTATCTTGATGTTTTGTGTAAAGATACTGACAACAGACGGTTGGTATATAAGAATGTTGAAGCAGAGGTCATGCCGCTTTTAGCTAGGGTGCAGAGCTCGGTTGAGCAAGCGCATTTTGTAAAATTAATTGCAGAAAGGCTTGCTATCGCGGAAGATCCAGTGTGGGAAGCGCTTAAAAAACAAAAACGTCCCGCTAAACGGTTTGGTCAAATTCCTACTGGTGCCGGTATGAGCAGCGCGAATAGTGCTTCGTTTGAAGAAAGACGTATTTCAAACATACGGAAACGAATACAAGGAATTCTTTTATGGCAAGGAAGCCAGAAGACTCCCATGGTAAATTATGATGAATACAAGGAAAAATATAAAAATGTAGTTGGCGCACCGTTTGAGGAGGATGGCAAACACTTTTCTTCTCTAGAGAGAGATCGCTTAATACTGGAAGCAGAGATGGCACATCAAGACTCACAAAACATATCCGATCTTCTTGAGGAATTGTTTGTAGATATCCAGGGTTTGGTACTTAAGGTGCGTTTGATAAAAACTTTGGGTGTTGTAAAAAAAGCAGAGGCGGCAGGGGATGAGAAAAAAGCAGAAGAGGCGCTCTCGTTGTGTCATGAACTTTCGCGAAAGATGAGTGAGACTGCGTTTAATAATAATATATAAATTATGAAAGCGAAGGAAACAACAAAAAAGAAAAAAGCGAAAAAGACACGTTCTGCTAAGGCTGGTGTGAAGAAGAAAATAATAAAAAAGAGGAAGCCCCGACGCCCAAAGGGGTCGGGGTCCCGACTCCTAACGACAAAACGTGTCAGGACGTCGGGAAAAAAGACGATTGTTAAGAAAAAACAGGTGACGAAGCGTGCGACAGCTAGAAAAACTACGCGGAAGACAAACAAAGCAGAAACACAGAAAAAAAGCATTGAAACTCTTATTAAGAAAGGAAAGGCGCGAGGTTTTATCACATATGACGAATTACTTAAAGAGTTTCCCAATATTGAGGACAATATATTATTTCTTGATGAGCTTTATGACAATTTTGCAAAAGAGGGCGTTGAAATAAAAAGACGGGGAAGTATTCTTGCGGATGATGAGAGTGTTGTTTCCACAAAAGGATATGGCGGGACTTCAAGTACGCATGATTCAATCCAAATGTATCTGAAAGAGATTGGACAATATGATTTAATTTCAGCAGCAGAAGAAAAAACACTTGCAAAGCGTATTGAGAAAGGCGATGAAGAGGCAAAGTCCCTATTAGCGAAGGCAAATCTTCGACTCGTTGTTTCAATCGCAAAACGATACGCGACGCGAAGCCAGGACTTGACATTACTTGACCTTATTCAAGAAGGGAATATTGGCCTCTTTAAAGCAATTGAAAAATTTGACTGGAGAAGGGGATATAAATTTTCAACATACGCAACATGGTGGATCAGGCAAGCAGTTACGCGTGCTCTTGCCGACCAGTCTCGCACTATTCGTGTTCCTGTACACATGGTTGAGACAATTGCGAAATATAAACAAGCAATACGGCGCCTTTCTCAAGACTTGGGGCGTGATCCGCTTCCAGAGGAAATTGCTGCAGAGATGGGTCTTGATATTGATAAAGTGCACACTATAAAAAACATAGATCAAGACACTGTTTCGCTTGAAGGGTCAATTGGAGACGATGACGAAAAGTCAACGCTTAAAGACTTTATTCAGGATGAACAAGTTGCCGCTCCATCGCAGGAGGCATCACGGCGTATTCTCCGTGACCAAATACGTGAAATCTTATCAGAGCTCTCTCCTAAAGAGCGTAAAATTCTTGAGATGCGGCATGGTCTTGAGGAGTATGAAGGGCTTATGCATACACTGGAGGAAGTGGGGAGGGAATTCGGTGTGACCCGAGAGCGTATAAGACAGATTGAAGCGAAGGCGCACGAAAAAATCCGCCAGCACCAAAAATCAAATCGGCTTAAAAATTACTAAGTTAGGCTTTAGGGCGCTAGGAAATTTCCACAAGTTTCCGCAAGGCCCGGCCTTGCATGGGGATAACCTGTGGATAACCCGCAAGGCCGGGCCTTGCGGTGCCTAGTATAAAATAAAAGACTACCTCTGTGGTAGCCTTATAATGCTGCTGTTAGGTCACAGCTGACCTTACTCCTTGTCTCGAATTTCTTCAAGACGGGAAAGTACTTCGCTGCAAACTTTGTCTTTTATGCTATCAACAAAATCTGCAAGCGATACTATACTCCAAACACCTGCATGTTTGAGGTCGGTCACATTAAAAAAGATTTTCTCATGGTCTACCCACGAACCATCTTTCCAAACAGAAAGCCATTCACCGAAAACATCCAGTATTTGTTGTACGTCGTTTTCTTCGGCACGTTCTCGGATGTGGTTAAGGTCGGACGCTTTTAGATGGACGAAGTCAACATAATGCATTCCACATACTCCTACTCCCCATTGTAAGAAGAATCCACTAATATCCTGGCATAGTTTGTACTATTTGTCAATAGCCCGTGGTAATGTGATATAATGAACCGAATGAGTCGAAAGCGTACACTCCCCATAAAACACTGGACATATTCCTCACTCACTGCGTTCTTGAGAAACCCTTTGGCGTGGTATAAGCGTTATGTGGAATTGGTCTATGATACGCCTTCTTCCCCATCATCATATATAGGTCGTGCTGGACATCTGGCCCTCCAGCATTTCTATAGTGGGATACCAAAAGAAGGGGCAATTGATCTTGGGCTTGAATTTTTGCAGGATGTTTCGGACTTTGAAATTAATTTTGGTAAAATAAAAACACGCGCAGCTAAAAAAAAGAAGCGGAAACAGATGGAGCGGGAATATATGCAAGCCATCTCTTTTTATTTAGAACGACCGCCGAAGCATAGAGTGCTTGGAGTTGAAGTGAAAGCAATTACTGATGTTAAGGGATTACCGCTTCCGCTCAAAGCTATTTCTGATTTGGTTGTACAGTCACGGGCTGAACGGGGAGCGGTTGATATAATTGACCATAAATTTGTTGATTCATTCAGCAAGCGTGGAAGTCCAAAACCAATTTTCATGATCCAGGCGATTTTCAATTATTACACTGTTAAAAAAGAATTTGAAAAACCGGTATGCCGTTTCCTTGTCTATGAATGTAAAAAGAAAAAGAATGCCGACGGTTCATCACAAATGCGGCGGCATGTAATTGATTTTCGTAACAGTGAAGAAGAATTTGTGTTATTTCATCGTCTCGTCAACGACGCTACATCAGAAATTGCGCGAAAGCGGCTCTATCTCCCGAATCCATCCGACATGTTTGAGGGCGAAAATTCTTTTGATATATATCGGCTAGGACTTGTAGATTAATTTTCCGCAAGGCCCTTTTCCGCAAGGCCCGGCCTTACATGGGGATAACTTGTGGAAAACCTAGCCCACAAGACCAGGCCTTGCAGAGATTTTGACTGAATAATTTTTTAAAAACGTCGGTTTGATGGATATCCACAGTTTACTCTTGTTTTGCAATGGATTCATGAGTATTGACAAAGTGTAGCAACATGATATGCTTTGGACAGAAAGGAAATAGCTTAGAACATTTGGAACTTGGAAGGAATTTCTGAAATGGAATATTTTAGCGATCTTGAATTTGTTGTCAGTGTTATTGTCATGTTCTTTATACCAATCGGCGGCTTCGCAGTGTTCATTTTCTTTCTTTATTCACAATACGAAAAGGAATACCTAGAAGGTTGTCAGCGATTGTCGGAATGTGACAGAGCATTGGTGCGATCCGATGCTTTCCTAAAAAGTTAATGTTTTTTGCGCAAACAAAATAAACTGGCACAAAGACCGTCTTATCGTCTTCGTGCCAGTTTTTTATTTATTTTCTACTTACTCACTGAGCAGTTGATCAATCTGTGCTTTCAATGCATCAAAAGGCTGTGCTCCTTGTACGCGTGCAGAGTTTTTGCCATCTTTGGTAATCAAAATTGTATGTGGTGTACCGCGCCCGCCTGATTTGACTGCGTCTTCCATGTCCTCATTAACGGCACTTTCTTGGCGTCCACTTTCAAGACACTCGACAAATGCATCTCTATCAAGTCCGACGTCCTCGGCGATCTGTGGTAAAAGCGTTAAATCAAGTCCATTGTTCAAGGGAGAAACTTCAAGTAGCTGATCTGTGTATTCCCAGAACTTTAATTCTCCACCGAGTTCCGCGGCGCACTCTGTTGCGACTGCTTCTTGAAAGGCTTTCGGGTGAATTGCGGTTAATGGGAAGTGGCGATATACCCATGCGACTTTGCTATCTGGTCCGTATGCCTCCATGACTTGTTTAAGTGTCTGGTGGAATGACCTGCAAAATGGACACTCAAGATCTGAAAACTCCACAATAAATATTTCCGCGGTTTCGAAATTACCCAAAATATGATCTTTGGGTGTCACTGATGATATATTTGAAACTGCTTCTTCCTGGACTCCTCCCGTTCCTGCGAGTTGATCACCATTATTGTTTTGAGCCGTAAAAAGAATAGCGCCTGCAATAATAACTCCAGCGCCTAAAATAGAGAGGGGAACCATTAGTTGTGTGTTTGATGTTTCCATGATAAGGGATAATACCAATATACAAATTGTACGAATGATACGAATAATACTAATGCGTCGTATTCGTATCCATTGGTATTATTCGTACAATTTGTATATTGGTATTGTTCCTATCTTACTACTCAATCAAAAGTAATGCAACTATTGCTAGAATTCCTACAAGAATGGCAAGCAATTGAACAAATGAACGATTTAATCTTGTTGTCTTATGTAGCTCTGGTACCAGATCAGAGCCTGCGATGTAAATAAAACCGCCTGCGGCAATTGGAATCATCCATGTAGAAAATGTTCCCATGGCATCTTCTAAAACAAATACTACAATGACGCCAAGTATAGCCAAAAGCGCCGATGCGAAATTTACCAATATTGCCTGTGCTTTTGTGAACCCCGAGTGTAAGAGTACTCCGAAGTCTCCTATCTCCTGTGGAATTTCATGGAGTATAACCGCAAGCGTGGTTGCAATGCCGACTTCAATACTTACTAAATAACTTGCGCCGATAATCATACCGTCCAAAAGGTTGTGAAATCCGTCGGATGCCAAAATGATATATCCGAGCGGTCGTATACGTCTTTGAGTGTCTAGTATTCTTTTGTCGCCAAGGCATTCATCCTCATGAAGTTCATGTCCATGCCAGTGATGCCAGTGAAGGAATTTTTCCAGAATAAAAAATAGCAGAATGCCTCCAATAATCAAAAGCGATGTGACGAGTATATTCGCGCTCTTTTCAAACGCCTCTGGGATAAGGTGAATAAACGCGTCTCCCAAAAGCGCGCCGACTGCGAGAGCAACGAATACTAGTATCCATTTTTGAAGTAGTGTGTCTCTTACTGAAATCACCAGGATTCCAATGAGGGAAACAAGGCTTACTACAAAAACGCTTCCGAATGCATAAAGAGCAATGGTTGTCATGGTCATAGAGATCATTATAGCAAATATGAGCTAGAAAAAGAAAAATCCGCCCAACGAGATGTCGGGCGGAATTTAGTCGGTGTGGTGTATATCGATTTCCCCATACCTTGTTTTTCTGTATGCGGAGTATGTCATATGTGAAGCAATAACCAACATGATGAGGGTGGCGATGCTGTCAATATAATTAGCGGCAGTATCAAATGACAACCGTTCAATTATCCACGAGATAACTCCGATTCCCAAAGCCCCGATACTCCAATACAAGTCAAGGCGCACATGTTTGTCCTGTATGAAGCGGTTGAGATCCCAGCCGCCTTTTTTCATGTGCAGGATCCACAAACGGAAACTATTACCTACAACGCCGACTATTCCAGCCTTCACCATTTCAATTGGTATGAAGCGTGTGGAGGCGGAAATTTTGAAATAAAGTTCGCTTCCAATGAAAATTGTCGCTGCGGCAAGTAAAATGACTTGCATATACGCACCGATTAGTCGCACAGTGCGCTCTTTATGAATAAATGGTTGTAAAACTACGAGTCCAGCGACACAAGCAACCACAATATCAGATGCTGTGTCGTTTACTAAATGCCACGCATCTGCTTGTGGTGTAGCAGCACCGCCCTTTTCTCCAAGTTTATGCTGGTAATACGCTGTTGTACCGCCGACGATTGCCATACTAATATAAATAGCAACCTGACAAAGACAAAGATGTATATTGAAATTTCCAGGGCACCAACGGAAGTGCCCAGTTTGCTTGTGTGAATGCATTGGGTACCTCCTTCGTTGCTGGTTTGAGTTGAACGCAAAAGATCAATCTACGTACGTAATAGCATTTTCATAGAATTTCGTCAATCTCCACGCAAGACCCAGCGTTGTCTAGAAGGCTCTGTCCGTCGGGCTTTGGGGCCAACTTTTCTGCGTAATTCTGCGTTTGTTCTGCGCGTGCTTGCGACCAGCGCAAAACGCTGGTACCGCTTGCTTTCTTTTTCTTTTTTATATAAGTTGAAAATAGATACTCTGTAATTTGTCAGGAGTTTGAAAATTGAAATTCAATAGAAACACAGTATGGACGATCATCCTTGGAGCTATTGTAGTGTTTCTTCTTGCATCTTTTCTTGGCTCAGCAGAAAGAAGCCAATATCGGCAATTTCATGAGCTTAATTACACGGAATTCATTCGATCTGTTGAAGACGAGAATGTTGAACGTGTAGAAATAGCAGAAGATTCTGGTCTAATCACAGGGAACTTTAAAAAAGATAGACAGCAATTTAAAGTAATTATCCCCGTCAATCAAGATAATACGAGATTATTCCTTCTTTTGGAGGACAAAGACGTAGAGATTACTTATTTGCCAAAAGAAGAAGCATCAGCATTCTCTTCTTTTCTCTATTCATGGGGTCCGATGCTACTCTTCATTGGTGTCATTATTTTTTTTATGCGGAAGATGGGCGGCACTTCAAACCCGATGAAGTTTAAAAAATCACGCGCCAAACTTCTTACTGAAAAGGGAAATAAAGTTACGTTTAATGATGTTGCCGGTGTTGATGAGGCGAAACAAGAGCTTAAAGAAGTCGTTGATTTTCTAAAGAATCCTCGGAAAGCCCAGAGACTTGGCGGGAAGATTCCTAAGGGTGTACTACTCGTGGGTCCTACAGGAACAGGCAAGACTCTTTTAGCGCGCGCTGTTGCGGGTGAAGCAGAAGTGCCGTTCTTTGTCACTTCAGGATCTAGTTTTGTTGAAATGTTTGTTGGCGTCGGTGCCGCTCGTGTTCGTGACGCGTTTGAAGAGGGCAAAAAGAAGGCGCCATGTATTATCTTTATTGACGAACTTGATGCAGTGGGCCGTCACAGAGGCGCCGGCATTGGTGGTGGCAATGACGAACGTGAACAGACATTAAACCAGCTTTTAGTAGAGATGGACGGCTTTGAATCTAACGAAGGAGTGATTTTAATTTCCGCAACGAATCGGCCTGACGTGCTTGACCCGGCGCTTCTGCGCCCCGGTCGGTTTGACCGGCAGGTGACAGTGCCAAATCCGGATATTTTAGGAAGAGAAAAAATTCTTGAAATACATGCACGTAATAAACCTCTTGCTTCGGATGTTGATTTAAAAATCATCGCTCGAGGAACACCAGGGTTTTCCGGCGCCGAATTAGAAAATCTTTTGAATGAGGCGGCACTCTTTGCTAGCCGTGAAGATAAGCGCAAAATTACGATGGATGATGTTGAAGAAGCAAAAGATAAGGTCATGATGGGCGCTGAACGATGCTCAATGGTGATGACCGAAGACGATAAAAAGTTGACCGCGTACCACGAAGCGGGACATGCTCTTGTCGGCCTTAGAGTGAAAAAACATGATCCATTGCATAAAGTGACTATTGTACCTCGTGGTCGCGCGCTTGGTGTTACAATGTCAATTCCGGAGCGTGACAGGTACACTTACTCTAAAATTGAACTTGAATCACGGCTTGCTGTTTTGTTTGGCGGTCGTATTGCCGAGGAATTAATATTCGGAGAAGAGAATGTTACAACTGGCGCCAGAAACGATATCCAGCAAGCAACAGAAATAGCCCGTGCCATGGTGACGGAATATGGTATGAGTGAGAATAAGAAATTGGGTTGGATTCGTTATAGCGAAAACGAAGAAGAAATTTTTCTTGGCAGGTCGGTAACTCAACAGAAAAATATGTCTGATAAGATGGCTGGACTTGTTGAGGAAGAAGTTGTGCGACTGACTGACAAAGCAAAGGAAGAAGCGCGACAGATATTAGAAGAAGAAGACAAAAAAGGGTTGGAAACAATTGCGCAAGCACTTATGGAGCACGAAACGCTTACAGGGGAAGAAGTTAAGGCGCTTTTGCGCGGAGAAAACGTTGAAGACATCAGAGCAAGCGAACAGCAAAAAACGCAGTCTAGAGCTGCGCGTTCACGCCGTTCGGTTCCGTCATCAGGATCGCAGAGATCAAAAGATAAAGGATAACGAAATATGTCCCCACGTATGGTATGTGGGGACATTTTTATGTGTATTTTTCGCATATTAATTTAAAGATAATCAAGTAAAAGTTTCTCAAATTCTCCTAATCCCAAGAAATTCAAAATTTGGAATCCCCAAGTAAGAAGTAGTCCTAACTTTCCAAATAAGAGCAATATCCCTAAGAAAATAAGAAAGAGTCCGCCAATGGCTGATATGGCGCGGAGATATCTTGAAAATCGCTCTATGTATTGCGCAGCAGAGCCGATACCAAGCGCAATTACAAGAAACGGGACTGCAAGTCCTGCTGAAAACACTGAAAGCAGGAATGTTCCTTGAAGTACTCCCTCAAGAGTTGCCGATAATGTCAGGATGGCACCAAGTACAGGGCCGACACATGGTGTCCAGCCTGTGCCAAATGCAGCACCAAGCACGAACGAGCTTGTCGGTTTGCCACGTTTAAGAAATGTTGGCACTTTTATACGGTGTTCTATTTGTAAAAACGGAATTTTTATTGCATCAAGCATAAAAAGACCAAACAGAATAATCAACAAACCACCGATACGATTAAGCCATATTTGGTATTGAGCGAGCGTAGAGCCCAGAAACCCGATTAATGTTCCGAGCAATATGAAAATGGCACTGAAACCGAGAATAAAAAATACGCCGTTTCCGAGTACTTTCCACTTTAATTTTTGTGATTTTTGTGGATCATTGAGATCTGCCGCGGGGATGCCACTGATAAATCCAAGATATCCAGGCACAAGCGGTAGCGTGCATGGTGCAAGAAATGTAATGAGTCCCGCAACAAATGCGGCAATAAGAGATACTTCAAACATAAGTTAAGTGTTGCTATGTGTTAAGTTCAGAACTAAGTAAATTATTTATCTTTTGGCGTATCTCATCTATTATCATAAAACCGCGTTTATGTTCTTGGATAATACCTTGGGAGTCTACAAAAATAGTCTCTGGCATTGAAAATCCACTGATGGCTCTATAAAAAGAATCACTCGGATCAAGAAGGAAAACAAGATCATCAGTGATGCCCAGATCGTCGGTATAATTTTCTACTTTTTCAAGTGATTCCGCGCGATTTATAACAATAACGGTTATTTGTTCTCCGAATTCTTTTTGCACTTCTGCAAAATCAGGAAGCTCTTGAAGGCAGAACGGACACCACACTGCCCATGAATTGATTACCAAAGGAGTCCCCTTGAAGTCTGCAAGATTAACGGTATTTCCTGTGTAATCTGTAAAAGAAAGATTTAATAATGTATCTATTCCTTGCTTGTCCGATGTAGAAGAATTATCTTGTTGTGTGATAATTATTCCTCCTACGATAAGGAGGAAAACAAAAACAATGCCAACGATCTTGTTCGTATTCATAATCTTAAGGGAATCATTTGTGGAGCTCTGTTTCTGGATGTGCCACTGCCCAAGAAAACCAAAATCCAGACACTGGTACGATTCGCTCTTCACCACCATTAGGTAATTTTTTAAACATACGGACTACATCTAAGTCTTTGTTATGTCGCAGTACAAATGTTTCGCCATTAAATGTATCAACCACTTCACCTTTTTTCTTTATTGCGTCAACGTGATATGCCTTTGCTTTATTATCCACAATTATGCCAAATATAAACGCATCGTGCGGTAGGCGAGTGTCATCTGGTCGTGCGAAGGAGAGAGCGGTGTTTGTAACTGAGAACAAGTCTCCGTATGGGCTATGTCCATAAAACTTGGCATTTCCTGTGTCACGCGAAAGTACATCGCCGTCAGGAAATTGTTTTTTCCATTCTCCAAAGCGTAACTGATCAGAAGGAAGTAGTGTAAGAGTTGTTCCGGTCATTTCTCCGGCGATTGCTTCTCCTAATACTTGTGACCATAGACTTTCTGTTTTGCGATCGTACATTACCAAATTTGATTTCCACAATTTTCCTGATGTTCCGAATTCAACTCGTTCTCCATGTACCAGTGGATCAAATACCACCCCTGTTAAACATAATGGACAATAACTGGCGAGAATCCGCATTTCTTCAACAGTGTCGTTTACAATTTCATGCCAGACAAGTATTTGATATGGGTAAAACCGATGGGTACCTTTGTGAGAAAACGCAATTCCTGGCTCATCATCTTTGAGCCATTCCTCAGCTTTTTTCACCGAAATAAATTTTGGGTTATCAATTGGAGGAATATCATCTTTCCCTACACCACCACTGATAATCTCATCTAATGGTACACTGTGTTTTACTCCATCAGTAACAGATATATTGCGTGTTGAAAGAGCACCACCTTGTTCGCTACCATCTTTTTGCGGACTTGTTTGCTCATTTTGTTTCATGATATCCTCTGTCACCGTATTGTTGCCGTGTTGTAATTCAAAATCATCGCGTGATGCCTGTTGTAGCGCTATAATTGCCGCAAGCGCTATAACAAGAATGGAAATAGTAAGTGCGAGTGGTTGCATACATGTTTGATTATGATATTTTTTTAATATATTCTACTAATGAGTAGCGCAAAGAATATCGTATACTTTTAATTATATACTAACTCATGAATAAGAAGAACTTAAATCAATACCTCCATGAAATTGCGGTTACTGCGATTGTTGTTAAAGATGAAAAATATTTAATTACACGTCGCGCGAAGACGAAGAAAAAATTTCCGGGACGGTGGACTGTTCCTGGTGGAAGGCTTGAGGTTTCTGATTATCAAGATCTTCCCAAAGATACAGAATATCATTGGTATAATATCATCGGGAAAACACTGCGACGCGAAATAAAAGAAGAGGTTAACATTGAAATTGAAAATGTTGATTATCTAACAAGTATTACCATGATTGTCGGAGAATATCCCTCGCTTATTCTTTCATTTATAGCTGATTACAAAAGCGGAGAAATCTCTCTTCAAGAAGATGAACTTGATGAATATAGATGGGTAACACTTGAAGAAGCGAAAAATTACGATCTTATTGAAGGCATTTATGACGAACTTGTCATGGCGGAGAACAAACGAAAGGGGATTAAAGCTAATATGTGGAGTCGTGCGAAGTAGGACCATTGATCATTTTTAGTAGTCATTAGTGGTCAAATGTCAAAAGTCACGTGTCAAATGTATTCTTACCACACCACGTATCAGCAGAAAAATAAATACCCCTAGCTCTTGCAAGTGATTTTTGGTTTCTGTATAACAAAAGATAGAAGAAGATACGTATAGAAAGTGGAAAACAATGGAAAATGCTATTACCGCAAATCCGGCACTATTAAGGAAATTGCAAAAGACAGGAAGAAGCGAAGTAGACATCCATTCATTCTTGGCAAGGAAATACAACACGGTGGATTGTCACCCAGTCATTCGAAAGAACCCGTTTACCCGTAATCTACCAAAAGGTCTCACTGATCCTTCATTCATTCTCACTCCCGACCAAATGAAATACTCAATCATGCAGTGGCTCGGATTTTCAGGTGAGTTTCCTAGAATAGAGGCAATGCATTTCGCTTGTGCGCCAACAAAAGCGATTAGACAGGCTGCACTAAATGTTTTGTTAAGTGAGTTGGGTGTTAATATAAATGTTAGGACAGGGAATGCAGAGGGACATAGATTTTCTCACGACCTTGTACATGTTAGGTGGGTTGAAGAATGTGCAGAAATGCTTGGCATTGATACGGACCAATTGAATTACTGGGATCGCGTGAGTGACAAAACGCGTAGATTTCTTACTTTTTTAGAAGAGTCTTACGGGAGTCGTAATGGCTTGGTTAGCATGGGCGCAAGTTTCGCTGTTGAGACATGGGCTGGGCATGGAATTGGCAAAGCAGAAGATGCCGACAGTGAAAATTTCTGGAAGCAGGAGTTGATCGGTCTTAGACTGTTTAATGAAATGCACCGTGTTCCTTATGGGCTTAAACCTCTTCCAGAAAGATTTTGGGCTCTTCATTGGGCAGTTGAAAGAGGCCATGTTGTAAATGTTGATGACGGGCTTGCCAGTATTTTTGCGCAACCACGGTTTGATATGGAAAAATGGCTTGAAGGTGCTCAACATGCGCTTGATGGCGTATACCTGTTTTTTGAAGGTCGCGAAGAACATAGAATCGGACGCATATAAATCAATGAATCAAAGAGACCCACTAGTTGTAGTTGGGTCTTTTTCTCTTAGGACTAGAGCATGCCGGAAAATCTTATTCTGGCTAAAAATCTGAAAATTTCGCCACGAAAGCAGATTTCCCGATATACTCTGTTGCAAATAAAAAATTAGTGATATAATACGAAAACTATGGGAAACAAACTTTTAATCATAATTGGAATTGTAGCGCTTATAGGCGTCGTATATATATTTTTATTTATGAACAAAGATACAGAAGAACCTATTGATGTGGAAAATTCAAATTCAAATCCAATTGTTACCCTTAAAACCACAAAAGGGGATATTGAAATTGAACTGTTTATGGATACCATGCCGGTTACCGCAGGAAACTTTTTGAAACTTGCGCAAGAGGGATTTTATAACGAAGTGAAATTTCACCGCGTCATTTCCAACTTTATGATTCAAGGAGGTGACCCACTATCAAAAGGAGACAATACAGCGCTTTACGGCACTGGTGGACCTGGATATGCTATTGAAGACGAATTTGTTACAGGTGTTTCAAATGTGCGCGGCACAATCTCTATGGCGAATTCTGGCCCGAACACGGGTGGCAGTCAGTTTTTTATAAACCTTATTGATAATACTAATCTTGATTTTGACAAAGAACCGCTCACCAGTAAGCATCCTGTATTTGGGAAGGTCGTAGACGGTATGGACATAGTTGATGTAATTGGGGGTGTTGAAACTGGCGCGCGTGATATTCCTACAACTCCTGTTGTAATAGAAACGATTGAAGTAAAAGAGTAAACATATACTTGACGGAAAATATCATACGCATATAATTATTGAAATACATTCGAGAACTAAATCGGTTCACTATGTAATCTGTATGGTGGGAAATATAGAACACGTGCCATTTTACTCGGATTATAAAGGTCATAGTTATTAAAATAATTTAAATAAAATGGCGTACGAACCAAACAACGGTGCAGACCGAAAAATGTATCAAGGAAACTGGAAATGCGGCAAATGTGGAGGAGCTATTACAGAGCTTCCATTTGAGCCGGATCCGGCGCGAGAGGATTCACTTATGTGTAAGGATTGTCACCGTGCACAACGTGACAGTGCTCCGCAACGCGACAGGCAAATGTACGAAGGCAATTGGCCGTGTAGTAAGTGTGGTGGTAGTATCACACAGCTGCCATTTGAGCCGCGTGATACGAGCAATCTCATGTGTCGTGATTGTTTCAGGAAGTAACTCAA
>CEPV01091991.1_pt1 | contig 14472 bp, 9 predicted proteins | sample 530451 | NCBI WGS metagenome assembly CEPV01 (sample SAMEA2620097, study PRJEB7988) | marine metagenome | isolation source: saline water (ENVO:00002010), including | reverse complement strand
TGGTATTTCTATACTCAGAAATACATTCCGGAGTACATACTTGGGGCAAAGAACTTATTTGAGCAGCTGTTCTGGATTTAGCTGCAGGACCCGGCATAGGTTTACCACTCTTGTCGAATTGCTGATACGACTCCTCAATCAAGTCTTCACATTTTGTGGAACGGCCTGCTGCGTTGCGCGGAAATACTTCTTTTTTCATAAATTCTACAACTTCATCGATTTTATCCATGCTAATTGCGTCATCTGAACATGGGGGTATCTTCTTCTTTTTGTCTTTCGGGTCTGGTGCTGCAAATTTAAGACAGCTCATGTTGGACAAAACAGATGCACAAAGTGTGACGCTGAGACCCGTACCTATCAGGTTACCGTCTTCCGCAAGTGCATTGCACTGTGCGGTATAGGCTGGGACTTCGGATGCACAACACTTTTCTTTGGTATCGTTTAGACTTGTAAATGGAGGAAGATTACACTTTTGCTGTGCGTGTACTAGCTCATGAATTAGTAAGTGCGAAAGACTGGGAAGTTCTTTTGGTAAGCAAATGGGAAGAATGCCGTTTTCCAGTTTGTCGAACGAAAGGGTATATCCTTTGGAGCAATTTCCACTGTCTGGAGCGCCCTTAATATCACCTTCTCCATCGCAATACATATCTATAGCACAGTTACCGCAGTGGTATGGCTTATCTATTACATCAGAATCATATGCGGGAGTATCTCCTGGGGCATCAATAAAGTATTTATCTGCAACTCTATCGTATCTCTTATATCCCACCGGATTTGTTCTCCATCCTCCAACTTCGCAGGCGTCAACTCCTGCTTCTGTTGAGCGTATTACCCCTTTCAGATGGTCCGGGTTGCAGGCGGTCAGAACAATTTCATTTTTAGGCTTAGGTGGAGGCGCACCTTTCTTTTTCTCTTTTTCGGGAGAAGGACAATAGGCATCATCCACCGGTCTGCACAAGTATCCCCGCGAAGAGAATGGCATAGCGCACATTTTGTCATATGGAAGTGGTTCTATCGGAGGCTTGGCGTATCTTCCTCCCAATATTGGATTGCCATTAGTAACAATTTTGGGAAAGAGAGGTTTGTAAGGCATGTAAAGTCCTGTACCGATTTCGTTGGGTTGGATCCAGATAAAAATATCATCACTAATTTTGATTGGAGCGGACAAAACCACTTGTCCATCTTCATAATCAACGTTGGATTCCAACTCCGCTTTAGCTATTACCCACGCATCATAAAGCTTCTCTTCCAATTTGCAGTTGCGTGCGCGCAAGTATGTAAGTTCAGTATCTTTGCTTGTGTCCCTTTTGTCCCACTCCTTTTTCCATGCTTTGCAATCAGTAAAATTTGGATCTTCCCGCATAACAGATGCTACTCCCCATTGATACCTTCTTGACCACATTCTTTTGGAGTCTCCCATCAGACCGAGAACATTAGCTTTTTTAACTTCTTTTTTTGCCTTATCCCAAGACATGGCAAAGACGCGCTTTTCCACCACTGGTGTCATAAGCCAGTCGTTACTGGATTGCATAATTCCAATAATGCTCGAATACCTTGGGGCCAAATACATCGGCTTAATTATGTGGTCTGTAATAGGCATCTCGTACCCTGCTACGACCATTTGCAAGTCACGTGAAAGAGTTTTAATCATTTCTTCGCGTCTCCCAACAGTTCTTATGGGATCGCCGATAGAACAAGGGAATTCCTTTCGGCGATCGCATATATCTACATCCATATAAGAGAAAGCATCAACAACGTCTTGTTTTTTTAGACTTGGATCAAAATCAAACACTTGTTTCTTAAGGATAAATTTATCCAGACCATCCGTTTTTTTATCCAGCAGGAATTCTTTGCGGGAAATATCGTGGATGTAGTTGTACATCTGGCTTGAGGCTTGCTGTGGAACAACAAATATAACCAATAGAATTGCATAACTCAGAATACGCAAAAATTGAGAATTGAGAATTGAGAATTGATAATTTCGTCTTCGATGATGCATCGAGCCTTGGAGTTTGCCAGAGATAAAATTATTCAGAATCATTTCTTCTTTTTGTAATAATCACGGAGGGGATCTTTCGCGTTCCATATGCGCGGTAGGCACGAAGTTGAATCTGCTGCCAGAGCCAAGCCATTTCGCATATCCAAAGATGCCTGTTGCAGGCATTGCAGTTCCATATTCAAAACATTGAATCTGTTGTAACCACTTAGCATCGTAACAGTTCGGTTTATTGCTCTGCGTGCTATCAAAAGTTCTTCAATTATTGTCTCTCTGTCGGTCCATACAATTACTGCGACAATCATGCGTTCGAGGGCGGGCAAAATATTGCCACTAATAAGCTCTTCTCTTTTGGATTCTTGGTCAAGAGTGTGGGTAGGAAGGAATAGAGTACGTTCAACCAGCGCACATTCGTACATTCTTAAATATTCCAAAAGAACAGTTCCAACATCCAGTTCGCTTAGGTACAAAGAGTTGTAATTAACCTGAGTCCAATCCACACTGCCGCCGCTAAAAATGCCCCACCAATTACTGGAAGCCCCTTCGTTGTGTAATTGCCACGTAAGCGTGCGCCACGAGGGGAGAGTGCTGGCAAGCTTTTGGAGAGTCGGACGCGGGGGAAAAGCTTGAGCATAAGACGAGCCAGAGCATTGGAGTTCAGCAGGAGTAAAATATTCATCTATCACTAAGCTGACTGTGGAGTGAAATGTATTCTTCCAATCTTCCACTTCGCTGGGTGCATTTTTTGCCGCAGTTTTGCCGCCCAATTTGGAGAAATCTGTACTTCTAAAAAGTTCGTATTCAAAGCGCGTACAGGCTGCCAGGATTGGATATCTATTGGGAGCATTACCATAAGCGGCAGGGGTTTTTTGAATTCCAATTGCAAATAGAGATGCCGAGATGATTAACATCCAGAAAATGCCCGATGATAATAGTTTCTTTATCATTATCTTACTTTGTCGGGAGGAGGATAAGCGTCACAACTGGCTAGGAAGCATGGGATTCTTCCCATCCATCCAATTACAGAGGCCGACTGGCGAATACTTCCGGCTAATGTCCAACGAAGTTCCAGCAAGAATTCATCAAACGTTCCTGCAAACTGCAAAAGTGATCTGTATGCTGCGTCGTACTCTACAAGCATCTTCAAAATCTCCGCCTCACGTTTAATAATTGAACTGCTTATATCCGAGCAGTATTGAAATGCATCCGAAAGTTGCAAAGCGTCTTTATCCTTATCCAAGTGGCAAGCAGGAATCGATCGAGCCGGCAAGCTCAAACATCCGTGGATATCGATAACAATTGGCTTCGCAGTTTTGGACGCTTTCCCCGTTGATAGATTTATACCTTCGCATACCATTGCGGCTCTGCATGAAAGTGTGCGCATTGCTTGTGCTAAATAAGGAACAAGTTCAGAAGTAAGTACTCGCTTAGTTCCAAATATTCCCTGATACAAAGGAGCATCCTCGTCGTCTGGATTCGGAGAAAAATCGACGCCGTCTGCCAATATGGGAATAATATCTTTCTCGTGCAATTGCTCCATTGCAGAATTACTTATGGTTTTGGCATCGCCTTTTTCTTTGCCTACGTACTCCCATAGATCTTTACCTACTTTGTACCATGCTTTTCCAAAGTGATCGAACCATACAGTGCCTACAGGCTCGTATTTGGCACGCTGACGGCCGAAAAGCACTGCGCGATAAAGGCGTATTTCCCTTGCCAAAAGCTTATCCACCGCCTGACGACAATTATCAGTATTTGGCGGTTGAGATATTGCTGTATAGAGATCGACAGATGATGCCTGGGTTGGAATCAGCAGAGTTAGGGCTAGGGCTAGGGCTAGGGCTGGGGCTAGGGCTGGGGCTGGGGCTGGGGCTCGGAATCCTGAGAATCTTCTGATTCTTCTGCTTCTTTTTATCTGGCCTCTGATAAATTGCATCAATTTCATATTATTTTTTTGGAATCAATCCACCCGACATTGCAGGAGTATTAAAGGAAGGAACTATATCGTTACGGTCTGAACTGTACGGGAACAAGCCCTTTTTGTTATAGCCTGAAGGATTAAGCTTCACTCCAGGTCTTTGCAGAGTCTCCCTGAACATACAAGTTCTTAGTTGATCAATAAGAGTTCCACCTTCGCTATCTTTGCAAACGGTTTCTTTTATCTTATCCGAAGCGCCTTCCCAATTAATCGCCCATCCCTCCTGCGGATAAGTCTTGTTTCTATGCATAAGCTGGCAGGCCCAGTCATCTGCGGGGCATATGACATAGAATGGATCAACAGGTTTTGGCCTGAACCTTCCAATTGCCAACTTCTCGTCCTTGTCGAATTCTTCCTCCAGCATTATGGCGGGACGTGATCCAAATCGCATCAATCTTTCCAGTAGATCCCATTCTACATGAACACAAGTTTCCGTACCTCTTCTGTAGCAGTCTTGCTCCTTAAACTTAAGATCATCCTCCGGTGTGTCATAATCAAATTTAGTTTGGCTCTTCCAGAATTTTTTGTAAATTTCATTCATTTCTTCAAACATTTCCGAAATATATAGCATGTTTCTTTGGATATCGGTTAGTTGTGCAGGGGAATACATATCCATAGTAATAGAGGGAGGCCTTTTCCCGATTACCAGATCGGGGATCATTGTACTTTCATCATTTTCATCAACATCCCCATCTCCATCTGTGTCCATCATTTGATTCATGTATTCCATAATGGATGGTACGGGTGGAAATTCCGGGAGTACGGGAACATTAACATTTTTTGCGCCCGGATCCGGGGCTGCAAGCTTGGCTATATCTATTCGCACTTGAATAGGTCTTATTATTGGAATTTTAAGATCGGCTGAGGGGTATTTGAGTCCTGTAAAATCAAAAGTTGCATCAGACAGTCTTTCAACATCAAATCTCGGAAGTTCGCTGCCGGTTAAATCTGGTCTACCTTTGTACCATTCATCAAGCAGTGAATAAATCGGCACGGTAAAGCGTTCGTTGTGGCACCAAGGCATGCAGGACTTATTATGGAACTCCCGGTAATCCTTTTGAATCTGCTTCCAATACGTTTGCAGGTTTTGCAGATCCGCGAGCTGGTTATAATACTCGTCATATCTTCCGGTGATATCGGTAGATAGCCAATCGCCAATGGTAGTTACTATGTTTTTTTGATGTTCTATCAGCTTCTTACTAAACCAGACAACATCCGCTCGCAATTTACGAACTTGTTCTATTTGTCTCGCGTAGCTTTCCAACACCAAAACTATATCCTGGTCAGCAACTGCTGTTTTTCCTTTGAAAGAATAATATTTGGCCCATTTTTCGGCAAGCGCACGGAACTCAAGCGGTGATCCCATTGGAACCAGTACAGGAATATGTTCTTCTTGCATGTTGGGCAACAAGCTCTTTTGAAGATATGTCTTAATAATATCAATTGTATCTTCACCGGCATGCAGTTGTACTTCCAGCACCTGCATTCGTGGGTCCCTTTCGGCTTGTTTGGTAGTATCAATTATCCTTGGAGTAAATATCGGATCCAGAGGATCTAGTCCTATAGACCAAGCAGGCGGCAAAAGAAGTCGAATCGCCGGAGGAGTGAATACCAAGTGTGCTTTTGTTTGCTGTTCTTGCCACCACTCGGTGAAAAATCTGCGGGGACCGGTTTCATTGCTAACAGTATCATCAAATGCACGCAAAAGTGCACCCGAGGACAATTGAATCATGCGGTCTTCCTTCTTTTTCGCATCCGGCATGTCTTCCTTTGTGTAATAAGCTTGAATGCTGCTTTCCAAATGCGTTATATCTGTGGGGCTGGACAACAGTAGCGTCAAATCATTTTCATATTTCTTTTTGATAGTACGCTGGTCGGAAAGTGAAAATGCATTCGAAGTACCGGGATACCAAACATCCTTGTCTTCCTCAAAATCATTTTCACGAACAATCTTATCTATATCGTCCATTGTTAAACTGTAATAGCCCTTACCCTCCTGGGTAGGAGACCCTTCAACTTCGCTTGTCTCTTTCCCCATTGCCCAGAAATTTCTTTCTTGCTCCCTATAATAAGCCGCAATTACACAGACCTTTCGTTTGTCATCAGTTACCCGCAACTTTGGATCATACTCTGAGTAAATTCTGTAGCAAGATACAGGAATGTTAGATTTTTTGTTGTCGTCGCGAATCGGATCTTCATAAGTATCCTTTTGATTGTTATCGATATATTTAACTTGATCGCGCTCGTAGTTTCCTGTGTAGTGGCGGAAATATGAACGATATCTGGGACCTTGTCTGCGGCGATAGTAATTTATGAAAGTAATACCCAAGTCCGGATCGGTCACTTCGTACGGTTTGAATTTTTCTACACATGGAAATTTAGGGAAATCAGCATCGTCTGCGTCACATGGAACGACCTTTTTTCCTTTGGGGTCATCTATACTCGTGCAATAACTGCATGCATCGCTATAAACCTCTTTTATCCAGGGTGGATAGTATTGCATCCTTGGACGGTCGGGTTCCGGTTGACACCCCGGGCCCCAATCGTCTGGTATACCGTTTCCATTGGTATCAACACAAGCTAGAATGTATCTGCATTCAGTGTTCGAGCATGTAATGCAGTTTTTCATGTAATTGGTTATGTCCCCCGTACCGTCTCCGGCGCCGTCGGGCCCGTACACAATTCCGTCAACGCTTTGATATGTACAACATAATCTGGGCTCAACAAAATCCAGTTCTTCACCTGGCATTCCGGGATATTTGGGAACTACGTCCTTATCCTTATCCTTTTGCTCAACCTCACCGGCTTTTTGTACTCTGCAAGATGTTCTTCTTGAATACATTGTAAGTGTGCACCCAGGAAGATGAGGTTGTTTAGAACGATTCGCATCTCTGCACTTATAGTCCATAGGTATAACTTTATTGTAATAACCAAAAACCCATCGATCATTCAGCCAGCCACAAAGGCCGCCATCCACGCCTGCTCCAATACTTCCGCACACATTTCCATCTTCCGGCATTTCGCTCCCCCCACACGAAAACTTAATTGATCCTCTCCCGGGCGGATCTGCGGGGTTTTCTGGGGTAGCATCACCAAGCGGTCGTTGGCAGGGGAAAGCTTTGTAAAATGGAGGGCGGAAACGCGCAGTTCCTCCTCCTCCATCGATAGGCCTGCACGCTGATCTGTAACCACATGTAGGAACATCGCTTGGTGTTTTCAAGTAGTCCGACCTAAGAGACATTCCGGATTTCTTATTTCCAAGTGGTCCAGCCTGATCGTGCCCCGGTAAGCCAGTCACAATTGGAATCTTCCCAGCTACTTCTTGATCCCAATCCCAGCCTCCGCAAAGAGCTTCGTCCATTTTTGTTCGAAGAGTGGAACTTCCTCCACTTTCTGCTCCCGCAAGGCCTTGGACTTGCCCCACGCTGCCAGGACGAGCGGGGACAGAATATGCCGCAGTTGAATTCGGAAGAATGCAAATAGCAAGAGAGCAAATTACAAGAAAATTCCAAATTCCAAATTCCAAATTCCAATTAGTACTTTTTTTTGGAATTTGTAAAATTGCGATTTTGGAATTTCCGAAGAGGAAGGGCATTAATAACATTTTACCGCTAACACTTAACAATTAACACCTCTATCCTGCACGTGGGTACCACATATAGGTCGGTATTTTTTTTGATGTAACTAATAAGAATGAAAGAACAAAAGGAAGATTAAAAAGAATAAAAATTTTGAAAATAGAAACTTCTATTCTTTCAATCCTTTCCAATATTGTTATTGTGTCGGAACATGAGGAAATTTAAACTAGAACACATATTTAATTATTCAGCCACATCATTGAGTTGATAAGAGGGAATCAAGGTGTACGATCTTACACGTCACGTAGAACGTGACATGCTTCGTAGTCATCACCATCAGTCACGAAAGAAATTATGACCTCCTCGAAGTATTCACAGCAGCGGTGCTGAACACCTCCTTATTTTCTTCCAATATATAATATGTTCTCCTACAACCGCGTACACATCATCGGCTATCAAACACAACCTGTTGACGTTCGGCAAACCCCTGGCGGGTCCAGCGTTACAGATTTAAATATAGTTGTGCCATACACATACAAAACAGAAGACGGAAAAGAGATGAAAGGAAAGAGTTTCCACCCCGTAACTTTGTGGGGTCCAATGGCAGACATTGCAGGCCAGTATGTTCGCCCTGGCTCACAGCTTTTTGTATCCGGAAGGCTTCAAACCGACACTTGGGAAGACCAGAAAACCGGAGAGAAGAGAAGCAAGACTCGAATAGTTGCACTTGATCTTATAATGCTTGATCCAAAAGACGGGCAAACAAAAGTTTCAGACGGAGCATCTGCCCAACTTACAAATTGCGCAAACCGTGCAGACGTAATCGGCAATTTGACTCGTGAGCCGGAGCTAAGAACCACTACAAACGGCAATAAAGTTATAACTCTCGGTATTGCCACCAATGAAAGGTGGAAAGACAAGGCTTCCGGCGAAACCAAAGAGCGTGCGGAGTTCCACAACGTAGTAGTTTGGGGCGACTTGGCAGAGGAAATGAGTAAGACTCTAAAGAAAGGCCAACGCATTTATGCCTCCGGAAGAATTCAGACCCGTGGATGGGAAACTCCGAGCGGCGCAAAGCGCACAAGTACAGAAATCATTGCAGAAAACGTTTCTATGCTTGGAGTAGAAAGCTCGGTCGCGCAGGAAACCGTGCAAGCGGAAGCTGCACGCGGACCGCGAACACAATCTTCATCAGAAGAGGCACCACCCGTAGAATCCTCAAGTGATACCGCAAAGGCTCCCGAAGCGCAATATGCATCGGAAGTTAAAGCGGAGGATCTTCCATTTTGACCTCATCCCCCTGACCCCCTTCTCCTGCAAGCAGGAGAAGGGGGAATAAGGAATATTTCCTTATAAGCCCCCTCGCCTCCGCAGAGGAGAGGGGGTTTGGGGGTGAGGTCAAACTACCAATTTACCATCCTCTCCAATCAACCGCATCTCCACCGCACCCACATCAGGCGCACTTTCTTTGATTGTGTTAATGATGTTAACAACATCTTCAAAGCTTCCATCCTCATCATTTATCAAAAAGTTTGAGTGTTTCTCGCTTACATGCACTCCTCCAATACGAAACCCTCTCAGTTCTGCCTTTTCTATCAACTGCCAGGCCGGTGTTCCATTGTCAGCTGCCTTGAAGCAGGAGCCTGAAGTTTTTACATGGGGTTGGTCAGAGATTCTTTTTTGAAGAAGATATTCAATCTGAGTTTTAATCAAATGAGGTTCACTGTTTGGAAGTTTAAGCTTTGCTGACCAGATAATCATAGAATTCTTTTTGAATATGCTTTCACGATAACTGAATTTACATTCATCTTTGCTCATTTCTTTCCATTCTCCTGCATCAAAAACCGTTACCGACTCAATGTATGAGTCTATCCAGGTTCCTCCGCTACCTTGCCCGGCATTACCGATAACAGCTCCACCAAAAGTGCCGGGGATTCCTGTAAGAGTAGACAGATCCAATCCTTGATCAGCGAGCTCGTTTACAAGTTGTGCGAGGTTTTTGCCTGATTCGACGATTATAGGGTTAGGGTTAGGGCTAGGGATGATTACGTTGGAGGCCTTAATTCTAACAACTAAGGCGTTGATAGTCCCATCGGCAAAAATTGTGTTTGATCCGGCACCAAAAACAATCAGAGGAATATTTTTGTCCTTTGCGAATTTATGGGCCTCTTCAACATCTTCTTTTGATTCAAGTTCGGCATAATAACGTGCAAGTCCGCCGATGCGCATTGTTGTTTTAGGAGCCAGAGTTTCGTGTTCTTTTATGGTTAACATTGAATAGTGTTAAATTGCTAAATTGTTAAATTGCTCACAGAGTGAGCTACCAGCCATGATACAAGCAATAGATATATCGGACATGCGTAACGCTCTGCCGAACAATTTAGCAATTTAACAATGTAAGTCTAGGAATAACGTGAACAACTTGGGTTTTACTTCGACAACAACGATGCTACTTTTTCCATCTTTTCCGCGATATTTTCACCTTTGCCTCTTCTTCTTATCTTATCGAGAATGCTGACAACAATAGTCAAACCAACAAGTCCTCCTGCAATAAGAAGTAGGTCGCGGGTCGCCAGAGTAATGCCAGCTACCATAAGTATTATTTGCCCTACCGAGAAGAAAAAGACTCCAACCAAAGCTCCGACTCCAAGTGTCACAAGAATTAGCTTTGATCTATTCTCCTGCGAGTCTTGAGCTGCGCTTGCAAGGGTGGTAAGAAGTTCGCTATTTATTATCACAGGCTCATCTCCCCATTTTTTAAACAGGGGAAAAACTTTTCTTTGCAGAACAAGTCCGACGAAAGTTTTGAAGGGAACAGCTGTGCGTCCTTCTATAATTGCTTTCATCTTTTCTTCTTTAACTTTAACTTCCAGGTCCGGAGTGGGGGATTTGAAGGTCATATGTCTCTGATTCTAGTCAATATCTACTTGGTGGGCAATGTCTTAACTTCGCGGGGCGCTACTAGTTTCTCTCCTACATAAAGTGGGGCTAGCACAGTCTCCTCTGCCACTTTACCTGTTCTTATTGGCGGCTTTCTAAGATTACTAATTACATCAGGACTAATCCATGGCATATCTGCCAATGAAGTTGGTGGTGCACTTTCATGATCGGGAATCACAAATCTGGCTTTTGCGTCGGTATTAACCAGATCACATTTGCATACCATAATAAAACTCGTACAAGCTTCATAATCATATCTTAATATTTCAAGAACTTGGAGAATTCTTTCTCTCACAGCCTGCCATTCGTCAATTCTACTTACTTTATTGTCCTCGTCTATTCTCATGGATGCCTCAAATTCTTCTCGAAAAAGCTCAAGAATTCTGAAGAAAAAATCTTCAGTATATGGAGAATCACCTAATTGTTCAGGCCCCACGTTTGGACGAAGGCATGCTGCTGCCGGGCTGGTTGGCACAGCAATTGTTTTGCCATCCTTTGTCTGGGTGATAGTAATAAAAACTGGTCCTTTGGCAGATTCAGAACTTCTCTCGGGTGATTGTGCATCACACGGTGAAGTTGGCTTTTCGTCCCTATTGGTAGCAATTTCTGAACTCATTGATTCTGGCATAAAACCATACGCCTAATGCCGAATATGTCAAGTATTCTTGACAGAGGCTATCCGCGCAATAGTCTCCTCTTTGCCAAGTACAGAAGCAACCTCAAATGCTCCTGGGCTATAGGGAAGTCCTGTCAAAGCAGCTCTGAGTGGCCAAAGAACTTGTCCTTTTTTCCACTCTTTATCCTCAGATAACTTGAAAAGCACCTCCTTAAGATTCTCTTCATCCCACCCCTTTTCATCTATCGATTCAAGAGTGTCTTTAAGTGCTTCCATAACTTCAGGGAGAATTTCTTTAGTAACTTTCTGCTTCTCATTTACCAAAAGGTCAGCCTTCACTTTAGGTGCCTTATAAAAGAAGCCCATCATCTCTACGGCTTCCGGGAAGAAAGTCAGCCTGTCCTGAATCAAGCTAGCTTTCGCTTCAAAATCAGAATCATTCTCTACCTCATGGTATTTTTCGGATACAACCGGACGGATTCTATCCGCAAATTCGTTCACAGAAATCTTCCTGATCCATTGTCCCTGCAACCAATCGAGTTTTTCTGTATCAAAGATCGCCCCAGATTTTTGCACGCGTTCAATTGAAAAGTTTTCGATAAGTTCATCCATGGAAAAGATTTCCTCAGAAGTCCCCGGATTCCAGCCGAGCAGTGCAAGGAAGTTCAGCAATGCCTCCGGCAGGTATCCCTTATCAATGTAATCTTCGGCCGCGACATCGTTCTGCCTCTTGCTCAGTTTCGTCTTATCTTTATTCAAAAGAAGCGGAACATGTGCATATCTTGGCGGCTTCCATCCAAGTTCTTGGAATAGGAGCAAGTGCTTTGGCAGAGAACTAAGCCACTCTTCCCCGCGAATCACGATATCAATATCCATCAAATGATCATCAACAACGTGCGCAAGGTGATATGTTGGAAATCCGTCGCTCTTCATCAGTACTTGATCATCAATTGTGTGTCCCATAAAGGTCAGGTTCCCTCTTATGTCATCTGTAAATGTAATTTTTTCTGATCGAGGGATCTTTAAGCGCAAAACATGCGATTCACCAGCATCTACTTTTTTTTGAACTTCCTCTTCGCTCAAGCTACAACAAAGCCTGTCATACATCGGAGCCTCTTTTCTCTTCTGTTGATCTTCGCGCATCTGATCAAGTCGCTCAGAAGAACAAAAACACCTGTAAGCAGAACCTTTCTTCAAAAGTTCATCTGCGTACTTCTTATATATATCTAAGCGTTGAGATTGAATGTAAGGTCCGCGATTGCCTTTGCCGGAAACTTCTCCTTGATCCAGAATAACACCCTCATCCGGATCCAGGTCAGCCCAGTGCAAAGTTCTAAGAATGTTCTTGGTTGCTCCGGGGACAAATCGCTCACGGTCGGTATCTTCAATTCGTACCAAAAACTCACCCTTAGATTGCTTAGCAACTAAATATGAATAAAGCGCAGTCCTTAAGCCCCCAACATGAAGTAAGCCTGTGGGGGATGGGGGAAAGCGGGTTCTCACAGACTTAAGATACCACATATAGTCCTTCTGTCTGAACCATGATTAAAAGGATTTATTGATAGACAGGATTAAGGATCATTCCCTGTAATCAAGTTAATCCTGTAATCATGTGAATCAAGGTTCAGACCTACTTCACCTCCACCTTAAACGTCACAGGCTCCAAAGGCTTATCGTTTGCCCCTTTCTTTACTCGTGCGATTCTGTCTACGACATCCAGTCCTTCTTTGACTTCACCAAACACAGTGTGCCTTCCTTCCAGCCACTGCGTACCTTCTTTTCGTTGGATTATGAAGAACTGGCTACCATTAGTATTGGGTCCACTGTTTGCCATGGCTACAAAACCTTTTTTCATTGGAAGCGACTTGAGCTCATCATTGAAACTGTAACCCTGCGCAGTTAGATATTCTTCCACTGTCATTTCTTTAAGATCGTCCGGCAAAGGATCGTTGGAAATATCGCTTAAGGTCTTTTTGTGCAAATCGTAACTCTTTGCATTTATTTCATCCTCAAACTTTTCCCCAAAAATACTCTCTCCTCCGGTTCCATTTCCACTTGGGTCTCCTCCCTGAATCATAAAATCGGGAATTACACGGTGGAATGTAAGATCGTCGTAATAGCCGGACTGAGCCAAGGCTACGAAGTTGGTAACAGTCTTTGGTGCTCTTTTTGCATCCATTTCTATGTTGATATCCCCCATGGAGGTTTTTAAGGTCACTTCATATTTTCCACTTAAGACTTCACCTTGAAAATTAAGTTCATTTGTGCCCGTTTGGGGCTTGCTACAGCCAAACATAAGAATAGAGAGAGCGAATAGGGGGATTAAGATTTTAGTCATATCTTGCGCAGATTAGTGATGTTGGGCTCAAGATTCAAGATATCCGAGGATTATTTTAGAGATTTGTCGAGTAGCATCAGGGATGTATAGGTTACAGGTTACAGGTTTGAGGTTGTTAGTTAGGATGTTATTGATGGTGGGAATAAGTTTCTCATTCATTTCTGACTGTTGGACAATGGTGAAGCCTTCTGACTGCGATGCAAGCTCAGCATTTTTTTGCTGATGGTCGTGTCCGACTCCCCGAAGCGGAATAAGAATTGTTGGGACAGAATTCGCAGCAAGTTCGGTAATCGAATTGGCTCCGGCTCTGCTTATGCACAAATCACTTGCGGCAAAAAAGTGTGGGTACTCTTCGTTTGCAAATTCCAATGAATAATAACCTTCATGTTCTCCTGCGCCTGATTTCACTTTACCAGTTAAGTGGATTACGTCGGCAACTTCTAATAATTCATCTATATGTTTTTTTACAAACTCATTAATAGCTTCTGCACCTTGGCTTCCCCCCATAATAAAGATTACGGATTTGCTCCTTCCTTCTAGTCCAGCGATTCGAAAGCCTTCTTCTGCCTTTCCTTGGATAACTGATTCACGAATAGGATTGCCAACAAAAGTCTCTCGTCTCTCGTCTCTCGTCTCTCGTCCTCTGACAAATGACAAGTGACTAGCGACTAGTGACGTTGGTAATCCATAACAAACGTGATCAGCCCATTTGCTTACGACTCTGTTTGCTCTTCCACTGACGGCGTCAGATTCATGCATCACAATCGGGATCTTCATTCGTTTAGCCGCGAATGCAACGGGGACACTTACGTATCCTCCTTTTGAAAATAAAACATCAGGATTTAATTCTTTAAGAATTTTTTTTGATGCTTTGACGGCTTTAAAAAATTTCCATGGGAAGGTCAGACTTAACCTTGGCGCTTCAATGCCTGAACAATTGAATCCCTCCTTTTCAATAAACTCGCGATCTGCTGGTTTAGTCGAACAGACGAAATACACATCAACGTCAGGTCGTTCTTCCTTTAA
>CEPV01086206.1_pt1 | contig 14509 bp, 15 predicted proteins | sample 530451 | NCBI WGS metagenome assembly CEPV01 (sample SAMEA2620097, study PRJEB7988) | marine metagenome | isolation source: saline water (ENVO:00002010), including | reverse complement strand
TGTTCTGGAAATGAATCCGCGGGCAAGCCGCACTATCCCCTTTATCTCCAAAGTAACCGGTGTACCCATGGTCAAGATAGCGACGAAAGTGATGCTGGGGCAGAGCCTCAAGGAACAAGGCTACCCTATGGGACTCTATAAAAGACAAAAACTATTCGCTATCAAAGCCCCAGTATTCTCAATGTCAAAACTACTCGGTGTCGATACCTATCTTGGCCCCGAAATGAAGTCCACCGGCGAGGTAATGGGCATTGACCACACCTTTGATGCCGCCCTGACTAAGGCATTACTCGCCGCTGGGTTAATGCTACCGGCAAAAGGGGCAATACTCCTTAGTATTGCCGACCGAGATAAGCCAGAAGCCCTACCCATAATCCGGAGGTTCGCCTCGATCGGCTGTAAACTCTACGCTACCGAAGGTACGGCGACGATGATTACCGCTGCGAAATTACCCGTGACCGTCATTACCAAGAAGCTGGAAGAAGGGCATCCCAATGTCATCGATATTATCAACGATGGTACGGTCGATGGCGTGATCAACACCATCACCGGAGGTAGCATCCCGTTTCGCGACGGTTTCTACATTCGCCGGGCGGCGGTGGAGAAACGTATCCCCTGTTATACCTCGCTGGATACCGCCCGAGCCGTTGCTGAGGCATTAATAAACGGCGATCAAACCTACACCGCCAAACCGTTACCTGATTACCGAGAAAAGGAGCCCGCTTGAAACAAATTACCGCTAAAGTCATTAGTAATACGAGAATCTTAAAAGAGCTTAAGCGCCGCCGCGACCCTAAACACCCACAACCACGAGACGTATTAGGTAGCTATCTTCTGTGGTTAGACTGTCCAGAATTAACCCCGAAAGCTAAGCCGGGACAATTCGTCATGGCACGCTGTGGCGGAAAAACCATATTACCACGCCCATTTAGCATACATCAGGTAAATAACAAGGGCAATATAGCACTATTTTTCGCCGTATGGGAAGATGGCAAAGGCACAAATTGGTTATCCCAACGCCGTATTAGCGATAAAGTGGAACTTTTCGGACCACTGGGTATTAATTTTTCTATACGTTCTGATTCGCGAAACTTACTTTTAGTAGCCGGCGGCATCGGCATTGCCCCACTCTATTTTCTAGCTCAGGAAGCGGTCAAAAAAACGAGGTCGGTAACGCTCCTTTTGGGCGCCGCTACTGCTTCCCAAATTTATCCGAAGAATCTTCTACCATCAAGAATCAAAACCGTCATTACAACCGAAGATGGTAGTGCGGGAAAGAAGGGGCGAGTAATTGATCTTGTTCCCGAGTTTATTGATCGGGCCGACCAGGTTTTCGCCTGCGGTCCAATACCGATGTACCGAGAGATGTACCTCCAGAGAAGAAAATTCCTCAAAAACAAGCCGACTCAGGTTTCCCTAGAGACAGTTATGGGGTGCGGGCGGGGGATTTGCTACGGCTGCACCATAAAGACAAAGAAGGGGCTGCAAGAGATTTGTAGGGATGGCCCAATATTTGACTTAGACAATATAGTGTTAGAAGATATATAATACACAAAAGATCTGGCTTTTATGCTAGCGTGGTAGGTTTGTTAGAGCATTAAGAAGGTGCACGGAGAAGGAAAACGATGGACGAAGTGCTTAATATTCAGGGACTTACCAAGTTCTATGGCAAAAGCCGCGGGGTGATAGATCTTAACCTCACTGTAGAGAGGGGAGAAGTTTTCGGATACCTCGGTCCCAATGGTGCTGGTAAGACAACCACCATTCGTGTATTGCTTAATTTCATCCGACCTACCCAGGGACAAGTAACCATCTTTGGAATGAATATCCGCCAAAAGAGCTGTCAAGTAAGAAAGAACATTGGTTATCTGCCCGGTGAAGTTAGACTCTATGAGAAACTGACGGGAGCTGAATTCTTACAATATGTCGGCCATTTGCGCAACGGCGTAAGTTGGCAATATGTTGAAGAATTAGCAGAACGGCTACAATGTAATCTCTCACGACGTATTCGCTCGCTGTCTCATGGCAACAAGAAAAAGCTCGGACTAATACAAGCGTTTATGCATAAGCCAGAATTAATAATTCTGGATGAGCCAACTGCAGGATTAGACCCATTGATGCAGCAGGAATTCTACCGCCTGATTGATGAGTCCAAAGCCAGTGGGTGTACAGTTCTCCTTTCCTCTCACAACATGCCAGAAGTGGAGCATGTGTGTGACCGTGTAGGGCTAATACGCGAAGGGCGACTAATTACTGTGGAAAATATTGATGCTCTTAAAACTCGAGCCTTACGCCAGATAGAGATTTATTTTGCTGCTTCAGTACCTCGAGAGTCATTTTCAGATATACCGGGCGTGCGTGACGTGATATTAGAGAATAATGTACTTCGATGCACCGTTACAGGAACTTTGGATACTCTAATTAAGGCGATAGCTCAATATGAGGTAGTCAATTTAATCAGCCATGAACCGAATTTGGAGGAAATCTTTTTAAGTTATTACAGCGGAGGGGAGAATCATGCTGTGTAATGTACTGTGGAGAACTCTGCAGGACCGAAGGCGCTCCTTACTGGCTTGGGGACTTGGCATTACCGCGTTGACCTCTCTCATGATGGCATTCTATCCTTCTATCCGAGACGCGGGGCAAATTATTGAGGGATACATAGAAGCGTTGCCAGAGGAACTTATGAGTTTTTTTGGCGGACAGTCTGTAGACTATTCTTCAATAGAGGGGTTCCTAAACGCTGAACTCTTCTTTTTTATGGCTCCATTACTGTTCCTAATCTTTGCTATCGGCTTTGGAAGTAGTGCTATCGCTGGAGAAGAAGAACAGGGTACACTGGACTTGCTGCTTTCCACTCCGCTGTCCCGTTGGCGAGCAGTATTAGAAAAATTTGGTGCGTTAATAATCTCCGTTTTTGTATTGGGATTTGTCTTCTGGGCAATATTAGTGTTAGGTATACTTGCCGTGGATGCCGACATGAACCTAGGGCGGCTGACAGGACTTATTTTCAGTATAGTGCTTCTGGGGATAACCTATGGAACATTGGCCCTGGCAGTAGGCTGCGCTCGCGGTAAACGAGCGCAGGGCCTTGCTGTGGCGAGTGTATTTGGAATGTACGGGTATCTTTTGAATGCCTTGGCACCTATGATTGATTGGTTAGAACCCTTCCGTATATTATCACCCTTCTATTATTATATCGGCGCTGACCCGTTGATAAATGGGCTGAATCTTTTCCATACGGTTGTACTGCTCGGGCTTACGATAGTATTTTTAGCCGTAGCTGTTACCGTTTTTGAGCGGCGTGATTTGGCAGTATGAATGTTTTTCTGTGCTCCAGGGCTCCAGCGTGTCATTACCTAATTGGCGTTTCTAACTTAGCCAAATAGATAGAACCCTAACGGCCAAGAGCTCCATGGGGGATTAGATACAGAGGTTAAGTTAGCTTTGTAGCGTCATTCTAAGGGAGTCAGGTATGACGGTGGGAAGTTGGCCCGACTGGTGCACACAAAAGGGCATTACTTTAAAATGGTTTACAATGGGCATAGAGATGAAGCTGAAGTCTATATCGCTACTCCTGATTAACCAATATTCCTTTATCGCTTTCGGGTTGATTATTCTTGTAATAATCACGGTTTCAGGCTGGTATTCTATTGGCATAACATACACCGCCCTTGTGGCAGGGCTAACGTTCGCGTTACTTATTGCTTCTCAACTACTCTTGAGTACCCGTACCAGACCATATTCGAGTATTGAAGCTTTCGACAAATCTCGTACATCTGGCCAGCCTGTACTACTTATACTATACTCAGATTTCTGAATCGCCTGCCTAAGTATCAAGCCTATCGTGAATAGGTTAGAATCCAACCTGAAAGACCACTTCCTCATGGTTAGAGTCAGTATTAGCTCAGATTTAGGCCAATATCTACGCACTAAGTATCAATGCGGAATAGTCCCTGCGGTCGTGCTTTTCGATAGGCAGGGGAACGCCGTTTGGACACAGAGCGGACGCATACCCTCATCAAAAACAATTCTATCTTTAGGCCTATAGGAGATAAGTAGCAGATTATAGTGCCTTGACTCAAGAGAAAAGAAACTATTTGCTCTGCACTAACGAGAAAAACTCGGCTCTGGTCTTTGACTGTCTACGGAAAAGACCCCGTACGGCTGAGGTGACCACGGTACTACCTGGTTTCTTGATTCCCCGCATAATCATACAGAAATGCTCCGCATGGATAACAACACCCACTCCATCTGGCTTGATACCCCGACAAATAGCCTCAGCAATCTGGGTAGTCATTCGTTCCTGTAACTGTAACCGCCGGGCGACAACTTCAACGACTCGAGCTAACTTGCTGGCCCCAACGACACGTCCGCTAGCATTAGGAATATAGCCAATGTGAGCAACACCATAAAATGGAAGCAGGTGATGCTCACACATCGAATAGAACGGGATATCCCGGAGAATGACCATCTCCCGGTATCCTTCCTCAAACTCCACTTTTAGTTCTTCGGCGGGGTCAACCTGAATTCCCATAAAAAGCTCGGCGTACATTTCGGCAACACGTTTTGGGGTATCAGCTAGCCCCCCCCTTTCCGGGTCTGCCCCAATCGCTTTAATAATCGAAGTTATTGCCTTTCTAATTGCAGCTTCGTCGAACACGTTCTCCCTCCTTAAGGATGGTCTCACCGTTTTATATTCCCTATCCACCCCAACCCAACGCCCCCTCGACAGCGGCTAGGTCGGCAGGTAGCTCAAGAAATGGTTCTGCATTTTTCAAGACAAAGTCAGTATCTTTAAGGCCGTTACCTGTAACCACACAGACAATACGTTTACCGGAAAAATTTACACCTTCCCGGGTAAGTTTAAGTAGTCCAGCCAAAGGGGCGGCCGAAGCTGGCTCGCCAAAAATTCCTGCCTTAGTCGCCATCAGTCGATAGGCAGCCATGATTTCTTTATCGCTCACCATATCAATGATACCCCTCGACTCATCACGGGCAGCGACCGCCTTGTACCAGCTTGCCGGATTACCAATACGTATGGCAGAAGCAATCGTCTTCGGCTCATTAACAATATGCCCACGAACAATTGGAGCCGAGCCTTCCGCCTGAAAGCCCACCATGTGGGGCTTTATTCTGGCCCGACCAGCCTGATAGTATTCAACAAAACCTTTCCAATAAGCGGTAATGTTACCCGCATTCCCAACTGGGATAGAGAGGTAATCAGGCGCCTCACCAAGCTCATCAACAATCTCGAAAGCGGCCGTTTTTTGTCCCTCGATACGGTGGGGATTAACCGAATTCACTAGGGTAACGGGATGCCTTTCAATGAGACTACGGACTATACTGAGAGCCTGGTCAAAATTACCATCCAGAGCAACTATCTTTGCCCCATAAATAATCGCTTGCGCCAGCTTCCCCTGGGCGATGTTATCCTTGGGCACAATAATAATAGCGGTCAAGCCGCAGTAAGCGGCATAGGCCGCGGCGGAAGCGCTAGTGTTACCGGTCGAAGCGCACATAATAGCATAACTACCAGCTTCCAATGCCCTGGCAACAGCAACAACCATACCACGATCTTTAAAAGAACCGGTGGGATTACACCCCTCCAACTTAAAATATAGCTCACCGCACCCGATTTCTGGCTCAATCTGACGGCACCGGAGTAAAGGGGTATCTCCCTCACCGAGACAAAATAGTGGGGTGTCGGGGGTAACCGGAAGTAATTCGCGATACCTAGCCAAAACCCCGGTTTTCATTGATTATTCTCCATCATCGACCTCAACAACCTAGTACTAGATTTAATGCTGGATACCGAACTCCCATATTGATATTTACACGCTGTTTATCGTACCATCTCAACAAAACCGCTCTCCTATTAACCGCCCCCAGGTTTGACTAACGGGATACACTCCGCACACAATGGGCAGTTCTCGGGCTCATAGGTTGGCGTTAGGCTACGGAGACAGCTAAACAACGGCACGCCAACCGATAATCCTGCCTCTTTCGATAAACGCTGTCGTAAGTCTATTTCGCCCTGTTGTAATTCAGAGCGATCAACCATAACACCGACGCCGACAACGAGACCTCCTCGATTAGTTATAGCCGTTATTACCTCACGAACCGAACTACCGGTAGTCAGAATATCATCAACTATCAAAACACGGTCTCCGGGATTAATGTTGAAACCTCGCCGGAAAACTCTACCTCCAGGTCGCGCCTTCTGGCCGAAACCTTGACCACTCTCTTTCTCAGCAAATATACCCCGTACACCTAGCTGCCGGGCGACTTCGAAGGCGAGAATAATACCACCTGTAGTTGGTCCAGCGACTAACTGAATATTCTGATAGCGGAAGTGGTTAGCAATCATCTGGCACAGCTCTTCGGTATATTTTGGAAATTGCAAGACCTGAAATTTTTCCCAGTAGACCGGGGAATGCCGTCCGGAGGTCAGGCGAAAATGCCCCTTAAGTATGGTACCGGCTTGCTCAAAGATTTCTTCTACGTTATTCATCCGCTTCTTCCCTTCGGTCCATCCTTCACGGTGAAGGGCTCACACCTTGTAAGGGTAGATCGTAGTTACTCACTACCCCCCATTTACCTAGTGGCCAGAATGACAACCAGGCTTTACCAATTATGTACTGACTGGGTACCGTCCAACCACGGTGGGAATCATCCGAATTAAAGCGGTTATCCCCCAGAACGAAATATTCGTTTTCTGGGACCTCTTTCAAGTAATAGGTATACGCTGGTGGCTCAGTGATATAAGGTTCGTTCAACACAACACCGTTAACACGGACTTCGCCATCCTTTATCGCGACGGATTCCCCAGGTAAAGCAATGATGCGCTTGATAAAAGGGATTGCCTTAGGGTCAGTGGATTGAGGAGGGCGCAATATGATAACGTCCCCTCTTTCCGGTTGACGAAATTTATAGATAATCTTATTCACAAGCACTCGTTGCCCTGATTGAAAAGCAGGCATCATCGAACTTTGCCGAATAACATAATCTTGGATAGTATAACTCAGGCCAACATAGACTACGGCCGCCAGTAAAAACGTCGTCAGGGCATCACGCAGCAAGGCTTTCATCTATTCTCTCGACTAGTTTCTCCACACACGGCTGTCATTATACCTGATTTACCCGTTATCTTGCTACTGAGACCATTATCGGTTGTTTTAACTTGACAAACCTGACGGGGGCAATGTTTAATGACATTAGCATGGACTATATGAAACAAGCACTTTCTCTGGCCAAATTAGCTGTCGGGCAGGTTAGTCCCAATCCGGCGGTCGGTGCAGTGGTGGTCAAGGATGGTGAGGTTGTCGGCCAGGGTTATACCCAACCGCCTGGTTCATGGCATGCCGAGGTTGTGGCTTTACGACAAGCAGCGGAGAAAGCTCGCGGCGGGGTAATGTATGTTACCCTAGAGCCATGCTGCCATTACGGGCAAACTCCGCCGTGTGCCGAAGCCATAGTCACCGCGGGTATTTCCGAAGTCCACCTAGCGATGATTGATGCCAATCCCTTAGTTTTCGGTAGAGGTAATGATGCGTTAGAACGGGAAGGTATCAGGGTTTATATCGGCGAACATGAACAAGAGGCGAAAGAGATTAATGAGTCCTATCTCAAATTTATTACTACTGGACTACCTTACGTTACTGCCAAATTCGCTGTCAGCCTCGATGGCAAGATTGCCACCAAAACCGGTAATTCCAGATGGATTAGTGGCGGTGAAGCGCGGAAGTATGCTCACTATTTAAGATATGCGGCGGATGCGGTCATAACCGGGGTGAATACGGTTCTGACGGATGACCCTCGGCTCACATATCGCTGCGGCGGTATTGGCGGCATGGTCAGAAAGCAGCCGCTACGGATAATTGTCGATGCCCTGGGGCGCACGCCGCCAACGGCTCAGGTATTTAATAAACCAGGTAAAGTACTACTAGCCATAGGGGAGTCAGTAAAGACAGAAACGAAGGAAGCTTTAACTCTGGCGGGCGCGGAATTATTAGAATTACCCTCGAAAGAGGGAATGGTCGATTTAACTAGACTGCTAAGAACATTAAGCGAGCGACAGATTACCAGTATTTTAGTCGAGGGAGGCGGTACTTTGCTCGGTTCTCTGTTTGATAGTCGTTTAGTCGATAAAGTGATTACCTTTATCGCGCCAGTTATTATCGGTGGGGCGGAAGCGAAAACGGCCGTAGCGGGTAAAGGGGTGGATAAGGTGATTGAAGCAATGCGGCTGGAACGAGTCAGTGTAGAAAAGTTCGGTGATGATGTGATGATAAATGGTTACGTTAAACATTAGTCACCTTTTGTCATCAGTCTGATCTACTATCAGGCAACGGTAAGTTCAATCTGGGAGTAGAAATGTTCACTGGAATTATCGAAAAAGTCGGCACGATTATAGCAACATCACCCAAGGAACTAGTTATCGACGTTCTGCCAGACATAGAGTTGGGCGACAGCATCGCCGTCAACGGTGTCTGCCTGACCGTAACGCATTTTGACACCAAATCTTTTTCAGTCGACATAATGCCAGAAACGAAGCAGCGATCGAATCTAAGTTTTTTAAGAGCCCGTGACAAAGTAAACTTAGAGCGTGCTCTGGCTCTAGGTAAACGTTTAGGTGGGCACTTGGTCCAAGGTCATATCGACGCTACCGGACGAGTAGCTTCGCTTAATTGGGAAGGCGCTGCCATGCTCATCGGATGTGAGGCGCCACCAGAAGTCACGCGCTATGTCGTTGAAAAGGGTTTTATCGCCATCGATGGCATCAGCCTCACGGTAGTGGCTAGAGATGCTGGTTCATTTCAGGTTTCTATTGTTGATTACACTCGGAAACACACTATACTTGGTGAAAGAAAAATAGGTGACTTGGTTAATCTCGAAGTGGATATTATCGCTAAATATGTAGAGCAACTTAATCAGGCGCGCCACACCGGCATCACGACCGAGTTCATGGCGGAACATGGCTTTTTGATGAGCTAGTCTATTCCCTGGCGAGAGGTTTAGCTATGACACTATCAACTATTCCTGAGGCGCTCGAAGATATCAAGGCGGGCAAGTTCCTCATCATCGTTGATGATGAGGATAGAGAGAATGAAGGCGACGTTGTATTAGCCGCGGAAAAGGTAACTCCGAAGGCAATCAACTTTATGGCAAAGTATGCCAGAGGACTAATCTGCATGCCAGTTAGCGGACAACGGCTGGACGAATTAAGAATACCTTTGATGGTGAATGACAATACCTCAAAGTTTACCACCGCTTTCACTGTGTCGGTGGAAGCCAAGAATAAGGTCACCACCGGCATCTCTGCCGCCGATAGAGCCGAGACAATAAAAACGATAATCGACCCGACAACCAAACCCGAGGATTTGATTCGGCCGGGGCATATGTTCCCACTTCGCGTCAGAGATGGCGGGGTGCTAGTCAGAGCGGGACACACCGAGGCAGCAATTGACCTGGCCCAGCTGGCCGGTCTTTATCCGGCCGGAATCATCTGTGAGATTATGAACGAGGATGGCACCATGGCTCGTCTACCTCAACTGGAGGTGATGTCCCAGAAATTCGGCCTTAAAATTATCAGCATCGCTGACCTTATCGCCTACCGCCGCCACCATGAGAAACTAGTACACCGCATGGCTGAAGCCAAATTACCGACAAAATATGGCCAATTTACTGCAATCGCGTACAAAAGTGATATCGATCCTGATGAACATCTCGCCATGGTACTGGGAGACATATCGATTAAGGAACCGGTGTTAGTCCGGGTTCATAGTGAGTGTCTTACTGGTGACGTCTTTGGCAGTCTGCGTTGCGATTGTGGTGAGCAGGTAGCATTCGCCATGCAAAGTATTGCTCAGGAGGGACGGGGAGTTCTACTCTACATGAGGCAAGAAGGACGAGGCATCGGTTTCCATAACAAGGTTCGTGCTTACGCCTTACAGGATCAAGGACAGGATACGGTTGAGGCTAATCGCTCTCTAGGCTTCGCCCCCGACTTACGGGACTACGGCATTGGTGCCCAAATCCTAGCCGACTTAGGTCTACATAAGATCCGCTTACTCACGAATAATCCGAAAAAGATCATCGGTTTAGAGGGATACGGTCTCAAAGTGACGGCCGCAGTACCTATTGTTGTCCCACCTAACCCCTATAACCTTCGTTACTTAAAAACCAAACAAGAAAAACTAGGGCACCGTCTGGACATACCGGAACTCGACGATTAAAATTAATAAGGAGGAGCTAATGAGCAATCTTTACGAAGGTACGTTACTGGGCAAGGGCCTGAAATTCGGCGTTGTCGTCTCCCGTTTCAATGAGTTTATCACTAAGAGACTACTTGAAGGAGCCGAAGATGCCTTACAGCGTCATGGTGTCAACAAGGATGACATCGATATTATCCGGGTACCGGGCTCATTTGAAATTCCCTTGGTTACCAAGAAGCTAGCCGAAACCAAGACGTATAACGCTATCATCTGTCTGGGAACGGTGATACGGGGAGCAACGCCTCATTTCGAATATCTCGCTGCTGAGGTTAGTAAAGGTATTGCTCGCATCAGCCTGGACAGTGGCCTGCCCGTTAGTTTCGGCATCATTACCGCCGATACTCTGGAGCAGGCGATTGAGCGGGCAGGAGCCAAAGAGGGCAACAAGGGTTTTACGACCGCTGTCGATGCCATCGAAATGGCTAATCTTCTCAAAAATTTGGGCAAAGGCTCTCGTCGCAGAGCATAACTCCGCCAGGTTCATCTGAAAGAAGAAAGTTAGTTTTACGGGGTGACCTTATAAACAGTATCTCCCCGTCTGGCCCGGTCGCCAACCTTGATACCAATTGAGTCGCCAGCTTTGGCTTCTGTGACAATACTGTTGTCAATTTGCATCGACTGAATGATAAGTTCCATATTTGTAGTGTGCCCCTTAATGCGGACCTTATCGCCCATTCTCAGCGATGCAGTTAACTCAACGCCAACGACCACCGGTTTCTTGAAGAAGTCAGATACCTTACCGATTTCTACCTCAGGCATTTGACACCCCCCATTAAGTTTAGTCTGTAGCCGGATTATTTTAGTTACTTTCCAATAGTATACGTTACTTGCCTAGTTAAATCAAGGTGCTATCGGCTCTTTGACATTAGGCTACCTCTCACCTATAATTAAATACGATTATCCTTACGGAGGGTAGAACCCTGGCAAAGCAGGATGAACTAGCTGAAGTGGCTGAGGAGGACTTACAGCACCTGAAGAGACGTCTTGATTTACTCGACCAACGTTTCGACAATATCGATTCGATGGTCACGGCGGTAGCGGAACGAGTCTTGAGCCAGCTCATCACCATTAATGTCACCTGCCCTCATTGCAACAAGGATATCGAAATTGCTATCATGGGTAACCGCAAAGCAAAGCGATAGCATCACAAATCCTCGTAAGAAGGCCAACCCAACACCTATATTAGTCTTAACAGGGTCCCATTATCTCGCGCTCTGTTACTAACCCGCGAAACGGTTGGTGATAGGCAATCTCCGGTCGCGGCCAAAGGCTCGAAGAGTAATTTTAATACCCGGTGGCGACTGACGCCGCTTATATTCACTGGTGTCAACCAGACGAGCAGAGCGCTTGACGGCTTCTTCATCGATACCCATAGCAATAATTTGTTCAACATTCTTATCTTCTTCGATGTAAGCAGTTAGAACAGCATCCAGCACCTCGTACGGCGGTAGAGTATCAGTATCCTTTTGGTTGGGTCTTAGTTCAGCTGAGGGCGGTTTCTGGATAACGGTGACGGGGATGAGATCATAACCGGCCTGGACATTACAGTATTTAACCAGCTGGTAAACCAGTGTCTTGGGTACATCCTTGATTACGGCGAAGCCACCAGCCATATCTCCATATAATGTCGTGTAGCCGGTAGCCATCTCACTTTTGTTGCCGGTGGCGAGGACAAGCCAGCCGAACTTGTTGGACAATGCCATAAGGAGATTACCCCGAATACGGGCTTGAATATTTTCCTCAGCTGCGCCGGGCTTAGTGCCGGCAAAGACTTCAGACAGTGTTTCGAGATAAGCTTGGAAGACTTTCTCAATAGGAATGACCAGCAACTCGATACCGAGATTCTGGGCCAATAGTTTAGCATCGGCTAAGCTTTCTGGAGATGAGTGCCTAGAGGGCATTGCCACCCCAACCACGCTGGCTTTACCTAAGGCTTCAACCGCGATAGCCGCCACCAAGCTGGAATCGACACCGCCGGAAAGACCGATTAAAACCTTATTGAAACCGTTCTTAAAAATATAGTCGTGTGTGCCAACAACCAGAGCATCATAGACTTCACCGGGCAACCCACGTACCTGAATTTGTCTCCTAGGTAAAGATGATTTTGGGCCTTCGGCGGGTATTTCCGAGACCATAATTTTATTCTGAGACCAGTCCTGTTCCCCGATTATGGGCATACCTTTTCGCCATCGGGGGTCATGAAGGCGAGTACGGAAAACGGACTCGACATTAAGGTCAACCACAATCAGATCTTCGGCAAACTGTTTGCCCCGGGCGACGAGTTGCCCTTTCTCATCTAATATCAGACTATTACCGTCAAAGACCAATTCATCTTGCCCGCCAACCAAATTATTATAAGCGACAATAGCAACATTATCGGAGGAGCGCGCGGCTAGCATCTTCTCACGGAGTTTCCCTTTACCGAAGTGATAGGGTGACGAGCTGATATTAATGATGACCTCAGCGCCAGCATAAGCCTGGATGGTCGCTGGCCCAACCTCATACCAGATGTCTTCGCAAATGTTAACGCCGACGCCAGCGCCGGCAATGATATATACCGGAGATTCGCTGCCAGCACGGAAATAACGGTTTTCGTCAAAAACGCCGTAGTTTGGCAGGAATATCTTATGATAGATGTCAACCAGCTTGCCATCATGGATGATAGCGGCAGCGTTGTAAATATCTTCCTTAGCATCGACAAAACCAACAATGATAGTGATGCCTGAGGAGCACCCAATCACCGCTTGCAAAGCCTTTGAATTCTCCTCGATGAACTGGGGCTTAAACAGAAGATCCTCCGGTGGATAACCACAAATAGCCAGTTCAGGAAAAGTCACCAGGTCGACGCCTAAGACGCGGGCTTCGGTGATAGATTTAACAATCTTCTCCGTGTTACCGACAAAATCGCCTACCGTGGTATTGATTTGGGCCATTCCCAGACGCAGTCGGCGCATGTTAAGATTTCCCCCTACGGTGAATTATATCCAGGAAACAATTGACTTTCCATTTCTTGCCTGATAAAGTATAAACTAATTTTGGGCAAAACTCTAGGACGGTCTTTAAAATTAGCCACAAAAGTAAGCTAGTCAGGGGGGGTAAGTAGATTGGAGTTGGCCGTTAGGCTGAATAATGCTAAATACGTCGCTTTTCGCTGGAGGTATGAGCTAACCATATCCAAGAAGGTAGCTCTGGCCCTGGCAATGGCAGCTCTCACTGGCCTTTTGGCTCAAGTAAGGTTTCCACTCCCATGGAGCCCAGTACCGATTACCGGTCAGACCCTTGCTGTCTTTCTAGCCCCTGTACTGCTAGGTAGGTGGTGGGGCGGCGTAAGTATGGCTATCTTTGCCGGACTTGGTTGGGCTGGACTCCCCTGGTTTTCGGGCTGGCAAGCAGGGTTTACAGCCACCGGTGGCTATATCATTGGCTTTGTACTAGCGGCGCTCTTCGTGGGCTATTTCGTTGACAAGTATGTCCGTTCGCGGAGCTTTCTGACAATGCTTGGGCTAATGCTTTTGGCCAACTTCTTCCTGATTTATATCCCCGGTCTTATTTGGCTTGGGTTATGGCTTCAGGCAGCGGGCACATCGGTAGCTTCTCTCGCCGCACTTTTAAGTATGGGTTTAGTTCCTTTCATTCCTGGAGATATCACCAAGGCAATCGCAGCTGCAGCGATTGCTAGAGGGGTTACACCGAAGACGGCCTACAATGGTGAGGTAGACAAGGACAAGTGGGCGCAGTGGCGCATCCCGTAAGCTTGTACCACAGTCATACCCCTAAATAAATAGAACCAAGGCTGGTATTCCCGAACATCGCCTAGAGTCTAATTTCGTCAGAACTGCTATACGACTAAAGGCTTCGATTAGCTATCTCTGAGCCATTCTAGTAGAATTATAAGTGCCTAACGGGCGGTTAGCTCAGGTGGTTAGAGCACTGCGTTGACATCGCAGAGGTCACTGGTTCGAGCCCAGTATCGCCCACCATATCATCAGTTCTCAACAAAGGATTACCGCTAAGAGAACTAAGGATCGCCCTGCATTGCCATCCTAAAAACCTCCACACCTTGACAGATAAAAGCAGGAATTGATAGTATCCCAATACCAAACTATCCTAGGTAGGAGGTATAGCATGGAGTGTTCCCAGTGTGGCACTGAAAATGCCGATGAGACTAAGTTCTGTACTAACTGCGGGGCAAAGCTAGTAGTCCCACCAACCACCTGCCCTCAGTGTGGGGC
>CEPV01019246.1_pt1 | contig 14521 bp, 10 predicted proteins | sample 530451 | NCBI WGS metagenome assembly CEPV01 (sample SAMEA2620097, study PRJEB7988) | marine metagenome | isolation source: saline water (ENVO:00002010), including | reverse complement strand
CGGCTCCCGCCGATGTCGCATTGACCATGTCGACGATCGCGCGAACCGCCTCGGCGTAGTCGGGCGACACGTACGCGTCGATCCAGGCCTGATACGTCGCGTTGGGCGAGCCTTCCGCCTGGAGGGACTTCCCGACCTCCCAGTAGATCCAGTAGCAGGGCAGCAGCGCGGCGATCGCCTCCTCGAACGACCCGGTGTGGGCGGTCGCGAGCAGGTGGTTGGCGTACGCGACGGCGCTCGGCGCCGATGCGATCGACGCGGCCTCCACGTCGCTCATGCCGTGGGTCGAGAACACTTGCTCATGCAGACGGCGTTCCTCCGCCAGGCTGCTCTGGGCATCCGCGCTCAGCTGTCGAGCCCACGCGGGATCCGGCGCCTTGGTCGCCGCCGCCTTCAGGGCCTCCGCGAACACGCCCAGGTAGCGGGCGTCCTGCACGATGTAGAACGTGAAGGTGTCGAGCGGCAGCGATCCGTCCTGCATGCCACGGAGAAACGGGTGTTCCAGAATCGCATCGTACACGTCGCGGTTGGCGTCCCAGAGTTCGTCGGCGAACGTCTGGCCGGTGACCGGTGCCGCCAGGGCGAGCGTGAGGGCGGCGACGGTAGCAGTTGTCACGACGGCGCCAATCAGACCACGTCTAGGCATCAGCCGCCTCCGGAGTTCCGGCATCGAGCCGAGCCATCTGCTCGCGCGTGCCCAGCAACACGATCACGTCCCCGCGTTCGAAGCTCGTCTCGACCGGCGGATCGACGATGAACTCTTCACCGCGCTGGATGGCGACCACGCCGAGGCCGTACCGCCCTCGCAGGTCCGCCTCGGCCAGGCTCTTGCCGGCCAGCGGATGCGCCGGTGTCAGGGCCCGCTCCTCCAGCAGCAGCTCCTCACCACTGCGTCCCAGCGATGCGTCGAAGAAGCCGACGATCGTCGGTTTCACCAGCAAGTGGGCAAGTCGCAGACCGCTGATCTGGTAGGGGTTCACGGCGCGGTCGGCACCGGCCTGACGTACCCGCTCCTCGGCCTCGTCCTCGGTCGCACGCGCCACGATGAAGAGGTCCGGGTTGATCGCGCGGGCCGTGAGCACCGCATAGACGTTCTGGGCATCGTCCTTGAGACAGGCGACCATGCCGCGGGCGCGACCGATGCCCGCCTGAATCAGCGTGGCTTCGGCCGTCGCGTCGCCCACGACACTCGGCAGTGCGCCGTCGCGGACCCGCTCGAAGCGTTCCGGCACGCGGTCGATGACGACGATCCGTTCCCCACTGCGCTTCAGTTCGTCGACGACCGCGCGACCCATCCGCCCGAAGCCGCAGACGATCTGGTGACCCGACATCTGATCGATCATGCGAGACCTCCGCCTCTGTCCCCAGAATTCCTGTAACTCGCCTTCCAGGACCGTTCGGCCGATCTCAGTCAGCACGAACAGAAACACTCCGACGCCACTTAGCAGCAACAGTGCGGTGAACGCCTCGCCCCACTCGGAGAGCGGAAACTCTTCGCCGTAGCCGACGGTGGTCAGGGTGATCACCGTCATGTAGAACGAGTCCCACCACGACGCACCCTCGATGTAGCGATAGCCGACCGTGCCCCCGGCAAACATGCTGGCCACGAGCAGGATGGGTTGCAGGGTATGTCGAGGCATCGGGTCAGCTACCGCGGTAGACTAAGAGCAGTCTGGCAAGCATGATAATCCTACCTGCCGCGATGTCCCAGTTTCATCCGCTCATCGCCGACTGGTTCGCGCGCCGCTTCGGCGCGCCACCGCGCCGCGGTGCCGGCGGGACCCGACGACTCGACGCCCGGCTCGCCCGACCGGCCAGACACCGTCGCCCTCATGCGCTAGCCGCGCCAGCGGGTCGGTGGAGGCGTTCCTCCTGGAATCCGGTGGGTCTTGACCCGCGCGGGGCGCTGAGATAAGTTTGATCAGGTCCAATGTTGAGATTGTTGCGCGCACAGCGCTGGCTGCTCGCTCTCGCCGCGACGATCCTCGTGACGGGTCTTGCCGGCGAGGCGCTCGCGCTCGACCACGGGCATCACGAGGTTGGTGCGATCTGCCAGCCTGCCGGCGTCCAGCACGACGCCGACGCGCACCGCATAGGCGCTGCCGAGCGCTCGAGCGAGCATGCGCACGAGCACTGCTACGTCTGCCACTGGGTCCGGTCGTTCCGGCCCGCCGAACAGTCCAGGCGGATCGGCGCGGATCGCCTCGTCGCCGGACAGCTTCACTACCCGCTCAATTCCGCTTCCGGCCGCCTGGTCGTGTCGCAGCTGCCGGCCCGGTCTCCTCCCGTCTAGCCGTTCGGTTCCCTCGTTCCCTCGTTTGTCGGTCATCGTCGGGAATCGCGTGTCGACCCGAAGTCCGGGTCGACGATCGGATGTACAGGAGTTGCAGCATGAGGTCGTGGAGCAGAGGACCAGTGGGAGTTGGATGCGTGCTGGTGGCGTGCCTGGTCGGCGTCTTGTCCGGCAGCCCGCTCGGCGCGCAGGAGTTGTCAGGACGGATCAGCGGCCGGCTCGTGGAGACGGAGATGCAGGCCCCGGTCGAGGGCGCGCTCATCTTCATCGAGGAACTCGGACTGGAGGCCACATCGGACGGCTCGGGCGCGTATGCGTTCGAGGAGGTGCCCGACGGGCTCTATCACATGATCGTCGCGGCCGACGGCTACACGGCGCAGCGAATCGAGGTGACGGTGGCCGGCGCGGAGGTCGCGTTCGAGATCGAGATGCCTCGTGAGCTCCACTACACCGAGGTGGTCTCGGTCAGTCCGGAGCCGCGCGACGTCTTCGAGGCGTATCAGCCAATCGCGGTTCTGGCCGGTCAGGACCTGTCGAAGCAGCTCGAAGGTTCGCTCGGCGCCACCCTGGCGACGCAGCCTGGCGTCGCCCAACGGTCGCTGGGTCCAGGTCCCGGACGGCCGGTGATCCGCGGCCTGGATGGCGACCGCGTGCTCATCCTCGAGGACGGTCAGCGGATGGGCGATCTGTCGAGCCAGTCGGCCGATCACGGCATCACCGTCAATACGGCGAGCGCTTCCCGAATCGAGGTCGTGCGCGGCCCGGCAACCCTGCTGCACGGTTCGAGTGCCATCGGCGGACTGGTGAACGTGATCACCGAGGAGATCCCGGTTCGGCAGCTCGTCGGGGTCTCCGGAGCGGCGACGGGCGATCTCGGCTCGGCCGCGGCGGAGGGCGGCGGTGCGGCCGATCTCCGCTGGGGCAGTGGCGCGTGGGCGCTGCACGCCGCCGGCGGCGGGCGGCGGTCCGGCAACGTGGAGACACCGGAGGGGACGATCGACAACACGCAGTCACGCGGCGTGTCGGGTTCGGTCGGCCTGTCCTACGTCGGCGCGCGCGGATATCTCGGCGCCAGCTACGGCTACGAGGACACCCGATACGGGGTCCCGGTCGTCGAGGGGGGCGAAATCGAGCTGACGCCGCGTCGCCACCGGGTCGGCGTCCGATCCGAGCTGCGTGAGATCGACGGGTTCATCGAGTCCGTGCGCACGTCGGTCGGCGTCCGCAGCTACCGCCACGAGGAGCTCGAGGGGACCGAGGTCGGGACCCGGTTCGAGAACGACTCCGCCGAGATCGAGGTCCTGGCGAACCACCGGGGTTACGGTCGGCTCAGCGGCACGTTCGGGGGATGGGCCCTCGGGCGCGCCTTCTCGGCGATCGGGGAGGAGGCGCTGTCGCCTCCCGTCGATCAAACCGGCGCTGCGCTCTTCGCCTACGAGGAGTTCACCTGGCCGCACGTCACGTTCCAGGCCGGCGGCCGGCTCGACTACGCGCAGTACAGGCCGCAGGAGAGTCCACTGCCGAACCGCGATTTCAACGAGTTCTCGGGATCGGTGGGTCTGCTATTCCGCCCCTCGGCGGCCGACGACAACGTGACCGTCGCGATCAGCCTCGCGCGCGCGGCGCGGCATCCGGCGCTCGAGGAGCTCTACTTCTTCGGCGAGCATCCGGGGAACTTCGCCTTCGAGATCGGGAATCCGGATCTGGGGGCCGAACACGCGGTTGGCTTCGACGCCTCGCTCCGATGGCGCTTCGCGAGGGTGTCCGGCGAGGTGACCTATTTCTTCAACGATGTGAGTAACTTCATCCTCCGGCGGGAGCTCACCGACGAGGAATTCGAGGAGCGTTTTCCCGACGAGGAGAAGCCAGAGGATCTCGTCGCCGTCGAGTTCGTGGGGGCCGACAGCCGCCTGCAAGGGATCGAGGCGCACGCCGATGTCACGGTGATGCCCTGGCTGATCTTCGAGACCGGCTTCGACTGGGTACGCGGCGAGCAGAGCGCGACCGGCGACCCGCTGCCTCGGATGCCGCCGCTGCGCCTACGCACCGGGCTCAGGTATCAGCGCGATGCCTTTCAGGCCGGCGGCGAGGTCTTGACGGTCGCCGAGCAGAATCGGGTGTTCGGTGCCGAGACCCCGACCGAGGGCTACGCGATGCTGAAGCTATTCACGTCGTACTCGTTCGTCTCGGGTGGGGCGACCAGCACCATCACGGCTCGTCTCGACAACGCCACTGACCGGCTGTACCGGAACCACCTGTCGCTCATCAAGGATCTCGTGCCGGAAATAGGCCGGAACTTCAAGCTGCTGTACAGCGTGCAGTTCTAGCGCGCGTCTCTACCCGATCGCGGTTGACCCGGTTCGAGCGATCACGGTAGACTCAGGGTTCTAAACGAGACTGAGTCTCACTTTCAGTTCGGCGCGTGATTGTTCGTTCCGCCGGAGGGTGGCCAGGACCCATGTTCCAAGCGTTCGTCATTACCCTGAGGGAAGGGCTCGAAGCGTTTCTGATCATCGCCATCAGCCTGGCCTACCTGCGCAAGAGCGGCCGCCACGAGTTGATCCCGGCCGTCCACTGGGGCATCGCCGTTGCGATCGCCCTCAGCGTCGCGGCCGGGATGGCCTTCCAGCGGGCGGCCAACCAGGCGCTGTGGGAGGGCGTCCTGGCGATCGTCGCGGCCGTCATGGTGGCCTCGCTGACGATTCACATGTGGCGGGTCGCAAAGCATCTGGAAGGCAACATCGAGGAGCGTCTCGAGGAAACGAGCATGCGGCCGGGCGCCTGGGCGATGCTGGGCGTGTTCGGCTTCACGCTGCTGATGATCACGCGGGAAGGCATGGAGACCGCGCTCTTGATGAACGCGCTCCTCTTCCAGGTGCGGTCGGCGCAGCTCGTGGCGGGTGCGACCGCCGGGATATTGTGCGCCGCGTCCGTGGCGTGGCTCTGGTCGCGCTACGGCCACCGCGTGAACCTCGCTCGGTTCTTCCAGGTGACCGCGATTTTTCTCCTGGTGTTCGTCGCCCAGCTGTTCGTCTACGGATTTCACGAGCTGACCGAAGCCAATATCTTTCCGTACAGCGAACCCCTCCACTGGGCGACCGAGCCCTACGGGCCCGATGGCCGCTACGGGCAGTACTTGACTTATCTCCTGGTGCTGCTGCCGGTGACCTGGTTGGCCTACGCTTCGTGGCGGGAGCGCCACGTCGAGGTGATCGCGGGGCGCTAGCGGTTCGCCGAGCCACCCTCGGGCGAGGGCGGGCCCGGGCTTCCGTGCCTACGCGTCCGGTTTCTCGCCAGCCGAGCGTTTCACTTCCGCTTCCGCTTCGGCCTCCGCCTCCGCTTCGGCGAACACCTCCGCCTGCCACTCAGGCATCGGCTGCGGGCCGGCTGAAATGTGGGCGATATCGGGGTCGATGGCGCCCGAGCGCTCGGGCGCGTTCGCCCGCCGTTCCTTGGCGACCTCGCGCCTCGCCTCCCGGTCTTTCTGCTTCTCGACCCTGGCGCGTTCGCGCTGGCGCTTCTGCAGCGTTGGTCGTCCTCGTTGAGCCATGAGGCCTCCTTCGTGCGACGTCTGATGACCGCCGAGGCGCCCCGCGGGTGCCGTCAGGCGGATCTCGCTCAGTGGGTTGGCAACGCGGCAAGGCTGGCGGCCAGATCCCGCGAAGTTCTTACTACTCTAGCAGATACCGGCGCAGGTTGCAATTTGGCAACCCGCGCTGGCCGACGGCAACGCGCTAGAACTCGTACTCCAGTCCGAGGTAGGCGCGACGCCCAGGTTCGAAGATCCGCGACCGCGCGAACGGGTTCAGGGCGTTCAGATGGATCGTGTAGGCCTGATCCGCAAGGTTCTCGAGCCCGATTCGGAGGGCGGCACCCTCGCCGAGTCGGATTCCGGCGAGGAGATCGATCGTCGTCCACCCCACCGTCGGGACCTCCAACCGCGCGGTTGCCACACGATCCTGTTCGTTGGCGTGTGACACCACCAATTCGACCCAGTGCTCACTGCCCGCGCTGTGTCCTCGCACCGAGAAGCGCTGCTCGAACGGCGGAATCCCGAACACCGGTTCGTCCAGGAGGACGTCGGTTGCCTGGACGTAGCCCAGGAAGCCCTGCACGTCGAGGTAGTCACTGGCAGCGACCCGACCGCGCACCTCGTAGCCCGTGAAATTGGCCGTCGTCCCGTTGATGTATCGGAACACCGTGTTCGGGCTCAGCGGGAGCCGTTTCAGCAGCGACGGATCGGGCATGACCGTGATGTAGTCGTCGATCTGCCGATAGAAGAAATCGGCTTCGACCGTCGCGCGGCTGTTTCCGGCGATCGTGCCCACGTTGACCTCCACCCCGCGCTCGGGCTTCAGGCTCGGGTTGCCCATGAACTCCGCTGCGACCTGGAACTTGGTCGTGGGAAACCGATCGGAGTACCGCTCGAGCGTCATCGCGGTGCGGACGGCCCGGCCGACGCCCGCCGACACGCTCCAGAGGTCGTTCACCTGCATCGTGGCGTTGAGTGCGGCGCTGACATTGGTTTCGGTCTGATCGAGGTCTCCGGTCGTGTTCTCGTCGAAGAACGGTGAGGTTTCACCGGCCGACGTGCTGACGGCGTCGATGCGGACCGCAGCGCCCACTTGTCCCCGCCCCCGGCGATAGATCAGTTGCGTGTACGCCCCCACGTCGTTGATGTTCGCGTCCGGCCAGACGATATCCGTGAACAGCAACCTGTCGTCGCGCCGCCTGTACACGGATCGGTCGGCTGACTGATCGAGGCTGAAGAAGTCCACTCCGAGTTTCCAGTCGATCGGCCCCTGGCCCAGCACGGCGTGCGCGCTGCCCCCGATCGTGTCCGAGGTGGCGGGGAGGTCGACGCGCAGCCCGAACGGCGGCACCCGGTTTGGGTTGTTGAGTGCCGTGGGCTTCTCGTCGTTGTTCATCACGTGGTCCTTCGTGTTCACGTAGAACTGCGCGAACAGTTCACGCACGCGCCCGCCCGCCGGCGACCAGGTTGCCTCGACAGAATGCGAAAACGTTTCGAACAACGTGGCGTCGAGGATCCGGCCCGGGTAGTCGATGTCGTTCTGCTTCTGATATCCGCCCGAATATTCGATGAGGCCTCGATCGCCGACCCGTCCTCCCGCCGACCAGCGGGTGTCGAACGACTCGTAGTCGCCCGGGATCAGGTTGTCGTCGCCGTCCTTGTAGTTGTTGCCGGTTCGGACGCTCTGAAAGAAGCTGAATCGCGCCCGCTCGCTCGCACCCCAGAAGCCGGCTGAACCTTCCGTACGGTCACCGTTGCCGCCGTAGTTCAATCCGACGCGGCCGTTGATCGTGAACGGCTCGGAGGTGAAGGCGGGGCGAAACGTTTCGACCTGGACGGCACTCAGCGTTCCCGCCCCCCAGGTCAGGGCGTATGGGCCCTTGACCACACGCACCGACTCGATCGTGCGTGGGCTCACATGGCTCAAGTCCGAGTCCATTCGGGCGGGCCCCGCCGAGAACGTTCGCGTGCCGTCGACGAACATGCCGACCTGGTTCTCCTGGAGTCCGCGAATGGTCGGCTCGAGGTTGATGGGGCCCCTACGGACCGACGAGAGGCCCGGTTGGGTCCGGAGGTACTCGCCCACGTCCTGCTCGGTCCGCTCATCGAGTTCCCGACCGGGCAGCCGAATCTCGCGGGCGATGTCCGGCATGTTCGCCGACACGATCACCTCTTGATCAAAGCCCGCGATCCTCAACTGGATGGAGAGGGGTTCGAAGGCCGCGCCCGGGTCGAGCGAGACTGCTCGGCGCTCCGACGCGAAACCAGACAGTTCGACGGTCAGTTCGTAGGCGCCGGGTGCCAGCGTGAGTCGAAACTCCCCGGTGGCGCCGGTGACGGCCTGATCGACGATGGCGCCGTCGAGCGAGCGGATCGTGACCGAAGCTCCGGGCACCACTTGGCGCTGAGGATCCACGACCTCGCCCGTCAGAGTTTCGGGCTGTGCGGCGGCGGCCACGACGGCGGTCAGACAGATCGCCAGGGTCAGCATGATGCCGCGAGTGTTGCGTTCCGTTTCGTTGAAAACCCTCGAGAGACGACGAATGGACATCTGGAATCTCCACAAACCGATCCCCAAGGACCGGCCAAGTCGCACGATCGTGCACGGGGGCGGCCCGACGCCGGTCCGTCGTGCCTGTCGAATCGAGGCGCCGACGGTCAGCTGGCGGAGGGGGATCCCGTGCGGAAGAGCCGGGGGTTCAGCGCTGGGGTGGAGGGGACGTGTTCGGGGGCAGCCAGTCGGCGCTCGTGCCGGTCGGTCCTTCGATCGCGTGGAGCGGAGCGATGGCAACGTCGACGATTACTCGGGCGGCGACCAGGCCGAGCGGTCCGAGCAAGGCGTTCACGGCCGCGTCATGGTCGCCGCATGCACACTCGATCGTGGCCAAGCGGCCATCCGCATCCGACGCGCTGGCCACGATGTGACACATCGCGCCAGGCATCGCGGCGGCTTGGGCATCGTGACAGTCGGCATCGTCCGGCACGGCCATCTGGCAGGCTTCGTGGCAGCAGAGCGCGGCCGCAGTGGCGATGGTGCCGAGATGCATCCCGAGGATGATGACGGTCAGGACGACCAGCCGTGTACGGAGCAACGACATCCCATCGATGGTAGCGCGAAATCGCGGCCGCGCGCCAGTCGGCTACCGGGCGTCCGCCTCGGCGGCCAGCCGGCGGTAGATCTCGCGCGCCTGTTCGAACTGCGCGAAGACGTGCGCGCGCTCCGGGTCCGACCGCCAGCCCGGCCACGCGTCAGCCAGTTCCTGGAGCTTGTCGATCCACCGCAGCGAGTACTCCGCGGCGGCACGCGACCGGACGGGTTGGTCGCCGACGTGGACCCAGACCGGGTTGGTGAAGGCTTGGGCGAAGCCGGCGTCGAGCGGGAAACGGTCCTCGGGCCGGCCCGCCACCCGCAGGTGGTACCAGCCGGACTCGGTGACCGTCAGGCTGCGCGAGAGTTCCGCGTCGCGGCGGTCGCCACGCACCGTCACCTCCTCGATCACCTCACCGTTCCGGACCAGGAGCAGGGAATCGATCGGGGTGATCGACCGTACTCGCGCCCGCAGCTCCACGGTGCCGCCTTCGGAAGGCAGGTTCACGGTTTCGCCCGGCAGGGCGCCGTCGACGGTCAATTCGACGAGCGGCCCGGTGGTCACGAACGCGCGGCCAGCCCTGAGGCCGTCGAACCAGGCCTCCATCGTGAGGCCGCGGGCGCCGGTGTGCACGTAGGTGCGGACCGATCCGACGAGCTTGCTGGCGTGCAGGTTGCTGATCGAGTCCTCGCCGCCGACCGCGGTCACCCGCAGGCCGTTGTTCCAGGCCGCGTAGACGGGATAGAACCCGGCTCGCCCCGCGCCCGACCACTCGACCGCGTCGGTGGTCCCCAGCGCGGCATCGACCATGAAGCCCTTGCCGCCGCCCAGCGCCCCCTCGAGCGGGTCGGCGCTCCCGAAGAACGCATGCACATAGCCGACCGTCGCGCCCTGGGCCTTGGCCTTGCGGAACATGTCGGTATTGCTCGGATAGAGACTTTCGATCGCCGTGCCCTCGTAGCCGGTCGTGAACGGTGAGATCAGATGGTCCTCGAGGCCGAACATGAAGACGTGACCATAGAACGGCGGCCGGTACTCCTGTCCGACCACGAGGACGCGATCGGGGGTCGAGAGCGGATGCGCACCGCCGCCGGGCACGAAGATCTGGTGGTCGAGGATCCGGTTGTCCTTGTTGGCGACTTGCTCGTTGACGATGTCCTGGTCCTCGGCGTCCGACATCATCATCATGTTGTCGAGCGTATTGTGGAGGTTACCCGCGTAGTTCATGTGCACGTGGGTCGACCCGCTGTACCAGCCCTTGGCGGCCATGTCGGTCATTGGGTCGAGGTCGACGACGACCGCGGTCACGTCGCCGGCGGTGATCTCGGCGGTGAGTTCGCGGGGCCAGAACTCGAAGCCCTTGGCCACCGTCAGGTTCACGGTGCCGACGGGTAGTTCGAGGCGCGCCACACCGCGCGAGTGGAAGATCCGGTCGCCCGCGCCGCTGACGCGCGCGTAGGCGTCGGCCGGCGCATAGAACTTGCCGTCGGCGGCGGTCAGGTGGACGCGCGCGGCGGTTGTTTCGGCGGTGGCGCCGTGCCGCGTCTGGAGGGTCAAGACGCCCATCGGTCGCTTCCAGCGGCGATCGGTGATTTCAACCGTTCGCTGCGCCCCGCCGTAGGTCTCGAGCAGGGCCAGCTGGGGCAGTCCGCCGGCGTTCGACACGTAGGCGATCCATTCGCCGTCGGGTGACCACCGCGGATGGAAGGCGTCGTTCGCGAAGAAGGTCATCTTGTACGGTTCGCCGCCGGATGTCGGCTGCACGTACAGGTTCGAGAACTGGTCGGCGCTGCCCGAGGTGGAAGAGTAGATGAACCGCCTGCCGTCGATCGACACGTCGGGACGGGCGCGATACAGCGTTTGCTCGGCCAGGACCGTCTGGGCCTCCTCGATGCCGAGCGCCATGGCTGGAACCCTGATGACGTTGCCCGACCCCAGGGGCACGTCGCGGTTCGAGACCAGCAACAATTCCCGCCCGTCCGGCAGCCACGCTGGCGTCAGGTGCATGTCCCACTCGCCGAAGTACAGCCGGCTGCGGCCGAACGCGTGGTCTTCGGTGACGGCGATTTCGTCCCCGGCCCACTGCCCGTCTCGGACTGCCCGGACGTACACGTTGAAGTAGCCGTTCGGCTTCGTCGAGACGTAGGCGACCTGCGTGCCGTCCGGCGAGTAGACCGGGTCGGTGTAGATGAACTCGTCGTCGGTCAGCGCGTGGGCGATGCCGGTTTCGACGTCCACGACCTCCAGCTGCAGGGTCTCGCCGCCGTCGTCGGCGGTGTAGACGATCCATCGGCCGTCGGGCGACCAGTCGGGCATCGAGTGGTACTTGTCGTTGTAGCTCACCTCGTCCGCCCGGCCGGTCTCTGGGTCCACCCGCCAGATCGACCCGCTCATGGCGACCGCGATCCAGCGCCCGTCGGGCGACCAGCTCGGCGCCCACGGGGTCGAACTGGGCGCCGGGGGGAGGTAGTAGTTGTGCATGTAGTTGCCGCCGTGGCGAGCCGACGGGTAGGTCCGGCCACCCGGTTGGGTCCAGGCCGTGGCCGGGGTCAGGGCCAGGGCGAGGGCCAGGGCGAGGGCCAGGGTCGGGGAGAGCGAGACTGGCATCGGCATCGTCCGGGCCAGCCAGGGCAGAGCCCCGACCGTCGGGCGCGGCGCCCAGGGGGCCCACAGGGGGTCTAGAATCCGGCCGAATCGTGAGGGCATCTGTCCTAACTCCTTGATTTCAGGGGGTTCGGCCGGTGAAAAAGCCGTTGAGTCCTACGCGATAAGCCGTTATTATACGCGTCTTTAGCCACCCACGCGGGGGGCCGTCTGCCGGGCGCTGGCGGGCGGCGGGTCTCAGAGGGGCCTTACCGAAATCATGATCAACGTCGCCGCGATTCGGATGCAGCAGTTCGGCGTGCACTTCTACCAGGCGTCCCTGACGGCCAACGACATCGACCGGCTCGTCCGGTTCGAGGTGCTCAGCTACGGCGAGCAGGGCCAGGCTCCGGCCAGGGGCGGGAAGCGCCGCCAGTCGAAGGTCAACTGGGACTTTCTCGAACGCCGGATCGGCTCGAGCGAGAAGGCCTACCAGCGCCAGATCATCAAGCGGAAGATCGACGAACTGGTCCAGTACTACGAGCAATGCCGGCAGGCGCGGGACCTGCCCTCGATTCCGGGCGCCGTCATCATCTCGTCGGATGAGCCGCTCCGGTTCGAGGCCTCCCAGGCCGGCTCCAACCTCGGGGTGCTGAAGGTGCCCGAGCGCGAGGGCGTCCTGCGCGCCATCGACGGGCAGCATCGGCTGCTGGCGCTGCACGCCGACATCGAGCGGTTCGGCGAGGAGCTGTTCAGCGTGCCGGCCGTCGTCTTCGACCGGTTGCCCGAGGACCACGTCGTTCAGATGTTCGTGACGATCAACGCGAAGCACACGCGGCTGAACGCCTCGCATCTGGTATCGCTGTCGGGCCGGCAGCTCTACCGTGACGACAATCTGGCCGCCGCGCACGACATCGTGCGCGTCCTGGCCGAGAAGAGCGATTCGGCGCTTTGCGGCGAGATCAAGCTGCTCGGTGTCGGACAGGGCCGCGTGGCCCAGGCGCCCCTGGCGCAGGAGTTGAAGAAGCTCTTCGCCACCGAGTCGTTCGGCGGCCAGCGGAAGTCCGCGGCGTTTCGCAACGAGGCCAAGAAATTCTACGTGAACTACTTCCGCCAGGTGGCCCAGGTGTTCGGCGCCGCGTGGAACGGCCGGAAGTACAGCATCAAGAAGGCGACGGCGCTCAGGGCCTTCATCCGGGTCTCACCCTCGGTCATCAGCCGCCTCGACCAGGAGCACGCCGATCGGAGTGATTTCCGGGCGATCGGGCGGGTCATCTCCCCGTGGGGCCGCCGGATCGGCGATCTGCGGTTCGAGACCGAGGGGGCCTGGAAGCGCAAGAACACGACGGTGGAGTCCCTGGCGACCGAATTGCGCCTGGCGCTGCAGTACCCGGAAGGGGCGTCTGCTTAGTCGGGGCTTCGCCCCGAACCCCCGCGGCGTCCTCCGCGGGGACCCCGAGAGCCCCACTCCGGACGCCGCGAGGCGCGCCGTGCGCGCCTTGACTCCTCTTTGCCATCGTGCGCGGTGTGATCCTTCTCCCTGACCGGCGGCTTCCCGGGATTTCAATCCTGTAACGAGTGTCTCGAGATTGTGCACTGGCCTCCGGAAGACCGCCAAAAACCGCAGGAAAAGAGCCGGTACGGCCCTTGCTCTAGATCCCGGCGCCGGAGCCTGATTGCGGTGGGGAGCCGCAAGTGCTGGGGAGCCGGGTCCCGGTAATGGAAGGGGGTACCGTTTCGACGGTGCCCCCTTCATACTTCCTGTTTCAGACGTTCTCCGAGTTCCCTGCCTCCTCGCGAGCCTGGTCTAGTGGACGCCAGGCTCGTGTCTTGTACGGCTGGGTTTCGCTACGCCATCGCGCTGAAGAACTGCGCGTGTCCGCTCATCACCCGGTCCATCTCGGTCTCGCTTGGTTCCAGTGACCAGTCGTCGGCCTGCTGCGTGCCCCCGAGGACGATCCCGTCTCGACGGGACAACATGTAGAGGCCGCCGCCGACGACCATGTAGTCGACCTCGGGCTGCGGCAACAGGACGGTGAGCTGGCCCTTGACCGGATGCAGCTCCGCGTCGCCGAAGAGCGGCCTGGCGCCGAGGCCGGTGCAGTTCACGAGCGCTGGTTCGTCCGGGGCGAGCAGCGCGTCGAGGTCGGCGAACTCCCGCACGACGATCCGTGCGCCCGCGAGCCGGACGTCGCGCATCAGGGCGTTCAGGTAGACCGGCGGCTCGAATCGCATCGTCCAGCGTCGGCGTACGTAGGGCGCTGGAAACGGGTGCTCGGACGGTTCGAGCTGCGCCGTTTCCGGATAGAGATCCGTGATGAGTCTGCCGAGACCGCGCTGCTGGCCCTGGGGGTTCGGCGGGTTCTGCGAGAACGAGTAGTAGGGCACCCATCGGACGCCGTACTCGTCGCCGAGGTAGTCCTGAAAATGCCGGTGCGACAGGCGCGTCGCCCGGTGCCAGACCTCCTCGAACGCCGGCGTCGTATGTTCCGCTTCGGAAGCGCCGGTCGGTCCGAACCAGGCGGCCGACATGTTGGACGTGGTTCGCGGGGGCAAGTCCCTCGCGTAGATCGTCACGTCGCGGCCGCGCTGCTGCAGGAGACGCGCGGTCGACAGGCCGATGACGCCGGCGCCGATCACGCCGAAACGGGTCGCGCCGGTTTCGAGCGCCAGGTCCGCGGCGAGATGGGCTGTCCCCCAGGAGAGCGACATGCCGCTCCCGCCGTGGCCATAGTTGTGAATGATGGTCTTCTCGCCGTGGGACTCGGCGCGCAGCACGAAGCCCGAGGGGCGGGAGGGCCGCAGGCCGACAGTCGTCCGGATGATCCGGTCTCGCGCGACCCGCACCGGAGGGAGTCGGACCGGTGCCGGCGTGCTCGGACGGGCGCACCGGGCCGCCACGCTGCCGCCGAAGCCGGCCAGGAGGGTCGTTTTCAGCCAGGTCCGCCGGTCGGTCCGTTCGCCCATCGGTCGCTCCTCCCTGGCCACGGTGCTGGGGACGGTGTAAAACAAACGAGCCCCATG
>CEPV01044548.1_pt1 | contig 14538 bp, 16 predicted proteins | sample 530451 | NCBI WGS metagenome assembly CEPV01 (sample SAMEA2620097, study PRJEB7988) | marine metagenome | isolation source: saline water (ENVO:00002010), including | reverse complement strand
ATCGTCATCGGCCGCCATGCCTTCGGCGACCAGTACCGGGCCACCGACATCATCGTCCCCGGGGCCGGCAGGCTGATCATGCGTTTCGAGCCCGAAGACGGCGGCGACGCCATCGAGCGCCAGGTGTTCGAGTTCGAGGACGCCGGCGTCGCCCTTTCCATGTACAACCTGGATGAGTCGATCCAAGGCTTCGCCCGTTCGTGCTTCAACTACGCGCTCGATCTCGGCTGGCCTTTGTATCTGTCGACCAAGAACACCATCCTCAAGGTCTATGACGGGCGCTTCAAGGACATCTTCCAGGACCTCTACGAGGCCGAGTTCAAGGACCGCTTCGAAGACGCCGGACTGACCTACGAACACCGCCTCATCGACGACATGGTGGCGGCGGCCATGAAGTGGGAAGGCGGCTTCGTGTGGGCGTGCAAGAACTACGACGGCGACGTGCAGTCCGACACCCTGGCCCAGGGCTTTGGCTCGCTCGGCCTGATGACGTCGGTGCTGCTGACGGCGGACGGCAGGACGGTCGAGGCCGAGGCGGCGCACGGCACGGTGACCCGGCACTACCGCCAGCACCAGGAAGGCAAGGAGACGTCGACCAATCCCATAGCCTCGATCTTCGCCTGGACGCGGGGGCTCGCCTCCCGCGGCAAGTTCGACCAAACGCCCGACGTGGTGAAGTTCGCCGAAACCCTGGAGGCGGTGTGCATAGATACCGTTGAGGCGGGCTTCATGACCAAGGACCTAGCGCTGCTCATCGGCCCCGACCAGGCGTGGATGAACACCCAGGCGTTCCTCGACAAGCTCGATGAGAATCTAAAAAAGGCGATAGGGTAGGGGGCAGGTTCGGCTTTCCCCCTAACCGACACCCCGACGCCCACTTTGACACGCCCGGACGCACAAATAAGGTCAGGTCTTGAATTGTGAATTCAGTTTTCTTTTGTTACCAGGATGATGAGCAAGAAAATTCACAATTCAAGACCTGACCCCGCCTTGCTGGGTCCTGGTTCCGTCACACAAATTGTAGGCTCCCAAGAGTTTTTTACTCTTAGGGCCAACTATCTCTTTCACTTCATCTTCATCATATGCTGAACGCCACGATATATGAACCAAGGCTCTTAACAAGCTAACGGTTTCACTCGATATTCTCACTCCTTAAGTGAATAACGTGTTGTTTTTGCTTGCGTTTTGACTTTCTCAATCCAGATAACGTAACACTAACATTGTTCGGAGTAGTATCAAGAATTTCCGCTATTACCTTAGGGCCAATTCCTGCACTATTAAGCAAAGATATTTGTTCTTTTTGTGTTCTATTCTGGCAAATGGCAATAGAAACCAGACGTATTAACGTATCTAGCTTATTAGCTAGAATGTTATTCTCCTTATTAGTCATTTTTATTTTCTCCTATTTTTCTTTTACTTAATCACGTAGGATACGTAGTTGCTGGGTTTCCCAACGATATCTGAAATCTCCGAAGTAGTAAGGCCGAACTGACTAAGTCTTTGAATTTTCGCAGTTATTGATAAAGACCCTTCACTGGAATTCTCTAGAAGCAGGTGGACGATGATATCCAGTCGTTTAAGGACTTTCTCAGTTACGCTATTACCTTGCATATTTAGCTCCTTAGGGCAAGCCTAAGAAAAATAAAAGGTAATTGTCTAGAAAACAAGGATAAAAATTTTTTTCCCTTATCTATTTATGATATAACGTCGAATCTGTCTTCATGACCAAGAACCTAGCGCTGCTCATCGGCCCCGACCAGGCGTGGATGAACACCCAGGCGTTCCTCGACAAGCTCGACGAGAATTTGCAGACGGCGATGGGGTAGGGGGCTAAAGGCCGGTGTAGCGGCAGCCTGAACGTCCGGTTTTTAGCGAATTAAGCATACAGATCACGCATGGCAAGTTGCTGTGGGAATCTCCGTATCGCCGTCTATGATAAGCTCAAGGATAATACGCATCTAGGCACAGGAAGGCGAACCAATGCCAGAATTTGGGATTCGCTCGACATATTCACAATGTCCGTTTCAAATATATCTATGCGATGGTGATGGAATTATTTCAACGGGTACAGCATTTTTCTTTGCTGAGGAAAACGAAACATTTTTTGTAACTAATTGGCATAATGTTTCCGGAAAGGACTCGTTTGACCAAACATATTTGGGAAATGGCCAGAGGACACCTTTATCAATTAGGGCAAAATTTGCAACGTGGGTCGGCGATTCATCAAAGGGAGAATTTACGACAGTTGCTACTGATGTTCCGCTTTACAGTGAAGACAGGTCAACTCCTGTCTGGTTCGAGCATCCGGAACTTGGACATAGGTGTGACGTTGTCGGTATTCCATTTCCGAAGCCCAAAGTTATTCCGGAGTTCATGCACAACAGTGCAAACAAGATCAGCGATACCAGAATTCCTGTAAAGCCAGGAAACGCAGTATTTATTATAGGGTTCCCTCAAAACCTGTCCGTCACGTTTGGCCTACCTATATGGAAATCAGGTTTTATAGCATCTGAGCCGCACTATGACGTTACGTGGGGTGGCAAACTCTCAGAGATTGGCGGAATGTCCGGCGGAACAAGCGTCCCTGCGTTTTTTGTGGATGCACTCACCCGACAAGGAATGTCCGGATCGCCCGTGTTTGCAAGTTACACCGGAAATTGGGATATGAAGGATCCATATCGACCACTGAATCCTGATGAATCAGATTTTTGGAATCGTAATGACGTCGCAATCGGTGAAAGCAAGATGGAATTTGTGGGTATCTACAGTGGACGGATACCATCAAAGGAAGCCGAAGCGGCTCTTGGGTTTGTCTGGAAAGAAAGTGCGATAAGACAAATCTGCGTCAGCAAGAAAATAGGCACCCACCCACATATGTAGTTTGCATGTGGAACTCCGAACAACTAAGTATTGTGACCTAACCCGCCTTCACTTCAATCCGCTTTTCCATCACCGCCATGGCGGCGTCGATCTGATCGAGCCGGGTGGCGTGGTGGACATCTAGAAGCCGGTCGACCTGTGGCCCATGCCACGCCAAAAGGCGGGCCAGGTCAGCCTTCTTCAAGCCCTTTTCCCTCATGGTTTGGTAAACCAGAACCGTGACGGCGGTTTGCGTGGGCAGGGCGGCGTGGTTTTTCCCGCGAGAGGGTTGCGGAACATCTTCGCGGTTGGCGATCCGGGCGGCGATAGCCTCTTCCAGGGCGTCAATGGCATGCAGAAGGGCGTCGTCGTTGTCTTCGCCGAACGTCGTCAGTTCGGGAAAGTCTTTGCTGGTCGCCATAACGGTGTCGCCGTCCGGGGTCAGGGTAATCTCGTAAGCCAACATCATTTCACTCCTAAATCCTTTTTGATTTTCTTGATAAGCCCGATTCCCAATTGTTTCTTTCCGCCGTGCATTGGCAGTTGAGAGCGCCGCTTTCCCTTGATGACCGTGAGGTGACCGCTGCCTGTCTTGTGGGACTCGAAGGAACACCCCTGCTTGGAAAGCCACCGCTTGAACTGGTTCGAATTCATAAGAAAAGCATACACAACATTTCTGTTGCATGCAACACTTTTGTTGTATCGTGACTTCCCCCTTGAAATCCCGGTCCCGCCAGACTATGTTCCATGTTCGTTCCTTGCTCTTTGACATTGTGAATATGTTGAGATCGCACGTTCCGGCGTCGGCTGGAAGGCGTGAAAATTCCGGTACCGCCCTTTGCCTTTTGGTGGACCGCGATGGCTGCCGCGTGGGTGCAGGAGGGTTAGTCCCTTGAAATGCCTACCCGATGTCCACCAAATGACCACCTTATGCCCACCCGATGTCCACCAAATGACTACCGAATGTCCACCCAATGCCGACCAATGCCGACCAATGTCTACCGCTCATTTCCAGGCGTTTTTCTTTGACACGCCCGGACGTATGTTATAACATATGATATAACATCTAATGTCAGGAGATAATAATGGGCGTTCCCTTGAAACTGACCACGGTCGGCAATTCGACCGGCGTCGTCCTGCCGAAGGAAGTTCTCGGCAAGCTGAAGATCAAGAAGGGCGACACCATCTATCTGACGGAAACGCCGGAAGGATTTCTCGTTACCCCCTATGACGAGCGTTTCGCGCGCCAGGTCGAGGCGGCCGAAGACTTCATGGATAAGTACCGGGACGTTTTCCGCGAACTGGCGAAATGAAGGCGCCGGTCTGGCTTCTTCCGGAGGCCGTGATTGTTGTCCAGGAAATGCAGATCGCTAGATTCGGAGGCTCCGGCGGGCTTCGTGACGCGGGGCTTCTTGAGTCCGCCCTGGCGCGGCCCGTCAACAAACAAGCTTACGACGCGGAGGCAACGGTTTTCGATCTGGCCGCCGCCTATGCCTTCGGACTTGCCCGCAACCATCCTTTCGTCGATGGCAACAAGCGGATTGCCTTCGCCGCTATGGCCATATTTCTTTCCGAAAACGGGTACGAGCTTGCCCCCGATAAGATGGACGCGCTGGAGACCATCATGAGACTCGCCGCCGGGGAATTGGAAGAGGACGAACTGGCGCCGTGGATCAAGGCCAACAGCCGCAAAGCCTAAACTCCGATCATATCCGAAAGCGCAACCAGAACCGCCGCCGGTCCGGCGTCGCGGGCGACGGCGGCGACCTCGACGCCGGGCAGGAAACGGGCCAGGGTTTCCACGGTTTCGGCCACCGGCACCGGGCTGTCTTCGGATTCATCCACCACTACGCCGGCGATTTTGATATCTCGGCTTTCCAGCGCCCTGACGGCGGTCAGGGTGTGGCTGAGGGTGCCGAGGTAGGAGCCGACGACGACGAGGACCGGCGAACCCAGTTCCGCCATCCAGTCGAGAACCGTATGAGTTTCGTCCAGCGGCACCATGGCGCCGCCGATGCCTTCGATCAGCAGCCAGTCCCCGGCCCCCGCTTGCGCGTCGCGGCAGAACCCGGCCAGGGCCTCGAAATCGATGCTCCGGCCCTCGCGCTTGGCCGCCATGTCCGGCGACAGGGGCTCGGCGAACCGCCACGGCGAGCACGCCTCGACGGCCTCTTGCGTCGCCTCGATTTCGAGACTCTTGAGCAAAATCGCGGTGTCGGTGGCCTCCGCATCGTCGCCGGGATAGCCGCTGACGACCGGCTTCAGGGCCCTGACCGACAATCCCTTGTCCTTGAGCGCCGTGGCGAGGGCGGCGGTGACGTAGGTCTTGCCGGTGCCGGTGCCGCTTGCGGTGACGAAAAGCGTCTTCACGCGGCCTCGTCGAGGATACGGGCGCGGATGATCCCGGCCAGCCTTTGGATGTCTTCGTCGCCGTGGGCGGCGGTGAAGGTGACGCGCAGCCGGGCCGTGCCGTCGGGCACCGTCGGCGGGCGGATGGGCACGACCAGGAATCCCTCGTCCTCCAGCAGCCGCGCCGCCGCGAGGGTGCGTTCCGAATCGCCGAGGACGATGGGGACGATGGGGCTTTCGGCCTCGGGCAGGCCCAGCGCCCGGGTGAAAGCCTTGGCCTTGGTCAGCGGCAGGGCGGCGTAATCGGGGTCGGACTCTATAAGCTCCAAAGCCGCGATCGCCGCCGCCACGGTTGCCGGCGGCAGGCCGGTGGAATAGATCAGCGTCCGGCACCGGGTGCGGATCAGGCCGATGACCGCCCGGCTGGCGCACAGATAGCCGCCGTAGCCGCCGACGGCCTTCGACAGCGTCCCCATCTGCAACGGCACCCGGCCTTGGCCGCCGTTGACGTAGCTTGACCCCCGGCCGCCGCCGACGACGCCGATGCCGTGCGCGTCGTCGGTCATCAGCCAGGCGTCGTGTTCGGCGGCGATGTCGGCCAGCTCACCGATCGGCGCCAGGTCGCCGTCCATGGAAAACACGCCGTCGGTGACGATCAGCGCCCGGGGGTGGTCTCTGCGGTGGGCCGCCAGAATTTCACGCAGATGCCCGGTGTCGTTGTGGCGGAAGACGTGGACCGCGCCCCCGGTCAGCCTGGCGCCGGCAAAGATGCAGGCGTGGGAGAGCTCGTCCACCGCCACCATGTCGTCGGCGCCGGCGAGCGCCGGGACGATGCCGGTGTTGGCCAGGTAGCCCGACCCGAACACGCACGCCGCTTCCGCCCCTTTCAGTTTTGCCAGCTTCGCCTCCAGCTCGGCGAACAGCGGATGGTTGCCGGTCACCAGCCGCGACGCGCCGGAGCCGACGCCGTACTTCTCCGTCGCCTCGACGGCGGCGGCCTTGATGGCTTGGTGCTGGCTGAGGTTCAGGTAATCGTTGCACGAGAACGAGATCAGGCGTTTTCCCCCCCGCAAGACCTCGACGGGGCCCAAGCGCTCGGTCTCGATGAGGGTGCGCAGCAGGTTCCGCTGCTTCAGCGCCGCCAGCTTCTGTTCGGCGAATTCATCCAGGGATGCGGACATGCTCACCCCCCGCCGACGACCTTGACCACGCAATCCGTGAGCCGCGTCAGGTCATCTTCGCCGATGGTGAAGGCCGGCATCAGGTAGACGATGTTGCCGAACGGGCGGATCCAGCAGCCCTCGGCGGTGAAGCGCGCCCGGAGCCCGTTCATGTCCTCGATTTTGTCCATCTCGACGACGCCGACGGCGCCCCGGACGCGGACATCCTTGACCGCCCCCCACGGTCCGGCGGCGCCACGGCAGGGTTCCAGCGCCGCCGTCAGGTGCGCCTCGATGGCCTTTACCTGGGCCAGCCGGGGTTCGGTCTCGAACAAATCCAGCGACGCATTGGCCGCCGCGCAGGCAAGCGCGTTGCCGGTGAAGGTCGGCCCGTGCATGAAGGCGTCGTCCAGGCCGTCGGACAGGAACGCCTCGAACACGTCCCCGCCGGCGATGGTGGCGGCCAGCGGCAGGGTGCCGCCGGTCAGCGATTTAGACAGCGTCATGATGTCCGGCGCCACGCCGGCCTGTTCGCAGGCGAACATGGTGCCGAGCCGGCCAAGCCCGGTCATGATCTCGTCCAGGATCAGCAGCAGCCCGTGGGCGTCGCAGGCTTTGCTAACCGCCTTCAACGTTTCGGGCGAATGGAAGATCATGCCGCCGGCGCCCTGGACCAGGGGCTCCAGAATAACGGCGGCGCATTCGGGGGCGCGGTCGGCCAGGAAGAGCTCGAAGCGGGCCCGGGTGTCGCCGTCCCGGGGCAGGTCGAGCCGGAACTGTTCCCCCATCAGGCCCTGGAACCTTCCCATGATGCCGTCTTCCGGGTCGCCGACGGCCATGGCGGCGATGGTGTCGCCGTGGTAGGCGCCGGTAAAGCAGACGAATTTGGCGCGTTCGGGCCGGCCCTGGTTGAGCCAGTACTGGACCGCCATTTTCATCGCGATTTCGACCGACACCGAACCGGACTCGGAAAAGAAAACCCGCTCCAGGCCGCCCGGAGCCAGGGCCGCCAGCCGTTCGGCCAGGGTGAAGGCCGGTTCGTTGGCGAGCCCGGCCAGCATCACGTGGGGCATTTGGGAGAGCTGCCGCGCGACCGCGTCCCGGATATGGGGGTGGTTGTAGCCGTGGCACGCCGACCACCAGGAGGCCACGCCGTCGATCAGCTCCCGCCCGTCGGCCAGGGAAATGCGCGTGCCCTGGGTGGCGGTGACGGCCTCGGGCTCGGGCGCCGTTTGCATCTGGGTGTAGGGCATCCAGATATGCCGGTAGCCGCCGTCAAGCCACGGCGCCAGGGTCAAGGGCTGGGAATCTGGGCGGGCGGTCATTGCGGCGCCCGGGCGGGCGCCAGCCCCAGGCGCTCAAACAGCCGGGCGTCGGCGTCCGTCTCCGGGTTGGCGGTGGTCAGCAGTTTTTCGCCGACGAAGATGGACCCGGCGCCGGCCAGGAAACACAGCGCCTGCATTTCGTCGGTCATCTGCTCGCGGCCCGCCGACAGCCGGATGACCGAGGCCGGCATCATCACCTTGGCCGTGGCTATGGTGCGCACGAATTCGATCCCGTCCAATTCGTCGGCGCCGGCCAGCGGCGTGCCCTCGACCCGGACCAGCATGTTGATGGGCACGCTTTCGGGGTGCGGCTTCAGGTTGGCCAGCGCCACCAGCATCCCGGCCCGGTCGGCTTGGCTTTCGCCCATGCCGACGATGCCGCCCGAGCACACCTTGATCCCGGCGCGGCGGACGCTTTCCAGGGTCCCGAGGCGGTCCCGGTAGGTCCGGGTGGTGATGATTTGGCCGTAGAATTCCTCCGACGTGTCGAGGTTGTGGTTGTAGTAATCGAGGCCGGCCCGTTTGAGCCTTTCGGCCTGGTTTTCGCTCAACATGCCGAGGGTGGCGCAGCTTTCCAGGCCCAGCGCCTTGACCCCCTCGACCATGGCGCAGATGTCATCGAGGTCGGAATCCTTGGGCTGCCGCCAGGCGGCGCCCATGCAGTACCGCGTCGCCCCGCCATCCCGGGCCTGTTCGGCCCCGGCCAGCACGTCGGCCACGGCCATCGTCTTTTCGGCCTTGACCTCGGTGTCATAGCGGGCCGATTGCGGGCAATAGGCGCAGTCCTCGGGGCAGCCGCCGGTCTTGACCGACAATAGACGCGACATCTGCACCCGGTTGGCGTCGAAGTGCCGGCGGTGAAGGGCCTGGGCCTTCATGATCAGGTCGTTGAAAGGGAGCCGGAACAGGGCCTCGGCCTGATCGCGGGTCCAATCGTGGCGGAGGGCGGATTCGGTGTCTGACGGCATCGGGGGCGGACCTGAACGTTGCGAAAATCACCATGCGAAGTTTAGGGTAGGGCATGGCCGGGAACAAGCTTGGCCCTTGACTGTTGGCGGGGCGTGGCCTAAGAAACCGGCTCCTTGGGGCCGCCCATGGCGGTCCCTGGCCTTTTTATCCGGAAGGGTTCGAATTTATGTCCAGGCGGTGCCAGCTCACGGGCCGCGGCGTGCAGGCTGGAAACAACGTCAGCCACGCCCACAACAAGACCCGCCGGCGGTTTTTGCCGAACCTCCAGAAGACGTCGCTGTTCAGCGAGGCGCTGGGCAAGCCCGTGCGCCTGAAGGTGTCGGCCCGTGCGATCCGGACGGTGGAGCGCAAGGGCGGCCTCGACGCCTTCCTGCTCGATACCCGGGATTCCAACCTGACCCCGGATATCCGGCGCCTGAAAAAGCGGATCAAAAAGGCGCAAAGTCAGGCAACAGCCTAAAAGCATACGGTTTTATTCGGCCGCGGGCCCGTTTAGCGGGCCTTTTTGCAAGGCCGGAAGTTTTTCATTCAGGCTTGGACGTCGGTTGTGTCATTCGGGAGGATGTAATCCGCCGGGGAAGGTCTCGAATGGCAGGCGCTATAAAACGCCGTCAAAAACACCGGAACAAGACCAAGGCCCGGCTGGCCCAGGTGACGGTCATCGGCGCGTTCCTTAGGCCGGGTCCGGGCGAGGGCCGCTGGACGCGCCGGAACAGCCTATTGACGGGCGGCGGCGATCATCCAGGCGGCCAGCCCCAGGATAACGACGCCGAGAATCAGCGACCACAGAACGGGAATCGAATAGCCGCCGATCAGGACCTCGTCGGCGCGGAAATAGCGCACCAGATGGGCCAGCGAAACCAAGCCGAAGATCGCGCCCGCTGTATAGAGGGCTGCGTTTTTCATGTCAGCCTCCTTTAGCTGGAATCGACAATTTAAATATAGTCGCGTGGCCCGGGAGGCGCTTCGGTTTCGGATTATTTTCCGGCGGCTCAGGCGCTTCGCCTGAGGGGCGGCGTTCCGTCCTCGTCGAACAGGTCGGTCAGGTTCTTCATCATCGCGCCGCCCAGCTCCTCGGCATCGATCAGGGTCACCGCCCGGTGGTAATAGCGGGTCACGTCATGGCCGATGCCGATGGCCGTCAGTTCGACGTCCGAGCGGGTCTCGATCCAGTGAATGACTTCGCGCAGGTGTCTTTCCAGGTAATTGCCGGGGTTGGCGCTCAGCGTCGCGTCATCGACCGGCGCGCCGTCGGAAATCACCATCAGGATGCGGCGCTGTTCCATCCGGCCCAGCAGGCGTTGATGGGCCCACAACAGGGCCTCGCCGTCGATGTTCTCCTTCAACAGCCCTTCGCGCAGCATCAGGCCCAAATTCTTGCGCGCCCGCCGCCAGGGCGTGTCGGCGCTCTTATAAACGATGTGGCGAAGGTCGTTGAGCCTTCCCGGGTTCTTGGGCTTGGCGTCGTTGACCCATTTTTCCCGCGCCGTGCCGCCCTTCCACGAGCGCGTGGTGAAGCCCAGGATCTCGACCTTGACGCCGCACCGCTCCAGCGTCCGGGCGAGGATGTCGGCGCTCATCGCCGCGACTGTGATCGGCCGCCCGCGCATGGAGCCGGAATTGTCGATCAGCAGCGTCACCACGGTGTCGCGGAACTCGATATCGTGCTCTTGTTTAAAGCTCAACGGGTGGAGGGGATTGGCGACGACGCGGGCCAGCCGGCCTGCGTCCAGCAACCCTTCCTCCATGTCGAATTCCCAGGATCGGGTCTGCTTGGCCAAGAGCCGGCGCTGCAGGCGATTGGCAAGGCGCGAGACCACGCCCTGAAGGTGCGAAAGCTGCTGGTCGAGTTGATGGCGGAGCCGGGCCAGCTCGTCCGCCTCGCACAGGGTCTCGGCGTCGACGATCTCATCATAGGCCGTGGTAAAGGCCCGGTAGGCGGCTTCGCCGGGCAGGTCGTTCTTCATCCATTGCTGGTCCCATTGCGACGGCCCGGCCGGTTCCTCGTCGCCGTCGCCGGCCATGAATTCGTCGTCGCTGTCGGAAGTGTCGCCGTCGTCGACCAGCTCGCCCTCGCCCCGCTGTCCGGCCATCGCCCCGTCGGCTTCCATCTCCTGTTCGCCGCCATCGGGATCGTCACCGCCGCCGTCGTCGTCGCGGTCCTGGTCGTCCGGATCCAGGGGGTCGGCCTGATCGTCGATCAGGTTGAGGGCCTGGATCACGTCCATCATCCTGGCCGCGAAGGCTTCCTGGTCGGGGGCCGATTCCGCCAGCTTTCGCATCCTTTGGCCGAGACGCTTTTCGAGCCAGCCGCGCCAGATTTCGACCATCCGCTTGGCCGATTCGGGCGGCGCCGCGCCGGTGATCCGCTGGCGCGCCAAAAGGCCCAGGACGTCGGCCAGGTTGGCGTCCTTGCGCTCGGTGACGCCGGCGAACCCCTTGCCCCGGCAGCGTTCTTCCAGGAGCGCACCCAGGTTGTCGGCGACCCCGGTCAGGCGCCGGGCGCCCAGGCTTTCGCAGCGCACCTGCTCGACGGCCTCGAACACGGCGCGGGCCTCGGCCCCGGAAGGTAGGTTTTTGCGGTGGATGGCCTCGTCGTGGTAGCGAAGCCGGAGCGCCAGGGAGTCTGAAACGCCGCGCAGCTTGGTCATCGCCGCCTTGTTTACCCGCGGCGCCGGGGCCGGAAGATGAACCGTTTCCTCGCTCACCGACGCGCCGCCGGGGCCGAATTGGACGCTCACCTCGGTGCGGCCGGAAAGCGCCTTCAGGGCCGCGGCGGTGACCCGTTTTACGAGATCAGGGATGTTTTCCGTAGGGGCCAAGGGAATACCTCGTGGATAAAATCCACCAGACCTAGGTTACCTCTTGCGCCGCCGATTCCGGCAATTCCTCGCCCATGCAGCGCTGATAGTATTCGGCGACCACGGGACGTTCGACCTCGTCGCACTTGTTGAGGAACGTCATCCGGAAGGCGAAGGCCAGATCGTTGAAGATTTCGACGTTCTCGGCCCAGGTGATGATCGTCCTGGGCGACATCACCGTCGAAATGTCGCCGTTCATGAAACCGGCGCGGGTCAGGTCCGCGACCTCGACCATGGCGCTTGCCTGTTCGCGCCCTTCCTTGGTGTTGTAGGACGGCACCTTGGCGAGGACGATTTCCATCTCGTCCTCGTGCGACAGGTAGTTCAGGGTCGCGACGATGTTCCAGCGGTCCATCTGCCCCTGGTTGATCTGTTGGGTGCCGTGGTAAAGCCCGGTGGTGTCGCCCAGGCCGACCGTGTTGGTGGTCGAAAACAGCCTGAAATAGGGGTGCGGGCGCATCACCCGGTTCTGGTCCAGCAACGTCAGCTTGCCCTCGACCTCCAGCACCCGCTGGATCACGAACATCACGTCGGGCCGCCCGGCGTCGTATTCGTCGAACACCAGCGCCGTCGGATTCTGCAACGCCCAGGGCAGCATGCCTTCGCGGAATTCCGTCACCTGCTGGCCGTCGCGCAGCACGATGGCGTCCTTGCCGATAAGGTCGATGCGGCTGATATGGCTATCCAGGTTGATGCGGATGCAGGGCCAGTTGAGCCGCGCCGCCACCTGCTCGATATGGGTGGATTTGCCCGTCCCGTGGTAGCCCTGGATCATGACGCGGCGGTTGTGGGCGAAACCGGCCAGGATGGCCAGCGTCGTGTCGTGGTCGAAGCGGTAGGCGTCGTCGACGTCCGGCACGTGGTCCTCGGGCTCGCTGAAGGCCGGGACCTCCATGTCGCTGTCTATGCCGAACAACTGGCGCACCGAAATCGTCAAGTCCGGCATTTGCAGGGACAGCGGCTGGGTGGCCGTGTCGATGGTTTCCGAGGTCGTCATAAGAAGATGTTCCAGATGTCTGACGTGGGGAACGTAATGTGGTCTCGGCACCCCGAAAAAACAAGGCCAATGTCTTGGTACCCCCGGTTCGTCAGGGCGCTAGCATATCCATGATGATCTGGTACGACTCGTTGATTTCCTTGATTTTTTCCTCCGCCCCCTTGTCGCCGCCGTTGGTGTCGGGGTGGTGCTGCTTGACCAGTTCCTTGTAGCGCGCCTTTACCGCCTCGGTGGCCACCGGGCCTGAAAGCCCGAACACGGCCACCGCCCAGGCCTGACGGGTCCCCGGCTTGGCGTTGCGGCCGGGGCGTTGTCCGAAGCCGCCGTCCGGGTCCCATTCGGGGCCGAACCCGCCCCATTGGTCCATCAGGTCGTCGGCGGTGAACGGAAAATCGCCTTTTCGGCCCCCATTGCCGTTTTTTCCTCCCAGGGGCCAGCTCGGACGGTGCCACACCGTATCGCGGCGGACATCGGCCTCGACCTCGGCGTCGGTCATGCCGTCGTAATAATTCCAGCCGGCGTTGTACCGGCGCACGTGGTCGAGGCAGAACCAGTGATAGCTTTTGAGTTCGTTCCTGGATTTCGGCGCCCGGTGTTCGCCGTCGCCGTTGCAGCCGGGCCAGTCGCAACAGCGGATTTCGGGTTTTTCGGCTCCGAAACGCTCAAGCTCTATGGGATTCAACATGTTCACCATAACTCCTGAACTATGGGCGATCGGTCATGCGGTGACAAGCGGGGGGCGGAAAATTTTAGCCTTGACCTGTTTAAATTCAATGGCTTATAGGATTTTCGGTTGCCTCAAGTTGCCGACGGTGATGGCCAGCACGCCCATGGAAATCAAGATCAGGCCGGAAACGATGATCAGCGAAATTCCCTCGCCCAGAATCAGGGCCGAAGACAAGACACCCAATACCGGCACCCCCAGCGAGCCTAAGGCCGTGCTCATGGCCGGCAGGTTCCGGGAAACCGTGATATAGGCCCAAAAACAAAACCCCGACGCGATGGGCCCGTTATAGGCCAAGATGGCGACCAGGGGAGGCGACCACTCGAAGTTGGGGCGGCCTTCGATGGCGGCCGCCGCAATCACCAGAATCGCCGTTCCCAAAAGCATTTGCCAGGGCAACAACCGGATAATCGGCCCGGTCCAGGAATGACGGCGGATCAGGATGATGGCGACGGCGAAACTCATCGACGCCAGGATCATGAACCCGTTGCCGGTGAGCGCCGAGGAGTTGGAGAAATCGAAGCTCAGTGGATTGAACAGGACGGCGATCCCCGCCAGACCCACCGTTATCCCGACCACATTCATCCGGGTCAGCCGTTCGCCGAGGGCAAAGACGGCCATTGGCGCCACCCACAGCGGAATGGTGAAAACCAGGATCGCCGAGCGTCCCGCATCCATGAAAGACAAGCCGGCATGGATCAACCCCGTCGGCAGGCCGATCTGGAACACGGCGACGAAAACCAGGATCGGGATTTCGCTCCGGCCGGGGAGGCGGACGCGGCCTTTCAGGGCCAGGAAAGCGAACAGGCACAGGGATCCTAAGAACATCCTTGTGGCCGCGAACCACAATGGGGTGACGAACTGCAGCCCCATTTTCATGATTGGCCAATTGACGCCCCAAAAAAGGATGACGAAGGCCAAAAGAACGTAGGCGCGGGCGTGGGTTTTCGTTTGTGAAGATTTATGAATAGTGGGTTATGCCTTTCCGCATACTTGATATTATGATGTATTATGGTCGAAAGTTACCAATTAACAGGGCTGTCGATAACTTGAAAGCGGCATCGAACCGGACATCCCAATCATGAGGCGTTGGGAGTTTTTACGATAATCAGAAGTATTTTTTAACAACACCTCGGGCGTAGGCTTTTGCCCGCTGACGGGAGGTTGACCGCTGTTGTTGCCAAGGGGATGGTTCTGAATCGGTACGGGAATGTTCGAAAAGGGCCTCTTTAAGACAAGTTAATCAAATAGGCATGAGAACCAAATTGATAAGTAAAAACGTCACCATCAACGG
>CEPV01012995.1_pt1 | contig 14592 bp, 12 predicted proteins | sample 530451 | NCBI WGS metagenome assembly CEPV01 (sample SAMEA2620097, study PRJEB7988) | marine metagenome | isolation source: saline water (ENVO:00002010), including | reverse complement strand
CGCAAAAATAGGCATCGTCCAGAACATTGTTGGCTTCATCAGCCAGCGCTGCCAATGCTTCAGGCAGAATAAAGCCAGACAGTATGCACAGACCCCCTGAGACGTACTCTTCGCGGCAGGCGTCTAACAGCACCATCCCCGCTTCGGAGTCGGGCTTATCGATCGGGTAGCGCTGTCTATTGACCATGGACTCGGCCGTTGGGAATACAGTGCTCACGATCGTTGTCCTTAGCTATATGCTCTAGCGTCGATGAAGGTCTGGCATGGCCGGCGGCCGGCATTTCAGCCAGACATCCCTTTCGACTCCGAATGGGAGTAGTGTAGGATGCCGACTTCTTCCGGGCAATAATCAGGGCGGCGCTAAGACAACGGCCCGCAAGATACCCCCACAATACGCGGTTAGAGGAGATAACGATGGTCGATGACGATTTTCGCCTGAATCAGCCCTTTGTCGGGATCGCAACATTTTTGCGCTCGCCGATCTGTCAGAACATTGACACACTGGATACCGGGATTGCGGTGATGGGGGTACCCACCGACGAGGGTTCACCCTTTATGGCAGGTTCACGGATGGGACCTCGGGCCCTGCGTGAGCACTCCCTCCGTTTCGGGCAGCGCGGTACAGGCTACTATGACCCCGAAAACCGAAAGCAGTATCTCGAGACCGAGATGTCGCAGGGACTGATCACCGATCTGGGTGATGTCGATATCTGGCCCGCCGACATCAAGCAGACCTTTGACAACACCACCGAGATGACCCGCAAAGCCCGCGACGGCTGCGATCTGCTGGTTGTGATGGGTGGAGACCATGCGATCACCTACCCTGTGGTGAAGGCCATCGAAGACGATATCTACGTGATCCACTTCGATGCGCATTCCGATTACGCACCGTTTATTCACGATCTTCAGTTCACCAACGGGCATGCATTTCGGCACATTGCCCCCATGCCCAATGTCAAGAATCTGATTCAGGCGGGCATCCGCAGCCTGCGCCACTCCGAAGACATGATCGAAGATTCGATTGTTCAGGGCAATGACCTCGTAACCATGACCCAGTTCCACGAGATGGGTCCGGAGGGCCTCGCCGCCCTCGTCCCTGAAGGCGCGAAGTGCTACGTCAGTATCGACGTGGATGTGCTGGACATTTCCCTGGTACCCGGCTGTGTGTCTGCCGAACCCAATGGCATGACTTATGCAGAACTCCGCGACACGCTTGACGCCATCGCCCGCCGCACCGAAATCATCGCCTTTGACTTTGTGGAGGTGAATCCGCAGCTTGATGTGGGGACGGGTGTTACCGCGTACCTTGGCGCCTATGTCATGGTTGAGTTTCTTGGCCGGATTTGTGAACAACCCTGGTGGATTGAAAAGCGCAACAGACGACTGAAGTTATGACCCAGCGGGTGCTCATCACCGCCGGCGCCGGCGGCATCGGTCGTGTCATGGCACAGTCCTTCGACAACCACGACGCCAAAGTCTGGATCGTGGACAACGCTGCGGCCGCGCTCGCAAGTTGCCCGGATCACTGGCACAAAAGCTGCATTGATGTGGCCGATGAGCCGTCGGTGTGCGCCCTCTTTGACGAGCTCAAGTCCGAGTGGGGCTCACTGGACACATTGTGCTCCAATGCTGGGATTGCAGGTCCCGGGGCACCGGTTGAGGACATTGCGCTTGAGGAGTGGCGGGCCTGCGTTTCCGTCAGTCTGGAAGGCGCGTTCCTTTTTGCAAAGTACGCAGCCCCGCTGATGAAGGCGCAGCACTCCGGCGCTATCGTGGTCACCTCCTCAACAGCAGGAATCTTCGGCTTTTCCAACCGCTCACCCTACGTTGCCGCAAAGTGGGGCGTGATTGGTCTCACCAAGACACTGGCCATTGAACTGGGCCCCTTCAATGTCCGGGCAAACGCGATCTGTCCGGGGCCAGTTGAAGGTGAGCGCATGAACTTGGTGGCACAAAGAGAAGGCGAGCAGAAAGGCAGGACGACTCAGGAAATGTTGGATGAATACGCCAGTGGCGCTTCAATGAGAAAACTCATACGCCCGCAGGACGTGGCCGATATGGCCGTATTCCTGGCGAGTGATAAGGCGGCGCTGGTAAGCGGCCAGGTGATTGCCGTAGACGGGCACACCGAGAACCCGGAACCGCGCTCCTAAAAGCACGGGTATCAGCGCCCGGTCAGTAGGCTCTGATCTTCGAGGCGCCCTCATAGAGAATATGTGCCCAGTTGCTGTTGGCCCGCGTGCGCGCTGCCCGGCCCGCCTCGTCCATGTCGTCTGCCGGACGCGGCAAGGCCGAATAGTCCTTGGCCTCTTTACAACCCCGCACAACCTGGACCAGATGCTCGCCGATGGTCTGCCGGGAATCCGGTCCCATGTAGGCCTGAAGTGCAATCCCCATCCGGCGCTCGTCGCCATGGTTGGGCATGGAACCGTGAACCGTCCTGGCGTGATGGATGGACATCTGTCCGGGCCGAAGCACTAGATCCTCAGCTGCAGTTTCGTCAACCTGATCGATGGTCTGTCCACGCGTCAGGATATTGTCCTCTCCAAACGTATCATGATGCTTGAGGATTCCGTTTTTATGACTTCCGGGAATTACCCGGATACACCCCATTTGTGGATTGCTCGGCGTCAGGGCCAGCCACGGTGTGACAAACGTATGCGGCTCAACACCCAGGTAGGTCGCGTCCTGATGCCAGCTGACGAAACCGGCGCTCCTTGGCTCCTTGAAAAAAAGCACACTGCCGCCGAGAAGAATATCCGGGCCGATCAGGTCAGATACGGTATCAACAATCACAGGGTGATGGGCAACCTCATCCACACATGTGAAAGCGAGATGAGCATTGTTGCGGTTGGTCGGGCCTAAGTCTTCGGGGTAGGCCACCTCGGCGGCCTCGACCCTGAGTTTCAGGGCATGCACCTCGCCCTCCGACAGAACATCTATCGGCGCGCAGTAACCGAACTCGTGAAAGTGATCCACCTGTGCCTGTGTCAGAACTTTGGGCATCGATCGAACCTGATAGCACAGCCCACGGAGTTTCCATTGCGGCTGCCTGTTGGTGTCTCAGGCAGTAAACGATAATGCCCCCATTCCGGTCAACCGGATATGGGTGCGAACCGACCTTAACTCACGGCGACATCCGGAAAAACTTTTCGATGCCCTCGTCAGTATGCCGACACAGAATCTGACCGGACCTCTGATAACGGTGGCATCACAAGATGTCTTTTGATTCTTTCATCACTTTTCTACCCACCCGGGACCTGGTGCAAACGGCCCGGTTTTACGAAGATGTTCTGAAATTGGAGTTGGCGCTCGACCAGACCCGCTGCCGCATCTACCGTGTTGCGAAAGGCGGCTTTCTGGGTTTCTGTCTCAAAGATGAGGTCAAACAACCAGAGGGCGTGATACTGACCCTGGTCACTGAAGACGTTGATCACTGGCAGGCACTGCTCGCTGAGCATGACGTCCCGATTGAAACAGCGCCTGTCTTCAATCCCGAATACCAGATCTACCAGATGTTCCTGAGAGACCCCAACGGTTACCTGATAGAGGTTCAGCGCTTTGAAGATCCCCGGTGGAACGCTCAACCCTGACCGAAAACGCAGGTAGGGTATAGTCATTATCATCACGATCGACCGATGTAACGATGACGCAAACGCCCGATAACTGGTACCGGTGTGAGATCGACCGCGCGCTGCTGAAATCACTTTTGCGGCGGACCAACTGGCATGGACTGGTCTACCTCTTCTGCTTTGTTGCGCTCCTCGGAATAACTGGCGCGCTTGCACTGTCGTCTGTAAACACGCTATGGAGTATCCCGGCATTCTTGCTTTATGGCGGAATCTGGGTCTTTGCGACCAGCGTGGTTCACGAAACTGCACACGGTACTGCCTTTCGCAACCGCGCACTCAATGAAACCGTACTCTTTGTCTCTGGTTTTATGGTCCAGCAGACGCCCTGCCTGCTGCGCTATGTTCATACCCGCCATCATTCTCATACTGCCCTGGTGGGAGAGGATCCTGAGATCATCCTGACCAATCCGATGACCTGGCGGGATTTCATCGTCAAGGAGCTCATCGATCTTGGCAGTATCTGGTACTTCGTGAAGGCTACCGCCGCTCTCGCCATCAGCCGCCCGACCCAGGATGCCGCAGCCTGTATCCCCGCCGCAGCCATGCGCCGTGCCGTCATCGAGGCGCAGGCATATATGCTGGCGTATTTGGCCATCATCGCCTGGTCACTTGCTGTGCAGTCATGGCTGCCGGTTCTGATGCTGATCCTGCCCCGGGTTTTCGGGGCGCCCACTCACGGTGTGATCCTTGCGACGCAGCATTTCGGCATGGCCCAGGATATCCGGGACCATCGCCACACCACCCGGACCATGACGGTCAACCCGGCGTTGCGGATGCTGTACTGGAACATGAACTACCACATAGAACACCACGTCTTCCCGCAGGTCCCCTTTCACGCCCTGCCCGCTTTGCACGAGGCGGTTCGCGACCAGTGTCCTCCTCCCACCCGCGGCATTTTCGGTGCGCTGGCTGAGATTGCGACCACGATCCATCGCCAGCGCAGTGAACCTGCTTACACTACACCGAGGCCCCTTGCCCGGGGCAGGCGCTGGTTAAGGGCCTTATCCCGGTGAAGACTCGACGATCAAAGCAGCAGTTAGCACCCGCCGCCGTTGATCGGAATCTCAGGGTGTTACCGGATCAGGAACAAATCCAGTTATTGATATTGTTGAAAACGAGGTAGACGTTATGCAATCACATGCACGGGTCGTTGTCGTCGGAGGCGGATGTGTGGGCGCCAATATTCTTTACAGCCTGGCGCACCGAGGCTGGACCGATGTATGCCTGCTGGAGCGGACGGAACTGACAGCCGGGTCCACATGGCACGCCGCCGGACTGATCCCGGTCTATTCTTTCTCCTACAAGTTCGGCCGGTTGATCCAGAAAACCATTGATCTTTACGAGGGACTCGAGGCAGAGACCGGGCAGAGCATCGGCTGGCATAAATGCGGTCAGTTGCGCATTGCTGAATCAGCCGACCGCATGGACGAGTACCTCAACTACGCCTCTATTGCCGAGACTCAGGGCGTACGGGCAGAGATTCTGACCCCCGAACAGACGGTCGATCTGTGGCCGCTGATGCAGCGCAGTCCCAATCTGCTGGGAGCGGTCTATAACCCGGATGACGGCCACATTGCACCGGCTGATGTCACGCAGGCCCTCGCCAGGGGAGCGAAGCAGCTCGGCGCCAATATTTATCTCAACACCCAGGTCAATGCCATCGAGATGCTGTCCTCGGGCGAATGGAAAGTGAGCACCAGCCAGGGCGAAATCGTTTGCGAACACGTGGTCACCGCCACGGGGAACTATGTCCAGCAGACTGCACGGATGCTCGGCATGGAACTGCCCTGCTTTCCGATCCTGCACCAGTACTGGGTGACTGAGACCGTGCCACAGGTGCGCGAGCGCAAAGATCAGGGACTCCCCGAGATGCCGGTGCTGCGCAATGAGGCGATCAACGGCTATGTCCGCGAGGAACGGGACGGGCTGATGTTCGGGCCTTACGAGCGCCCTGGAAATCTTGAGCACTTCGCCCGAGATGGCGTTCCTGAATGGTTTGGTGCGGATCTGCTGCCCGAAAACATGGAGGCGGTCGAGGACAACTGGGCCGCAGCGCTTGAACTCGTTCCGGTACTGGGAGAGGTCGGAATCCAGGCGAACGTCCGCGGCCCGATCTGCACTTCTCCCGACAACCTTCCGCTTTGCGGCCCGGCCTGGGGCCAGCGCAACTTGTGGCTTGCGGAAAGCTTCACCGGCGGCCTTCTGATGGGCGGGGGTCTTGGATCAGAACTGGTCAACTGGATCGTCGACGGTGAGCCGCATATTGACCTGGGTGAAGTTGATCCGAGGCGTTTTGGCCCATATGCCAACAAGGTGTACACCGGCCACAAGAATAAAGAAGCCTTTGGTCATAACTTCGGCATCCACTACCCCGGGTACGAATGGCCTGCGGCCCGACCGGCCAAAATGATGCCGTGTTATGACCGGCTGAGCGCCGCTGGTGCGGTATGGGGCGCGGTATACGGATGGGAGATTCCCCTGTGGTTTGCGCCTGAAGGTACTGAAGCGCGGGATATCTGGAGTTACCGCAGTTTCAACTCCATGCCGCATATCGGCGCCGAGTGCCGGGCGGTGCGTGAATCGGTCGGACTTTTCGAGATGACCCCGATGGCCAAATTTGAGGCGAGTGGACCGGGTGCCGAAGACTGGCTGAACCGAATCCTCGCCAACCGGATGCCCAAAAAGGTCGGGGGAATCGTGCTGGCGCATCTTTTGACCGACAAAGGAACCGTGCGCTCGGAATTCACAGTCACGCGCCTTGGCGATACGCACTTTTTCCTCGTCGGCACACCCCGTGGCGAGCGTCATGACTTTGACGTGCTGCAAAAATCACTGCCGGCAGACGGCAGCGTTCACCTCACCAATGTGACGGCCGAACGCGGCGGGCTGACCGTTGTCGGTCCCAAAGCCCGCAACGTACTTGGCGAGTTGGCCGACGGCGATCTCGGTAATGACGCCTTCCCGTGGATGAGCGCCCAGTCACTGACCGTAGGGCTGGCTTCCGACGTCAGGATGATGCGAATCAACTACGAGGGCGAACTCGGTTGGGAACTGTATCACCCGATCGCCTACAACCTGCATCTCTTTGCGGAGATCTGCCGCGCCGGTGAAGCACATGGCCTGAAGCACTGCGGCTACCGGGCCATTGAGTCCCTGCGTCTTGAAAAATCCTACCGGGCGATCTATCGGGACCTCGATCTAGAGCATACCGCCCTTGAGGCCGGTCTTGATCGCTTCATCAAATGGGAAAAAGACGACTTTACTGGCCGCGAAGCGCTCCTTCGCCAGCGTGACTCAGGGCTTGAAAACAAGATGGTGACCCTCAAGGTCGAAACCGTGGATGCCGATGCCTGGATGAACGAAAGCGTCCTCTGTGATGGTGAACTGGTCGGACGCATTACTTCAGGTGCAACCTCGCATCATATCGGCAACTGCCTGTCGATGGCTTACCTCAATATCGACCAGGCCGAAGTGGGCACGGAGCTTGAAGTACAGGTGCTGGAAAGGCGGGTTCCGGCGACCGTCATTGCCGATTCGCCATACGATCCTGATAACCAGCGCCCACGCATGTAAGACACGGCACAACACAAAAAAAAATCAAGTATCAGGGAAAATGGAAGAGGAGGTCCAAACCCGAAAAGGCGGCCGCGCCGCACGGCGGGCCAAGCGCCTGAATGCGCCGATTGTTCACCACCCGCCGCTGTTGGCGAATGTGCCGGTATACGACGTCGCCAACGCCGAGGGTGTGGAACAGATACATGAAACGGCGATGCGGATCGTCGAGGAGATCGGCGTTGAATTTCGTGAAGCACAGGCCCTTGAGACCTGGAAGCACACCGATGCCGAAGTTGAGGGCCAGAAGGTTCGAATCGGCCGCGACACACTGCTTGAACTCGTTGCCAAGGCACCTTCCGAGTACACCCATCATGCCCGTAATGCGGAGCGGACCGTCACGGTCGGCGGCAAATCGATGGTGGTTTCCCCCTCATATGGTCCTGCCTATATCTATGACCTTGATGGCGTGCGCCGCCCTGCCGCAGTGGAGGACCTCAACAATCTGCAGAAACTCAACCACATGGCCTCAACGGTACACATCGCGGGCGGTCCGGTTGTCGAACCCATGGATGTTCCCGTACCGCACCGGCACCTGCACATGGCGTACAGCGGCTTCAAGTTCTCCGACAAGCCGATTGTCGGGAATGTCACCTCTGCTGAAAGGGCGCAGGATACCATCGACATGTGCAAGATTGTTTTCGGCGAAGACTTTGCCGCCAACAACTGCTGCACGACTTCACTGATCAACGCGAACTCACCGCTGGTATGGGACGAAACCATGCTGGGGGCACTGCGTGTTTATGCGCAGAACAACCACGCCATCATGTGTTCACCCTTCTCGATGGCGGGTGCGTCCACCCCCGCCAGTAATGTCGGCACCATGGCGCTGGTCACTGCCGAAGCGCTGATGGCGATAGCCTACGCACAGCTGGTACGCCCGGGAGCGCCGATGCTGTTTGGTGTACCGGCGATGACCGTCGCGCTCAATACCGGTGCACCGGTGCACGGCAGCCCCGATTCCGCCGTCGTGCAGTTTCTCGCCGGGCAGATGGCGCGACGCTATCAGGTGCCGCATCGCGCCATTGCCAACTGTGCGACTTCCAAATCCGCTGATATGCAGGCCGCCTTTGACTCCATGTGGGGGCTTTTCCCTTCATTTTTGAGCGGGGCACAGTGGATCACCATGGCTGGCGGCATGATGGAAGGCACGCTCGGTGTAGGCTATGCCAAGACCGTCATCGATTTCGAACAACTGGATGCCTTCTATCATTTCTGCCAGGGGCCGCGCTTCGATGACCTTGAGGAAATATTTGAAACCATCAAGGATGTCGGTCCCGGGGGACATTTTCTCGGCACCGCGCACACGCGCAAATCCAACCTCTTTATCTTTCCCTCACAGAACAACATCACCTTCGAGCAGTGGGAGGCTGAGGGGTGCAAATCCAGCGAGCAGGTGGGCTTAACAAAAGCCCGTGACTGGCTATCCCGCTATGAACTGCCGCCGATGGATCCGGCGCTGGACCCGGCGCTTCAGGAATTCATCCGTCGGCGCGAAGCCGAGATTGCAAAGACTCTAGGCTAGATCGCGTCAAGCCTCAGTGGCAGGCTTTACCGAGCGCCTTTAAGCGCCAGTAGTTGTAGGGCAGCGGCGTCAAAAACCCTACCAGCAGCATGATCGGCACCACCCACCAATTAAGCATGGCCCCGCCGGTCAACAGTACGTCAACGATGTTCATCGCGGCTTCCATCGCCACCATCGAGATAAGAGACATCCCGACGGCCGTTCGAAACGCATTTGCGAGCGGCATCTGCCGCGCCAGGATCACCATCTCGAGTGCAATTGACGTCAGGATGCCGTTGACGATGGCAAGCGACATGATGGCCAGGGTTGGCCACGCAATGCCGGTCACCTGAAAGAAAAAAATCGTTCCAAAATCCCCGATGGAGCAGCCCACCAGGCACCAGAGCGTGTTTACCGACGCGCGACGCCAGGTGTGCCGGCATTTCCAGTGGAAATCAGGCGAGATTTCGGCTGTTGCCACACACTACTCCTAAGCACTTTTCGATCACACTATCAATCCGCATCAATCGGCAGGATCGCTCTCGACTGGCGGCGCGCCGCCGAGAAACACATTTTCTGAAGAATAGTCACAAGGGGCTTCACGCATTTCCAGATGCAGGCCTGAACCCCCCCACGGATGGGCCCGCGCAAGCGCTTCGTCAAACTCAATGGCAAGTCCCGGCGCAGTGGGTGCTTCAATGTAGCCGTTTTCCCAGCGGATGGTGTCGCCGATCAGCCGGCGATGAAAATCACCACCGGTCTGGATGGTCTCGACCATCAGCAGGTTCGGAATGTTCGCTGCCAGCTGGATATTGGCGGCCCACTCGACTGGCCCGGCATAAAGGTGTGGTGCAAGCTGCGCATTGAATGCCTCAGCCATCGCGGCGATTTTCTTGGTCTCCAGGATACCGCCCGAGCGGCCGAGCGCAGGCTGCAAAATGGCCACCCCGCCGGTGCGCAGCAGCGCCGAGAACTCCGCTTTGGTGGTTAAGCGTTCGCCTGTGGCAATCGGGATACGGCACTGGCGGGCCACATTGGCAAACTCCAGAAGATTGTCGGGTGGGCACGGCTCTTCAAACCACAGCGGATCATAGGGCTCGAGTTCCCTCGCGAGGCGAATGGCGCCCGCCGTAGTGAACTGGCCGTGGGTGCCGACCAGGATATCGGCCTGCGTACCCACGGTCTCCCGGATACGCCTGCAGAAGGCGACGGATCGTGCGATATCACTGAGCGCGGGCTGATGACCCCCGCGAAGGGTGTAGGGCCCGGCCGGATCGAACTTGAGTGCAGTGAAGCCCTGCTCAACCATTTTCTGGGCGCTCTCGGCCGCCATCTCGGGGTCATTCCAGAACGCTTTTATGTCGTGGTGCTCCAGTGGATAAAGATAACTGTAGGAGCGGATACGCTCATTCATCAGGCCGCCAAGGAGTGCGTAAACCGGCCGCTCGTGCGCTTTGCCGAGAATGTCCCAACAGGCCATCTCCAGACCGGAGAACGCACCCATAACTGTGAGATCGGGCCTTTGGGTAAACCCGGAAGAATATGCCCGGCGAAACATCATCTCGGTGTTCTCGGGACTCTCCCCCGCCATGTGCCGCTCAAAAACATCCTGAATAACGCCGCGCATGGCCTCGGGACCGACCGATGCAGAGTACACTTCGCCGTACCCGACCAGTCCGTTGCTGGTGGTTAACTTGATGAAAATAAAGTACCGCCCGCCCCAGCCCGGGGGCGGGTTACCGACAACAAAAATCTCAAGATCCGAAAGCTTCACTCGCGCCTCGAAAACAGAACATCGAAGTGGTGTCTATGATAGCGCCATGGCCGCTTAATCGGCGGGGACAATTTTCAGCAACTGGCCGTCTGCTTCGTCGGTCAATAAATACAGGGCGCCCTCGGGCCCCTGACGGACATCCCGTATGCGGCCGTATTCCCGGCTGAGTAACCGCTCCTCGGCAATCACCTGACCTCGATCAAGTTCCAGGCGCACAAGTTCCTGGAATTTCAGTGAACCGATAAAAAGACTGTTCTGCCAGGCGGGAAACCGGGATCCCGAGTAAAAGGCCATCCCCGAAGGGGCGATCGACGGTACCCAGTAGAAAACCGGCTGCTCCATGCCGGGCTTGTGCGTGCCCTCGCCGACGGCTTGGGGCAGAAAATACTCCTTGCCGTAACTGATTACCGGCCAACCGTAGTTGGCACCGGCAATGATCCGGTTGAGTTCATCACCGCCGCGCGGGCCGTGCTCATGCATCCAGATCTCACCAGTTACCGGATGGCGCGCAAGCCCCTGCGGGTTGCGGTTACCGTAGGTATAGAGCTCAGGCTGGTGAGCGCTTTTCCCGGCAAAAGGATTGTCCGGCGGGATTGCACCATCGGGAAAAAGCCGCAGCACCGATCCGGGGTGCGTCCCCGGATCCTGTGCCTGGGGCCGCTTGCCCCGGTCACCCAGGGTGGCGTAGAGGTATCCATCAGCAAATAGCAGACGGCAGCCAAAATGGCGGCCCGACTTGTTCTTGGGAAATGCACGGAAAATCACCTGCAGGTCCTCAAGACGGTCATCGCGAAAGGTGCCGCAGCCAATCTCCGTGCCGCGCCCGCCCTCGCCTGCCGCTACGTACGAAATACAAAGGCGCCGGTTTTTCTCAAAGTCCGGGTCCAGCGCAATGTCCAGGAGACCGCCCTGATCCTGCTTGGCGGAAATCGCGGGCAGGCCCGTAACCGGTGCATCCTGCAGCACACCGCTTCGAATCAGTCGAAGGGTTCCCGGGCGCTCGGTCACCAGAATCTCGCCGGAAGGCAAAAAGACCATTGACCATGGGTGGGTAAGACCCGAGGTCACGGTGACTACCCGAAATCTTGCTTTGCGGCTGTCAAACACTTCCCCGCCGGCAGCCGAAGCAGCTGTCCCAGCAATCAGGCAAATGAAGGCGGCGGGACCCGCGAGATGTGAGCGCATCTTCAAGGTGACTTCGTAAAAGGAACGGCAGTTAGGTAACAGACTGACGCAACCGCCCTATCAGCGTCAAGCACCCAGTCCGCTTGGCTATAATGCGCGGGCTGATTTTCCATAAACCCCGGGGGAGAAGATGATTGAAACTCGAGCGGCCGTCGCCACCAAAGCCGGCCAGCCATTAAGCATTGAAACGGTTAACGTAGAAGGCCCTCGCGCAGGCGAAGTGTTGGTCGAGATCAAGGCGACTGGTGTATGCCACACCGACGCCTTCACACTGTCGGGCGACGACCCGGAGGGACTGTTTCCCGCGATCCTCGGGCATGAGGGCGCCGGTGTAGTGGTTGAGACCGGTCAGGGCGTGACCTCCCTTTCGCCGGGTGATCATGTGATTCCCCTGTATACCCCCGAATGCCGTACCTGTGACTACTGCACTTCCGGCAAGACCAATCTGTGCCAGGCCATCCGCGAAACCCAGGGACGCGGGCTGATGCCTGACGAGAGCAGCCGTTTCTCGCTGGGTAACGATCGGCTGTTTCACTACATGGGCACTTCCACGTTTTCAAACTACACCGTCGTGCCGGAGATCGCACTTGCCAAGATCCGTGAGGATGCACCTTTCGATAAGGTCTGCTACATCGGCTGCGGCGTAACCACCGGTATCGGTGCGGTCATCAATACGGCCAAGGTCGAGCCCGGTGCCAACGTGGTTGTCTTTGGGCTTGGCGGTATCGGGCTCAATGTGGTACAGGGCGCCCGGCTGGCAGGCGCAGACAAAATCGTCGGGGTGGATCTCAACCCTGAGCGCGAAGCCCTCGGCAGAAAGTTCGGCATGACGCACTTTGTTAACCCTGCCGAGGTGCAAGGCGACCTGGTACCGCATCTGGTCGAACTCACCGGCGGCGGCGCCGACTACAGTTTTGAGTGCATCGGTAACGTCGAGGTGATGCGCCAGGCCCTGGAGTGCTGCCACAAGGGGTGGGGTACCAGCATCATCATCGGCGTCGCACCCGCCGGGGCAGAGATTTCAACCCGGCCGTTCCAGCTTGTTACCGGACGGAACTGGCGCGGCACCGCCTTCGGCGGCGCCAAGGGACGAACCGATGTGCCGAAGATTGTTGACTGGTATATGGATGGAAAGATCAACATCGACGATCTCATCACCCACACCATGGCGCTCGATGAGATCAACAGCGCCTTTGACCTGATGCACGAGGGCAAGTCGATCCGCAGTGTTGTGACGTTCTAAGGCACGGCTGCAATGGAGTGCACCCAGGAGGTCCGGACTTTCGGCGGAACACAGCGCGTGTTCCGCCACGCCAGTTCCAGTACGCGCTGCGATATGGAGTTTGCAGTCTTCGATCCGGCGCCGGCCAGTTCCTCCCCGCGGCCGGCGCTGCTTTACCTGTCCGGCCTCACCTGTACATGGGCGAACGTTGCCGAAAAAGCCGGGGCCCAGCGTTATGCTGCTGAACACGGCATCATGCTGGTGATGCCGGATACCTCGCCGCGGGGTCTGGCCCTTCCCGGAGAAGACGACGATTACGATTTTGGTTCAGGTGCGGGGTTTTACATCAACGCCACACAAGCGTCCTGGAGCGACCACTACCGGATGTTCGACTATGTCTCGCAGGAGCTCCCCGGGATCGTAACGGCCGAACTTCAGGGTGACCCGGAAAGGCTGGGTGTGACGGGTCATTCCATGGGCGGGCACGGCGCGCTGATCTGCGCCTTGAAAAAACCCGAGGTGTTCCGCTCCTGTTCAGCGTTCGCGCCGATCAGCAATCCCGTCAACTGCCCGTGGGGAGAGAAAGCATTTAGCGGCTACCTTGGGCCGGATCGATCCCAGTGGGAAAGCTGGGACACCTGCGCGCTGGTTTTGGCGACAGACTTTCGCGGTGCTGTGCTTGTCGACCAGGGAGACGCGGATCCTTTTCTGGAAGAGCAGTTGAAACCCGAGGCGCTGAGCGCCGCCTTTGCTGATGCCGGGCGTCAGCTCGAGCTTCGGATTCAGCCGGGCTATGACCATAGTTATTACTTTATCGCTTCGTTCATCGGCGATCACATCGCGCATCACGCGCGCCAGCTCATTCGGTAGGCGCTTTCATACCCACCTCCTGACCTGGCCCATGGGGCGGCCGAATCCTTGAAACGAATTGTCCTGCTGGGTGGGGCCTTTACCCTGATTGGGTCCTTTTTCTTCTCGGCTCAGGATGCGCTGGTCAAGTGGCTCTCTACCGACTTTTCGCTGCTCCAGCTGCTGCTCGTTCGCAGCACCATCATGATTCCGGTGTTTGCACTGATCTGCGTGTGGCGCTGGGGGCCCCAGGGGCTCGCCACCCGGCGGCCCGGCGATCATCTGCTTCGCGCGATACTCAACCTGATGGCCTTCCTCAGTTACTACTTTGCTATCACACGGATGCCCCTGGTCGACGCGATCTCGATCGCCTCCGCGTACCCGGTCATTCTTGCCATCATGTCGGGCGTGATCCTCGCGGAAGTCCCCAGTGGCCGTCAGATCATGGCAATCATTGTCGGCTTCATCGGTGTGCTCTTTATCATCAAGCCCACGGCTGGTGAAGTAGACTGGCTGGGTGCCGGCGCTGCCCTCTTTGGCTGCTTCAGTTTCGCGGCGCTCGGCATCTATACCCGACACCTTTCCCGTACCGAATCTTCTGAGTTAATGCTGGCGAGCGGTGCGATCTTTATTCTGCTGGCCTCTCTCATCAGCGCTCCGTGGACCTGGCAGGCGCCGAATCTCAGCAGTCTGCTGCTCATGCTGGGTCTTTCAGGGGTGGCGCTCGTTGGGCAGTACGCAATTACCAACGGGTTTCGCTATGCGCCGGTTTATCTCGTCGGCGCCCTGGAATACACCACTTTGATCTGGGCCG
>CEPV01017173.1_pt1 | contig 14618 bp, 16 predicted proteins | sample 530451 | NCBI WGS metagenome assembly CEPV01 (sample SAMEA2620097, study PRJEB7988) | marine metagenome | isolation source: saline water (ENVO:00002010), including | reverse complement strand
CATGTTAACAAGCCGTGTCCTTGGTTGATAAATCTTGCACCTATTCCAGTCTCCCACATCGCCTTATCTCCTGTGAGTGGATTGAAACATACAAATGTGAAACCATCCGCGCTATTGGGAGCTTGGTATTTGTAAGATAATCCATTATGAGGCGATAAAGCCATAAATATTGTATTATTTTTTGTTTCCATTATCGATTTATCTAAAAAGTAATATGATGAACAAGTATATAATATAAAAGTTAGATTTAATTTACCCTATTTTTGCAACTACCTTTATCAAAAAATTCAACGATGTTATCAATTGCTAAGTTCCCCATAGCAGTTCTGGTTTTTTTTGTAGCACTACCTAAATGAGGTAAAATAAAAACATTTTTTTGATTTAAATATCCCGGATAAATATTTGGTTCTCCTTTATAAACATCTAAACCCACGGCATAAATTCTTCTATTTATTAAAGCTTGAACCAAAGCTTCATCATCGATCATATCTCCCCTTGCGCTGTTTGTTATGATAGCTCCCGTAGAAAAAAATTCTAAAGTTTTTTTGTTAATTATATTTTTTGTTTCTGGCGTTGCTGGACAATTTATTGATAAAATATCTGATACGGAAAATAAACTTTGAATACTTTCGTGATAGGTTGCTCCTGCTTCTAAATCAGCTTTTAATCTTGATCTATTACGATAATGAATTTGCATTCCAAAAGCTTTTGCTCTTAATGCAACTGCTCTACCAATTCTTCCCATTCCTAAAATTCCTAATTTAGAGCCTTCAAGTTGCTTACCTATTAAAAAATCAACGGACCATTTCCAATTTTTATCTTTTACCGATTTTATTCCTTCTGAAACTCTTCTAGCTGCGCCAAGAATTAATAGCATTGCAATTTCTGCTGTTGCATCTGTTAAAACATCAGGAGTATTAGTAACAACAATTTTTTTTTTTTCTGCTGCTTTTAAATCAATATTTCCAAATCCAACTGCAAAATTAGATAGAATTTTTATTGAATTAGAAAGTTGATTGATTGTTTTTTTATCAAATTTATCAGTTATGGAACATAAAATTCCATCACAATCTTTGCTGAGTTCAATTAACTTATTTTGTGAATAAATTTCATCATTTAAATTTAATTTGGTATCAAAAAGGCTGGATATTCTTTCTTCGTTGGATCTTAATAATTTTCTTGTTACTAAAATTTTATTCACAACTTTGATAAAATTTTTGGTTTCGGTCCACCTGTATACCAATCAATAATTTCAACCGTGTGTAATATTGGAATTTTTGTACCAATAGAAATCTGAGTTATGCAACCAATATTGCCTGTCAAAATTATATCTGGTTTAATCTTTTCAATATTCATTATTTTTTCCTTAAGTAGTCTTTCTGCAATTTCATCCTGTAGCATGTTATAAGTTCCTGCAGATCCACAGCAAAGGTGACCATCAGGAATTTCAACTACTTCATTGCCTGTTTTTTTTATCAAATCCATTGGTTCCGTATGAACTTTTTGACCGTGTTGTAAAGAGCATGCCGAATGATATGCAATTTTATAATTTTTATTTATATTTTTAAAATTAAGTTTTAAGCTTTGGGTTAAATACTCAGAAATATCTTTTGTAAGCTCTGAAATTTTCTTTGCCTTTTTTTTAAGTTCACCATCTCCTCTAAAAACAAATCCATAGTCTTTTATGGTTGTGCCACATCCCGAGGCATTTGAAATAATAGCATCCAGGCCGCCTTTTGAATATTCATCATACCAGTGAAGTATATTATTTTTAAATTCCTTATGTGCAGAATGCTCTTTTCCCAGATGATGATTTAAAGAACCACAGCATTTTATTTTTTTTGGAACAACAACTTCTACACCATGTCGATTGAGCAATCTAATTGTAGCCTCATTAATTTGAGGAGAGATAACTTTTTGTACGCAGCCAGTCAGTAATGCGACTCTAGCAATTGTTTCATTATTTTTTGCCGGGTAGACTTTTTTATCCTTTAATTTTTTTTTGGGAAAGTTTGTTGGCATTAAAGCAACCATATTTTTAATTTTTTTTGGAAGTAGAAATTTAAAAGGTTTTACAAATCGAGTAAAAAAACCGGCAAGTCTAAATATATAATGGTTGGGAATTACTATTGATAATACTTTTCTAATATTTTTATCCCAAAAAGGTCTTTGATAATTTTTTTCAACATAGTTTCTTCCATAATCAATAACGTGCATATATTTAACTCCTGAAGGACAGGTAGTCATACAGCTGCAACATGATAAGCAACGATCAATATGCTTTACAATATTTTCGGTTGGTTTTTTTTGGTTTTCGATCATATCTTTAATCATATATATCCTGCCTCTTGGGCCATCCAATTCATCTCCTAATAAATGATAAGTGGGACAGGTTGCGTTACAAAAACCACAATGGACGCATTTTCTGAAAATTTCTTCGCAAGCCTTGTTGTTTTGATCTTGCAGCTGTTCTAATGAAAAATTTGTTTGCATCCAATCACCTCAATACATTTTTCCAGGATTAAATATTTTTTTAGGATCAAAACTTTTTTTAATGTTGTTTGAAATATCCAGCCGATCTGGAGCAACTGTAAAAACTTCTTCTAGTGATCTTTGATCGTCAGGATGTTTAATAACCGTTAGGTACCCATTAAGTTCCAAAATAAATTGTCTTATCGGTTGCAAACTACTATTGGATAAGTCATTAACCTCAAACCAAACTAAAGAGCCTCCCCAATCAACAAAATATTTATATTTATTATCTAAAAAATTTATCAATTTCACACAACTTGATGGAGGTATTACAGCGCGTAAAACAGCGTTTTTTGAATTATTGAAAAACTCTAAATTTTTGATTTTTTCCCAAAACAATGTTGATTGATATGTATCCAAATTCGATATTTCTTTACCATCCAAATCTAATTCTTTTTTTAAGTTAGCTAGCCTTTCTTGAATTGATGTTTTGGACCCTTCCAATCTAATTGCTGTAAAAGGACCTTTGTATTGCAGATCATTTAATTTAAATAAACTTTCTATATTTTGTTCATAATTTCCATTTTTTGGTTCCAACGGCAAGAAAACTGCACCTGATGTATCGCTACTTGAACTAGCGACTTTATTTAGCATTGCTGTTGCATCTTTTGTTGACAATTCATGAATTACTAACGTGTTACTATTTTCTTTGGATGGCAAAACTTTGAAAGTTAATTCGGTCAATGCAACGAGAGTGCCAAATGATCCACAAATCAATTTGCACAGATCATAGCCGGTGACATTTTTAACAACATTGCCCCCTGATTTTATTATATCCCCTGTTCCATTAACCGCCCTAAAACCAATAACATGATCTCTGATACTGCCAACTTTAAATCTTCTAGATCCAGAAAAATTACACGACACATGTCCTGAAGCAGTCCCTTTGTTGCTTTTTCCATAAAACATATAACCTAAATCCAGTGGTTCAAAAGCAAGCTCTTGGTTATGTTTTTTTAACAGCGCTTCTATTTCTGCGATGGGAGTACATGCTTTCACTTTTATGTATAGTTCCTCAGGTAAATATTCAATAACACCCGAGAGTTTGGAAAGATCTAAAATTTTTTTACATTTAAGTTTTTTTCCAATTCTTCTTTTGGAGCCAGATCCGATTATTTCAACTGATAAATTTTCTTGGTAAAGTTTTTTTACAATTTTTGAAACTTCCAGTTCATTATCCGGACTAAAACTATTTTCAGAATTTTGGGATATCTGAGAATTTCTATTCTCCTCTGTGAACACGAGCTCTTCCTTCCTCTACACATTTTTTTAATATTGGATATACTTTGCCGGGATTTAATAAAGAATTGTAATCTAAAGCTTTTTTAATTCTTAATTGCTGTTGGATATCATTATCATTAAACATCTCGCACATGAGTTCGCGTTTTTCAACCCCAACTCCATGTTCTCCGGTTAATACTCCTCCCACTTTGACGCAATATTTTAAAATATCTGCTCCAAATTCTTCTGCTTTTTCCAATGACTTTTCTTTATTAGCATCATACATAATAATTGGATGAAGATTACCATCTCCTGCATGAAATGCATTTGCAACGGGCAGATCATATTTTTTAGACAATCGATTTATTTCTTTCAGGACTTCAGCTAATCTTCCTCTTGGAATCGTTCCATCCATACAATAATAGTCCGGTGACATAGCTGCGCAGGCAGGAAATGCTGCCTTTCTTCCGGCCCAAAACTTTAATCGTTCTTCTTCATTGTTGCTAATCTTTAAACTTGTTGCATTATTTTTTTTTGCAATTTCGCTAACTTTATTAATTAGTTCATCAACATCGGATTTAGTTCCGTCTAATTCTACTATTAACAATGCTTGGGCATCTCTTGGATATCCCGCTTTTGAAAAATTGTCCGTAGCCTCAATTAAAACCTTGTCCATCATTTCCATGCCAGCAGCAACGATGCCACCAGCAATAATACTGGATACACAATTTCCTCCATCCTCGATTGTTGGAAAACCAATTAAAGCTGCTTTTACGGTTTGGGGATTTTTTTTTATTTCAACCGTTATCTCTGTAATCACACCCAATAATCCCTCTGAACCCGAAATTAATCCTAATAAATCATAACCTTCTGAATCGTAAGTTTTTCCACCAAATCGACAAATAGTGCCATCCATTAACACTACTTCCACTCCCAATATATTATTTGTAGTTGTTCCATATTTTAGAGAATGAACTCCTCCAGAGTTTTCTGCAACATTGCCTCCTATTGAAGAAATAATTTGACTGGATGGATCCGGGGCAAAATAAAATCCCTTATGCTGAACGGCTTTGGTAATAGCCAAATTTGTTACTCCGGGTTGAACAACTACACATCTATTCCCAAAATCAACTTCCAGTATTTTGTTGAATTTTCCAAGATTTAATACAATGCTATCCTCCAAAGGTAGGGCTCCCCCTGAAAGACCTGTCCCAGCACCTCTTGGGACAATTTTAATTTTTTCATTGTTACAATACTTTAGAATTTCACTGACTTCATGGGTTGTTTCCGGTAGCGCCACCACTAAAGGTATTTGTTTGTAGGCTGTTAGCGCATCTGTTTCGTAAGGTATAAGCTCACTTTCATGACTTAAAACATTGTTTGAATTGGTAATTTCTTTTAGTTTTTTTACAATCGTTTCTTTATTCGACAATATTTTTTTGTCGATTTTAGGCATTACTAATTGCGTCATAAACAATTATTATAACTCAATAAATCAGTTGATCAAAAAGATTAATAAGGTTTATTGAAGCATTTTATTTATCTTTTCAAGCGCTTTTGAAATATTTTCTCTTGAAGCAGCAAAACTAAATCTTACATAATCTTCGGCAAGTTTTCCAAATGCTCTTCCCTGAACTACAGCAACTCCAGCTTCATGCAAACATTTTCTTGTAAATTCTTCACCGGTCATTCCGGTTCCTTTAACATTGGGAAATGCATAAAATGCTCCTCCTGGCAAACTACATTCAACTCCTTTTAGATTGTTTAAGCCAGCAACAATAAGTTTCCTTCTTAGAGCAAATTTTTCAAGCATAGTATTTAATTCATTCTCAGGTCCATCCAAAGCTGCAATACCCCCAAATTGGACAGCTGCATTTACACATGAATGATTATTTATGCAAAACTTAATTACATGTTCAATTAATTTTTCAGGCCATACACCCCAACCTAATCGCCAACCTGTCATGGAGTAAGTTTTGCTCCATCCATCAAGAACAATTAATCTGTCATAAAGATAGGGATAATTGAAAAAAGTAGGCATTTTTTTTCCATCAAAAATTTGTCTGCTATAAATTTCATCACTTAAAATTGCAACATGAGGAAAATTTTTTAGACCCTCGGCAAGTTGATCAATTTTATTTTTTTCTGTAAAACCGCCCGTAGGATTATTCGGATTATTTAAAATAATTAATCTTGTATTTTTGTTAATTAAAGATAAAATTTTTTCAGGATTAATTGAAAAATCTTTATTTTCAAGCATGTTTATAGGAACTGCTTTTGCGCCAACATAGTTAATCATAGATTCGTAAATGGGAAAGCCCGGATCAGGATATATAATTTCTGTTCCTGGCTCACCAAACAAAGTAATGGCATAATACATTGTCGGTTTTCCTCCAGGCATAATAACTATTCTCTCGGAACTAATATCGGCATTGTAGAGGCTTTTAATTTTTCTACTTACAGCCTCTCTGCATTCAATTGTTCCTTGTGGCAGTACATAACCATGATGTCCATCTTTTAAGGCTTTAATTGTAGCATCAACTATATGGTTTGAAGTTTTAAAATCAGGTTGACCCAAATTTAAATGAATAATTTCTTTTCCTTCTTTTTCTAATTTTTTTGCTTCCGCCAAGACTTTGAAAGCTGTCTCGGTACCAAGTCTATTTACATTTTCTACAATTTTCATATCATTTTAATAACAAGATTATATCGTACAGAAAAATGTTATAATTACATTGCTGGTTTGATTAAGACGTTGATTCAAATCAAAATTAGTTGTTATCTAAATTTGATTTTTGTTCTATTGAGTTCCTTAACGGATTTGCAACCCATTAGGATCATGCCACGGTTTATTTCTTCCTTCATTTTTTGTAAAATGGATTCAACGCCTTTTTGTCCCGCAGCTCCTAATGCAAATAAATAACCTTTGCCAAAGCTACAAGCTTTTGCTCCAAGTGCTAGAGCTTTTAAAACGTGGGTTCCTCTTCTAACTCCACCATCAAGAATTACTTCTATCCTGTCTCCAACAGCGTCAACGATCTCGGCAAGTTGATCGAAGGGCGCTCTAGAACCATCCAACTGTCTGCCGCCATGATTTGAAATCATTATCGCACTACATCCAATATCAATTGCCTTTTTTGCATCTTCTACTGACATAACGCCTTTAAGGGCGAATGGACCTCCCCATTTTTTTACGCAATATTCTGCATCTTTCCAATTCATTGAAGGATCGAACTGTTCGTCTATATAATCTATAACTGATTTATCAATGCTACTACCCTTGTCGGTCATGTGAACGATATTTGCCAACTTAAATTTTTCATGCACTAAATTATTAATAGTCCAACCTGGATGTAGTGCAAAACTTAATAAACTAGCCAATGTTAATTTGGGAGGAGTGGTAAATCCTGTTCTACGATCTCTCTCTCTATTGCCTGCCACAACTGTATCTACTGTTAAACACATACTATTAAAACCAGTTTGCTTACACCTTTCAATTAAATTGTCGGTTAACCCTTTATCTTTATGGATATAAAGTTGAAATAGCTTAGGACCTTTCGTTAATTTTGCAATTTCTTCAATACTTACCGTTGCCATTGTTGATATGCCAAACATCGTGCCCATTGCTTCGGCGGCTTTTGCTGTAGCTCGTTCTCCATGATGATGATAGAGACGATGCATAGCAGTTGCTGAAAGAAAAAGCGGAAAATCAATTTTTTGTCCTAAAACAGTTGTGGATAAATCCACATTACTTACATCGCTTAATACATTTGGTATTAAATCACAGTCATTAAACGACTCAGTATTTCTTTTTAAAGTTATTTCGTCATCTGCACCACCATCAATATAATGATATATGGGAGATGGTAATTTCTTTTTTGCTAATTTTCTATAATCATCAAAGTTATGACATTTTTTAAGGTTCATTTTCTTATAATTTCATTTTAAAATTTTTTCAAAAAATTGAACATGTAACTATTTGCCCCAGGGTTTTTATCTCCCAAACTTGCATTTGAGATATGATTATAGGACATGCCGAGCTGGCTATTTTCTGAAAGATTAAATGATGCTTGAACCTCGCTTTTAAATTCCAGAATATGTCCTAAATCTTTTCCATCTCCTTCACCATAAAGTCCAGGTGCAAAACTTGGTGTAAAATTTATTGGACCTAAATCAAAATTCCACTCAATTCCCGTATAAGCATAGAGTGCAGCATTTTCTGTTATAAAACCACCCGTAATAGGTGATAATGTTCCTAAAAATGTTTCTCTATATAATTCTTCATTTTGATGCTGAAATCCAACCAACACCGCTCTTTGTTTTTCGTCGCTAAAGTCAAACATTCCAGAATACATATTCAATTGTGTATTGGGTAATTGTAACTTTTCTTCTTCAGCAAACCCTATTGAGGTCAATCCAAAAATTAATATTATGGAAAACAAAATTCTGTTTAGTGCTCTCATATACTTTAACATATACTTCACAATCATTATTATAAACAACAAATTGGTTTGAAAAATCTGTTTTTTTTCATTTTTTTCTAAATTTTTATGAAAATAAATAATATGTATAACAAATTTGATATTCGACAGACTAGCCTAATTAAGAGCGAAGAGGGAGATGATGATGCTTTGAATAAACGCCCCTAACTAGGCTATACAAACATTATGCATCATAATTTGTCTATGATTTGTAAGAACTATGTTTAATTTGGGGCAAATTGATTTAGTTTGAGGGCTTAAAATATCCCGAACCCTTTTTGCCTGAAAATATTTCATTAATTAGAGGATGTTTAATGGGTTTATTAGAATCATCTAAAATTAAGTTCTGTTCCGAAACATAGGCTTCGTACGTAATTTCATCATTTTCGGCTAGAAGATGATAGTAGGGTTGATCTTTTCTTGGTCTGACATCCTTTGGAATAGATTGGTACCATTCTTCAGAATTACTAAACTCGAAATCAACATCATAAATCACACCTCTAAAATCAAAATGTTTATGTTTAACAATATTGCCTATTGAAAATTTCGCTGAATTAGTTGCCATCGGATAAACTCAAAATAGTTAAATTTAAAAAAAAATCAATAGCAAAAAATGTCTCAAAGTTATATGGATATGCTAACATATTTTAAATGAATAAAGGATTCATTAAATTTATTACAGATTTTGGACCTCTCTTAATTTTTTTTATTTTTTACTACCAAAGCGGACTTAATTTAAGGGTTGCCATACCTCCCCTTATAATTGCAACCCTATTATCACTTGCAATAATTTATTTATTAGAAAAAAAAGTTGCTTTTATGCCTTTAGCAAGTGGAATCGTAATAACATTTTTTGGAGGTTTGACATTATATTTTGACAATCCTGTTTTTATTTATGTGAAACCGACGGTGGTAAACATATTATTTGCATTGGTTTTGATATTTGGAAAATTCTTTTCTAAAGAACCTCTGCTCAAAAAATTATTTAAAAATTCGTTTAAGCTATTAGATGAAGGATGGAGTAAGTTTAATGATAGATGGATATTATTTTTTTTCTTTCTAGCTATTTTAAATGAAATAGTATGGAGAACTCAGTCGGAAGAATTTTGGGTAAATTTTAAAGTCTGGGGATTATTACCAATTAGTTTTTTATTTACTGTTTCACAAATTCCATTAATAAAAAAATATCAAATTAAAAAATAAATGAATCATTTAAAACTTATAATTAAAAATTCCAATTTAGCAACGAAGAAAATAAATCTTTTTTTTAACAAATCTGAATTAAGAGTTATTCTTAATCTTTATTCCAAAATGGTTTCTAAAGGTTTTTGGAAAGATTATAGTCTGAATATTTCAAAAGAAAAAGTTAGTTTTGATGTATATAAAAGAGCTTCTGAAAACGCAGAATTTAGAATACATAAAAACTATAAATTAAAAAATAAAAATCTAAAATATTTTACGTCGGATTCTCGAGGAAACATTTTAAATATATCCAAAAATTTGAAAGAATTGTTATATAAGACAAGATTTAAAAAATTGAAGCTTGTAAATTGAAAAATTATCTTCTTTGACCAAATAACCTGAGCAACATTATAAATAAATTAATGAAATCCAAGTAAAGAGTTAGTGCACCCATTACAGCTTTTTTGCCCATAACTTCCCCACTGTCACTGACCAAATACATATTTTTTATTTTTTGTGTATCATATGCGGTCAGCCCAACAAATATCAAAACTCCAATTATGGAAATTACAAAGTACATCATGGTAGATTTCATAAAAATATTCACTATTGATGCAATTATTATTCCTATTAAACCCATCATTAAGAATGAACCAAGTCGTGTTAAATCCTTTTTAGTGGTATAACCATATATGCTCATAGCCGCGAATGTTCCTGCAGTGATAAAAAATACTCTTGTTATACTTGCGCCAGTATAGACTAAGAAAATCGAAGATAATGATGCTCCCATCAAAGCAGCAAATATCCAAAAAGTAGTTTGAGCCTTTGATGAACTCATTTTAGCAATTCCAAAACTCATGTAAAAAACAACACCTAGCGGCGCTAACATTACAACCCACATTAAAGCTGAATTATATAGGGCATTACCTAAGCTCGTTAGACCGGTAATCGCACCTTCAGAATTGGTTACAGCAGAAAGTTTAAATAACAACAATGACACAATGCCGGTCAATAATACGCCCGAAGACATATAGTTGTAAACTTTCAACATGTAAGATCTCAAGCCTTCGTCAATTACATGCGTCTCAGCTGAACTTGCTTTTGATCGAATATTTTGCCTGTTAAATTCCATATAGACTATATATAAGCTAAAAAGTAAAATTTCAATATATTGAAAAAATTTAATTAATCTTTAATAATACACAAAACTCATGCCCCAAAAATTCACTAATTCATTATATATTTCTTTTATTATAATTTTAATTTCATTTTCAGCTAGGTCTGCTGAAGATCTTAAAAGTACTGGTAAATTTAAAAATTGGGAAACTTTTATCGTAACTGAAAACAATAACAAAATTTGTTTTTCCCAATCTATTCCGATACTAAGAGCCCCAAAAAAATTTGAAAGAAATCCTTCAAGATTATTCGTAAGTTTTCGACCTACCGAAGACATAAAAGACGAAGTAAGTGCTACTTCTGGGTATACTTTTCAGAAAGATAAGATTGTAAAAGCAAAAACAGGGAAAAAAACTTATGATTTTTTTTCTCCTGGAGAAGAAGAATTTGCGTGGATTCGTGATGCTGAAGAGGAACAAAGATTTATTAAAGCAATGAAAAAAGCTTCTAGAGTGATGATAATTGGAAGAACAGAAAAAGGAAAACAAACTATTGATCATTATTCATTAATGGGTTTTACCAAAGCCTATGATACTGCTAAAAAAAATTGTAGCTAAATTGAAATGCAAAGTAATAAAAGGATTGTTCTTGCGTATTCTGGGGGATTAGACACATCAATTATTCTAAAGTGGCTTCAAGAAAATTATAGTGCCGAAATCATTGCTTACACGGCTGATATTGGACAAAAAATAAATAAAAAAACAATCATTAAAAATGCAAAATCACTGGGTGTTAAAAAAATTATTATTGAGAATTTGAAAGATATTTTTGTAAAAGAGTACGTTTATCCAATGATAAGGGGTCATGCTGTTTATGAAGGAACTTATTTATTGGGAACTTCAATAGCCAGACCTTTAATAGCAAAAAGACAAATAAGAATAGCTAAAAAATTTAAAGCTTATGCAGTTTCTCACGGTTCAACAGGCAAAGGAAATGACCAGGTAAGATTTGAACTTGCATATTATTATTTTGGTCCAAAAATTAAAGTAATTGCTCCGTGGAGATTATGGAAATTAAATTCAAGAACAGATTTGGTTAAATATGCAAAAAAAAATAGAATCACCATACCTAAAGATAAAAAAGGAGCTCCACCATTTTCTGTAGATGATAATTTATATCACACATCAACCGAGGGTAAGGTTTTAGAGAATCCTAAAAATGCAGCACCAGAATTTATTTATCAAAGAACAGCTGCTCCTGAAAAAGCACCAAATAAAGCTTCTTTTGTAACTCTGGGATTTAAAAATGGAGATCCAATAACTGTTAATGGTAAAAAATTATCTCCAGGAAATCTTTTACAAAAATTAAACATCCTTGCAGGTAAGAATGGTATTGGCAGAGTTGATCTGGTTGAAAACAGATTTATTGGAATAAAATCTAGAGGTGTTTATGAAACTCCAGGTGGAACTTTATTAACAACTGCCCATAGAGCAATTGAATCTGTTACTTTGGATAAAGAAACGATGCACAAAAAAGATGAAATTATGCCTAAATACGCAGAACTTATTTACAACGGTTATTGGTATTCAAAAGCAAGATTTAAACTTCAAAAAATCGTGGATCTAAAAAGAAATAAAGTAAATGGATCTGTTAAACTTAAATTATACAAAGGTAATATTATAATTATTTCAAGACAAACTAAGAGCAGTGCTTATTCCATGAAGAAAGTTTCCTTTGAAGAAAACAAAACATTTAATAAATCAAATATAGAAAGATTTATTAACTTTCATAAGAAAAAACTTCGTTAACTAGATTGAGCCTTTTTAAAACATTCAACGGTATTATTTAATAAGCAGGCAATTGTCATTGGACCCACCCCTCCTGGAACGGGGGTAATTGCTTTTGCAACTTTTGATACCCCATCAAAATCAACATCTCCCACCAATCCAGAGTCGGTTTTATTAATTCCAACATCAATAATTATTGCATCTTTTTTCACCCAATCTGCTTTAACTAATTTGGGTCTTCCAACAGCAGCAATAATTATATCTGCTTTGGCACATTCTGCTTTTAGATCTTTTGTTTTGGAATGTGTAATGGTTACAGTACAATTTTCTTTTAAAAGTAATTGAGCCATAGGTTTGCCATTTAAGTTTGATCTTCCGATAATAACTGCATGTTTTCCATTTAAATTTTTTTCAATATTTTTTATTAACAAATAACAACCCAATGGCGTGCATGGAATATTGCTTTCATAACCTGAGGATAAATTACCCACATTCATTGGATGAAAACCGTCTACATCTTTACTGGGATTTATAGCTTCAATAACTTTTCTTTTATCAATATGCTTGGGTAAAGGTAATTGAACCAGTATTCCAGAAACTTCGTTATTATCATTAAGTTCTTTAATTTTATCCAAAACAACTTTTTCTTCTACTTTTTCTGGATATCTAATCACTTCAGATTTAATACCAACTTCGTTTGCAGATTTTTCTTTATTTTTTACATAAATCTGACTTGGAGTATCTTCGCCAACCAAAATTACAGTTAATCCTGGAACGGCATTATAAGTGGACTTGAGTTCTGCTACCTTTTTTTTAAGGTCTGCTTTTAAATCGGCTGCTGCTTTTTTTCCATCAATTTTAAGCATAATTTTAATTAAAATAAATTTGGAGCAAGTAGTTCAAAAAACAAGTTTCTGATAAAAAATAACAATAAAATCAGGACAACGGGTGAAATATCTATTGAACCTAAATTAGGGATGAATTTTCTAATTTTATTTAAAACAGGATCTGTTAGCTGATGGGTGGCATTTAGTATCGCAAAAACAAATCTATTCTGGGTATTTAAAACATTAAATGCTACCAACCAACTTAGTATGGCATTAATTATAATTAACCAAATATAAATATTAATAACGCTGTCTATTAAAAGAAATAACGATTTCATTTTTTTTCGACATAAATAGACTGACTAGGAAAAGCAAAAGACGCATTATTCTTTTCTACTATTTGCTTAATTTCTAACGCTAATCTCTCTTTAACCCCAAGCCATTCACCCCAATCATTGGTTACTGTAAAGCACCTGATAAACATATCAATGGAACTGTCAGAAAATTTATCTACTCTTACTGCATAACCCATATTAACTTTAAAATCTTTGTGTGTAGTAATATATTTTTCTATTTCATCTCTAATTTTTTTAAGTTGATCAATCGTTGTGTTGTATTGCAGAGTTATTATCCAACTAATTCCCCAATTTGTCGTTGCACTTACATTGATAACAGCATTTTCTGCAAATTGAAAATTTGGAATAATTGCCAAAGATTTATCAAATTTTCTGACTACTGTAGATCTAAATCCAATACGTTCCACAATTCCTTCTATAACATTTTCAACGATAATCCAGTCGCCAACTTTAAATCTTTTTTCTACCAATACTAAAATTCCTGAAATTAAATTTTTGAATAGGTCTTGCGCACCTAAAGCAACGGCAATTCCAAACAAACCCAATCCAGCAATAATTGGTCCAATTTTTATACCCCACAATTCTAATACGGCGGCAGCACCTAAGATAATTATAAGTATTTTCAGTGATTTGGTAATCCAACCTATTAGTTCTCTTGTTAAAACTTTGTCTAAACCTGTTAGAAGGTAAGAAAGTGGTTCGATAAACTGGTGCAATAGCCAAAAAATCAATATTGTAACTAACGTCCTATTTAAATTGTCAATCCATTGTTGAGATTCTGAACCAAAGTCTAAATAATAACTTGCAATAAAAAAACCTATTACAATTGGAAAAAATCGAGCAGGACCTTCCATCGCTTTTACAAAAGTATCGTCGAGTTTATTTGAAGTTTTTTTTGCTATTTTTTCTAAACGCCGAATTATTATTTTGCCTACTAACCCTCTAAATAATAAAAAAATTAGAAAAATTCCAAGACCAATTAATATTTGAAATATATCAATTCCTAGAATACCATCATTCCAAACCTCTAAAAATAGATTTATAAAATTTTTAATTAGGTCCATAAATTAATTTATTTTATTTAAAAAAAATTCTTCTTCTCCAGGATTAAAAAAA
>CEPV01213647.1_pt1 | contig 14650 bp, 13 predicted proteins | sample 530451 | NCBI WGS metagenome assembly CEPV01 (sample SAMEA2620097, study PRJEB7988) | marine metagenome | isolation source: saline water (ENVO:00002010), including | reverse complement strand
ATGTGAAACACGGATTATGTGCTACACATATACACGTGACCAACCTTACGCTTGCAGTCGATGACGACCTCCTCGCCAGAGCGAGGGTCAGGGCAGCCGAGCAGGGCACCTCGGTAAACGCCGTGGTCCGGGAGTTGATCACCGGTTTCGCCGCCACCGATCGGGTCGACTCGGCACGCCGCCGGCTGATGGCGCTGTCGGTCTCCTCCATGGCCGGATCAGGAGGCAGGTCGCCCACGTGACCGGCTCTCTCACCAACAGGGTGTTCGTGGACACGTCCGTGCTGGTGCGCCTCTTCGACGACGACGAACCACGGCGCCAGGCCGGCGCACGGGCTGTCTTCGGCGACATCCAGGCAACCACGCTCGTAATCTCGACGCGGGTCATGGCCGATTTCTACAACATCGTCACCAGGGAGTTTGCCCGTCCCCTGCCGGCGGTGGTGGCAGGGCGGGCCCTGACCGATCTGGCTGACCTGGCGGTGGTTCAGGTCGATCACAACCTGGTCGCCGCAGCAGCCGACACCGCTGAACGACACGACCTGGACATCCGTGACGCCCTGGCTGTCGAGGCGGCCGCCACAGCCGGTTGCGGTCGGCTGCTGACCGAGGTGTTCCCGCATGGGACCGTGCTACGGGGTGTGCTGGCAGAGGACCCCGTCAACTGGGAGGAGAACCGGTCGCAATGATGGATATCGACGGCCTGAAGCGACACGAGGTGGATGCGTTCGGAACGGGTATCCACGTTGCCGAGGTCGGTGAGGGTCCGATGGTCCTGTTCGTCCACGGCTTTCCCGAGTCCTGGTACTCATGGCGACACCAGCTGCCTGTCGTCGCGGCCGCCGGAATGCGGGCAGTTGCCATTGACGTCCGCGGCTACGGATCCTCGGACATACCGGACGAGGTTGATGCCTACAGACTCGTGGAGCTTGTCGGAGACTGCGTCGGAGTTGTCGAGGCCCTCGGTGGTGGAACGGCGACGATCGTCGGACACGACTGGGGTTCACCGATTGCAGCAGCCGCAGCCCGCCTACGCCCCGACGTGTTCACCGCCGTGGCGCTCCTCTCGGTGGCCTATGAACCGCGGGGCGACCCGCGTCCGACAGACGTGTTCAAGATGATGGGCGGCGACGACGAGTTCTACATCGAGTACTTCCAGGAACCTGGCCGCGCCGAGGCCGAGATCGCCGTCGATCCGGTCCGCTGGCTGGAGGGCTTCTACTTCACCGCCTCGGGCGACTGCCCCCCCTCTGCCCCTGACGAGAAGCCGATGGGTCTGATCGCACCTGGCGGGAAGATGAGCGACGCCTTCAGGTACCCGGACCAGCCGACGGCCTGGATGATCCCAGAGGACCTGGCCTTCTACGCAGCTGAGTTCGCCCGGTCCGGGTTCTCCGGGGGTCTCAACCGGTACCGGTGCGTCGACCTGGACTGGGTTGACCTGAGGGCCTGGCACGGAGCGCCCATCAGGCAGCCGTCGCTGTTCATCGGTGGCGAGAACGACGGGCCGACCATCTGGGGGGCCGGCAGCATCAGCAGGTTCCCCCAGACGCTTCCCGGCCTCCATGCCTCGGTGATCCTCCCCGGCGTGGGGCACTGGATGCAGCAGGAAGACGCCGCCGGTGTAAACGCCGTCCTCCTGGGGTTCCTGGCAGCTGTCCCCTGAACGACACCGGTTCGGCGCGTCAGTGACCAGACCGCTGCACTTCGAGCCCGGAACCGCCTAGGTTGTCCGGATGGCGGCAGGTGCAGCGCGCAAATTGACCCGGTCGCTGGAGCTGCGCCACGTCTTTGCCCTCTCCACGGGGGCGATGTTGTCCTCTGGCCTGTTTCTCCTCCCCGGGCTGGCGGCCGCCAAGGCGGGTCCTGCCGCGGTCATCGCCTATCTGCTGGCCGGCACCCTCGCGATACCGGCGATGCTGAGCGTTGCCGAACTGTCGACCGCCCTACCCAAGGCCGGCGGCACCTACTACTTCCTGGAACGAGCACTCGGTCCGGCCGTCGGCACCGTGGCCGGCTTTGGCACATGGCTCTCGCTCATACTCAAGGACGCCTTCGCCATGGTCGGTATGAGCGCCTATCTGGTGCTGATCGTCGATGTCGACGGAAGGACCCTGGCTCTCGTTCTGATCGGGTTGTTCACGCTCGTCAACGTCGTCGGTTCCAAGGCAAGCGCTTCGGTCCAGCTGGTCATGGTCACGTTCATCCTGGTCGTAATGGCCTGGTTCCTCGTAGGGGGGTTCTGGGATGTCAGGGCCAACGGCATCGACAGCTCGCGGCTCGACCCGTTCTTCACCTCGGGCTGGTCAGGGGTTCTCGCGGTGACCGGGCTGGTGTTCGTCTCGTACGGAGGACTCACCAAGGTTGCCAGCGCCGCTGAAGAGGTGGAGGATCCTTCCCACCGGATTCCGCTGGGGATGATGCTGTCGCTGGGGGCGGCCACGCTGCTCTACACCCTCGGGGTGCTTGTGGCTGTCGTGGTTGTACCGCCGGAGGTACTCCACGAGGACCTGGCCCCGATTCACACCGCTGCGGTGTCCGTCCTGCCGACTGCAGGTGCCTGGCTGGTTGTCGTGGCGGCTCTGGCCGCCTTCGCCTCGGCGGTAAACGCGGGGATCCTTGCGGCGGCCCGGTACCCGATGGCCATGGCGCGCGACGGGTTGTTGCCTGCACGGCTGGGAGGGTTGAGCCGCTACGGAACACCGGCGGTCGGGGTCGTGATCACCGGTGCGATGATCGCCCTGGTGGTCGTGGCGTTCGACGCCGAGGCAATAGCCAAGCTGGCAAGTGCGTTCGTGCTGCTCACCCTTGGAATGGTGAACCTGGCCGTTCTGGTACTGAGGGCTTCGCGGATCGTTTCATACGCACCGGCCTTCCGCACCCCCCTCTACCCGTTCACCCAGTTCGTCGGAATCGCCATCTCGGTCCTGCTCATCTCCCAGCTCGGCCTCGTTGCGCTCGTCTTCATCGGCGTGGTAGCCGTGGTCGCCTGGGTCTGGCACCACCTGTACGCCACGCCACGGACCAACCGGGCAGGTGCCATCCGCCACGTGTTCGAACGCTGGGGCGAGGGTGTCGACCGTGGCCTCGATCGAGAGATGAGTGCAGCGATGGCGGGCCACGGGCTGCGTTCAGATGACGACTACACGGGGCTGATCGCGAGGGCCGTGGTGCTGAGCGTGTCATCTGGAACGGACATCGGCGAGGCTGCCGAGCGGGTGTCCACCGTGCTCTCGGACCGCATCGGCCTCCCCGCCGATCTGGTCAGTGACAGGTTTCTCGAGACCGGTTCGCTCTGGATCCAGCCATTTGACGAGCACCCGACGGCTACGCCCGTGGCTCTGTTCGACGCGATCGACGATGACCAGCTGGTGATCGTGCGGGCGGCCGGCGGCATCAGGATTCCAGCCGCATGGGGCGGCTCGGGCGAGCGGGTGAACGCCCTGTTCTTCCTCGCTGGAACCGCGGCCAATCCTGGTTGCTCGTTGCGCCTGGCGGGGGAGTTGGCCGGTTACCTGCACGGCGGTTCGCGACAGATCGGGGCGGCTGGAACCGAGGCCGAGGTGAAGTCGGCCCTCCTGCCGGGCTTGACACTTCGCCAGTACGCCCTCCTTCCGGAGGGAAGCGACGTCGGCCTGATCGGTGAGCGTGTCGGTGACATTGAATGGCTGGACGGGGTTGAGTTGGCCTCGGTGACCAGGTTCGGGGTGTCCATGCCGATCGACGCCGACCTGGTGCTGGAGGCAGACGACCAGCTCACGATTCTGGGCCCCGAGGCGGTGATGCCGGCAGCCGGCCGGCCAGCCCCCCTGGTTCCTGCCAGGCCCTGAGAGTTCCCCGGCGATCCGCCAGGAAAGCTGTCATCCTGGGGCAATGGTCGGACTGGACCTTGAATGGGAGTTTCGGGAGCGGGCATTCGCCTTCCTACGCGCGGTCCAGCTGCGTACCGGTGGGCCTGTCAGGCAGGCCGACGTGGGGTCCTTTGAGTTCCGTGGCGGGAGGTACCGGTTGATGCCGACACAGCAGGGAATCTTGAAGCCGAGGCAGTTGGATGCCGCCCTCAGTTTCGTCACCAGATACTCAGGCAGTGGCTACCGACCCTACGACGACCATGAGGGTCCAGATGGCCTGCTCCGGTACAAGTGGGAGGGCACCGACCCAGACCACTACCGCAACAGGGGAATGCGCCTTGCCATGGAGGCACGTCTCCCCCTCATCTACTTCAGGGCGATTGCGAAGGGCCTGTATGAGCCGATCTTTCCGGTAACTCTCGTCGGTGAGGAGGTGGCTGCCAGGCAGTTCGTGGTCGCCCTCGACGAGGTGTCCACCGGCTACTGGGACAACAGGAACGTGATCGACCTTGCCACCAGACGCGAGTACGCGGAGAGGACCACGAAGGTAAGGGTCCATCAGCCCGTGTTCAGGTCGGTTGTGCTGGACGCCTACGGGCACCGGTGCGCGTTGTGCAACCTTCGTCACCGTGAACTTCTCGACGCTGCCCACATCAGGGCCGACGCGGACGGTGGCGAGCCTGTCGTCACCAACGGCATCTCCATGTGCAAGATCCACCATGCCGCCTACGACAGCGACATCCTCGGGATCAGGCCGGATCGCGAGATCCGGCTGCGGTCCGACGTGTTGATGGAACAGGACGGACCGACGCTTCGCTACTCGCTCCAAGGCCTCCATGGAGAGCAGATGCAGGTCCCCCGGCGTCGTGCCGCTCATCCGTCGGTTGACCTTCTCGAGGAGCGGTGGGACCGGTTCAAGCAGAGCGCATGATGTCGCCAACCCGGCTATTCAGTGCTTGAGCAGGCGCTTCACCTCGGCAATCCCGGCTATCGCCTCCGACGCCGTACCGGCCACTGGTGCCAGGTTGAGGTCGACGGCGCCGGCATCCACGAATGGGGCCAGCCACCCGGCGATCTCGGATGGCGTGCCGACCGGCGAATACCTCTCAAACGCCGAGAAGGGAGCGCCGTAGAAGGATTCCATGCTGGGACCCAGGAGTCCCGCCCCCTCTTCCGGTGTGTCTCCCAGCCCCACCCACACCTGATACCCGTGTCTCCATTTCACGTCTGTCCGACCAGCCGACATGGCGGCTTCTTCGGCCAGGGCGACCCCGGCAGCGAACCGGTCAGGCGAGCACCATGAGGCCAGCCATCCCTGGCCGCGTGTTCCGGCCCTTTGAATGGCGGCCGTCGAACGGCCACCAACCGTGACCACAACCGGAGGGTCGGGTTCGGGCCGGATCGAGGTGTTGGGCACCTGGTAGAACTCGCCGTCGTGGTTGACGGTAGTTCCGTCCAGAAGTGGGAGGAGGACGTCAAGGGCCTCGTCGGTCCGACGTCCCCGGGTGGCAGGGTCCACCCCGACCGACTCCATTTCGTGACGGTCCTCGCCGCCCACCCCGATTCCGAGGGTGAGGCGGCCCGGAGCATCTTCGGCCAGGGTGGAGACCTGACGGGCCACTGCCACGGGATGACGGAGGGCCAGCAGGTAGACGCCGATGTAGAGACCGATTGTGGGGTGCAGTCCCGCCAGCCAGGCCATGGTCATGAGGCCGTCCCGACCCTGGCCTCCCTGAAATGCCACATGGTCCGACGTGATCATGTGGTCGAGGCCACCGGCGGCGGCGGCGTTCACATACGCGTCTGCCTCCTCACGCGACTTGAAGCCGGCTGGAGGGATCGAGACACCGACCCGAACCGGCCCACCGGTCACGGAGTCTTCTTCTGTCCGAATCGATCCCATGACGTGATGCGCTCGGCTGGCCTGGGACGCGGGGCCACACCCCAGTTGCCGGTCGGATGCCCGAGGGGTAGTAGGGCCAGGACCTCGTAGCGCGCGGGTATGTCGCACAGTTGGCGCACCTCATCTTCGTAGATTCGGTGCAGCGTGGTCATGGTCGTTCCGAGTCCCAGTGAGCGTGCTGCCAGCATGAAGTTCTGGACAGCCGGGTACACGGAGGCGTGGGTGGGGCCGACTGGCATCGGGCCCTCGTCGTCCTCGACCGTCATGTCGATGGACGGCATTAGTACGAGCACCAGCACCGGTATGTGCTCGAGGTTCTCTGCCAGGTGGACCGTGGCCCGGTTGTTGCGTTCCCAGCTGCTTCTGGTGGCATCGTCTGGGAATTCGGTTGGAGCTATGGCAGCGCCGTAGCGCGCCCATCCACGTCTGTAGATTTCGGCCAGAGCCAGCCTCGTGTCCGGGTCCTGCACGATGAGGAACTGGTAGGGCTGGATGTTGCCCCCGCTCGGCGCCTGAACCGCTGCCTTGAGGCACGTCCAGATGTCTTCCTCGCTGACCGGATCATCGGTGTAGCGGCGCATCGCCCGGTGGGTCATCATGCCCTCAAGGAGACCCGGTTCTGATTCGGTTTCTCCACCCATGCTGCTGCCCTCCTACCTGCCTGTAAAGCGGGGTTCGCGTTTTTCGGCCAGAGCTGTGAGAGCTTCGGCGTGGTCCTCTGAGGTGAACGTGAGCATCTCCAGGGCCGTGGACAGGTCGAATGAGGATCCCATCGTCTGTTTGATCCAGGCGTTAACCGCCTGCTTTGTGTATTGCACCGCCTGTGGAGCACCGGCGGCGAGGCGCCTGGCCCATGCCAGGCCTGCGGCCCGGCAGGTCTCTGCGTCGGGTGTCGATTCTGTGATCAGGCCCAGCTGGGCGGCCTCTTGTGCTCCGACTGCGTCCCCTGTGAGGAGAAACCGCTTGGCGAGCACGGGGCCAAGCGCGAGCGGCCATGCGATCGTGCCACCGTCGCCTGCCACGATGCCGACCCTGACGTGGGGGTCGCCCAGCCGTGCCGTTTCGGACATGACCACCACGTCGCAGAGTAGGGCGATGCTGGCTCCCAGGCCCATTGCGTGTCCGGTTACGGCACAAACCACTGGTAGGTGGACATCCAGCAGGTCCCAGATGAGCGACTTTCCGTCAAGTCGCAGGTTGGCTGCGAATCCGGGTTCTTGAAACTCGGGAAACCATGCGAAGTCTCCGCCGGCCGAGAAGGCCGACTCGGTACCGGTAAGGAGGACAGCCCGGGCGCTTCGTTCGGCCTGGAGGCGAGGGAACAGATTCGTCAACTCGTGGTGCATCCGGTCGTCAACCTTGTTGAGGGGGTCATCGACTTTGTCGATGGTGACGATGAGGACGTCCTCGTCGTATTCGAACCGCAGGTACTCGAAGTCGGCGCTGGTCATGTCGGCGAGTTCACAACAGTGTCGTGTCGGTGTCCAACCCCAGTCGGATACGCCCGGTCAGTTCGTGGATCCTTTCGGCCACCATGCCGTGGGTTGCGGCGACCTGGCCGTCCCGTACCGCCCTCTGGAGGGGTTCTCGCAGGTAGACGGCGGTGCCCCCTGCCTGTCGCTGGAGGTTGATGAGGGCATCGGCGCACCTCTGTGCCGCATCGGCGGTAGCCAACCGGATGACGCGACGGTGTTCGATGCTCAGCGGGTCGCCGGCAGACGCCGCATCCCATGCCGTACCGAGAGCTTCCAGGAGGAAGGCTCTGGTGGACCGGGCGGTGGCTTCTGCGGTGGAAATGGCAGTCTGTCCGGACGCCCGCTCAGCCAGGGTGCGGCCGGAGCCCTGGGGCGTCTTGGCCTCGGCTATTTCGGCGAACCTGTCGATCGCGCCGTCGAGCAGGCCGATGGCAACAGCAGCCACTCCGGTAGCGAGCATGCCGTAGAAGGGGAAGCGCCAGAGGGGGCCGTCAAGACGGGGTTTCGCATCTGTCAGCTGCACCCAGCGACCCTCTGGCACGAATGCCTCCCTGGTCGTGTAGTCGGTGGAACCTGATCCTGAGAGTCCGGTGACATGCCAGGTGTCCACGAACTCGACGTCTCCGGGCTCAAGGAACACGAACGGGGCGAACAGTCCGTCGGCTCTGCTGGCAGTTGCACCGACGTCGTTGACTATGCGGGTACCCCCTCCAATCCAGGTGCAGTGGCGGGTTCCCGAACCCCATTCCCAGGATCCTGAGACCACGAGTCCACCGTCGACCGGTCGTGCTGTTCCGGTGGGTACCGAGTAGCCGCCGGTGCAGGAGTCGGCGGGGCCGTAGATGGTCGCAGCGTGATCGGGTGGGAGAAAGCCGGCCAGGAGGGACGTGGTCCCGGCGATCATCACGCACCAGGCGGCTCCTCCGTCGTGTCGGGCCATCTCGGCGATTGTGGCCATGCCCGTTGTGACGTCCACCTCGGGGCCACCAAGTTCTGCTGGCACGAAGAGGCGGAACAGGCCGACTGAGCGCAGGTCGTCGACGACATCATCCGGGAGGGTCCGGGTGGCTTCGATCCGTTCGGACCTCTCAGCGATCGACGGTCCCAGCTCACGGGCCATTTGTACGAGGTTGCCCATCGCCGGAACCTAGAGGTTGTGTCGGAGTCATACAAACCGGTGGTCATGGTCTGATGGCACCCCGGGGGCCTAGGGTCGGCCTGTGATCGACGGGGCCCATGAGGCCGACCCGGACGATGGGAATAGCGACGTCGATACCGGGGTTACGGAGCGTGTGGGTAACACCGGACCGGCGTCTCTGTCGGCTGAGCAGGCCTTCCAGCAGTACGTGCTGCCCGAGATCGATGTCCTCGGCCGTGTCGCGCTTTCGCTCACGCGTCACTCGGCCGACGCCTCGTATGTGGCGCTGGCCGAGGCGCTCGGAGCAGCCCTCGTCACCTCCGACAGGCGGCTGGCAGAGGCGCCCGGGAACCGTGCCGATGTGGTGCTGGTAACTGCCTGAGGCCCCTTCTACTGGCGGAGTGGCTGAAAGTGCGCGACCATCGCTGTCTGGTCGAATGCCGGAAACCCCACCATCGGGGGAGGGGTGGCCCGACCTACTTACATCATGGGGGTTTGTGATGGAGGTATCTGTCACGGTCAACGGCCAGGTGCGAACGGCCGATGTGGAGCCGCGCACCCTGCTGGCGCATTTCCTGCGCGACGACCTGGGTCTGACCGGAACGAACATCGGCTGCGACACGAGTTCGTGTGGAGCGTGCACTGTTCTGGTCGACGGCCGCTCGGCCAAGTCCTGCACGATGCTGGCCGTTCAGGCCGACGGGGCCGACGTCACGACCATCGAGGGCCTGGCCGGCGAAGATGGCCTCCACCCGATGCAGGAGGCCTTCCACGAGTGCCACGCCCTCCAGTGCGGGTACTGCACACCCGGCATGGTCATGGCGGCCGTGTCCCTGGTCGACGAGTACTCCGACCTTGACGCCGACGGCGTACGAGAGGGCCTCGAAGGCAACCTCTGCCGCTGTACCGGCTACCAGAACATCGTCAAGGCCGTCCTGGCCGCGTCCGAGTAGGGGGAACGAATCGTGACCGTCACAGAAACTCCGTTCGCCGGCGGCATCGTCGGCGAAGCCCGTCTCCGCAAGGAGGATCCCGCCCTGCTCACCGGCGAGGCCAAGTTCATTGACGACCTTGACCTGCCCGGTGCACTCTGGGTGGCGTGTGTGCGCAGCCCCCACGCACACGCCCGTATCAACGGCATCGACACCTCCGGGGCACTGGCCGTGGACGGTGTGGTTGCGGCCTACTCCGGCGGGGACCTGGCAGACACCTGGGCTGCCCCGTTGCCGTGCGCCTGGCCGGTTACCGACGACATGAAGAACCCTGCGCACTTCCCGGTTGCACAGGGAAAGGCCAACTACGCGGGCGACATCGTCGCCGTGGTCGTCGCAACCTCCAGGTTCGCGGCCGCCGACGGGCTCGAGGGAGTGGTTGTCGACTACGAGCCGCTGGATGCCGTCGTTTCCATCGAGGAAGCGGAGTCCGACAGGGTGGTCATCCATGAGGACCTTGGGACCAACGTGTCCTACGAGTGGCCTCTCATACCCGACCCCGAGGGTGTCGATGCGGCGTTCGAGGCTGCCGCACACCACATCACCGAGACATATGTCCACCAGCGCCTGATTCCGGCCCCGATGGAGCCACGCGGTGTCGCAGTGGTTCCGGCGCCACACAACGGCGATATGACGCTGTACTCGTCGACCCAGATACCCCACGTGCTGAAGGTCATGGCGGCACTCACCCTGGGCGTGCCAGAGCAGAAGCTGCGCGTGGTCGCACCTTCGGTTGGTGGCGGGTTCGGCTGCAAGCTGAACGTCTACGCCGAGGAGATCCTCTGCATGGCCCTGGCACAGCGCCACGGAGTGCCGGTGCGCTGGACCGAGAGCCGTACCGAGGCGGCGGGTTCGACAATTCAGGGGAGGGCCCAGCGTCAGACCATCGAGTTGGCGGCCGACGCCGACGGAAGGTTGACCGCTGTACGCGCGACCCTGCTGGCCGACATGGGCGCCTACCTGCAGCTGGTGGCGCCCGGCGTGCCGCTGCTCGGAGCGTTCCTCTACCACGGGCTCTACGACGTGCCCCTCTATTCGTTCACCTGCAAGAGCGTGTTCACCAACCTCACCCCCACCGATGCCTACAGGGGCGCCGGACGGCCCGAGGCCACCTACGCAATCGAGCGTGGAATGGATGCCCTTGCAGTGGCGGTCGGAGTCGGAGCCGACGAGATCCGATCGCGGAACTTCATTCCGACAGAGAAGTTCCCCTACGACTCACCGGCAGGCCTGGTGTTCGACTCGGGCAACTACCAACCTGCCCTGGACAGGGCCAAGGAGCTCATTGGCTGGGATGCCCGGATGGCAGAACAGGCCGAGCGTCGGGCAGCAGGGTCCACCACACACCTGGGTCTCGGCATCTCGACATATGTTGAGATGTGCGGCCTGGCCCCAAGCCGGGTGCTGGCATCGCTCAACTACGGAGCCGGCGGGTGGGAGTCCGCAACCGTCAGGGTGCTGCCGACCTGCAAGGTCCAGGTGGTCACCGGCACCACGCCCCACGGGCAGGGCCACGAGACGTGCTGGTCCATGATCGTCGCCGATCGTCTCGGTGTCGACCCCGACGATGTCGAGGTGCTCCACTCCGATACGGCGATCTCGCCTCTCGGCATGGACACCTACGGCTCACGGTCGCTCTCGGTCGGTGGCACCGCCATCTGGATGGCCACCGAGAAGGTGGTCGAGAAGGCCGCGACCATCGCGGCTCACATGCTCGAGGCCAGTCCTGAGGACCTGGAGCTGACCGGTGGCGTGTTCAGCGTCAAGGGCAGCCCTGATGCCGAGGTGCCCCTGGCTGGCGTGGCGTTTGCGGCGTTTACAGCACACGACCTTCCCGACGGAGTCGAGCCGAACCTGCAGGCCCAGGTGACCTGGGATCCACCCAACTTCACGTTCCCGTTCGGTGCCCACATCGCCGTGGTTGAAATCGATGAGGCGACCGGTGCGGTGGACCTTGTCGACTACGCGGCCTGTGACGACTGCGGAAACCAGATCAACCCGATGATCGTCGAGGGGCAGATCCACGGCGGCATTGTCCAGGGAGTTGCTCAGGCCCTCTGGGAGGAGGCCGTCTACGACGAGGACGGCCAGTGTCGCTCGGCCAACCTGGCCGACTACCTGGTGCCATCGGCAGCCGAGTGCATCGAAATGAAGTTGGACCACACCGTCACCCCGTCGCCGACGAACCCAATGGGCGTCAAGGGGATCGGAGAGGCCGGGACCATTGCGTCGACGCCGGCCGTGATGAACGCCGTGGTAGACGCTCTGAGGCCGTTGGGAGTAACCGGGGTGGCGATGCCAGCATCGCCGATGACGGTGCGACGAGCCATCGAGGCCGCCGGGGGAGGTGCATCATGATCCCCGCAGCAGTCGGATACGTGAGGGCCGATTCGGCCGAGGCGGCGGTAGCGGCACTTGGCGAATACGGCGACGACGCAAAGCTCCTCGCAGGTGGACAGTCGCTGATACCGCTCATGAGGCTCCGTCTAGCCAGGCCCGGCGTGCTGGTCGACGTAGGTAGGGCTGACGACCTGCGCGGCATCAGCGTCGACGGCGACACCGTTTGCATCGGCGCCCTGACCAGCCACAGCGACCTTGAGCATTCGGCGGATCTGGTGGCGGCCTGCCCGCTGCTTGCACACGTGGCATCCCAGGTCGGTGACCCGGCGGTCAGGCACAGGGGAACCCTTGGCGGCTCTCTGGCACACGCCGACCCCGCATCAGACCTGCCGGCAGCGGTGCTTGCACTCGGCGGCACGCTCATGGCCACGGGCCCGGGCGGCTCGCGTGAGATTGAGGCTTCGGACTTCTTCACCGGGTTCCTCGAGTCAGCCCTGACGGCCGACGAGGTGCTGACCGCCGTCCACCTGCCGGTCTCCACCGGTGGCTGGTCATATCAGAAGTTCAACCGGCGTGCCCAGGACTGGGCGATCGTCGGGGTCGCCGTTGCGGAGGGGGGTGCAGGCGTGAGCCTCGTAAACATGGGGTCCACCCCGCTTCGGGCCTCTGCTGTGGAGGCTGCCGTTGCCGGTGGAGCTGGAGCATCCGATGCTGCTGCGGCAGCTGCCGACGGTACCGAACCGCCCTCGGACAACAATGCCGATGGTGCCTACCGGGAGCACCTTGCGCGGGTGCTCACCGAGCGGGCGCTGGCGTCCGCTGGCGCATGATCAGCATCACCCAGCGGCATCGGCTGGTTCCCGGCGGTCGTTGGGCCCGACCGGGCAGGTGGGTGGTGAGGGGCCGCTCGATGCCGGCGATGGACGAGAGTCGTGGTGAGTCAGACCGCTACCGGTTTCAGGCACGCAGGGACCAGCGCTCCACCCGGTGGCGTTCTCGAGGGGTGGCCCTGCAGCGCCACGGATAGGACCCGGCCCCACATTCGGGAGGTCTCAGCGGAGTAGCCGGTGGAGCAGTTCTACGCGGCGGGATGGTCGACCGGTCCTTGCCTCTGCCCGGTCTCCTGAACGTGCCGCCCAGAGCCCCGAGTTGATGCCCATCCAGCGGAAGGGCTCAGGTGCCCACCGGCGTGACACGTGGCCGACCCACGGCAGGTCGGTGCGTTCGCTTTCGGTACCCGTGATCAACTCGGCCAGGGTGTGGCCGGCCAACTTGGCTGCGGCCACTCCGTCACCGGCGTAGCCACCTGCATGGGCGAGGCCTGCGCTCCTGTCGAGGCTGACCGTCGGGAACCAGTCTCTCGGTATCCCGAGCACGCCACCCCAGCGGTGGGTGATTCCTGTTCCGGCCAGGACCGGGAACAGGTCGCGGAGTGTCCCGACGATTCGGTCGTGTACCGGCGAGGCCTGTTCGACGGCCGGGTCGATCCTGGAGCCGTACCGGTAGGGCGCTCCTCGGCCGCCGAACGCAAGGCGGCCGTCGGCGGTGCGCTGGCCGTAGATGGTCATGTTTCGTCCGTCGGCGAAGGTCGGCCGGTCGGCCAGGCCGATCTCGTCCAGCACATCCTGAGAGAGAGGTTCGGTTGCGACCATCAGCGAATAGAAGGGGGCGATTGCCCGTCGTTGCCCCTTCAGGTCTCGGGTGTACCCCTCGGTCGCCCTTACGACGATCTCGGCTGTGACCGTGCCGTGTTCGGTGGGCACCGCACCGTCGCCGGTGGACAGAGCTGCGGTTCCCTCGTAGATGGTCACGCCGAGGCGTTCGACGACGTCGGCGAGGCCGCGCACCAGGCGTGCGGGGTGCACCGCGGCCACGTGGGCCATGAAGCGCGCACCCAGGGCGTCGGTGGCGTTGCCGACGGCTCGTGCCTCGTCCTGTCCCAGCATCGAGATGTCGTCGGAGGTCAGGCCGACGGCGTGACGGGCGCTGACACCAGCCTTCAACCGTGAGAGCTGTGCCCTGTTGCGGGCCCATGAGATGGAACCGCCTTTTGCGTAGTGGCAGTCGATCCCCTCGGCGGTGGTGACGCGCCCGATGTCGTCGACCTGCCAGGGTTCGACGGCTATGTCCACGGTTCCGGTCCGTTCGGCGTCGCAGTCGATTGCGTGACGGTCGATGGCGTCCATCAGGGCATCCAGGTTCTCGTCGCCGAGCCTCAGGAGGGTGTCGATCTCGTCGGGCCAGTGGGCCAGCCCGTTGGCGAGGCCGTGGGTGAGAGAGGCTTCACAGAAGCCGCCGTTGCGGCCGCTGGCGCCGAAGGCGGCCGTTTCCGCCTCGATGACCGTGATCCGGCGGCCGGGGTCTGCCTCGGCGGCGATGAGCGCTGTCCACAGGCCGGTGAATCCGGCACCGACGACGAGGTCGGCTGTCGTCCGGCCGTTGAGCGTGTCGGCCGGCTGGGGAGGGTCGGTTCGGTCCAGCCAGAAGACGGCGCTGCGTGTGTCTGTCAGCGACCGGGAGGCAGCGCCGTGTGCCTGATGGTCGGTTCCTTCCATCGGCCGCCCTTTGGCAACGGAATTAGTTGGTATATGGTCATCAATCGACTGGATCAGTTGTCATTGTGTCGCATAGTCTGCTGAATCAGTAGCCCGGATTTCGACCGAGGGTACAACCCGACAGGTTGACGAACGGGCGTCAGGTCGGAGTGGTCAGGGGGAGAGCGGTCTTGGTAGGGAGCGACACGAGTGTTGCCGTCGGGCTTCAGGGCGTAGTCAAACGCTTCGGGGATGTCGTCGCAGTCGACAACCTTGACCTCGACATCCACGACGGTGAGTTCTTCTCCCTGCTCGGACCGTCAGGGTGTGGCAAGACGACAACGCTCCGGATGATCGCCGGGCTGGAACTCCCGACAGCCGGGTCCGTGCAGATCCACGGCGAGGAAATGGGCATCCG
>CEPV01094511.1_pt1 | contig 14676 bp, 16 predicted proteins | sample 530451 | NCBI WGS metagenome assembly CEPV01 (sample SAMEA2620097, study PRJEB7988) | marine metagenome | isolation source: saline water (ENVO:00002010), including | reverse complement strand
TGGGAACTCGTGCTAAAGCACGAGGTATCCTTTGTATGTAATGAAAACAATTAAAAATAAAGTTAAACAATGGAGGAAGATACTATGACCCAACTTAAAGTCGGAATTTTAGGAGCGACTGGAATGGTTGGGAAAGAATTAATAAAGGTACTGTTCGATAGAGAATTTCCAATAGAATCTCTAAAATTATATGCTTCTAAAAGGTCTGTAGGAAAAAAGATAGAAACACCACTAGGAAAAATAGCTGTTGAAAATGTAGATACTGCAGACTATTCACAATTGGATATTGCCTTTTTTGCAATAAGCGGAGAATGGTCAAAAGAAAATGCTCAAAAAGCCACAAAAGCAGACTGTATTGTAATCGATAATTCATCTGCTTTTAGGTACGATGAAGATGTGCCTTTAGTTATTCCTGAAATTAATCCCCAGGCTATTGGGGATTCAAAATTAATTGCTAATCCTAACTGCACTACAGCAATAGCAGCTATACCCTTATATCAAATTTACAAAAATTATGGATTAAAAAGAGTTATAATTTCTACTTACCAGTCTGTAAGCGGAGCAGGTAATAGGGGCATGGATGAACTTGAGGAAGAGACTAGAAGGGAACTTAGTGGAGAGAAAGCCAGTAATAAGTTATTTCCATATCCAATACCCTTTAATGTAATCCCTCAGATAGATACCTTTCAGGAAAACGGATATACAAGAGAAGAGATGAAAATATTATGGGAGATCCGTAAGATATTTGGAGATGAAAATATTCCGATATCATGCACTTGTGTAAGAATCCCAACAATGAGGGCGCACTCAGAGAGTATTGTTGTTGAAACTGATAAGCCTATATATCCAGAAAAGGTAAGGAAGATATTTGGAAATACTCCTGGAATAGTTGTTAGAGATGATACTAAGAATAATGTTTACCCTATGCCCCTAACAGCAAGCGAAAAATACGATGTTGAAGTAGGCAGGATAAGGCAGAGTCTTATCTTTAAGGATCATGGGCTGGAGTTCTTTCTATCGGGCGACCAGCTTCTAAAAGGAGCAGCATTAAATGCTGTTCAGATAGGAGAACTTGTAGTTAAAAAGAAAGGTTTAAAAATATGATTCAAGATGTTTTTATTGTTGGAGCAACAGGGAATATAGGCCGAACTCTTGTTAAGCAAATCCTTGTTAGTGGAGATACAAATCCAGATATTCATGTAAATCCTACAAGGATAGTCGGGGTAGCTTCTAGCGCTAATTTCATTTATCAACCAAGAGGAATTTCCCATGAACAGGCTTATAGTTTTGCAGATGGGCAATATTCTCAATCTCAGGCTTATAATGGCCTTGGACATCTTTTGAGCGTTGCAAGGGCTGGACATAAACCAGAAAACAGCTCATTGGTTTTTGTTGATGTTACTGCTTTGAATAAACCTATGACAGATTTCCATCTAGCTACTATCCAGAGTAGCCCATTTGGCATAGTTACTGCAAATAAAAATCCTGCAGCTTTATCTGATTATGGAATATTTCAAGAATTGACGAAGGACCCTAACAGATATGATTATAGATGTTCAGTTATGGCAGGGGCAGAAGCAGTATCGATGTTGAGGGACTTAAAAGATATTAATGATGCCCCTAAAACTATACAGGGCTGTTTTTCCGGAACACTTGGATATATCACTTCTGAACTTGAAAAAGGCAGAAAATTTTCAGAAATTGTAAAGGATGCTAAAGATAAAGGATATACAGAACCAGATCCAAGAGATGATTTAAATGGGTTAGATGTAGCAAGGAAATTATTAGTTTTGGCAAGAACTGCAGGTTATGAAGTTGGAATAGACGACATTGATATATCTCCATTTATACCTCAAGATTATTTTAATGGGGGGGATGTTGGCTCTTTTTTAGGTTCTATAAAACAACTTGATGCAGAGTTTAAGGCAAAAATGGAACAAGCTGCAGAAAGAGGAATGACCTTTAGATATGTTGCAAATTTAGACGCAACTAAAGAAGTTCCAAAATTAGAAGTTTCGCTAAAGGAAGTCCCTTTACAAAGTCCTTTGGGAAATCTTAAAGGAACCTCAAATAAAATAGTCATAATCTCAAATTCTTATCCTGAAGAAAATCCTTATTCAGTTGAAGCTCCAGGGGCAGGCCTTAGAGTCACTGCTCAGAATATCAGGAGAGACCTTCTATATTTGCTTAAAGACAGAGAAATTAAAATAAAATAAAGATTTTCCAAAATCCAGCGAAAATTATAATTTTCTGGGATTAGGAAATTCTCCGAATTTCCATAATCTTTATATAACAATTAATTTATTTCTAAATTATGGAAAAATCCAAAATTGAGCATTATGTATGGGCTGATAAGGTTGCTGATCAGTTAAAAGAAATGAAAGTAAAAAAGCATGTTATCCATGGGATGTGGACTCCTTCTGGATTTTTTCATATTGGGAATGCAAGGCCGGAATTGATGGTTCCCTCTTTAATAAATTCATCCTTAAAAAATCAGGGCTTAATCTCAAAACAAAATTTTATTATTGATGATTTTGATGATTTTGATAAGGTTCCTGCTGGATTGGATATAAAAAAAGAAGATTTTGAAGAGCATCTGGGAAAACCATTAAGAGAAGTTCCAAGCCCTGTTGAAGGTTTTGAGTCATGGGCCCACTATTTCCAAAAAGATGTTCTGGATTGCTTAGACAAGTTTGGAATCAAGGCAAACGTAATCTCCTCTTATGATTCTTACAAAAATGGCTTGTTTGATGAGGCAATTAAAATTGTCCTAAACAAGGCAGAAGACATAAGGAAAATATGGAATGACGTTACAAATGCCAAAAAACAAAAAGGATGGTTACCAGTTATGGTTGTTTGTGAGAATTGCGGCAAGTCAGCAACAACAAAAGTTGTTTCCTGGGATGGCAAGGAAGTGGAATATGCTTGCAATCAAAATGTAGATTATACTAAAGGATGTAAGCACAAAGGAAAACTAAAGCCTGAAAAAGGAAAAGCAAAATTACCCTGGAGATTGCACTGGGCAGCTGGATGGTTTATTTATGGAACTTCTTTCGAATCCGGAGGCAAGGATCATTTTTCAAGTGGAGGATCTGTCCAGACGTCTCAGGCTTTTTGCAAAGAAATTTTTAAAGCTCAACCTCCTTTGCAAACTCCAACTGAGTTTTTGTTGGTGGATAACACAAAACTTTCCGGTTCAGCAGGAAATGTTATCTCACTAAAGGATTGGTTAGAATTTGCAGAACCAGAGCTTTTAAGATTCATGATGGCTTCATACAAGCAAAACACTGTAATCAATTTTGATTTACACTCAAATAAGTTTTTTTTGTTGGCTGATAGGTATGAAAAAGCTGAGCAGTCTTATTTTGAAAAAGAAGGTAAAAAAGAAAAAAGAGACCTCCAATTAACAGAAATCTACAAATATTCCCAGATTAAAGAAATTCCTGAAAAAATTCCTGTACAATTAAACTATTCCATTGCAACAATGATTGCGCAGACATTCCCAAATAAAACTCTAAATGAATTAATTCAGATATTGCATTCTCATGGCTGGATTCATAGAAAAACACTAAGCAGTTATGATAAAGAAAGGTTAACAAAAAGATTGGAGCTATCTAAAAATTGGCTGGAAAAATACGCTCCAGAAGATGTTAAATTTACAGTGCAGGAAGAGGTTCCTAAAGACTTAAAATTAAATGCTGAGGAGAAAAAAGCTTTGGGCTTAGTTGTTAAGGCTTTGAAGCAAAAGAGGTGGACTGAAAAAACATTGTTTGAAGAATTCTATGATATTTGCGAAAAAACAGATATTAAAAATACTGATTTTTTCAGGGCAGCATATAATGTTTTGCTGAATAAAGATAGGGGTCCAAAACTTGCGCCTTTTATTCTTACGCTGGGTAAAGAAAAGGTTATTGAGTTGTTTGAGAAGATCTGATGAAAAAAAGTAAAACCTATAAACTTATTATTGTAATCTCCATTTTAGCTATACTTGTTTCTTCCTTGACAATCGGAAGGCAGATTTATCTGGATAGGGAACCAAGTTTAGTTTCATTTTCTGCAATACATTTTGCAGGTTACCTGTTTTTTATGCTTATGCCTGTGGAAATTCTTTTTACCTATTATATTGTAGAAGATTTTGATATTTCTATCTTGTTTATAGTAGCGTTGATAACAGCAATTGTGGCAGAGATAATCGATTATTTAATAGGATATCTTGTCAGTAGCCAGGTTATCCATAATATGATAGGGGACAGAAGGTACAAAAAAGCAAATAAATACATAGACAAATATGGCGGTTTAGGTGTATTTGTTTTTAACCTTTTTCCATTGTCATCTTCTGTGCTTTCTTTAGCAGCCGGCATTGTAAGGTATAGATTCAGGAATTTTGTGATTTACAGTTTTGCTGGACTTCTTGCAAAGTACACTATCCTGATTTTTTTATTTTTTTGAGTTGTAAATGGAAATTAGAAAGTCTTATAAAACCCTAATTTATCCTTTGTAGACTATGGGAGAGCATGAAAAAGTTAATGGAAAAATAGTTGTAGGCCTCACTGAAAAGATTAAACTGATATTTAATGGAGGAGATAAGGAGGAAATTGTTGCAAAGGTCGATACTGGAGCAACAAAAAGTTCTATTGATAGCAGGTTAGCTTCCAAATTAAAGCTTGGGCCTATCACAAGAACAAAAGTTGTAAAATCTGCCCAAGGAAATCAGTTAAGACCTGTAATAGAGGCAGTAATTTTATTGGCAGGGAAAAAAATGAAATCAGAGTTTACATTAGCTGACAGGTCACATATGAGATACAAGGTTTTGATTGGAGTTAATATACTTGAAAACGAATTTTTGGTTGATCCCTCTAAAAACGATAATGAAAAACAAAGCCAATATTGAAAATAAAAACAATTCAATCAATTTAAAAATTTATCAATGAAAAATAAATAAAAATTTCCAATAATTAAAATTAAATTTAAAAATAAAATTAAACGATTATCAATTAAAATTAATGGAATCAAAAATAAATTATTAATGGCTAAATAAACAATAAAAAATTAATAAAAATGAATATTTAATGAAATATAAAATTAAATTCAATGGCTTAGAATAAATAAAAAATAATGAAATAATTAAAACAACAAAATTTAATATTCATTGATTAAAAATAGTTTAATTTAAAAACAAATTGAAAGCAGCAATAATGTCTTTGGGAAGTAAGAGCAGTTTGATGACTATTGAAGCTATGAAAAAATATTTTGACCAGGTCGAGAATATAAACCTTAAAGATATGGAAGTTACTTTGGGAAGCAAAGGTCTTTCAATCTTATACAATGGAAATCCATTGCAAAAATATAATGGCATATATGCAAAAGGCTCTTTTAGATATGCTCCTTTATTGAGATCTATAACAACAGCTTTCTATGATAATACATATATGCCCATAAAACCAAATGCATTTACAATAGGCCATGATAAACTTCTTACACATTTGGCTTTGCAATATTATAAGGTTCCAATGCCTGATACATATGTGGTTTCTTCAATAGATGCTGCCAAAAAAATTTTGGATCAGGTAAATTATCCAATAATTATGAAATTTCCGCATGGTACACAAGGCAAGGGTGTAATGTTTGCTGATTCATTTGCAGCAGCTTCGTCAATGCTTGATGCAATTGAGACCTTAAAAAGACCATTTTTGATACAAGAGTATGTTGAAACAGATGGTTCTGATATCAGGGCTATTGTAGTGGGAGATAAAGTAATTGTATCAATGAAGAGAAAAGCTGTTTTTGGAGAGAAAAGAGCTAATATTCATGCCGGAGGTAAAGGAGAACCAATAGTTTTGGATTCACATACACAGAAAATTGCAGTAAAAGCTGCAAAATCAATAGGCGCTGAAATATGCGCAGTTGATATGCTTGAAACTGTTAAAGGTCCAGTTGTAATTGAAACAAATTTAAGCCCAGGACTGCAGGGAATAACTGCTGCAACAAAAATAGATGTGGCTGATAAGATTGCAATGTATCTTTATAAAAAAACAAAAGAATTTACTGAGAAGGGAAAAACAACTGAAACTACAAAAATGTTTGCAGATTTAGGGGTTAAGACAACTGAAAAATCCGGCGCAGAGCAACAAATTATTGCAAATCTTGATTTTAGGTCTGAAAGAATACTGCTTCCGAAAATAGTATCGGATTTGACTAAATTCGATGAAGGTGATGAAGTAGTAATCAAAGCAAAGAAAGGGAATATTAGTTTAGAAAAGATTTAGAGTTCTTTTGAATTGAATATAAACGATATTAAGCTTCCGGGACTTTACGTCCCGATGGAGCATAGCAACGAGTTTGTTTTTGAGTACCTACTGCCCGCCCACTCTTTTTAGAATTTTAATGACACCCCTATCAGCATCAACTTCAATTAAGTCGCCATCAGTAATTAATGAAGTTGCTACAGTTGTTCCAACAACACAAGGTTTCTGAAGTTCTCTGGCAATGATTGCAGCATGACACATCATTCCACCCTCATCCGTAACAATTGCACCTGCTTTGTACATGAGTGGTGTTAGTTCAGGATTTGTGCTTGTTGAAACTAGAATATCACCCTCATTAAGTGTTTGGTCGTGATACTCATTTGTTAAAATTAATCTTGCATGTCCAGTAGCTTTTCCTGCAAAAGCGATAGTGCCACTTATTGTAGAGTCTTCTTCTTTAACATGTTCAAGTTGGACGACCAAATCTCTTGGCTCTTTTGTCCATTCAATAAGTTCACTCCCACTCCGAATTTGATAAACAAAGAAAAAATCTAGTTCTCTTTTTTCTTTTCTTTCATTAATAACTTCAATTTTGTTAGATAATAATTCAGATAAAGTTATTAATTTTACATTATTTGATGTGTCTTTAACTCCAAGTTCTGTCAATTTTTCTTCAGCTAATGGGGTTATGATTTCTTTTACGAATCTAGGGTAAAATGATTTGGCTCGTAAAGTTTCGCAAAGTTCTACAAGTTCTAAATCTTCTTTATCTTTTTCTGTGAAAGAATCAAAAACCCAATATGGAATTATTGTTGCATGAAGAGCTACTTTGACTAAAAATTCAACTTCTTTTTTTAGAGAAAGAAATTTTTTATTCTTTAATTTTTCTAGAGCTTCTTCATTGAGTTTTAATCCAATTCTTAAGAGAGACTTTGTTTTTTCAATATCTTTTGCAAGATTTTCGATTGATTGATGGAATTCATCTAGTTGATTTTTCATTCTGTAATTTCTTACAAAATCAGGATACGTTTCAACAAATAGTGAATCATTCATATCAGTCTTCAAAATCTCAAGAATTTGATTAGAGGAGTACCAATAATTCCATACTGATGCACCAAATAGTGAGAATGGACGTGCAAGATAATATTTCCAGTTTAATGCGGTTGTTTTTTTATCAAATGCAGATGGGGGTGTTATCATGTTTATCGTAGAGGTATAGTTCTTTAAATAGATTACTGCGATAGCATTGACCTACAGGTAGATAGTTTTTCCAAATTATTCGAAAACAAATTAAGTATTCTGTGTTATATTCTTTTTTCAAGCTCACAACCTATAAACCAATTTTCCGTTTAGTAATAAATAATAAAATTTAGAAGGCACTTCTAAAACAACTAGAACAAAAATTCTTTTTTTAAGACAATTGTTTGGTCTCTTCCAGGCCCTAGAGAAACAACGCATACTGGTATTCCGAGTAATTCTTCTATTCTTTTAATGTACTTTTTTACGTTTGCTGGGAGATCGTTAAAGTCTTTGATATTTGTCAGGTTTTCTTTCCACCCATTTAGTTCTTCATAGACTGGCTCGGAGTTTTCTAAAACTTCAAGATCTGTTGTAAATTCTTTTATTGTTTTATTTTTATATTTGTATGCAGTGCAGATTTTTATTTTTTCCAATCCTGATAAAACATCAGTCTTTGTTAAAATAAATGCATCTAAGTTATTAACCATAACAGAGTATTTTCCCATCAATGCATCAAACCATCCAACTTGTCTTACTCTTCCGGTTGTTGCTCCAAATTCCTTCCCTTTTTTTTGTATGTATTCTCCAGTTTCATCTTTTAGTTCTGTTGGAAATGGTCCCTTGCCTACCCTGCTTACATAAGCTTTTACAACTCCAAGCACTTTGCCTATTTTTTTAGGCCCTATTCCTAAGCCAGTGCATATACCTCCCGCAGTAGAGTTTGAAGAAGTTACATAAGGGTATGTTCCATGGTCTATATCCAACAAAGTTCCTTGAGCTCCTTCAAACAATGCTTTTTTGTTTTTGTCAATCAAATTGTTTATTAGAACTGTGGTGTTTTTTACATAAGGGGCTATTTTTTTTGAATATTTTTCATTTTTGTTTATGTAATCTATGGCCCTTAAGCCGGTTCTTGCTGCCTTATCAGTATAAGCAGGTCCTATTCCCCTAGCAGTTGTGTCTAAATGCGCATTTTTTTCTTTGTCCTCTTCTATATGTTTTTTTAGAATGATATGAGCGTTCTCGCTAATAACCAAATTTTCCGGAGTAACATTGATTTCTTTACTTTGCAGTTCATCAATTTCTTCCATTAAAACTTTGGGATCAACTACAACACCATTTCCTACAATGTTTATTTTATCTTCATGCAATATTCCAGAAGGTATGATATGGAGAATAACAGTTTTATTATTAACTTTTATTGTATGGCCAGCATTATTACCACCGTTAAATCTTGCAATAACATCTGCCTTTTCCGCAAGAAAATCTATAATTTTGCCTTTACCTTCATCACCAAACTGCGTACCAATAACGGCAATGGTATTTATCATGAATTTTGCAAATAGAAGTCGATATTTAAAGGTTTTGAAAAATTAAGATTTTTGAGCATGCTCAAAAATTGTAAATTTTTAGCACACCGGAAATTCAATGAATTTCCAAGTGTCCCGAAAACACGCAAAAATTTTCAATTTTCGGTTGGTTTTGGTAATTTCTAATAACAACTATATACGAAACATTTAAAAACAAATCATAATAACTAATAGTACTCAAAATTGGGGCTGTGGTGTAGCTTGGCCAACGAAAATCAGAGATTTTCTGGGTTACGTTGGAGTAACTATCATTTCTGGTTTGGGTATGTGAAGCGTGCTTTGCAGAAAAAAGCCAGACGACCCCGGTTCAAATGGCTCATCTTTAAAAATAATTAAGTGGGCTGCGAAAGTCCGGGCAGCCCCATCTAATTTAACAATGGTAAAATCAAAAATAGAGAAACTAGGTTCTGCAAAAAGGTTTGGAGCAAGGTATGGAAGCAAACCAAAACACAAGTTTGCTAAGATAGAGAAAGAGCAAAGAAAAAAGCATAAATGCCCTTACTGCAATTACACTAAAGTAAAAAGAATAGTTGTAGGAATATGGCATTGCAGAAAATGCGATTCTAAATTTACAGGAAAAGCTTATACTATTGCAAAAACAACTATTTCTGATGAAGGCGCAGCAGAAACTGAGGAAAAAGTACAGGAACAGGCAGAGCAGCCAAGTGAAAACAAAAAAGCTGAAACAGTCAAAGAAAAGATAGAAAACGTGGAGGAAAGTGCTTAAAAATGGTAGAATATAAATGTTTTCAATGCAATAAGAAAGTTTCACAAGATTATTTGAGAAAAAGAATAAGATGCCCTTACTGTGGAAGTAAAATGCTTTTCAAACCAAGAAGTACTGGTACAAAAGTAAAGGCAAGGTAAAAATGGCAGATGTTCCAAAAGAAACAGAGAATAAAATAAACCAACTGCAGATGATGGAGCAGAGCATGCAGAATCTCTCAATGCAAAAACAGCAGTTTCAGTTGCAGCAAGTAGAGATTGAATCAGCATTAAAAGAGCTTGAAAATGTCAATGAAGCATACAAGATTGTAGGAAATATTATGGTTTTGTCAAAAAAAGATGAACTAAAAAAGGATTTAGATTCTAAAAAAGAAGTTATAGAGTTAAGGGTAAAAAACTTGGAGAAGCAGGAAACGCAGATGAGGAATAAAGCCTCTAAGTTGCAGGAAGAAGTTCTTAAGGAGATGAAACAAGATTAAGTTAAAAATGATAAATAAGGAAATTGAGAATGTAGTTGCAGTGTTAAATAGTTTAAAGGAGGATAATACTGTTCCTAAGAATGTAAGAATGAAAATAGAGGGTGCAATAAAGATACTTAATGATGATACTGAAATGAAAATCAAAGTCAGCAAGGTTTTAAGTGAGCTGGAAGAGATAGCAGATGATGTTAATTTACAATCATATACAAGAACACAGATATGGGATGCAATAAGTGTTCTTGAGAAGGTTAAATGAAATTTCAGCAATAGTTTATATTTTTTCAATATTGAAAATAAATAAATCCCATTAGAATTCTTTTTTTGGCTTTAAAAGCATAATAAATATTTAATATTAAAAAATACGCATAAATCAGTCTTTTATAGCCATTTTAAGATTTAAAACAATAAAATAATCAATAAAAAGAAATAAAAAACAATAAAACAATAAAAAAAGAGACAATAATCCTTTATTTACTGAAATAAGCTTAAACTAAGGTTTTTTACTAATGACTATAATAATAAATAATTTAAATGATTAGAAGTTCATTGTTTGTTAAAGTTGGGGGTATTGTTTTGTTAGAAGCTATTAAACAGGCCAAAATTGGAAGTATAGTTCCTGTATACAAGGAAATTGAGCAAGAAATTGATAGTTTTGAGTACTTTGGGAAGCTGACAAATTACGGCAAAAAGAAGAATTCTTTGCTTCTGCAAGATAATGGTATGAGTATTGGAACTAGCAACCCTTGTTTATTGGTTACTGGAAAAGATAATGAGTTTGAAATAAGGGCATTGAATGATACAGGCAAAAGCTTCTTGCAGCTTATCAAAAAAGATTTTGGTTTTTGTGAAAAGGCCATATATAGCAAAGGCAGGATATATGGCACTTTAAACTGTTCAAGAAGGGTTGTAAGCGAGGATCAGAGATTAAAATTAAAGACACACATGGATATAATAAGAACAGTTGCCTTTAAATTCAAACCAACTACCAGATTATTTATGCCTTATTGCGGCTTGTTTGGCATGACTTCTTATGACTTTGTAAATAATGTAGAAGATTTACCAAAAAATAATGAAGATTTGGTTAATGATCCTGATTATATACTTTATTTTGTTGATAATATGTTTGTTGTTAATCATAAAACAAAGAAAACCTATTTTGTGGCAAATGCATTAGTAACAGACAATAAAAAAGAAGAGTTGTATAAAAGTTGCACTAAGACTATTAATGGTTATGAGAAACTTATGAGCAAAAAATTGCCTAAAGCTAAAAAATTCAAGAAAAAGGTGTTTGAGGTAAAGTATGATCTGGGCAAGGATGAATTTCTTGGTGTTATGAAGAAGTTGAAAAGGCATATAGTTGATGGTGATATGCTGTATGCAGTTGCTTCACGGATGGCAATATGCAACTATAATGCAGAGCCTCTTGATATCTATTCCAGATTTAAAAATAGAAATTCTACATTTTACTTAAACGATGAGGAAGGAATTTCTATGGGTTATGCTCATAGCGGATTAAAAGTGAAAGATGGATTGGTTGAGCTGAATGTTACAACAGCACCAAGGCCAAGAGATAATGAAGATACTGATATGGATAACAAATACGAAGTAGGTTTAAGGATTGGTGAAAATGAAATTGTAAAGCATACCATGCTGGTTGATGCTGCAAGAAATGAAATTGCTAAGGTTTCAAAAGCAGGAACAAGGCATGCTGATAAGCTTTTTATTATTGAAAAACAGGGTAATGCACAAAGCCTTGTTTCAAATGTCAAGGGGGTTTTAAGAAAAGAGCTTGACGCTTTGCATGTTTTTTTGTCAACAATCAACTTTAGCGCAGGTTTTCCTAAATTGCGGTCAATGAGATTACTTAGAGAAATGGAAAAGACAAAAAGAGGTTTTTACTCTGGTTCTTTCGTTATTATAACTCCGGATAAAGAGATTGATAGCAAAACAATGGGATTAATCAGGATAAAGAAGGACAAAGTGTATGCAAGAGCAGGTTCTTATGTAAGTCATTATTCTAATGAAGAAGATACTGTTGATTCTAATGAAAAGAAACTTGCAGATATTTTAGATATTATCAAATCTACTGGAGGATTGAAATGAGGGTATTTTTCATAGATAATTTGGGCTTTACATATAATCTTATTAATGAGTTTGAAAAAAGAGATTGCGAGGTTATAAGCTATAGAAATAATGTTGACATGAAAATAATAGATACTGCAATAAAAAAATTCAAGCCTAACCTTATTGTTATTTCCTCTGGTCCTGGGAATGTTGCAGATGCAGGAAACTCTGTTGCTGTTATAGGAGAATATTCCGGTAAAATACCTATTTTCGGGGTTGGTTTAGGGTACGAGTGTATAATAGAAGCGCTTGGCGGTGGTGTAGATAGAAGTCCTGTGGTAATTCATGGTAAAACTTCAGAAGTAAGGCATGATGGAAAAAGCATATTCAAGAAAATGGATAATCCTTTTGTTGCAGCAAGGTATAACTCATTGGCTGGAATTGACATACCCCATACCTTAGAAGTTTCAGCAAGGGATGAGAATAATATTGTTATGGCTGTAATGCATAAAGAATGCTTTGTGCAAGGTGTACAGTTCCATCCTGAAAGCATATTGACTGTTTCTGGCGGATTGTTAATAGATAATTTGATTAAAGAAGTTGAGAGGAAATAAAATATTTTATATTTAGTGTTGGGAAAGTTTTGTGTAAAATGGGTTATATTCTCCCGACTGTAAAGTAAAGAGGACAAGGACCGAAGTCACGCAGACTTTTTTTATCACCGAAAATTCATTGTTATCGTACTTTTTTCTTAGGTTCTTTGAAAAGTAATATATGGTGAGCGATAGCGAAAGTAAAGTTAAGAGAATGTACGGGGTGTAAATCTAAGCGACAGCGAAATTAGCTTTTTCAGTTCTTACAGAACCATGTCCCAAATCAACTGTTAAAGGTATAGTAAGATCTTTTTCTTTCTCTTTAAATTTCATTACTAAATAGATAATGACATAGTTTGGCTTGTAAGTAACAACCATAGATGCCTCTTGTAAGCTTGCCAATTGTTTTTCTGATAATTTTAGATTTTCAGAAGCATTTAATATCTCAATACCGGTAATAAATCCATTCATATCTACATCAATAATAAAATCTCCTATGTCTATTGAGGCTTTTACTTTTCTGCCTTTTGACAGGAATAGGGTGTCTTCTTCTTTGTCATAATCTATTTTTGTATTGACTTTTGCCATTTTCTATCAGTATTCCAGGAAGTTATTATATATAAATCTTTCTTGGAAATTGCGACTATTACAACAAGACTATATTTGTTGCTCAGCTTAATCCATAGCTTATATTTTTCTTCTCCTTCTCTTTTTGATGGTTGTTCACCTACTTTTAATAATCTATCTGTTTTCTTTATGTATTCTCTAATCATTTCCTCACTAATTGGTCTTTCCTTTACTTTATCATAGAAATGCTTTTTGAAGTGTATATTTTCTTCCTTTAATTCTTTGAGAAATTTTTTGACTTTTTCAAACGAGGACATTATTAATGTGTTGGATTAATTGTATTTAAAGATATTGGAAGTTTTGAGAGTAAAGTTAGAAAATATATTGGCATATTCTCATTATAACAGTTAAGATATAAAAATATTTCTGGAAAACAACAAAGAAAGGCAAAAACTAATGCCATTTCCTTTTATCGACAGAAGGGGTATCAGGTCTGTCATGAAAACCAACCGTTTCTCCGGGCATAATATCTATTCTCCTTTCGAATACCATTCTAATTATTCTAATCAGCAGGCGATCCATAATAGTTATTAGGTGCTGATCTGAAACATTAGTAAGTTTTGCTATCTGTTCTTCGTCTGGCAGGTTCCGATAAAGCTCACTTATAACTCCCCTCATTTCCTTACGGGGATACCTAACAGGGTTCACTACTAATCTCATTTTCTCAGGGGAATACCTAACAGGCTTCACTTTTAATATATAAGAACGAGATGTCCCACTCTCGACTAAAACATCTATAGTCTCCCTCTCAGGCCAGTGACCATCTTCTAATCTTATAATTGACTCAGTTTTGTACCCATACTTGCCTTCTGTTTCTGTTGTCTGCTTCTTAACCATATCATGATATGATTCTACATTCATTTCAGAAACTCCTTCCAGAGCTGCTTCTGAAACTTTTGCATATAGAATTCTTACATAATCATAGGACTTTTTATCGTACTTCTCCTCAACAATATTGACTAAAGCTGACCAAACACACCCTTTTTTCTCAGCTAATTGTCTTGCAGTTCTTATCCCTTCATCGGTAGAATATATCACCTCAAATCTCTTTAGCCCAGGGGGAAAGGTTCTTTGTTTAATATATCCACCAGCAGCATCTGAGACTTTATCAAGTATTTCTTTTTGGCTTAACTCCTTATAACGATCGGGAAATAACACGCCCATGCAATTTTTATTGTCATTATCTTCATCGTCATTAAGACCAAATGCAAAAACTTCATAGGGTACATATACCTTGCTTCTGTGACATATTAGACCCATTTTACATATATGGTTTTTGTGATTTCTGATATTGTTTACTTATCATCACCCAAATAAGGAATAGAGATTTTGT
>CEPV01014463.1_pt1 | contig 14706 bp, 14 predicted proteins | sample 530451 | NCBI WGS metagenome assembly CEPV01 (sample SAMEA2620097, study PRJEB7988) | marine metagenome | isolation source: saline water (ENVO:00002010), including | reverse complement strand
CCGATTGGATTGTGGATGAGATCGAATCCATGGGACATGGCGATCCAGTTCTGATCCAGATTGAATACCGGCAGGCAGGAGAGGAATTTCTCATAGAAGTCGTTGAGATCGTAAACCCGAATCCCCTCGATGCGAATGCGCATCAGACGACTCACCAGATTGCCGGGAAGGCTGTTTCTGGATACCACGATCACGCCTGCCACGTTGTTGTTTCTGACTGCAGAATTGAGCTGATCCCAGTTGCCGACAATCCTGGTCTGGTCATCCAGTTCGCTTGGCTCATTACTCTCCTGCACCAGAAACAGCAGCGTTTCCTGCTTATAGATGGACCTGAAGTGACTGATGAAATAGGGTACGTTGACCTCGTTGATCAGTACCAGCCACTCGATCTGGCTGCGGTTGGCCTGCAACCAGATATTGAGCAGATAGCGAAAGCCGAGGCTCCACAGCCACAGCAGCGCAAGGCTGAGAGCCAGTACGCCACGACCCACAAAGCCGCCGATAAAGGCCGGACCGCTGATGTAGACGAAGATGGCGGTCATGAATCCGACCAGCACCATACCGATCAGGGACCTCTCCAGCATGCCCAGTCGCACCAGACTGGACTCGAACGTGTAAAGGTCCATCAGGTAGTAGCACAGGAAGGTGAAACTGCTGATCAGGATCAGCTTCCAGGTGAGCAGCAGATTATCCGGCACCGAGTGCACGACCGCCCAATAGCTGAAGTTGAAGATGATGACGATACCGAGTACGTCGATGCACAGCAGCAGCGTCGCCACGCTCATTTCGGACAGAGCGATCTTCGGCGAGTTGGATTGCTGCGGCATGGGGCGGTTATCCGCTGCGGGTCGCGTGGACGAGATAGTTCACATCGCTGTTGCGGGTAAGGCGGTATCGCTGCGTGATGGGATTGTACGTCATGCCGGTGATCTCCTCGATCTGCAGACCCGTGGAGCGGAGCCAACTGGCCAATTCGGCCGGCTGAATCAGCCTGTCGTAGTCGTGTGTTCCTCGTGGTACGAGATTGAGTATATATTCTGCAGCCACAATTGCTAACAGGTATGATTTGGGGTTGCGATTGACGCTGGAGAGAAACAGATGGCCGCCCTGTTTGAGCAACTTGCAGCAGGCGCCTATCGTCACTTGTGGCTCCGGTACGTGTTCCAACAGTTCCATGCAGGTGATGACATCGAAGCTGCCTGCCTTCTCTTCGGCGAACTCCTCCGCGCTGAGGCGCAGATAGTCTATCTCGAGCCCAGACTGGCCGCTGTGTGATCTGGCGACTTCGAGTGGCGCCTCGGCTAGATCTATGCCGGTCACCGTCGCCCCGCGCTTGGCGATTCCTTCGCTAAGAATGCCGCCGCCGCATCCGACGTCGAGCACCATCGCATCGGCCAGCGTCGCTCTCGCTTCGATGTAGCCGAGCCGTAGTGGATTGATATCGTGCAGGGCTTTGAAGTCCCCCTGCCGATTCCACCAGTTGGCGGCACGCTGGTCGAACTTGCTTATTTCCGCTTGGTCCACATTGCCGTTGGCTGATGTCATGGTCGGGCCTCAGTTCCGCAGTTTATCTCGCCACTGCTGCACCGCTTCAATCGTCGGGTCCGGATTGAAATGGGTGAATTGCCCATCCTCGAGCAATACCTCCCCGTTGACCCAGACGTGACTGACGCGGCTGCCCCTCTGGGCGTACAGCAATTGCGACAGAGGATTATATACCGGCTGCGATTCGAGTTGGCTGAGGTCGACCGCCACCAGATCTGCCAGCTTACCCGCTTCCAGGCTGCCCAACTGCTCCGCCAAACCCATGGCTCGGGCGCCGTTCAGGGTTGCCAGCCGTAGCGCCGTGTGCGCATCCAGGACCGTAGCATCGACAGCGACCGCCTTAGCCATCAGTGCGGCTGTCTTCATCTCACTGAACATATCCAGATCGTTGTTGCTGGCTGCACCGTCGGTACCCAGGGCGACGTTCACCCCGCCTTGCAGTAACGCACTGACCGGACAGAAGCCACTCGCTAATTTGAGGTTGGATTCGGGACAGTGGACGACGTTCACTGCGTTCGCCGCCAGTAACGCAATCTCCTCTTCGGTGACCTGCGTCATGTGCACCGCCTGCAGACGTGGCGATAGCAGACCGATTTCAGCCAATCGCTGCAGGGGACGCTTACCGTTCTCATCCATCGCCTGAGACACTTCCTCGCTGGTTTCATGCAGATGGATGTGCACGGGGATATCCAGCTCCTCTGAGAGAACCATGATCCGATGCAGCAGTTCGTCCGATACGGCGTGGGGCGAATGGGGACCGAATGCCGTTCTGATGAGGTCGTTGTTGCGCTGATCGTCATGCACCTGTAATCCCTTATGCAGGTACTCATCCTCGTCCTTGGCCCAGGCGCTGGGGAACTGCACCATGGGAAGGCAGAGCTGGGCTCGCACTTTAGTCGCCAGCATCGCTTCCGCCGCAGCGTCCGGGAAGTAATAGTGTTCGCTAAAGCAGGTGGTACCGCTTCGGAGCATCTCGGCGATGGCGAGCGTGGTCCCATCCCTGACAAAATCGAAATCCACCCATTTGGTCTCCAGCGGCCAGATATGATCGTTCAGCCAATCCTCCAGCGACAGGTCATCGGCATGACCACGCAGCAACGTCATGGCGGCATGTCCGTGGGTGTTGATCAGGCCGGGGATCAGTACGTGGTTATCCAACTGGGTGACAGTATCGGGGCGGTATTTCTCAATCGCCTGATTGGAAGGAAGAACATCCATGATCTGATTCTTAGAAACGGCGACGGAGTAGTTATCGTAGATGGTGTCCCGGGGAACGACCGGTATCACCCAACGAGCTGAGATCAGGTTGTCGACCGACTGCAATGAACTGTCCATCCGATGTGTTCCAACTGAATTAAGAGGACTTGAATTAAGGGGACAGTTTACTTAATTCTGAGGGAATTAAGTAAACTGTCCCCTTAATTCGTCACTTCCCTAATTGCCCCGATTCCAGGGATCTGGAAGCGTCGGTTTAGCACGCGTCCTGCCTCGCGACAGCGTCTCAAAAATGGTACACTTCGGTGCTTGTGTCGAAGCTTTTTTAGCACGGTTTGAGCCGGTCTGCAGGCCCGTCAACGCGCTCATCAAGAGTCTGATTTCTTGTTAGTAAAGCCGTAATTCGCCTTGATCAATAACAGCAGGGAATCTCCTCCAGCGGATGCCTGATTCAGGTAAAGAAATCACATCGATCAACATCGAGGATGAACTCAAGCAGTCCTATCTGGACTATGCCATGAGCGTCATCGTCGGGCGTGCCTTGCCGGACGTGCGGGATGGTCTGAAGCCGGTTCACCGGCGGGTGTTGTTCGCCATGAGCGAGCTGAACAACAGCTACAACCGGCCCTATATGAAATCCGCCCGAGTCGTCGGCGATGTGATCGGTAAGTACCATCCCCACGGTGACAGCGCGGCCTACGAAACCATCGTACGCATGGCGCAGTATTTCATGATGCGCTACCCGCTGGTGGACCCGCAGGGCAATTTCGGCTCTCAAGACGGCGACGGTGCTGCCGCGCAGCGATACACCGAAGTACGCATGGCGAAGATTGCCCACGAACTGTTGGCGGATCTCGACAAGGAGACGGTTGATTTCATAGAGAACTACGACAGTACGCTGACCATGCCGGACGTGCTGCCCGCCAAGGTTCCCAACCTGCTGGTGAATGGGTCGAGTGGCATCGCTGTGGGCATGGCCACCAACATACCGCCCCACAATCTAAGTGAAGTGATCGATGGCTGCCTGGCCCTGATGGATGATCCTGAGATCACCACGGATGGCTTGATGGAGCATATCGAGGGGCCGGACTTTCCCACGGGCGCCATCATCAACGGGCTCGCCGGCATCGTGCAGGCCTATCGCAGCGGCAGGGGTCGAATCTTCATCCGTGCCAGGGCAGAGATTGAAAGCGACGAAAGCTCCGGGCGGGAGACGATCATCGTCACGGAGATCCCATTTCAGCTCAACCGTGCGCGCCTGGTAGAACGCATCGCAGAACTGGTCAAGGAAAAGAAACTCGAGGGTATTTCCGACCTGCGGGATGAGTCCACCCGAGATACGCGCATCGTAATCGAATTGCGGCGTGGCGAGATTGCTGAGGTCGTGCTCAACAACCTCTATTCTCAGACCCAGATGCAGTCGGTCTTCGGCATCAATATGGTCGCCCTGGTGGATGGCGAGCCAAAAGTGCTCAACCTGAAAGAGATCCTGGAGGCGTTTATCGTGCACCGCCGACAGGTGGTCACGCGCAGGACCGTCTATCTGTTGCGGCGCGCCAGGGAGAGGGGCCACATTCTGGAAGGTCAGGCCACGGCGCTGACCAATATCGATCCGGTCATACAATTGATCAAGACGGCAGAGACGCCCCAGGATGCTCGCGAAGCCCTGGTTGCCAATCCGTGGCAAGCGGAGAACGTGCAGCAGATGCTGGAGAAGGCGGGCTCCGATGCCTGTCGACCGGATGATCTGCCGACACAGTATGGCCTGCAGGACGACGGCCGGTATTACCTTTCCCCCGATCAGGCTCAGGCGATACTTACCATGCAGCTGAACCGACTGACCGGTCTGGAACAGGAGAAGCTGCTGGAGGAATACCAGGAACTGATCGAAACCATCAAGGAACTGATGCAGATTCTGGCGGATCCGCAACTACTCATGTCGATCATTCGCGAGGAACTGGAGGAGATCAAGGAGGAGTACGGTGACGAACGGCTCACCGAAATAGTCGACAGCCAGACGGATCTGACCGCGGAAGATTTGATCACTGAGCAGGAGATGGTGGTCACCATCTCCCACGGCGGTTACGCCAAGACACAGCCTCTGGATACGTACAGCGCCCAGCGCCGCGGCGGCCGCGGTAAGACGGCCTCCATGGTCAAACAGGAAGACTATATCGCCCACCTGATGGTGGCCAACACCCACGATACCATTCTGTGTTTTACAAACATGGGCAAGGTATATTGGATGCGGGTTTTCCAGATCTTGGCGGGTAGCCGTGCCTCCAGGGGCAGGCCGCTGGTGAACATGCTGCCTCTCAGCGACGAAGAACGCATCACTGCCATTCTGCCGGTGCACGAGTACCGTGACGATGAATTCATCTTCATGGCCACCACCAACGGTACCGTGAAGAAAAGCCCGCTGGTGAATTTCGCCAGACAGAGAAGCACCGGACTAATCGCAATCGAACTGGAGGGTGACAATACCCTGGTGGGCGTCGCCATCACCGACGGCACTAAAGATGTCATGCTGTTCAGCAGCGCCGGCAAGGTGATCCGTTTCAAGGAATCTAACGTGCGGGCGATGGGGCGCGCGGCGCGCGGCGTGCGGGGGATCAAGCTGAAGTCCGGCGAGAAGATGATATCCTTGATCATTCCCGAGGAGGACGGTCAGATCCTCATCGCCAGCGAAAACGGTTATGGCAAGCGAACCCGATTGGAAGAGTTCTCGGTGATCGGTCGTGGCGGTCAGGGCATGATCGCCATGAAGACCGGTGGTCGCAACGGTTCCGTGGTAGGTGCGGTGCAGGTGTTCGGCGACGATGAGATGATCCTGATCAGCGATCAGGGTATATTGGTGAGAACCCGCACCGAAGAGGTGTCGATGCAGGGGAGAAACACCCAGGGTGTCCGACTGATTAATCTGTCGGAGGGTGAACATCTAGTGGGTTTGGAACGCGTGGCGGAACCGGCAATCGACAACGGCTCCGAAACCGGGGACGTGGCGACGCCGGACGATTAACGCCTTGTCATTCCGAGCTGCGGAGTAGAAAAACAATGGCTAAGAACAAGCGAGAACCTACTCAGGAAGAATTGTTGGGCGTGCTCAGAGACAGGATCGATCAACTGGATGAGCAGCTTCTGCAATTGGTCAATCAGCGGGCCGACTGCGCCCTCGAAGTGGCAGCGGTCAAGCAGAAGTTTGCCGTCGATCAGGCACCCGTCTTCTACCGGCCGGAGCGAGAGATCCAGGTGCTGCGCAATATCCTGGAAAAGAATGAAGGGCCCCTCAGCGATGAGAAGATAGGCGGACTGTTTCGGCAGATCATGTCGGCCTGCCTTGCCTTGGAACAGCCGCTGAGCGTCGCCTATCTCGGTCCCGAGGCGACGTTTTCCCAGATGGCGGCGTTGAAACACTTCGGTCACGGCGTTAGTGACAAACCATTGGTGACTGTTGATGACATATTCAAAGAAGTCGAATCTGAGAACTTCGACTTTGGCGTCGTGCCGATTGAGAACTCTACCGAAGGTGTAATCAACCACACGCTGGATAACTTCCTGGACTCCTCGTTGAAGATCTGTGGCGAGGTCTCCCTGCGCATCCACCACCACCTGATGGTGGCCCCCGGAACTGGCGAAGAGGCTATCGCACGCATCTACACTCATCAGCAGACGTCGGCTCAATGCCGCAAATGGCTGGATGCCCATTGGCCCCGCGTTCCGCGAGTAGCTGTGAACAGCAATGCAGAAGCCGCGAAACGCGTGGTTGACGAAGCGGATGCTGCGGCGATTGCAGGTGAGATGGCGGCTCAACTGTACGGTCTGGATATCATTGCCTCCAAGATCGAGGATCAGGCCGACAACACCACCCGGTTTCTGGTGATCGGCAGGGAAGACATCAAGCCGAGCGGCAAGGACAAGACTTCCATTATGGTATCCACTCGCAACCAGCCTGGCGCCCTATATCACCTGTTGGAGCCGTTTCACCGCCTGGAGATCAGCCTGACCGCCATTGAGACCAGGCCCTCCAGAACCGGCATGTGGTCCTATGTGTTCTTTATCGACTTCGAAGGCCACCGCGAAGATGAGAACATAAGCACCGTCCTCCAGGAGATCGATCACAACGCGCTGGAAGTGAAGCTGCTGGGATCCTATCCCCGAGCGTTGAGTTGACCGACAGAGGAGCGATAAGGTGAGCTGCGATTTCATAGCCCTGTCGGCACCCGGCGTACGCGACCTGCAACCCTACCAGCCGGGCAAACCTGTGGAGGAACTGCAGCGAGAGCTAGGGCTCAGCGACGTCGTTAAGCTGGCCAGCAACGAAAATCCCCTCGGGCCGAGCGACAAGGTCAGAGAGAGCCTGCAGGCGGTGCTGCCGGAATTATCCCGTTATCCGGATGGCAGCGCATATCTGCTCAAGAAAGCGCTTGGGGAGCATCTGGGCGTGGCAGAAGACCGAATTACCATCGGTAATGGCTCCAACGATCTGCTGGAACTGGTGGCCAGGGTGTTTCTCCTTCCCGGAGACGAGGCGATCGTCTCCCAGCACGCGTTCGTAGTGTACCCTTTAGTGGTGAAAGCGGTGGGAGCGGAGTTGATTACGGTTCCCGCCAAGAACTGGGCACACGACCTGGCAGCCATGGCGGCAGCTGTGACTGACAAGACGCGTATGTTGTTTATCGCGAACCCCAACAATCCCACTGGAACCTGGACGCCGGAAACGGACTTGATCGAGTTGCTGCAGCAAGTGCCAGAATCGGTATTGGTGATCTTGGACGAAGCTTATTTTGAATACGTGCAGGATGCCGCTTACCCCAACGGTTTAGCTCTGGCGGAACAGTTTCCTAATCTGGTGATCACCCGGACCTTCTCCAAGGTGTATGGCCTGGCTTCGCTGCGTGTCGGCTATTCGGTGTCCCATGCGGATATTGCCGACCTGATGAACCGAATTCGACAGCCGTTCAACGTCAATGCCATGTCGCTGGCGGCGGCGGAAGCGGCGCTGGCGGATCAGGAGTACGTAAAGCGGTGCGTAGCAGAGAACGCAAGCGGCATGCAGCAACTTGTGGATGGCCTGGAGCAACTGGGTGTGGGCTATATCCCCTCGGTAGGCAATTTCGTGACGCTGGATGTGGGTGGCGACGCCATGCCGACTTACCAGGCATTGCTGCGCGAAGGGGTGATAGTGCGACCCATCGGTGTATACGAGATGCCGAATCACCTGCGCGTAACCGTAGGGCTGGAAGCGGAAAACAGACGTTTTCTAGACGCGCTGCAGAAAGTCATGCAATAGGGTAAACGGATGATTAACCGGCTTGCGGTGTTGGGGGTTGGTCTGATCGGTGGATCGTTTGCGTTGGCTCTGCGCAGACGGAAGCTGTGTCGGGAATTCATCGGGTATGATCAATCTGCTGACAGTATTGCCAAGGCGATCGAGTGTGGGGTGCTGGATGAGGGTGCTGCGACGGTAGCGGAGGCGGTGCAATCTGCTGATCTAATCTTGCTGTCCGTACCCATCATGGCAATGGAACAGATGCTCGCCGAGATCGAAGAGGCACTTTGGCAAGGGGGCGAACCGGTCAGAGACGATGTGGTGATTACCGACGTGGGTAGCGTGAAGAGCAATCTGCTATCGGCTGCAGGAAAAGTGTTCGGTGAGATTCCTGCTTGCCTCGTACCTGGCCATCCCATCGCCGGATCGGAACAACATGGCGTGGCCGCCGCTCGAAGCGATCTGTTCGATAATCACAAGGTTATTCTAACCCCGGTGGATCAAACCAGTGTGCAGGCGCAACAACTGGTCACCCAACTGTGGCAGGGAATCGGCGCCGAGGTGCTGACCATGCAGGCCACTCACCACGATCAGGTATTGGCAGGCACCAGCCATCTGCCGCACTTGCTTGCTTATGCGTTGGTGGACACTCTCTCTGCACAGGGCGACAGCATGGAGATCTTTAGGTATGCTGCCGGTGGTTTTCGCGACTTTACACGCATCGCTGCCAGCGACCCAGTGATGTGGCGGGACATCTTTGCCGCCAATGGTGCCGAGGCGATCGAATACCTGGATCGCTATATGCAGAATTTGTCTGCTTTGCGGGCTGCGATCAGTTCGGGTGACACTGATTATTTGGTTGATGTGTTCAAACGAGCCAAGGCTGCGAGGGAGTATTTTTCGACGATCGATGACGTGCGGGGACCTGAAGATTGATGTCACCACTTCCCCTGTTATTCCGGTCTAGTGGCAATGTATTCTGGGTCCGGCCGCGACTAACTAACACAACGTCACGCTCAAAAGCCAAAGACGCAGATGCCTGAGATCAGCCGCTTTCTGGGTATTGTGATTGCCATGTATTACAATGACCATGCGCCGCCGCACTTTCATGCTAGGTATGGCGCCTATGAGATCCGAGTTGCCATCCAAGACGGGGAGATCCTATCTGGCTCGTTCCCCAAGAGAGCGCAGCAAATGGTTGCGGAGTGGCTAGGTTTGCATCGGTCTGAACTTATGGAGGATTGGGATTTGGCGGAGCAGAGAAGGCCGCTTCGTAAGATCGAACCCTTGGAGTAATGATGAGCACACCCAGAATAAAGACTGCAGAGCACATTGGCGCCTACAAACTTCACCTGACGTTTGAGGATGGGAAATCTGGGACCATCGACCTTTCAGATCAGCTTTGGGGTGAAGTTTTCGAGCCACTCAAGGATCCTGAGCAGTTCAAGACATTCCATATAGACTATGAGCTCTCAACGATTGTCTGGGCAACTGGGGCTGATCTCGCGCCGGAGTTCCTCTATCGGGCATGCGCATAGCTGGTAAGATCTGGCACCACTTAGAACCAAGAAATGAGCTGTGATCCCTGAGACTTGTGGTCGCAATTCCCATGTTGTTCTGTCTGAGAACGAAGACGCTCTGCGCGACGCGATTCTCGAACGAAGATTCAGGCCATGAAGATAAGCTACTTCGATGACACTGGTACCCTCTTTATCGAATTCAGAGAGGCGGATGGCGTTGGAACTCAGGACCTGGATGAAAACACAGTTCTTGACGTGGATCAGAATGCCCAAGTCGTTTCTATCACAATTGAGCACGCCAGTCAGCGCACAGACGTTGGCGAACTGGTTCTGTCTGGCATCGGAGTGCAATCAGCTCCCTGACTGACACGTGTCGGTCCACCGCTGGCATTTCCCCGTTCCCCGACTATTGTTTCCAAGAGGCAACCGTGACAGATAAGATCCCAGTCATCACCATCGACGGTCCGGTCGGCGCAGGCAAAGGCGCCATCGCGCAGAGATTGGCGCAGCGGCTCGGATTCCACCTGCTGGATAGCGGTGCGCTCTATCGGGTACTGGCGGTGGCGGCTGCCAACGAGGGCATTCCAGATAGCGACGCAGCGGCTCTTGGTACCCTAGCAGGCAAGCTGGTGGTGCGATTCGAGCCCAGTGGAGACTCCGATGAGCCACTGGACGTGCTCCTGGATGGGGACAGCGTCACCCAAGCCATCCGCACCAACGAAACTGCCGAGATGGCTTCCAGAATTTCGCCGCTAGCCGAGGTAAGGACGGGCCTGCGCGACCTGCAGCGGAGTTTCCGGCGCTCCCCCGGCCTGGTAGCGGACGGGCGCGATATGGGCACGGTGGTTTTTACCGATGCCGAGCTGAAAATCTACCTCACGGCCAGCGCCGAGATACGGGCGGAAAGACGCTATAAGCAGTTGAAACATAAGGATATTGGTGTTAGTCTACACGCCCTCCTGGACAGCATACGGGAAAGAGACAAGCGGGACATGCAACGCGCTGTCGCGCCTCTCAGGCCCGCTGACGACGCATTAACGCTGGACAGCACAGATCTGGACATCGATGCAGTTCTGGTCAAGGTGATGAATCTCGTGCGCCAGAGGGGAATTAGCGATTAGGGGGTCATGCCCCGGGGAACCGACCATATGCCCCGGACGTGACCGAATATGAACAGACCCGTATCGGTTGGTAATACGGTTTAATGAACGGGCAACCGTTCCTGGATCAACTAATGAGCGAGAGTTTTGCAGACTTATTTGCAGAGAGTTTAAACACCGTCGACATGAAACCCGGTTCCATCGTAACCGGCGTAGTAGTGGATATCGACGAAGACTGGGTCACCGTACACGCGGGACTCAAATCCGAGGGGATCATTCCCCGCGTACAGTTCCTGAATGAAAAAGGCGAACTGGAGATCGAAGTAGGCGATACCGTCAAGGTCTCCATGGATGCGGTGGACGACGGTTTTGGCGAAACCCGTCTCTCCCGTGAAAAAGCCAAGCGAGCCGAATCCTGGGAGATGTTGGAGAACGTCTTCACCAGCCAGGAAGTGATCAAGGGTACCATCAGCGGACGGGTAAAGGGTGGTTTCACCGTCGAGATCAGAGATGTGCGTGCCTTTTTGCCGGGATCCCTGGTGGACGTGCGCCCCCTGCGTGAGACGGAACACCTGGAGGGCAAGGAGCTTGAATTCAAGGTCATCAAGCTGGATCAGAAGAGGAACAATGTGGTTGTTTCTCGAAGGTCTGTCCTGGAAGAGGAAAACAGTGCGGAACGTGAAGCACTGCTGTCCAGTCTGCAGGAAGGCCAGGAGATCAAGGGTATCGTCAAGAACCTGACCGACTACGGTGCATTTGTCGATCTCGGTGGCGTGGACGGTTTGCTGCATATCACCGACATGGCTTGGAAGCGCATCAAGCACCCCAGTGAAATCGTTAACGTGGGTGATGAGATAGCGGTCAAGGTGCTGAAGTTCGACCGCGAGAGGAACCGTGTATCCCTCGGTCTCAAGCAACTGGGCGAAGATCCTTGGGTCGCCATCACCAACCGTTATCCGGAGAACACTCGGGTGATGGCCACCGTTACCAATCTGACCGACTACGGCTGTTTTGCAGAGCTCGAAGAGGGTGTCGAAGGACTGGTGCATGTATCGGAGATGGACTGGACCAATCGCAATATCCACCCCTCCAAGGTTGTGCAGGTGGGGGATGAAGTGGAAGTGATGGTGCTGGATATCGACGAGGAACGCCGGCGCATCTCCCTAGGCATCAAACAGTGTCAGGGCAATCCGTGGGAGGAATTCGGAGCGCAGCACAACAAGGGCGACAGCATCAAGGGCTTCATCAAAACCATCACCGACTTCGGTATCTTCATCGGCCTTGAGGGCAATATCGACGGTCTGGTACACCTATCCGACATCTCCTGGAACGAACCGGGGGAACAGGCGGTGCGGCGCTTTACCAAGGGTGACGAAATCGAAACGGTGATCCTGTCCATCGATGCCGAACGGGAGCGCATCTCGCTGGGTCTGAAGCAGCTGGAAGACGATCCCTACTCCAATTACGTAGCAGTCAACGAGCGCGGCGCGATCGTCATGGGCACCGTGAAGTCGGTGGAAGCGAAGAGTGCCGTCATCCACCTGGCTGAAGAGGTGGAGGGCGTACTGAAGGCCTCCGAGATCAGCCGGGATCGGGTGGAAGACGCCCGCAATATTCTCAAGGAGGGAGAGGAGATCGAGGTCAAGGTGATCAGCATCGATCGCAAGAACCGGGCTATTGGACTGTCCATCAAGGCCAAGGAAGCGGCCGAAGAGGAAGCCGCTATCAAGGAACACCGTGAGAAGGAAAATGAGGCGGTTAGCCCCACCACCATCGGTGACCTGATTAAAGCCCAGCTGAAGAGAGATCCTGAATAAACCTGATAGGGAAGAGACCATGACCAAGTCGGAACTGATCGAGAAGATCGTAGACCAACAGACTCAGTTGTCCGCCCGAGATGTGGAAGTCGCCGTCAAGATGATTTTGGATCATATGGCGGAAGCGCTCTCCCGAGGAGAACGAATCGAGATCCGGGGGTTTGGCAGTTTTTCGCTGCATTATCGGGCGGCACGGTCAGGTCGCAATCCCAAGACGGGCGAGAAAGTGGATTTGTCCGGCAAGTATGTGCCCCATTTCAAGCCTGGCAAGGAGTTACGGGAACGGGTCGATCTGGGGATGCGGGCCGGAACATAAAGCGTTACGCGTTAGGAACGGCACGATCATCGATCGTGCCGTTTTTTTATGGGCGCTCGTGACGTTGCGTATAGTATTCCGGAGCGTAAGTGTAGAATGGAGCGATCATGAGTTACGTTAAGAAGCTGCTGCTGGGCATATTTCTGTTTTTCGTGTTCATCTTCGGGCTGATCTACGGCACCGACAACAGTGAGCCCGTATCGCTGACGTTTCTCAGTTGGAATACGCCCGAGTTGCCGGCGTCCTGGTGGGTACTGGTGGCTTTTGCGTTCGGCACGTTTTTCGGGTTCCTGCTAAGCGTCGGAATGAACGTTAGAGCGAAAGTAGACACGCTGAAGACCAAGAAGGAGTTACAGAAGAGTAAGGACGAGCTGGACAAGTTGCGTACGATCAATCTGCAGTGACTGCAAACTATTTCCGGCTCGTGCCCTACATACATCATGAGTTAGAACCAAATCACACCGTGAAAGCCCATGGAAAACTGGCTCCTCTACGTCCTGATCCTCGTCGCCATCGCCATCGGCTGGTGGTGGGGCCGCCGTGAGCGCAAGAGCCAGGTCAGCAACGATCACCAGAAGCTTTCGCGCAATTACTTTCAGGGTCTGAATTACCTCCTGAACGAGCAACCGGACCGTGCCATCTCCACCTTTATTCAGGCACTGGAAGTTAACAGCGATACGATTGAAACCCACCTGGCGCTCGGCAGTCTGTTGCGCCGCCGCGGGGAAGTGGACAAAGCGGTGTCGGTTCACCAGAACCTGTTGGCGAGACCGCAGCTCAATCGGGAGACCTCCCATTATGTCCAACTGGAACTTGCGCGGGATTACTTCCTGGCCGGTCTCCTCGATCGCGCCGAGAAATTACTGTTAGATCTGATCGAAGAAAGTGGCGACGCGAGAGAACCCGGTTTGCAGCTTCTGGTAGAGATCTATCAGCAGGAGCGGGATTGGCAGAAAGCCATCGACGTGGCGTCCAAGCTGCCGTCCAAAGGCAGCGATGGGAATACCGTGCGGAGGTCTCTTGCGCACCTGCATTGTGAGCTCTGTCAGGTTGCGCTGGACGAAGGGGACTACCGTCTGGCGAAGGAACAGATCGTGAGTGCGTTTGGGCATGACAACAACTGTGTGCGTGCCAGCTTGTTGATGGGTCGGTTGGAGTATCAACTAGATCATATGAAGGATGCCATCAAGGCGCTGAAGAAGATTCGAGTACAGAACGGGACTTTCGTGCCAGAATCTCTGGATCTGTTGAGCAGATGCTACCAGCAGGATGGTGGTAACCAGAAGGGTCTGCGCGACTATCTGCATCAGTGCCTGGATGAAACGCCGGCCATCTCTATCGTGTTGGCCCTGGCGAAAAGTATTCGCGAGGATCAGGGAGACGAAGCAATGGCCCGGTTTATCTCGGATCATCTAAAGAAGAATCCTACCATTCGAGGTCTGACCCAACTGATAGATCTGCATATCGACAACGCGCACGGTATTGCCAGGGAAAACCTGGCCATTCTGCGCAGTTTCACCGAGGCGCTGGTGGCGGATAAACCGGTGTATCGGTGTGAAGAGTGTGGCTTCTCCGGCAAGAAACTGCATTGGCTCTGCCCGAGCTGTAAACGGTGGGGGAGCGTGATACCGATCTATGGGCTTGAAGGGGAGTGATGGATCAAGCGACTGCATGACTGCCTCAGTTGTCCAATCACATAAGACCAAACTACTCAGTCAGCGATCGCGCAACGCCTCCCATACTGTCTCACTCAGGATTGGTGAGTGTCAGGTACTTCGTGAGCGCGCCGCGTCAGTGAGGGGTTTGCAGCCATCATTCAGGGCGTATCTCTCACAGCGACAGGGATCGATCGCAGGCTCACCCGTTGAGTGATGTCTGATGCCATTTCCTTGCCTTAGGCGCCACAATATCTACGCTCAATCTG
>CEPV01010153.1_pt1 | contig 14706 bp, 16 predicted proteins | sample 530451 | NCBI WGS metagenome assembly CEPV01 (sample SAMEA2620097, study PRJEB7988) | marine metagenome | isolation source: saline water (ENVO:00002010), including | reverse complement strand
AAATTTTTTACTTCACCTGCAATCTGACAACGGAGTGCTTCAGGATCGAAATGAGTTATCCTGTCAATTCCTGACTTTCCATTAGAACAGGCTTCCCAGGTTGTAGGGACATCATTTCCGAGTGGGGTTACGCAGCCAAGTCCTGTAACAACAACACGATTTCCCATGCTTTTTTAAGAATGACGATGTTCAGCGATAATAATTCCCGTTATTTTTTTAATCGCTAACTGATGTAGTTTTGATATAAATTTCAGGCTTTGGCATCAACTATAAAATCTACTGCAGATTGGACTGTGCTGATTTTTTCTGCTGCTTCGTCTGGTATATCGATCTCGAACTCTTCTTCCAGGGCCATCACCAGCTCAACAGTATCAAGTGAATCAGCATCCAAATCTTCAATAAAGTGAGAATTCATTTGTATTTCTGATTCATCTTTACCTAATTGTTCACTGATGATTTGTATAACTTTAGATTGTATATCTTCCATCATTATTTTCGGTTATAGAGTTAAAAATATAAAAGAGCCACATTTAATTGTCATTTATTCAAATAAATGTCAATTTTTTTGGTCTTCATTATAGAATTCAGTACATACCTCCATTTACATGTAGAACAGTTCCGGTAATGTATGAAGCCTCTTCGGAGGCCAGAAAAGCAACAGCATTGGCAACATCCTCGGCCTCCCCCATACGACCCAGAGGAATTTGACTTAGAATTGCTTGTTGCTGGCTTTCGTTAAGAGCTTGTGTCATTGCGGTATTGATAAATCCAGGAGCAACAGCATTTACAGTAATACCGCGAGTTCCAACCTCCCGGGACAAAGATTTTGTAAATCCAATCAGTCCTGATTTGGTAGAACTATAATTGACTTGACCAGGATTCCCGGAAAACCCAACTACAGAAGAAATGTTTATAATTCTTCCTGAATGCTGTTTAACCATTGTCCTGATTACAGCTTTTGTCACATAAAATACTCCGTTCAGATTGACGTCAATGACTTGCGACCACTGTTCTGGTTTCATGCGCATAAAGAGGTTGTCCTGTGTGATGCCGGCATTATTCACTAAAATGTGAATGCCCCCAGTTTCATCGATAATTTTCTTTACCACTGAGTCAACTGACTCAACGTCTGTCACATCCAGCTGAAAAGCAAGGCATTTCGTGCCATATTCTTCAATCTCCCTAAGCACATCATCACTGACAGGGGTCATATCAGCAATGGCAATATCTAGGCCGGATTCTGCTAATTTGACAGCTATTGTTTTGCCTATGCCCCTTCCCGCTCCAGTAATAAGTGCGGTTTGTCCATTAAAATTCATAGCCTAACTTATAATATTCATGACGTATTTCCAAACTTGATTGCTGCTTCACTAAAAATAATCATCAAAAATTAATTGGTTCGAATTCAAACATGACTCACCGTACTTTAAAATATATGATCATAGTAAGAACAAACAGCCATATAGATTTTAGATGCATATGCCAAATAACTCGGCTGTTTACTTCCTGCGGGGTCAGCAGTTTGTTTTCTTCAGGAACAGGATTAATACCCAGTTTGTTGAGTAAAATAACCCAAACAGAAACAACATCCTGCTCCTTTTCTGAATATGTCCACAAACGTTGCAGGTGATGATGATAGGGCGAGCGTAAAAAAAAGCGATACTTTTCCGCCTTTTTGCGTCCTTTGCTCCACAAAATATATCTGAAGAATGTGCGCTGGATGATAGAGGAGAGGACAGAAAATACAAAGATACCTCCCACAATTGGTAAGAAAAGCTCTGCTTTTACAAAAATAAACATAGTTGAAACCATGCTTCCCAACGCCAATGCACCTAGATCACCCATATAAATTAATGCTGGGGGAGAATTGTATTTAAGAAAAGCAACTCCGGCACTTATTACTAATGCGGACAATACTGCCAGCTCCTTGATATCATGGGAGAGGTTGGGGATTTTCAGTTTTGCAGCAAAATCTGTGTCTCCACCTATATACGCAACAATTCCAACAAACATGGCACAAGTCATCAGGGGCACTGTTGCAAGTGAATCCATACCGTCTGTCAGGTTAACGGCGTTTGCACCTCCTACAATGATTAACGTCATCAATGGAATAAATAAATACTTTGGCAGGTAAGGATATGCTGTTTTCAGGGGAACAAGAGGTACTACCAAGTGGCCGTCAATATCTACATACAAATATAAACCAGTAACAATTATAAAAGAAACAGCAAATTGAGCAGCCAGTCTCCACTTCCCACTGATGCCATCTGCTTTTTCACTATACGATTTTCTCTCCTCGCGTCCAGACTCAACGCGCCGTTTGTTAAGAACTTTTGCAACATCGTCAACCGCACCGATAATACCGAAAGAAAGCATTATCAACATCAGAGCCACAACGTATTGGTTCAGATTGCACCAGAGAATTGCACCAAATAAAATACCTATAATCAAGACTCCACCGCCCATGATGGGTGGTGCTCCGGTATATGGTTTTAAATCGGCAGGAGCTGTAATAAAATCAGAAGTAATTCCCTTCTTGCGGAAAGCGCGAATGACATACGGCATCAGCCACACAATCAGGAAATATGCTGTTAAAAATGCCATCCCACCTCGAAAAACGACAGATTTAAAAACCTGGTATTGCCAAATTGAGTGCAAAAGTGCAGCCAGCATTTATTTCCTACAATGTCATAAGTTCTTTTTCCTTTGAAGCAATTAACTCATCCACTATGCCTGTATGTTGATCGGTAATTTTCTGAACCTGTTCCTGTGCCGTTTTTTCCTCGTCCTGGGAAATGAGTTTATCTTTTTCCAATTGCTTCAGCTGATCATTGCCTTCACGTCTCGCGTTTCGCACTGCAATTTTCGAATCTTCTCCAATATTCTTAATCTGCTTCACATAATCTTTACGTCTTTCTTCAGTGAAAGGAGGAGTAACTGCACGGATGATATTTCCATCATTAGAGATACTGAAACCTAGATTTGCAGCCTGTAAGCTACGTTCTATTTCCTTGATCATCTTTTTTTCCCATGGACTTATCGCTAGCAGCTGGGGTTCTGGAGTGGAGATATTTGCCACCTGATTTATGGGTGATGGGGTTCCGTAATAATCAACCTTAACATTATCCAACATTGAAGGTGAAACACGCCCTGCATGAATAGTGCTGAGGTCACGTTTCAGACTTTCAATCGTGCTTTCCATCATCAGGGCAACTATTTCCTCGACTTCCTGTATTTTTTCCAGTGACATTTTTCTTATTTAATCAATGTTCCAACTGATTCACCACAAACTGCCTTGAGGATTGTTTCTGATTCCCTGTAATCGAGCACCATAATGGGAAGCTTGTTATCTCTGCAAAAGGCAATTGCGGTTGCATCCATCACCTGGAGGTTTTTATTTAGAACTTCATCATAATTTAATTTGAGGTATCGAACTGCATCAGAATGAGTTAAAGGGTCTTTATCGTAGACTCCATTGGTTTTAGTTGCCTTAATTACGATTTCCGCACCAACCTCTGAAGCACGAAGAACCGCTGCGGTGTCAGTGGTAAAGTATGGATTTCCTGTGCCTGCGGCGAAAATAACAACACGTTTTTTTTCAAGGTGACGATCTGCTCTGCGCTTTATATACGGCTCAGCAATTGCGTTCAGTTCAATTGCAGACAAGACCCTAGTTAAAACCCCCCTCTGTTCCAGCATCTCCTGAAGGCAGATGCTGTTGATCACTGTGGCCAGCATACCCATGTGATCACCTGCTACCCGACCAATATTACCATCCGTTGACCTAGCTCCACGAAAGATATTGCCGCCACCGATTACAATCCCAACTTCCACATTGAGATTGTGCACAGCAATCACACTTTCGGCAAGGGATCGGATTGTGTCATAATCAAACCCCGAGCCCTGTTCTCCTCCAAGAGTTTCACCACTCAATTTCAACAGGATACGTTTGTATTTTGGGGTCATGCAAAAAATTTAGAACTGGTATTTTTCAAATGTGTCAAAATTGATTTTTACACCAAGCTCCTTTGCCGTTTGTTCTACAATTTGGCTTACTGAAAACTGGGGGTCTTTCACAAAAGGCTGGCTTTCTACACATATTTCCTTGACGTATTTTTTTAACCGTCCCTCAATCATTTTTTCAATGATATTTTCAGGCTTCCCCGATTCCCTGGCCTGGGCAGTAAAAACTTCTTTTTCTTTTTCAAGAACTTCCTCAGGTACCTGATCTGGCTTAACTGCTTCAGCCTGAAATGCTGCAATATGCATTGCAATGTCCTTAGCCAGAGATTTCAAACGGTCATCATCACATGGCTGATCTGTTTCCATTGGGACTGCAACTCCTATTTTGCCATTGCTGTGTATATAGCCTCCAATTAAACCATGATTTATTTTAAATTTTCTACTGTTCAGAATCTGCATATTTTCACCAAGCTCAGCAATTGTATCAGTCAACATGCCTTCTACATTACCTTCTCCATTTATCAAATTCTGTTGCAGAAAATCATTTTCTCCATTCACCGAAACTTGATCTGCAAGTTTTTTGATGAACTCCTGAAATTTTTCATTTCTTGCAACAAAATCAGTTTCACACGTAACCTGAACCAGTCCGGCAGTTTTCCCATCCTCACTCGAAGAAAAACCAACAGCACCTTCGCGAGTTTCCCGTGAAGATTTCTTTAAGGCCTTTGCCTGTCCTTTTTTACGCAAGAAGTTTTTTGCTTCTTCCATATTTCCATTTGTTTCAACAAGGGCCTTTTTGCAATCCATCATTGCAACCCCGGTAATTTCTCTTAACTCCTTTACTGCTGATGCTGTGATTGTTGTCATCTTATTTTGTCTTTTACTTGGTTTAATTAGAAAATCTTTTTTAATGACTATAGTAATCTTTCATACAAGATTCCCTGTGTGTAAAGGTCACTTTTCAGTCTCAGTCTTTTCAGCTATATTTTCCTCAGAAACCTTTGCATTATCTGTTTGGATTTCTGTTTTTACAGCAGTTTTTTTTGTCTGTGTTTTTGATGCTGATTTAGTAGATTTTGCTTCTGCAGTTTTGGCTGGAGCTTTTGTTTTTGGCTTAGTTGCAGGTTTTTCAACAGAGACCTTTTCTGAAGCAACTGAAGCTTTATTCTTAGTAGATTTTTTAGTATCAGTTTCAGCTTTTTCCTTCTTAGTTACTTTTTCTTTTGTCTCTGTTTTCTTAGAAACCTTCTTGGTATCATCGGCAGCTTTTGTCTCACTTACTTTCTCTTTTGTATCAGCCTTTATTAAATTAATATCAGTATCGATTTCTTTTTTTTCAGTATCTTCTGCTTTAGTTTTGATTCTTTTAACGGCAGGCTTCACTTTCTGTAAAGTTTTTTGTGATTTCTCTTCAGTTTCAGTTTGTTTCTGAACAGAATTCTTTTCTTTAGGTTTGGATTTTCTTGCAGCTGGCTTTGCTTCTTCAGGTGGTTCAATTCTGCGTTGCTTATATACAGCTAATCCCTCCATTACTGCTGTAGAAATAATATTTGCATACAAAGCAACCGCGCGTGGAGAATCATCATTTCCGGGAATAACATAATCAATACCGGCGGGGTCACAGTTTGTGTCAGCAACTCCAATAATAGGTATCCGCAGCTTGAGGGCTTCATTCAATGCAAGCTGCTCCCTATGGCAGTCAGTGATAAAAAGCATTGATGGAACACTTTTCATATTACGTACACCCCCAAGAGATCTTTCCAGTTTTATGCGCTTACGTTCCATCATCAGGGCTTCCTTTTTGAGCACCCCTTCGTAGCTTCCGTCTTCGCCAGCAATCTCTTCAAAAGTTTTCATGCGTGCAATTGACTGTTTGACTGTTCCAAAATTTGTTAACAGTCCACCGAGCCAGCGAAAATTGATGTAAGGACTTCCGCAGCGCTCAGCCTCTTCTTTAACAACGCGCTGAATTTGGGTTTTTGTACCGACAAACAGAGGAACTCTTCCTTCTGCAGCAGACGCTTTCACATACTCATATGCTTCTTTGAGTTTTGACAAGGTCAGGCGCAGGTCAATTACGTGCACCCCATTTTTAATACCATAGATGTAAGGTGCCATGTTTGGATGCCAGCGTTTTGTCTGATGCCCAAAATGGACCCCGGCTTCCAGAAATGTCTTCATTGATATGACAGCCATAAAATCTCCTTGAAATGGCTTGGTTGTATGTCCGTGGGATGAAAACGGACGAACAGGAATTTTGGTGAACAATAAAGAAACCGCGCTGTAGTCAACACCCCATGACAATCAGGTTCATGGTTTCTTTGTGAGTTAAATATTTAACCGTTCATTATGAGCTAAACTTTTGAAAGTTTACAAGTTGTTTTTAAAAGCAATAGTCAAGATTAGATGATACTTTTCATTACTGATCAATCCAAACTAAGAGATAAACTTGCATCTCTCGCAATAAAAGATATTGTGACTGATTCTGAACTTCTTAAGTAGTCAATGCTCAACGAAAATTCAGCAGTCAGCATTGTATCTGTCGTGCTGTAAAGATCTTCTTCAAGATACAAACAATTTTTGTCAGTAAAGGGAAATTAGATTCAGCCTGCTTATTCGAATTTGTTTTTTTCACAGATTAGCTATTTGTTCCTAAGAGTATTATTTAGTTTGCTAAATTAAGTGTTTTTGTATGGATTGTTTACATCGTCAATTAGGATGATTTCTTATTGGCATAAATTCCAATGTTTGTTAAATACTTTTATTAATCTTTTATTTATTATTTTACAGTTTCCAACAAAGAAACATAATTACAAATTTTTTTTCTGTATTGGTTTGGATTGAAAGACTCAGCTATTATTCTTACAAGCGGAATGTTCAATTCACGAAACGCGAAAACTGCGTTCGGCCTTGTCAGACATTCTGAAAAATACAGGATACTTGCAGTTATCGATCAAAATTTTGCTGGACAAGATGCCGGCGAAATAGTTACTGGCAAAAATCTTAATATACCAATTCATGCTTCAATCAAGGTTTTTCTCAGAGAACAAGGCTCAAATCTAAATATTGCAACAGAAAAATTCGCTCGAGGTTTACATGCAATCTTAGGGGTTGCAACTCCCGGTGGAGTAATTCCAAATGAACTTCGTCAGGAACTACTTGATGCGCTATCTCACGGTATGCATATCGTTAATGGGCTGCACCACTATTTGAGTGACGACACGGAATTAAAGCAGACTGCTGAGAAATTTAAGGCTGAATTGATTGATATACGAAAACCCAAGCAGGCAAAAGAACATGCGTTCTGGACTGGAAATATAAGGAATGTTCGTGCTCCCAGAATTGCCATGTTTGGAACTGACTGTGCAATAGGGAAAAGAACCTCCAGTCTCTGGCTGAGGAATGCATGCCGTGAGGCCGGAATTCGAACTGAAATGATTTACACCGGGCAGACAGGAAAATTACAGGGTGGCAAATATGGATTTATTCTTGACTCAACCCTCAATGATTTTGTCAGTGGAGAACTTGAGTCTGCAATAATTCGCTGTGACCAGCAGGAACATCCGGATTTAATTTTACTGGAGGGACAGTCTTCCATGCGAAATCCTTCTGGTCCTTGTGGTTCAGAGTATCTATGCAGTGCACTGGCAAAGGGCGTAATTATTCAGTGTGCGCCAAAACAGAAGTATTTTCTGGCAGACGATGAACGTGAACTATGGCTCATACCTCCAATTGAAGAAGAACTGGAATTAATTCGTCTCTATGGTTCCAAAACATTGGCTGTTACCCTAAACAGCCACAATTTAGCAAAAAAAGAATTGTATTCTGAACAAAAAAATTTAGAAACTCGACTAGGAGTACCTGTGATATGTCCAAAGGAAGATGGAATGGGACGGCTTCTACCAGTAGTGAAGGAATTTATTGCTGAACAGAAATTGAATCAAAAAGTGGGAAAATGATTATGCAACATATATTTGGCTCAAACTTCAGTTTTAAAAAAACTGGAATTGGAACGGTTTAAGAATGGTTTATTTTTCAGTCAATCTTGGAAGCAATTCGGCAAAGTTGCAAGGACTGTTACGTATGTCAAGTTGTGTTGATAAAATTCTGTCCCAACCTGTGCGGCAAGCACCTGAAGATCCAGGGAGACAAAAAATATAAGTTCCGTTTGCAACACCGGCAGTGACCCGTGATTGAATGGTTGATGAAGCAATCTCTTCGTATGATACCCAGCGGAACAATTCTCCAAATCCTTCAATTTCTTTGTCAAACAAGGCAGATGCAGCTTCAGGTGTACTGTCTCGACCTGTGAGTCCAGTACCGCCGGAAGTAATTACAATTTCAACTGCTGGGTCCGCTATCCATCGCGACAGTACTGAGCGTATCTGGTAGACATCGTCAGGTACTACACATTTTTCAGCAAGTAAATGACCGGCTTTTGTGAGGCGTTCAATAAGTATTTTTCCGGATGTGTCTGTTGTATCCGTACGGGTATCAGAGACTACCAGTACAGAAATCCGGAGGGGCAGAAAATCCCTTTTTTTCATGATTAAAGCATCTTATTCAAAAAATTCAGTTTGAAAATCAGATATCAGAAATTGCTGTATTAACTTATATACATTTTCATTTTTTTAATATTAATTGTCAATTTAACTGGAAGCCCTGCCGTTTTTATTTATGGCAGATGGTCTGTGATTGTCACCAGTTAGATACAAACATAAATGAAAAAATTTAATTTTTATAAAATCCTTTAATATATGACAGAGCATTTATATCAGGGGCTCAGAGAAATAAAGTAAATAATAGCATCATTAAACAAAAGCATTGCTCATGAAACTTTCAACCATAAATACTCTGTTCAAGAAATTAAGCGACTCCATCCCCAAACCTCAAACTGAGCTTTTGCACAGCAATCCATTTGAATTATTAGTTTCAGTGATTTTAAGTGCGCAGGCAACAGATGTTTCAGTTAACAAAGTTACACCTGAATTATTTACGAAATTCCCAACTCCAGAAAAAATGCATGCGATTGGAGCAGAAAAAATATTTTCATATATTAGAAGCATAGGACTGGCGCCAACCAAGTCAAAAAATATTGCAGCTGCATGCGGCCAGCTGGTGAGGTACCATCAAGGTAAGGTGCCTAAAAGCAGAGAAGAGTTGGAGCAACTGCCTGGAGTTGGGCGTAAAACAGCAAATGTTATCTTAAACACAGCATTCGGGAAACCTGTTATTGCGGTTGATACTCACGTTTTTCGGATTTCCAACCGTACTGGACTTGCAAACGGTGATACAGTGCTGGAAGTTGAGAATAAACTTATGACGGTTGTTCCTTCAAAATGGAAAAAGGATGCTCACCATCTACTCATCCTGCAAGGACGCTATGTCTGTAAGTCACGTCATCCTGACTGTGCGAATTGTGTGATTGTGTTTGAATGTGAATATCCAGACAAATCAGCCTTATAAAATTTTTATCGAAATTTAACTAAAAATATATATTTGAATAATTATGAATTTTGCTGATTTTTCAGACAATATGTTAGCACTTTCATTAGTTTTTCTAAATGTTGTAACACCTGTTTTTATTCTCGTAGCAGTTGGCTATTTCATTGGACCGTTACTGAAAATTGAAGCACGCCCTCTTTCTAAAATTGCTTACTTTGTTTTTGTTCCAGCCTTTGTCTTCAATATAATCAGCGAGGCAAAGATAGTAGCAGAATTAGCTATAATGATGCTGTGTTTTACATTTGTGGTGCAGATCGCAGTTGCCGTCTTAGGCTTTTTAGTTGGCAAAGCTCTGCGTCAATCCAGGGAAATTACAGCGGCGTTTGTTCTAATTGCAACATTTGGGAATGTTGGTAACTTTGGGCTTCCATTGATAGAATTCAGGTTTGGGGAAATAGCCCGAATTCCTGCTACTATTTATTTTTTGGCAACAGTATTCATTTCTTTCGTCATATGTGTAGGGGTAGCAAGTTGGGCAAGGAGTGGAGGAATGGCGGCTGTTTTTTCTGTATTTAAAACTCCTGCTATACTTGCTGTAGTTCCTGCTCTGATATTCAATATTTTAGGAAACGGAGTTCCAATTTTTCTCTCGCGTCTGAGTGGATTACTAGGTCAGGCAATGATACCTGTGATGCTTGTTACGCTTGGTATACAAATGGCTGAAATTAAAAAAATCAAGATTGATTTCAATGTTTTTGCTGCCAGCACGGTGCGCTTGATAGGGGGACCGTTACTAGCTGTTATTTTGGTGCCCCTGTTTGGACTTCAAGGAATTGAGCGGGACGCTGGAATTCTGCAGGCTGCTATGCCCTCGGCTGTGCTTGCCTCTATAATTGCGCTGGAATACAAACTGATACCTGAATTTGTAACTACTACGGTTCTGTTTTCAACCCTTTATAGTATTTTTACTTTGACGGTTATACTGGCTTTGATTTAATTCAGATAATCAGTTCAATAATCCTTTGTGTTGTACTACAAGCAAAAGCCAACCTTTTTTTATATTGACTGAGACAGGATTTGAGACAACTAGATTTGAAACTCCAGAAGGTGATTTGCCTGGAATCAAATCCCGATTATTCAACGCATATTTTAAGCCTTTTGAAACGATTCCTTGAGCACCACCAAAAACAGGGAGTATCGAAAGAGTTGTCCCAGGCACTATTTTTTCTTCCCATACCCGATTTATAAACTCCATGCGTTCCAGTTGAGTCCAGGATATTAGACGTGCCTGTTCAGAATATTTGAAAAGTATTTCCAGTCCTGAGAGAAATTGATCCTGACGACCACCATCAGCTCCAAGAAGATGAATTTCTTTAAAACCAAGTTTCAAACAATGTCGAACTGCCTTGTCTGCATCGTTGGTATCTTGCTCTGGGATATGTAAAAACTTTGTGTTTGGCATTTGTTCGCGTATCTTAGTGTCTAGTGAATCGAAATCACCAACCACAGTATCTGGCACATATTTACTTTTAATCAGCAGATTTGCACCACCATCAGCAGCCACACGATATGACGTTTTTTCCCATAATTGGCTAAGTAAGCTTTTTGGAGGAGGATTGCCGTTACATATAATCAAGGCTTTTTTCAGAAGTTTTCCTTGCCTTTGAATTTCATCAATAGTGGACATAGAAATCAATTATGTAACTATTTAGACTTTTCCCCTTTAATTGTAGATGTAACTTTAAATCGGGGTGTAATATATTTCTTTGAGCATTAGAACAACTTCAAATAATCCCACTATTTAGAAAAGGATAGAACCAGTAATTTCTAAATTATCTAATGGCCGGGTATCAATTGGAAAAGGTAGAGATTGGATTTAATCAGAGTTTTTACTCACTCAAAAACTTGATTCAACTGCATTACCCAGACAAGGATATACAGGAATTAACAAAACTCAGTAATTATTTCAAACAGTATTTTTAATTGAATGCTCCTTTTTTCAGAGAAAAACATTGAGAAATTGCCGTGGAAGGTATTGTTTGTTGTATCTTACAACTTTGCAAATGGTAAGGTTTCAAAAAATCTGAAACTATTCACTAATCCATTAACAACTTTGAGAGCACTTTTTTAGATTAATTATCTTTGTGATAGGAATTTGTTTCTGAAGGTGGAAGATAATAAATTAACTCACTGGCATGGACTAACCCCAGATTTTTGCGTGCAACCAGTTCTATGTATTCTGGATTTGTCTTCAAAGCATTAATTTCTTCATGCTTCAAAGTTTTCTCAATGCGCATCGATTCAATTTGTTGAGTTAATTTTTGTTCGTATGCTTCCAGTTGGTTAGTAGCATTAATTCCGTAGCTTCCAATCACTGAAATAACAAGCATTATTGCACCAAAACCTGCAATAAGCACCATCGTAAAAAGTGAGCGCCATTCTTCAGTTTCTTTGGCCGAAACCACAGGTCTTTCTTCCGATTTTGGTGGTGTAAACAGTCCATTAACGTAAAGAATACGATCGTGATTCTTAAGCAGCTTGGTCTGTATAACTGGTCTTGCTTGCTGTTTTAAGCTTTTTTTAGCTGTTGGGTATTGCATTTTAATTAATAGATAACAATAGCCTTATTTTGAGAAAAATATTTTATAGAATGAGTGGTACAATCAAGAAGTTAATTGTTTTGCAGTTTGTTTATTTTTTGAGGTAATGCATTGACCTTCCATAAAGGCCCCTTCCTGGATTAAAAGTTGACCTGAAGGGACATGCACCTCTCCATGCAGATTTGCAGTTGAATTTACCTCTAAGCGCTCGTGAACCAGCATGTCACCATTTATTTTACCTGCTACAACAACAACGTTACCTTCGATTTTTCCATTAACATTCCCTTTCTCAGATACTATTATTTCCTGGTCACCATGAAGAGAACCTTCTACAGTGCAGCTTACTACTATTTTCTTTTCGGAATGAACCGTTCCCTGAATAAGCAAATCTTCACCCAAATATCCAAGACCTTCTTGTGCGGAGTAAGATTGTTTAGACATAAAAATTTGTTTTGATTTTATCAACGCAAATATAAACGTTGATCAGGATTAAATTTAGATATTGTAATCAAAGGATTTGTACGTCGTCCATTAATAATTATTTCATAGTGCAAGTGCGGACCTGTGCTGCGTCCTGTGCTTCCAACTGATCCAATCAAGTCTCCACGTTTAATTTTCTGGCCGCGTCTTACATTTATTTTAGAGAGATGTGCAAAACGTGTTCTGTAACGCACAGTTTTTTTCTTTCCCGGAAAGAAACCTCTGCCATGTCGGAGTTCCACTAATAAACCAAAACCACGTTTTCTGCTTGCAGTTCTTACAATTCCATCAGATGGAGCATAAACCGGACTACCTCTTTTTGCCTTGAAATCAAGGCCTCCATGGAACGCTTTTTTCCTAGAGAAGGGGTCTTTACGCATTCCATAACGATCAGATAATGCTCTGCTTCTAAGTGGAATTATGGTAGGAGTATGTCTCCAGAAATTATGGTTCCGATCAATCAGCAGGCTAAGATCTTCAAGTTGAGAAACTTTTTCGTAATAATCATCTGAGCTCCGGTACAGGAACTGACGTAAAATTCCGGGACTTAGCAATTCCTGTGGTGAGTCAAGCGACATGCTGTCCAAAATTGTAGGTCCACCACGGCCAGTTTTTGCTTTTGCTTGTTTACTTTTTTGAACTTTACTGAGTGAAATTCCTGTAGTTTTTGTAATCTTTTGAGCAAGTCGATTTACAGTCTCCTGATTAACTTTGAGGAACTCCATATGTTCAGATAACTCTTGCTCTGTTTCAACAAGCTTTCTACGCAGTTGCTGAATAGTATTTTCCTGTTCTTCAAAACCTTTGCGTTGAGATGCATATTCCTGGAGATTTTGGTTAAAGAGGACAAAATCCTGATACACAATGTCCAGCCACTTTACTGTCTGCTGGGTATTTAACTGATCAATCAACTTAGTTGAGCATTCAGCCTCTAATGTCTGGCAGATAAAATTATGCATTTCATCGAGCTTTTTTATGTTAGAACTGAAAAGAGCTGAATGTTTTTTGAACATTAACTTGCTGTTAGATGCTGACTGTTTCAGTTCTTCCACATAATCCTCAAGAAACGTTATGCGAGACTCACGTCCATCGTAAAGATCAATTTGTTTTTGATATGCAGATTTAGCTAATTCCTGTTTTTCAAGCAACTGTCGCTGATTTGCAATTTTTAGGTATTGGTCAAGATAAATCCAACTTAATGAGGCTGCTCCAGTTAAAAATAATAAAAGCAGGAAAAAAATAAATTTCCCCCCCAAATGATACTGGTGCACACCTTTGCTGCTGTCCTTTAGCAGTATAATTGAATAACTTTTCATGAACTGCAGTAATTAAATTGACTTATTATCGATGCTGAATCCTAACATGTGTGCTGAATAACTGCAATTAAAACTGTCTTTTATAATCGCTGTTTCCATACAGGGAAAAGAAAAGTCTGGCTTGGGTGCTGTACAAGACTATACAGTTTAGCTGATACAAATATTTCCAGCAAATCATTGTCAATTTGTTTTTCTTTATCTTCAAAACTTAAAAAAATAAAAAAGCCTGTTCTGGGTAGCATCGCTTTTTTATTGGCCAGCCCGATGCAGTTAGGGCATCATAAATGTGTGAAATTATCATTATTTCTTTACTTTTTTATGAAGTTACTCATTCTGTCAATTACTGTGGAAAACCAGGTCCATTAACCAGCTTCATTGACAATGGTAAAAAATTTCAGATATTCCTCAAACTCTTCCAGTTTTCTCCTAATCTTTTCTTGGCCCGATTTAAGCTCCATAATTGTGTGGATAAGAGGGAAACATTCTATCAGTACCTGTCGTTCCTACGGATAAAGTTTTTTGGCTTTTACCGAAACACTCTCTTATAGGCCTATGTTGCCAAAATCGTGCAAAATAGAAGTATAGTGTATCTAGCTTGCTGATCTTTAGAGAAAGACACTTCTGCAAAGCGTCCTGTTTTTAACTTACCCTCATTTTTTGCTGTTTTTATAATGGTATCAGCATTACCCTTTTTTCGTAACGAAGGTCAATACTTTGAAGTCCGGGATGTTGTTTGTCTATTATTGGAAAAATATTTTGGAAGGTACGAATTCGTTCACTAAAATTCCTGTTCCCCATTTGAATGGTCAGCGGTACTGAGCGAAGCATCTCTGGTGAGCCTGGTTGAAATTCGGATGATTTCAGGGGCCAGCTTATTTTCAGGTTAAGAGGATCTGAAATAT
>CEPV01050550.1_pt1 | contig 14743 bp, 9 predicted proteins | sample 530451 | NCBI WGS metagenome assembly CEPV01 (sample SAMEA2620097, study PRJEB7988) | marine metagenome | isolation source: saline water (ENVO:00002010), including | reverse complement strand
ACTTCGACGATGAAAACCATCCGACGGCACATGCAGGCATTACCTGCGTTGCCTGTCATGCCATCGAGAGCCTGGCGAGCCCTCGGGGCAATTCCGACTACGTCATCGGTGCGCCCGCGCACTATCCCTTCGCGTTCTCGGACAACGCATTTCTCAGCTGGGTAAACGGGCTTCTCATCAAGGGTAAGCCCGCCCTTCACAAGCGCACCTTCCTGAAGCCGCTGCATCGCACGACCGAATTCTGTGGAACCTGTCACAAGGTTCACCTTCCGATGGACCTTAACAAATATCGATGGCTGCGTGGTCAGAATCACTACGACTCCTTCCTGCTGAGCGGCGTCTCGGGTCACGGCGTGCAGAGCTTCTACTATCCCGACCAAGCGGTATCGCGCTGTAGCGAGTGCCATATGCCGCTGGTTGAATCGAGCGACTTCGGCGCAGTTCCAGACTCGAGTGGGAAGCTGTCCGTGCACCAACACAACTTCCCGGCTGCGAACACCGCCTTGCCACACTTACTCGGCTTACCTGACGCGGTCAATGAGGCGCACAGAGAGATGCTCGAAGGCGCCCTGCGTGTAGACATATTCGCCGTTCGCCAAGGTACGGATATCGACGAGCCGGTAACGGCGCCATTGCGCCCGGACGTCCCGACACTGACAGCAGGCGAAACATACATCTTCGATGTGGTCGTTAGAACTCTGAAAGTCGGCCACGTGTTCACCCAGGGGACATCGGACTCCAATCAGGTGTGGCTGGACGTTGCGGTGCGCAGCGATGGCGAGGTCATTGGCCTCAGCGGCGAGGTCGATCCGGCCGCAGGCGAGGTCGACCCATGGGCCCACTTCGTAAATGCATACGTGATTGACCGGCAGGGTAATCGCATCGACCGACGCAATGCCGAAGATATCTTCACCAAGCTCTACGACCACCAGATCCCACCGGGTGCGGCAGACGTCGTGCACTATCGATTGCGCTTGCCCGATCGCAGCACGGCGATCGAGGTGAGCGCCAGCCTGCGCTACCGCAAATTCGATACCACCTATGTACGTGCCTTTCAGGGCGACGGCTTCGCGGGCAATGACCTCCCCATCGTGACCCTCGCGACCGACTCTATAGTCTTTCCCGTTGGGGTAACCGAGACCGCTAACGATCCACCTAACGTACCTGTTTGGGAGCGCTGGAACGACTATGGCATAGGGCTGCTGCGTAAACCTGACCGAGGCGAACTGCGGCAGGCTGAAGCTGCGTTTCGCAGCGTCGCGCTGCTTGGGCGTGCCGAGGGTCACCTGAATCTCGCCCGCGTGTTCATTCGTGAGGGTCGCCTGCCCGAGGCGGCAAGTGCACTGAACGAAGCAGCAACCCTGGGTGCTTATCCCTGGTCGGTAGCCTGGTTCACCGCTCTGGTCGACATACAAAACGGCGAACTCGACCCGGCCATCGATACACTGAGGGCCCTGGTAGAGACGCGCTTCGCAGAGGCCCGCCGACGCGGCTTCGATTTCTCACGCGATTACCGTTTGCTCAACACGCTGGCACAGGCCCTGTTCGAGCGCGCCAAACTGGCAGCTTCTGATGCCACGGTCACTAAGTGGCTACGCTCGTCAGCCGAACAGTTCAACGCTGCGCTGCGGCTCGACCCGGAAAACGTGACCGCACACCACGGGCTCGCACTAATCCACGCACGCCTGGGTGAGCACCAACTGGCAGCGCATCACCGCCGCCTGCACGAGGTCTATCGCCCAGACGATAACGCCCATGATCGCGCCGTCGCCATCGCTCGCCGTCAAGATGCCGCCGCCAATCACGCCTCCAAGGCCGTGGTGATCTACCAGTTACAGCGCCAGCAAGCGCTTGCAGAGAACGTCGCGCCATGAGTGCCACGGCAGACGAAGCTCGCATAAGCCGAGTATTCTGGCGCTCCATAGCCACGTTCGGCATCATTGGCACGTTGGCACTCGCGGCCTTTCTCTGGTCGGGTCGGCCCACGCCTGAATCCATCGTGCTGGAACAGGAGGTGCGCGGTCCGCAGGTACGACAGGCTGAACCGGTCGCCATTCCGGCGTTGCCATTCACAGACGTCACGCTGGCTGCCGGCATCGACTTCACGCACCAGACGGGCGCCTACGGTGAACGCCTCTTGCCCGAGACCATGGCCGGCGGAGTTGCCTTTTTAGACTATGACGACGACGGCAAGCAGGATCTTGTGCTGGTCAACTCCAACCACTGGCCGTGGCGCCCAACGCCCGCAGAACGACCCACTTCACGCCTCTATCGGGGTCGAGGTGACGGCACGTTCGAGGACGTCTCGATAGCGGCCGGGCTCGACCTGACGCTGTATGGCATGGGTATCGCTGCAGGCGATTACGACGGTGACGGCCGCCTCGATATCTTCGTCACGGCGCTCGGAGAGAACCGGTTGTTCAGGAACGTGGGTGGAGAACGTTTCGTGGACGTAACGGCAGACGCGGGCGTGGCAGGTGACGTCGACGCATGGAGCACGAGCGCTGCGTTCCTCGACTACGATCGCGACGGCGACCTGGACCTTTTCGTCTGCAATTATGTGCGCTGGTCAAGGCAGATCAATGCAGAGGTCGACTATCGGCTGACCGGCATCGGTCGTGCCTACGGCCCGCCCACCGACTTTGGCGGGACCGACGCCTATCTCTACCGTAACGACGGCCGCCGTAAGGATGACGGCAACCGCAACGGAGTGCGCTATACAGACGTCTCCGCTCAAGCCGGAATCCGCGTCGCCCATGAAACCGGGGGCGGACCGATAGGCAAGGGGCTGGCGGTGCATCCCATTGACGTGAACAGCGATGGCTGGTTGGATCTGGCCGTCGCCAACGACACGGTACGCAACTTCCTTTTTATAAACCAGAAGGACGGTCGCTTTGTCGAATCGGGTATCGAGTATGGACTTGCCTTTGACACCGGCGGAATGGCAACCGGGGCGATGGGAATCGACGCCGCCTATTTTGCCAACGACGGTCGCCTCGCGATCGCCATCGGCAATTTCGCCAACGAGATGTCTTCGTTCTACGTATCAAGAGCCGGTGAACAGGTTTTTAGTGACGACGCGATCGTGGCGGGGATCGGCGCAGACAGCCGCCGCGGGCTCACGTTCGGGCTCGTGTTTGTGGACATCGATCTCGATGGCCGGCTCGATCTGGTGGCAGCCAATGGTCACGTGGAACCGGACATCAACCGTGTGCAAACCAGCCAGCAATATGCCCAACCGATACAGATGTTCTGGAACTGTGGGCCGCGCTGCACGCGCCAGTTTCGATTCGTCAGCCCTCCTGCGGGCGACCTCAGCAGGCCGCTGGTGGGACGCGGCGCTGCATATGCAGACATCGACGGGGACGGCGATCAGGATCTGATCATCACGCAAGAAGGAGGCAGACCGGTGCTGTTGCGTAACGATCAGGAACTCGGTCACCATTGGGTGAAGCTGCGCCTCAGAGCAAAGCCACCCAACGTGCACGCCATAGGCGCATCAGTGACGCTCATGGGGTCCGGTATACATCAATACCGGACAGTTATGCCAAGCCGGAGTTATCTCTCACAGGTAGCGTTACCGGTCACGATTGGGCTTGGCGACGCGCGCACCATCGACGAAGTGATCGTGCAATGGCCGGATGGCGAAAGAGAGTCGTGGAACGACCTCGACCCAGGCCGGGAGCACGAACTGCAGCAAGGTACCGGCCAAGTCGTTCGTGCCAGTTCACCGCAGTGACGGATGGGCACGTTGCAGTTTCTGTGAGACAGCACACCCGGCATTCCCAAGACACTGATATAATGGCCGAGGGCGACACGCTGCCCCAAGCCCTGTATCACTCACTTACGGCCGTGCCGCGACATCCGAACCCACTGATATGCCGTCGCATCAAAAATCTCGATACGTCATCCCGATAGTGCTGGCTGCCTTCATCACCAGTGGCGCCGAGGGTTTTGATGAGGTCACCAAGAGTGCCGGCCTCGACTTCGTCCACGAAAATGGCAATGACGGTAAACTCTGGACACTGGAAATCGTCGGCGCAGGCGCGGCTGTGCTGGATTTCGACCATGACGGTCGGTTGGACATCTGGCTGGTGCAAGGCGGTCCATTGGCCGATCGATCGGGGAAGTTGCCCGGCGATCGGCTGTTTCGCAACGTCAGCAGCGGCGGTCAGTTGAAGTTCGAGGACGTAACGGTCGCGTCGGGAGTTGTGGCAACCGAATACGGAATGGGCATCGCGACAGGAGACATCGACAACGATGGTGACCTCGACGTGTTTCTGGCCAATTTCGGCCGCAACCAGCTCTTCGAAAACGTCGGCAAAGGTCGCTTTGTGGATGTCACAGCAACGTCGGGCATCGCAGGTGAGCTATGGTCGGTGGCAGCCAGCTTTGCAGACATCGACGCAGACGGCTTGCTGGATCTCTACGTGGTGAACTATCTCGACTTCCGTCGCGGAGAGCACGAGCCGTGCCGACAATTTTCTTCCCGTCTCACCTACTGTGCACCGCGCAACTACGCACCCGTCGGCGATCAACTCTATCGCAATCTCGGCGAGAAACGTTTCAAGGAGATAAGCGCACCGGCGGGTATCGACGAGGTACCCCGTCGCGGCATGGGCGTGGTGACCCAGGACTTCAACGGTGACCGCAGGCCCGACATCTACGTGACCAACGACGCCGAAGAGAATTTCCTGTGGATCAACCAGGGCAATGGCCGATTCAAGGACGATGCACTGATGTCCGGCACAGCAGTCAACCTGTATGGCATTGCCGAAGCCAGCATGGGTGTGGTAGCTGCAGATTACGATCAGGACGGTGATACCGATATCTTCATCACCCATGACACCAAGGAAAGCAATACCCTCTACGTCAACGATGGTAAGGGATGGTTCGCGGACCATTCCAGTCTTGCCGGGCTGGCGACCTCGAGCCTCGCCTTCACCGGATTCGGCACCGGCTGGATCGATATAGACAATGACGGCGATCTGGACCTGTTCAGCGCTAACGGTGCTGTACGCGTCCTGGAGTCGCAGCGGACAGCAGGGATCGAACCCCCGCTCAGACAACGCAACCAACTCTGGCTGAAAGACGGCAGCCGATACCGGAACATAGATGCGGGGCCGGCATTTCTGCACGAGGACGTCAGTCGTGGCACGGCCTTCGGTGATCTCGACAATGATGGCCACGTCGACTTCATCGTTACCAACAACAACGGTCCGGCGCGATTGTACCGGAACGAATCTTCCGCCTTCCACTGGTTGGGGATCGAACTGACGGATAGCAGAGGGCCCGCCAACCATGCATTGGTGTGGCGTGAGACCAGCCGGCCCGAGGTCAAGCAGGTGGGTACGGACGGTGGCTATGCTTCAGCCCACGATCACCGCATCCTGTTTGGACTCGGCAACGAGGGCTCGCAGCAGTTCGTGCGAGTGCGTTGGCCCGACGGCAGCGAACAACGATTCGGACCGCTCAGCGTTGATCGGTATCATCGGCTGCCACGACGGTAGCGAACATCGATTCGGGCCTGGGTGGAGCTGCCACGTGAATCCTCCGTCGGTCATTGAACTTTCCTTTGGGCGCTGGCAACAACAGAGGTGGGCTCCCACACGGCCGTTAGCAACATGGCCATTTGACGTCCGGTCGTCAAGCGAGCAACATGATACCCGCATGCCGATCCTATCTGACCATGAGTTTAGCGATGCGCTTGATAACTAACGCACTTGCCCGTTTCTTGCTCACCACGCTTTTGATGCCTGCTGCAGTTCTGGCAGGTACCGGGCCGGACACGCAGGATGTCGAGCTTCCCGGCATCACCCCCGAGATCACCAAGGCGTATCAATCTGTATTACAGCACGTTCAATCGGGCGATTCCGAGTTGGCCGTAATTTCAGCCAGAGAAGTGGTAGACCAGTTGGTAGCCGCCCACGGGGAGGACAGTGAACTCCTGGCAACACCTGTCATCTACCTCGGTCTTGCTCAGCTTGGCAATCGTGAGGCCGTCGATGCGTTGAACAGCTTCGGCAGGGCGGTAGAGCTAATCGAAACCAGCGCCGGGCCCTTCGACCCTGGATTGGTGCCGCCGCTGCAAGGCATAGCAATGAGTCACTTGAGCCTCGAGAATTACGAGGTGGCTGCATCTGCGCTCAGACGGGCGCAACACGTAACGCATCGACACAAGGGTGTCTATAACGCCGACCAGTTGGCAATTGTGGACAAGCTGATCGAAGTCGACAAGATTACCGGAGAGTACCGCAACATCGAGAGGCAGGAACTCTTCTATCTGAAGGTCCACGAAGACGTGTACGGTAAAGCAGACCCCCGCATCCTACAGGCGTTACAGCGACTCGGCGAGTATATGGCTCATCGCGCAGCCAAGTTCAGGTCCCGATACCTTAACGTAGAACACCAAATGAGGCGGAAATACTACTTCAAGCAGTCATTTGATCTCTACCAGCGCGCTATCAGAATCATTGAGGAAAACTACGGAGACATGGATCTTCGATTGATAGGACCTTTGCGGGGTTTGGCCCAGGCCAAGCTCTCGAAGGGTTTTGGAATAAGAACTGCTTCTGAGTCGTTGCGGCGTGTCGTTGATGTGGTCAAGGCAAATCCCGGCTCCGATGTCGGTGACGTTGCCCGGGCAACTGTCGATCTTGGCGACCTATACACGCGTTGGAATGACGGGCGCGCCACAGAAGCCTATCGCGAAGCATGGAATGTGATTCCGGATGAGGACATCTATCAGGAACTGCGCGACGAATTGTTTGGCGCACCGGTGCGATTGGTGCCTACTTCCATCAAAGCCACTCTTCCCAGACGACCGTGGCGAACCGAGGATGAGATTTTCACGGACCTCGAATATGTCGTCCGTGCCAACGGTCGCGCCGCACGATTTCAATTCGTAGATGGCAATCTAGTCGGCAACGAGAGACGTAATCTGCGCAGCAGGCTCCGCAATGCACGGTTCAGACCCAGAGTTGTTGACGGAGAGGTGGTCAGGACAGAAGGGTTGATCTTGCACCAGCAATATGAAGTGCGATAATAGTGCCTGTCCGATTCCGAGCGGCTCGACAACTTCGAGCTACCGCCTGGTGACAGGCGCGGGGTGTATGTCAACATCCTCGTGGCGACACACTGCACGAGCGGAAGATCTTGCGGCGCGGGTCTCTGCCTCGGGAACGAATTCAACCGAGCGCCATAGGGCCTAACTCGAAGATCGATGCCACGCAAAGCGATACCAACCGCCTTACTGTCGTTGTCCGGCATGGTGCTCCTGGCGGGGGTCCTGGCAGCTTGTTCGACGGATAGGGACGGCGCTTCAGTGGCATCGCCGGTGGTAGCAGCACTGGACGCGGCGGATGCGGAGATCACGGTAGTACTGACGGGCCTCTTGCAGTCGGCGCGAGACGCGCCGCAGGATGCGGAGAGCCGAGGCAAGCTCGGCATGGCGTACGAGGTCAATGGATTCGCCGACGCAGCGTTGGAAAGCTATCGTCAGGCCGGGGAACTCGATCCCAACGACCCTCACTGGCCTTACTACCAGGCGATGTTGCTGGCTCACCGCGGCGATCTCGAGCCAGCCCTTGGACACCTCGCTGCATCAATCCACATCGACCCTGGCTATGCGCCCGCGTGGCTCTGGCGCGGTACATGGCTGCTCGACCTCGACCAACTCGGGCGAGCCGCCGCGGCGTTCGCTGAGGCCGGTGTATTGGGAGCCGAGCTACCGGCCACAGTGGGGCGGGCCCGGGTCCTTCTCAAGCAGGGGCAGGCAGCGCAGGCCATACAACTATTGCAGCCCCTGTCCGGCAAGCAGCGCCATCCCTATATCTACAAGCTGCTCGGCCAGGCGTTCGCCCAGCTCGGCCAAGCTGATGAGGCCCGTCAGGCGCTGGCGCAAGTGGGCAGATCGGGGCCGTTAGTCTGGGCAGATGCCAGGGGCGAGCAGAAGAAAAGCTATGAGGGGAGCCTCAGTGCCCGCTTGTCCAGAGCCAAGGAGTTGATGCAACGTGGTCTGCCCAAGAAAGCGTTGCAGGCAATCGAGGGCCTGCGCAAGCACTATCCGGACCATCAGGGATTGCTCGGTACACTGAGCGAAGCCTATCGGCAGACCGACGAACCGGAACGATCGCTGGCAGTGCTTCAGCACGGCCTGCAAGTCCACCCGGATTACTACTCATTTCACCTGAACATTGCGGATCACTATATCCGCAGCGGCAACGGTGATCGTGCCTTTGCTCATCTACAGCGGGTGATTGACCTCAACCCGGCCGTGAGTTGGGCACACGCACAAATGGGATTGCTGCTGCTGGAACGGGACAGACTGGAGGACGCCCTGGCGTCGTTCCGGACCTCGCTGCACTACGATCCGAATGATGCCACCGTCTATTATTACGCCGGCATGGCGGAAGCATCGCGGGCTGGATGGAACGAGGCCATCCGGCTCTTTGGCGGATCGGTCGAGGTCGATCCCGAATTCACGTTGGGGCACGTGGCCCTCGGTCGTTCCCTAGCTGAAACAGGTCGTTACGATGAAGCCAGGGCAGCACTTGCTGCCGCGCTGCGACTTGGTACGCACCCAGGCGAGGTGCAGGCGGCAAGGGCAGCTCTGGCCAAGCGCGAGGCCGACACAAAGTGATGCCGGGCATGATTGGCATGCTGGCAGCGTGCGGATCACTACTGATCGTGGCCGGTTGTTCCGGCCCTGAACGGGAATCAGCCCCGGCACCGCCCTGGTTCGAAGATCAGGCGGTTGCCCGTGGAATCGACTTCCGGCATATTTCGGGGGCGGACGGCCGCTACCTGCTACCAGAAATCATGGGCGGCGGTACGGCACTGGCGGATGTGGACGGCGACGGCGACCTGGACGCGTACCTGGTGCAATCGGGATTCTTGCCGGGTAGCGTCTCCCCCGGGCAAGGTGCGGAAGCGCCCGGCAATCAACTCTACCTGAATCAAGGCGACGGGAATTTCATCGCGGCGCCATCTAACGGCGCCAACGATCGAGGCTACGGCATCGGCGTGACTGCAGGAGATTACGACAATGACGGCGACGTCGATCTCTATGTCACCAATGTCGGGTCGAACGTCCTGCTTCGCAATGACGGCGATGGTACCTTCGTGGACGTAACCGCCGCCGCGGCTGTCGGTGACCCGGGATTCGGTACTGCAGCGGCTTTTTTCGACCCGGACGGTGACGGCGACCTGGACTTGTTCGTGGTGAATTACGTGGCATGGAGCATGGGCATCGAACGGGATTGCTACGACTATGGGACAGGAGTCCTCAACTACTGCGATCCAAGCAACTACAACGCACCGGCGCCGGACCGGCTGTTTCGCAACAACGGTGACGGCACCTTCACCGATATCAGCGCATCTGCCGGGCTGCAAGCCGCGTACGGCAATGGCTTGGGCGTGATCAGCGCCGATTTCGACCGCGATGGTCGCAGTGACATCTTCGTGGCCAATGACAAGACGTTGAACCAATTGTGGCTGAATCGCGGCGGGCTGCGATTCGAAAACGAGGCCCTGCTGTGGGGCTGTGCCATGGATGATCATGGTATCGCCAAGGCCGGGATGGGAGTGGCCGCGGCGGACATCGATGACGACGGCGACGTGGACCTTCTGGTCGTGAACATCGAAGGCGAAACCGACTCGTTCTACAGCAACGAGGGCACGTTCTTCAGCGACGCAACCGCATCGTTGGGCCTTGGCACCACCAGTCGACGCTATACGCGGTTCGGTGTTGCGCTCGCGGACTTCGACAATGACGGCAGCCTCGATCTCTACGAGGCGAACGGTCGGGTCACTTATTCTCCGGAACCGGAAGGGGATGACGTATTCGCTGAGCCAAACACTCTGTATCGCGGCGTGCGAGACGGGCGCTTTGACGCTCTGCCCGAGGGCGGCGTGGCCCTTTTACTGGTTCACACCAGTCGCGGTGTCGCGCTGGGAGACGTCAACGATGACGGCGGCCTGGATATGCTGGTAGTCAATCGCGACGCGTCGCCCTACCTCTTGATGAATCGAGTGGCGCCGCGGGGTCACTGGGCACGTTTTCGGGTACTCACCTCGAAAGGACGCGATGCCCACGGGGCCACGGTTTCGGGCCGGGTCGGTGACCTACAACAATACCGCGATGTGCAAACAGCAGGCAGCTACCTGGCCTCACACGACCCGGCGGTTCACTTCGGACTCGGAGCGAACACGCACATCGTCGACGTCACGGTGCGCTGGCCCACCGGTCAGCGGGAGGCGTTTGGCGATTTCCCCGCCGGCAACACAGCCGAGTTGCGCCGGAGCACGGGCAAACCGCTCCCGAACTGACCCCGGACGATCGGAGTGGGTTGCAGCGGGATTCTGTCTACTCTATCGGCGGATGACTGGCGTGTTATCGGCGGACAACGACACTTGTGCTCGCCAGGCTAAAGCTTGCACTCTCGGATCTCTGCCGACTAGTCTGTGGCATGTCGCTCCCTGGTGTCTTCAAGTATGCTGGCGAAGCTGCAGATTGGTGTTGGCACTATGAGATCGGGATCAACCGAGAAATGACTTCACTCGACTTGAGTTACAGCGCGGCCGCGGGACGGGGCCGACTTCCTGCCCCGGGGGGTCCCGGCGTAAGCGCCAGACTGATTGTTTCACTGCTCTGGGTTGTGCTCGCCGGTTGCTCAGACCGAGTCGGGATCGAAGAACCTGTTGTCGCAGGGTTGGATGCAGAGGAACCTGAACTGGTTGAATTTATCCAGGATTTGCTGGAGTCAGTACGATCCGACCCCGATTCGGTGTTGATGCGCGGGCGCCTGGGAATGGCCTACGACGTAAATGGCTTTGATATGGCCGCGCAGTTCACCTACGCACAAGTGGAAGCGCTCGACCCGGAGGACTTCAGGTGGCCATACTATCGCGCTACAGCGCTCGCGAAACTCGGCAGGTACCGGGACGCGTTGCAGTCCCTCGATCGAGCCATCGCCATTGATTCCGACTACCCCTCTGCGTGGCTGTTGCGGGGCGCGTGGTTGTTGGATCTCGACCGACACGAAGACGCCGCGCAAGCGTACCGCCGTGCCACCGATCTCGCCTCTGACGATGCCACGGGTGCTGCTGCGACGGTGGGTGTGGCGCGAACGCTGATGCGCCAGGACAGGGCTGATGAGGCGGTTATCCTACTCGAGAGACTTGCTGCAAGCTTCAAACACCCTCACGTGTTGCAGCTGTTAGGGAATGCCTACCGGCGACTTGGTCGGCTGGAGGAGGCGCGCAGCATGGTGCAGAGCAATACAGCAACACCGTTGGGTTGGCCCGATGAGCGGCAACTGCGCAAGTCCGAATACGTTCGGGGATTCAGCGGCAGGATGTTGATAGCGAAAAATCTGTTGGAGCAAAGCCGGCCGCGGGACGCCCTCAAGATACTCGAGCCGCTTCGGCAGACAGCCCCGCAAGACCGTGACCTGCTCAACAACTTGAGCATTGCCTACAAACTCGCCGGACGTTCAGCGCAAGCTTTTGAGGTGCTGAAAGTGGGACTCGAAGCAGACCCGGACTTTCACCTGTTTAACTTCAACATCGCGGTGCATTACGAGGATCTCGGTGACGATCGCCGCGCACTGCAGCATCTTGAACGGGCTATTCAACTGGACCCGGCCCTCCTGGCAGCACAGCAACGTCGAGTCGATCTGCTGATCCGAGTGCAACGATTCGATGATGCTCTGGCAGCGCTTGATGAACTGGCGCGCTACGCTGAAGCGGACCCCGCCGCTCTGTTCGATACGGGTATGGTGGCAGGTGCGCTGGAGAAGTGGCCTTTGGCGATCGCAAGCTTCCAGCAGGCATTGAGTCTCGATCCGAGTCTGCAAAGAGGCCACTTGTTCCTCGGGCGCAGTCTCGCCGAGGCCGGCCGTTTCGATGAAGCACGAGAGGCGCTGACACAGGCCGATAAGTTGGGTGCGAGTGCAAAGGATGTTGCTTCCGCGCGTCTGCGTCTCGACGGACTCGAGCGAGGTCGTCAGTGACACGCACACGGCTGATGACACCACTCAGAACCAGTTATCGGGCGCAGACCCTGTTTTGGTTGCGCATCTCGCAGGCTCTGAACATCCAACTTAAGCGAACGACGCTGATGTGCCTGAACCCACGAGTAGTTGGCGTTGCCGTGATCTTCGCTCTGATCGGATGTTCACAACCCGAGTCCGGCGAAACAACAAGTCCTGCATGGTTCGTTGAGGAAGCAGCACAGCGGGGCCTCGACTTCGAGCATCGCTCCGGATTCGCCGGACGGGCACTGCTGCCGGAGATTGTCGGCGGCGGAGCAGCGCTTGCAGATGTCGATGGTGATGGCGACGTAGATGCCTATCTGGTGCAGAGCGGCTGGAACCTGCAAACAGGTCCTGACGCTAACACCCCCGGTAATCGCCTATATCTAAACCGTGGCGATGGTTACTTCGATGCTGCCAACCAAGCAGGTGATGTTAGTGACCGAGGCTACGGCATGGGCGTTGCGGCGGGCGACTATGATAACGATGGCGACGTCGACCTTTACGTGACCAATCTTGGTGCCAACGCATTGCTGCAGAACGATGGATCGGGGCGCTTCGAGAACGTGGCGTCGGCGGCTGGAGTCGATGATCCCGGATGGAGTACGGCAGCGGCGTTTCTCGATCTGGACAACGATGACGACCTGGACCTCTTCGTGGTCAATTACCTCAATTGGTCCCCGGGCGTCGAAAAGGACTGTTCCTCTCGAGGCCGCCCCACTTACTGTGCCCCAACGACGTACGACTCACCTGCGATGGATCGTCTTTATCGAAACGATGGCGACGGCACTTTCACCGATGTCACAGTCGAAGCGGGACTTAACCGGGGCTTCGGTAATGGCCTCGGCACTGTCGGTGCAGATTTCAACGGCGATGGACTCATCGACCTTTTCGTTGCCAATGACCGCACGCTTGACCAGTTGTGGATCAATCACGGCGGCCTGCGTTTTAACGACGCGGCCGCAGAGTGGGGCTGTGCAGTGGATGACAACGGTTTCGCCAAAGCAGGCATGGGCGTTGCGGCATCGGACATTGACAACGATGGCGATTCGGATCTTCTGGTAGTAAATTTCCAGGGCGAAACCGATTCCTTCTATCGCAACGAAGGCCATTATTTCCTCGACGCCACAGCGCGCGTCGGCATTGCCATGGCGAGCCGGCGACGCACCCGATTTGGCGTGGCTCTGGCTGATTTCGACAATGACGGTCGGCTTGACCTGTACGAAGTCAATGGCAAGGTGGATGGGGATCCTGCCACCACGCCGGACCCGTTCGCTGAGGCCAATGCCTTATTCAGGGGCCGCACCGATGACGGCGTTTCGTTGGTTTTTGAGGAACTGTCGCCCCCCGGTGGCGTTGCCCCAGGGACTCCATACACCAGTCGAGCACTTGCCGTGGGCGACGTCGATGACGACGGTGGGCTCGATCTCCTTGTGGTCAATCGCGATGGACCTGTCCATCTCCTGATGAATCGCGTTGCTAACCGTGGGAAATCGGTGCAATTCCGGGTCGTCTTGAATACTGGTGGGGATGCACTGGGTGCCAGAGTGTCCGGCCGCGTTGGATCCGAGTACCGTCATCAGACCGTTCGCGTTGCCGCCAGTTACCTGTCATCCCATGATCCAAGGGTCCATTTTGGGCTGGGTTCGGAATCTACCCTGCGAGACGTCACAGTGCGGTGGCCAGACGGCTCGTCGGAGTCGTTTGGTGACTTCCAGGCCGCACCAACGGCGGATCTGCGCCGTGGTACGGGTCGACCGGATGGGAAGCCCCAGGGGCAGCCAGTCGGGCTTCCAGACGAACTCCCGGTCACGTCGATTGACCGCTAGTCGGTGAAGAACGGCGCAAGCCTCTGCAGCGCATCAGGATCACGTGACTTTGCAGATTTCAGTAGCGCCTCGGCAGCATCTTTGAGACCACTAAGATGAGTGCCAGGGGGAAATTGGTCCATGATCGACCTCCTTTCGTCACGTCCAGTGTCCGCGCCCTTAGACTGAAAGGAGGCTGCGTAAAGGTGTTCCGACAGATGAGGAAGCCCCTGCCTGCGGACCGGGTGCGCACTGCGCCGCACAGGGAAAATCTTACTCACAATTCATGACTCTGCAACTCGTCATCAGGACAAACTACGGATGGATCACTCTTCCACGGGACTGACAACTTGCCCTCTGCCCCTGCGCAGTTCAGCTTCCTGGCCCGACTCGAAGTCACCGAATGCCTCCACGGCACCGTCCACCCATCGAACGGTCACGTTCCTGGCACCCGACTCCGATCCGAGTCCGAAGTGTACTCGTGGGTCATTGGCCGCTAGATAGCTAGCGTCGGCGCGCACGGTCCAATGGCGTTGCTCGGAACCAATGCGGGCAGAGAGTCGTGCACCCAGTGCATCCCTGCCACTTTCGGTCACCACCCGGAACCGAACCCATCCTCCCCGCCCTGCCACTTGGTTCATCAGCAGATGGGCCGGACCCTCGCGGTTCACCACCAGCAGGTCGAGGCCGCCATCGTCGTCCACATCGCCGACGGCCAGCGCCCGGCTGGTGTATACCAGGGGCGCGGCAACGCCCCCTTCCGGCTCGAGCGTCTCAAACTCGACCCAGCCGGCACCGTCATTACGGCCGCGGTACAGCGTGTTGGGCTCCTCGAACGTATCCGGCACGGCTGCCGGATCCCCGTCGATCTTGCCATTGGCCTCGTACAGATCGAGGACA
>CEPV01091269.1_pt1 | contig 14784 bp, 12 predicted proteins | sample 530451 | NCBI WGS metagenome assembly CEPV01 (sample SAMEA2620097, study PRJEB7988) | marine metagenome | isolation source: saline water (ENVO:00002010), including | reverse complement strand
ATAAACATGGTGACGGCTGGAAGAAAGAAACTGAGAAAAATAACTTTGCAGATTGCGGGGATGACATGCGCTTCCTGTGTCGCTCACAATGAGCAAGCCCTGGGCGACCTGCCGGGGGTGGAGAAAGTGGTGGTCAACTTGGCTACTGGTAAGGTTACCGTGGAGTACGAGCCCGAGCGTGTAACCCTGGCAGATATGATGAAAACGGTGGCTGATATTGGCTATGAGGTGGTACTGGATAACGTACAACTTCATATTACTGGTATGGCCTGTGCCTCTTGCGTGGCTAATATCGAGGAGGCAGTAGGCGACTTGCCGGGTGTGGGGAAAATCGTCGTTAGTCTGAACATAGAGGGCGCCAATTTGGAGTATGCCCCCAGCGTTACCCCTTTCTTCGAAATAAAGAAAACTATCGAGAGTCTCGGTTATGGGGTATCGCAAAAAATCGAGGGACAGGAGGCTTTGGATCGGGAGCAGATAGCTCGGTATCGTGATGTGCGCCGCCAGCTTATTAATCTGATTATCTCAGGTATACTGGGTATGCTGGTCATGGTTGGCATGCTGCAGCCTTACTTTTTTAAATTTCTCCCTGACTTGATGAATAATAAGGTACTACTTTTCTTTTTAACGACCCCGATTGTTCTCGGCCCCGGACGGCAGTTCTTTGTTAATAGCTGGAACGGACTGCGGCGAGGTATCACCGATATGAACCTACTCTACGCTACCGGCATCGGCGCCGCTTACGGTATTGCCGTCATTAATACCTTTTGGCCTGATGCTGGCTTCGGTGGTAAAGAAGCTACCTTCTATGAGGCGGCGGCCATGCTCACTGTTTTTATTATCTTCGGGCGATATCTGGAAGCGGTGACGCGCGGACGTACTTCTGAGGCAATCCGTCGCTTATTCAAACTTCGGCCCAAGCGGGCAAGGGTGTTTCGTGATGGACAGGAAGCGGCAATTCCGGCAGAAGAGGTCCAAATAGATGATGTTCTAGTGGTTCGTCCCGGTGAGACGATTCCGGTTGATGGTATCGTTGTCGAAGGCTATTCTTCAGTTGACCAGTCGATGATTACCGGAGAGAGTCTTCCGATAGAGAAGAAAGCCGGTGATGAGGTCATTGGGGCGACATTTAATAAGACAGGTGCTTTTAGGTTCCGAGCGACCAAGGTGGGTAAAGATACGGCTCTATCACAAATCATCAAGCTGGTCGAGGAAGCTCAGACCACTAAGGCACCTATTCAGAAACTTGCCGACAAAGTTGCCGGTAAGTTTATCCTTGGCGTTCATGCCCTATCGTTGGCGACCTTTCTCTTCTGGTTTTTCATTGGTTTTGATCTTTGGTTTGTGCCGGAGAGCAGGCTTATCCTGACTCCTTACTCTCTGACGGAGGTTGGGACTTTCGGTCTTGCTCTTTTGGTGTCGGTAACGGTGTTGGTTATCTCTTGTCCCTGTGCCGTTGGCCTGGCAACACCGAGCGCCGTTATGGCGGGAACGGGGAAAGGGGCGGAATATGGCATTCTCTTTAAGGGAGCCGATACTATCGAAACTACGACTAAGCTGCAAGTAGTTATCTTTGATAAGACGGGTACATTGACCAAAGGCCAACCTTCGGTCACTGGTGTCATTGCCAGAACAGGTGACGAGAAAGAGGTATTGCACCTAGCAGCGGTTGCCGAGAAGAACTCAGAGCATCCTTTTGGGGAAGCTATTGTTAATGAAGCTAAAGCTCGCGGTAGTGTGTTAGAGGATCCCACTCTATTCGAGTCAATTCCCGGGCGGGGTGTGGCGGCACAGTTTGACAACCATAATATATTACTAGGTAATCGTCGACTTATGGCCGAGCGGGAGATATCTCTGGATAGTCTTATAAACGAGGCGGAGCGTCTGGAGTGGGAGGGTAAGATAGTCATGTTTGTTGCCGTCGATAATGATGCCGTTGGTATCATCTCTGTTGCCGATACTCTTAAAGAGACTTCGGTGTTGGCTATCGAGGAACTACATCAGATGGGCTTCGAGGTTGCTATGCTTACCGGCGATAATCGTCGTACCGCGGAAGCTATTGCTCGGCAGGTGGGTATCGATCGGGTGTTGGCCGAGATATTACCTGAGGATAAGGCCAATGAGGTGAAGAAACTCCAGGCAGAAGGGAAGATGACGGCGATGGTGGGTGATGGTATCAATGATGCTCCGGCGTTGGCTCAAGCCGATGTCGGTATTGCCATTGGTTCTGGCACTGATATTGCCAAAGAAACAGGGCATGTTATCCTTATCAATGATGACCTACTCGATGTCGTCACCGGTATTCAGGTAGCGAAGACTACTATACGTAAAGTCAAGGAGAATCTCTTTTGGGCTTTTGGTTATAATACCCTGGCCATTCCGTTTGGGATGGGTATACTCTATCCTTTCTTTGGCCAAGTGGTCAGTCCGGAGTTAGCGGCGTTGTTGATGGCGACTAGCTCGATATCAGTGACCTTGAACACGTTGCGTATGCGCGGCTTTGTGCCGGCGGTACGGCGGCGTGGTGGGAAACGTACGTGTCAACAGGTTACTATTGCGGCACATTCGGTGGGTGTTCACACTGATTGAGGGGAGGCATTGATGAAAAGTATCGGGTTTATTAGTTCGGTCATCTATACTGGTATCGCGCTGGTCGCGGCCGGTCTTTTTTTGGCGGTAACTTTGCCGGGTCGATATACTTTGGTTGAAAGTATTGGTGGTACGGTCTGGGTGTTTTCACTATCGATGATTATACTGATGCCAATTATTACGCCAATAGTGAAAAAGAAGCGGGGGCGTGTAAAATTTTAAGATGGGTATTAAAATAGTGCAAATAAGGAGGTGTTATCATGGCTATCGACCCAATCTGTAAGATGCAAGTTGATGAGGAGAAAGCCGCGGCTACTTCAGAGTATAAGGGACAGAAATACTACTTTTGCGCGGTGGCCTGTAAGCGTACTTTTGACCTTGAGCCAGAAAAATATTTAGACAAAGGTGCCTAAATTCTAGTCTTGATTTGCTATTTTCCTATCTATCCCACCTTGAATCAAGGGGACTAGGGAGCAATCGGACAATTAGTCTCTCTGGAGGTCGCTTCCCGTCCATGACTTCATGTGGTACGTATATCCGGTAGGGTCTACCCTCGTAGGTGGCATCGTATCGCCAAGAATTGCCAGGTTGATCTTTTCGAGTGGAGTACTGGTACTCCCAATGGTTGGGCTGAAGCAAGTCTGGCCCAGTCTTTGGTGGATTCTTAGCTATGTGAAGGATAAAGGTTTCCGGTGGCTCTGAACCGAACATTTCATCCAGAAATGGATTGGGTACATAGTAATTAAAGGCACGGACACCCTCCACTTTCTCACTGTCATATCGGACAGTATCATTGTGACGTCCGTAAACCTTGATGGACCTTAATTGTAAATGGCCCTTCCCACTCCTGTTGGGGCGTGCTCATAGTCATATGTTTAATCTCCTATTGCGATGCGGTTGCTCACGGGTGCCTGTATGTCATAGGAACCCCACGAGTCGCGTACGGGTTTCTCTGAGCCCACTGCTATAGCTGTAAGATACTCAGCAAGGATGCCTCGCCCCGTGTTTACAACTAGGTCGGAGAACGCCCACCGCCAGTAGTCCAACACGGTCTTATCACCAATAGGGCTGCTTTCAGAATTTATAAATTTCTCATTAGGATTTAGTGACTGAGTCTCAATCACTCCAGCATCGTTAACGATCATCTGGTACGCCATTTATAAACCTCAGCTTATAATAGTTTAGATCAATAACTCATCCAGTTTCGACTGGTTGAAACCAACGACAGTCTGACTGTCGATGGTGATGACCGGTACTCCCAGTTGTCCCGATTTCTGTATCATCTCTTGGACTTTTTCTTGGTTCTGAGCCACGTCGTACTCAGTATATGTAATCCCTTTTCGCGAAAGATACTCTTTCGCCCGATGACACCATGGTCAGGCGGGTGTGGTATATATTACTACTGTCTTGTCCGTCATTCCGTACCTCCAATACTCTAATTAAATCTTATCCTTACTGGTGGTAGGTGTCAAATTTTACTGGGTAAAACTATAGAGTATGTTCCGGGCGTCGCATGATTCTGAATTGAATAATAATCTATAGCTGTGCTAAGATTCTAGTCTATAACGATGCTAGAATTCGTTTTACGGACGGGGTGATTAGTGAAATTTGTTAAGATGCAGGGTGCGGGTAATGATTTTATCGTCCTCGAAGCTAATGCCGCGGCGTATGATTGGCCACGGTTGGCTTTAGCTATATGTGACCGACACTATGGTATTGGGGCTGATGGTCTATTGATGCTGGCGCCATCGACGGTGGCGGATTTCCGGATGCGTATCTTTAATTCCGATGGTTCTGAGGCTGAGGCCTGCGGTAATGGGCTCAGATGCTTGGTCAGGTATTTTGTCGATAGAAAGTCGGGTAATTTCCGTGATCAGTCTCTCAACTTCGTTCGAGACGGGGAAATATCTGTGGAAACAGTGGGCGGTATTAGAAAAGTCCAGGTTCATCGCATTAACGATAAGCTGGCTAAGGTTAAAGCGGGGATGGGTGAGCCAAGATTCGGTGCTAAAGACATCCCGGTCCGACTTGAGTATGGCGGCGGGCGAGTTATTACCAGAAAACCGATGATGACCTACGCTGTCCAAGTCGATGGTTGGGAGCTACCTTTGGCTCTTATTTCTGTAGGGAATTCCCATGCCATTTATTTCAGCGATAAGTCTGTGTTCGAGTTTCCATTGAGTCAGTTAGGGCCGAAAGTGGAACGTCATCCGATGTTTCCCAAAGGGGTTAACTTTGAAGTCGCGCGCGTGGTGAACCGAAGTCAAATTGAAGTCAGTGTTTGGGAGAGGGGGGTTGGTGAGACGTTCGCCTGTGGTAGTGGTGCCTGTGCTGTAACTGTGGCCGCTCGGTTGAATGGTTATATCGATGATAGAGTGGCGGTTAAACTACCAGGGGGAGTGCTGGAGGTGGAGTGGACAGGAGCCGGTGAGGTGTTTCTTAGTGGTCCGGCCGAAACCGTGTTTGTTGGCGAATGGCTTGAGGATCATCTTGGTTGGTAGGTTAAGTTGAGGAGAGAATGAAATGAGAGTGGCGAAACGGCTTGAAAATCTACCGCCCTATCTATTCGTCGAGATTACTAAGAAAATTGCGGAAAAGAGGGCGAAGGGTGAAGATATTATTAGCTTCGCCGTCGGTGATCCTGATATTCCGACCCCGTCTCATATTATCAACCGGCTGATTGAGGCGGCACAGGACTCGACTAATCACCGCTACCCCGAATCTGATGGGTTGCCGGAGTTACGGCGGGCGGTCGCTGAGTGGTACCAGAAGCGTTTCGACGTCTCTCTGAATTCGGAGAAAGAGGTGCTGCCGCTCATTGGTGCTAAGGAAGGTATCGCTCACATCGCTTTTAGCTTTATTGATCCCGGGGACACGGTACTGGTGCCTGACCCTGCCTATCCGGTTTATGCCATCGGTACTATCCTGGCAGGCGGACGGCCACATTATCTCCCGCTTACGGCGGGGAATAATTTTTTGCCTAATCTGAGGACTATCCCGGAGCACATATTGGAAATGACAAAGCTCCTCTGGATTAACTATCCTAATAATCCCACCGGTGCCGTAGCTGACCTTCGTTTCTTTAACCAGGTAGTTGAATTTGCCAAAAAGAACGATATTGCTGTCTGCCATGATGGGCCATATACTGAAGTTGCCTTTGATGGCTATGAACCGGTCAGTTTCCTGCAGGCTGATGGGGCTAAAGAAGTCGGTGTCGAGTTCCATTCCCTGTCGAAGAGTTTCAACATGACAGGCTGGCGTATTGGGGTGGTGGTGGGTAATGAGCTAATGGTCAAAGCTTTAATGACGCTTAAGTCAAATATTGACTCCGGTATTCCGCAGGCGATTCAACTGATGGCTATCGAGGCTTTGAGCGGACCACAGGACTGTATTCTGGAGCATAATACTATTTACCAGCGGCGTCGCGATCTCGTAGTTGAGGTGCTTAATAAGATTGGATTGGAGGCTCAAACTCCTATGGCTAGCCTCTATGTTTGGGCGAAAGTCCCGCCGGGTTATACCTCGGCGAGTTTTGCTGCTGATTTGCTGGAGCAGGTGGGCGTCGTCGTCACCCCGGGGCTGGGTTATGGTCCGAGTGGAGAGGGTTACGTTCGGTTATCCTTAACTGTCGCCGACGCTTCGCTGGTGAAGGGGTTGTCGCGATTGGCTGGTTGGCGCGATGACGTCAATAAGTTTAGGATTAAGGTTAGTTGACATAATGATAGCGTTGTGGATATTATCAGGGTAGAATCATCACGAGCCGAGAATTACCGGAGAAAGCATTCTTAGTCGCTGTCGTCACGAAGGAGAGCGGTGCCCAGTGGTCTGTCAATGATTCTTTGACGGAGTTGGCTCAGTTGGCCAATACAGCGGGGGCGGTGGTGGTTGGTAAAATGAGCCAGCGTCTGCGCGTCCCTTCGAAAACCTACCATCTCGGTCGTGGTAAGCTGGAGGAGCTATTAGCTCTTAAGGACAGTACTCGTTATGATGTAGTCATTTTCGATGATGAGCTTTCCCCATTACAGCAGCGTAACCTCGAGGATTTTTTTCAGGTAAAGGTCATTGACCGTGTTGCTCTGATTCTGGATATTTTTGCGCGGCGTGCCCGGACTCGTGAAGGTCAGCTTCAGGTAGAGCTGGCACAGCATCAATACATTTTTCCACGTTTGGCCGGGCAGTGGCAACATCTAGAAAGGTTGGGTGGTGGTATCGGTACTCGCGGTCCGGGTGAATCTCAGCTTGAGACCGACCGCCGTCTCATCCGCCAGAGGATCCATCGCCTGCAGGAACAGCTTGAGCGGGTGCGGAAACACCGGTCTCTTTATCGTCAAAGGCGAAAGAAGAGCGGAGTTCCTATTATTGCCTTGGTCGGTTATACCAATACCGGCAAGAGTACTTTACTTAACGTACTTAGTCGGGCGGATGTCTTCGCTGAGAATAAGCCCTTTGCTACGTTGGACCCGACCACCCGTCGTTTAAGGTTACCGGATAATCAGGTTGTCTTGATTACCGATACGGTTGGCTTTATCCGGAAGTTACCGCCGACGATCCTCACTGCGTTTCGGGCGACCCTTGAGGAACTGGCTGAAGCTAGTATTCTGCTGCATGTGGTTGATTTTTCTTTACATAATGCAGCGGAGCAGTGCCAGGTGGTGGAGAATATTCTGACCGAGCTTAACCTTCGGGATAAGCCTCGGATTACGGCGCTCAACAAAATCGACCTCTTACTGGATAGTGATCAGATTCGGACGGAGGAAGAAGCCATCGACTATCTTTCTGACCAATCGGTATTATTGGTGGAGGATATGGCACTTATTTCGACTGTTAAGGGATGGGGGTTGAAAAAACTTCTAGAGTTAATCAGCTATGTTTTGACCAAAACTGGCTCTCCGGTCAAATCATCTAAAAACGACGCACTGTAATCAAAAATTAAGCCCCGAAAAACTGTAGTTAGTGTTTTGCCTTGTTAAAAGGTTTTTATCCTTGTTATTGTTGGTGTTTTCCGACTCTGTCAAATACTCGGAGGTATGTTCCCCTTTATTATTCTGGAGAGGGCCTCTTTCGTTTTCTGGTAAAATAGGGGCGAACCACAAAAATTTTGTGTTCTCCCCTCCTTTTATGTAAACTATTTTGTTAGGGCGGTGGTTTGGTTCGCACTATATATGTTATGTAAATATAGAGGTGGTTACCAGCCTACTCTGGTCAAACGTAATCTAGAAAAATTTATTATGACAACCCCAGCAGAGAATTTGGTAATCGGCCAGCATATTGCCACCGGAAACATCGGTATAGTGAGTGTCCCAGCCTCCCCGCTCCGTTTTGCCTCTCATTTCCCAGGTAAGTTGCTTACCGCAGGGCATATAAAAATGGCTATGGGTGCGCTGTCGGCATTCACATTGTCCCCCGGCTCTTTCCCACGCCTGTTTGGTAATATCCTCGACGAATGACATCTTACACCCCCTCACTAAGTATCGCGATACGGTTCAGGCGTCATAATTTCGGCAATAAACCAAAATAAGAGTCGTAATTTTCTGGGCTCGGTAGGGATCGAACCTACGCCCAATCGGTTATGAGCCGACCGCTCTACCACTGAGCTACGAGCCCGCGTTTTGCCAATATCATATCTTAGTGGTCATGATGCGTCAATTGTCTGGAATTTCCCGCGTCTCAGATATAAAAATATTAAACTTCAGATAATTTCGAATTACTAAAAGCCAAAATATTTTTGAAACTGAATATTCGATATTTTAAACTTTTAGACTTCGTCTTTCAACTAACAAACCTCGATGTTATAATAACAAAGAATGGATATTCTGGCTGAGCTGAACCACGCCCAAAGAGAAGCTGTTGAGGCGATTGATGGGCCGGTGCTTATTTTGGCCGGGCCAGGTAGTGGTAAGACCAGAGTTATTACTCATCGTATTGCCTATCTGATTCGGGTCTGTGGTGTCAGTCCCTACCATGTAATGGCTGTTACCTTCACCAACAAAGCTGCTCGGGAAATGGTAGAGAGACTGGGGCAACTGGTCAACTACGCCGTTAAGGATTTAACTATTGGTACCTTCCACGCTCTTTGCTCCCGTATTCTGCGTCGAGAAGGGGAAGCCATCGGTATCGATGCCCACTTTGTCATTTATGATGCCGCTGATCAGACCAGCCTACTTAAGCGCAGTCTTCAAGAACTGAATCTGGACCCGAAGCAGTATGCTCCGGCAGCACTGTCTTCGGCGATTTCGTCGGCGAAGAATAATCTGCTCTCCCCTGATGACTATCGCCAGCGCGGCCGCAGTTATTTTGACGAAATCGCGGCGCGTGTCTATGAACACTACCAGCAGCGGCTGCGTGAGAGTAGAGCCCTAGATTTCGACGATCTGCTGATGATGACGGTATTACTCTTTCGCCAGAACCCGGAGGTCTTGTCTCGCTATCAGTTGCGCTATCGGCATCTCCTTGTGGATGAATTTCAGGACACTAACTTAGTACAGTATGCGTTAATCAAACAAATTGGCGATAAACATCGTAATATCTGCGTCGTTGGTGACCCCGACCAGTCAATCTATTCTTGGCGGTTTGCCGACCTGCGTAATATCCTTAGTTTCGAGAATGACTACCCCGATACAAAAATAATCCTTCTGGAACAGAATTACCGCTCGACCAAGGTGATTTTAGAAACGGCTTCTCAAGTTATATCGGTAAGTCAGTCCCGGTATCATCGGGGTAAGCTAAAGCAATTGTGGACAAACAATGAAGCGGGTGAACTGGTGACCGTGGTGGAGACCTACACCGAACAGGAAGAAGCCGAGTTTGTCGTCAGCGAGATTGAGCGTCTGGTGAGCCAAGGTCAGGGCAGTCTTGGTGACTGCGCCGTAATGTATCGTACTAATGCCCAGTCTCGGGCTATTGAGGAGACCTTTATTCGCTATGGGATGCCCTACCGGTTGGTCGCCGGTACCCGTTTCTATGAGCGGCGGGAGGTTAAAGATATCATTGCCTATCTCCGCCTCATTCAGAACCGCAGAGATAGCGTTAGTTTGCTGAGAGTCATCAATGTCCCGCCACGCGGTATTGGCGAGCTAAGCCAGACTCGGCTATCAGTTTGGGCAAAGTCATTGGAGATGTCTCCCTATGAGGCTCTAAGACCTATGGCTAAAGAGACGCCCTTCTCTCCTCATATCACCAAGGCTCTGGCTGCTTTTTATGACATGTTGGAGAAGTTAATTGAGCGAAGTCAAGAACTAAGCCTGGTTGACTTGTTTGATTTCGTTATCGGACGTATCGACTATAAGGGCTATATTTTTAATATGCCCGATGGTGAGGAGCGATGGGATAATATTCTGGAACTACGTAGCGTCGCCCAGGAGTATCGCGGCCTGTCGCCGTCAGAAGGGCTGACTGCTTTCCTTGAGGGCGTAGCTCTAGTCTCAGATATCGATAATATGGAAGAAGGTGCGTCGGCGGCTACTCTGATTACCCTGCACAAGGCAAAGGGTTTAGAATTTCCGGTCGTCTTTATCGCCGGTATGGAGGATGGACTTTTGCCCCACTTCCGGTCAATTGATGACCCAACGCAGATGGAAGAAGAGCGACGCCTGTTCTATGTGGGGGTGACTAGAGCCAAAAAGAAGATTTATCTGGCGCGCGCCTTCCGGCGTAATCTGATGGGACGGAGTATGATCACAGTTCCCTCGCGTTTCCTTAATGACATTCCTCGGGATAAGATTGCCCCGATGTCATCGGGGTGGCAAGAAGAGAAGAGTGCCGTTAAAGCTTCACTCTCTTCTAGGAGTAAGTCGTCGATTTACTCTACTGACGTGAGGTATTCTTATGAGCAGAATAGGATCTCACCTGTCCCATCCACAACCCTGTGTAATCTGAAGGTCGGCGATCGTGTTCGACATCCCCAGTTTGGCGAGGGGGTGGTGGTGAACTGTCAGTCGGTCAAGGATGATATGGAGGCAACAATTGCCTTCGATGGCCAAGGTGTAAAGAAGCTCCTTCTAAGCTTTGCCCGGCTGGAGAAGGTGTGAAAAATGGCGTCCCACTTCTAGTGAGTCGTGAATATACATCTTTTACTTGCAGATGGTAACTATTGGTGAGCCTATTAATAATTTATGCGTAAGCGTGTACGATTAGGCTAAGATGTCCATTAAACTTTTGAACCCTCAAATAGTTGCTCGGATTGCTGCCGGAGAGGTGGTGGAGAGACCGTCCTCGGTGGTTAAGGAGTTGGTGGAAAATGCTCTCGATGCTGGCGCTAGGCAGATTGTCATCGAATCTCAAGGTGGTGGGGTAAGCCTGCTCCGTATCGCCGATAACGGCGTTGGTATTCCTGCTGCTGAAGTCGAGCTTACCTTCCAGAGGTACGCTACTAGTAAGATTTCTAACTTAGATGATTTAGAGTCGATTATTACTTTGGGTTTTCGTGGTGAGGCCTTAGCCAGTATCGCCGCTGTGGCCGAAGTGGAACTGGCTACCTGTGCTGTCGGTGAAGCGGTTGGTAGTTATCTAAGTCTTAGAGATGGTGTTGTCGTTGAACGGAATCGTCAGGGGCGTTCTCAAGGAACAACCCTGACGGTGAAGAATCTCTTTCGTAGTATGCCGGCCCGATTAAAATTCCTTAAGTCGCCGAATACTGAAAATAGTCGCATCGCTAACGTTGTTACTCAATATGCCTTGGCTTTCGCTGAGGTTAAGTTCGTCCTGTCTCTTGATGGTCGGACGGTGTTAAGGACGCCTGGTAGCGGACGACTCATTGATACTGTCATTGAGGTATATGGTCCAGAGATAGCTCGGAATATGCGGGACGTTAGCTCGGGTAACGATGGCCGGTTGGGTAAAGTAGATCCGACCACCATTGTCGTCACTGGACTGCTTGGGATGCCGGCTATCAGTCGGGCGAGTCGTAACTACCTTAGTTTCTTTGTCAATCATCGTTGGGTCAATAGCCGTCTGCTCGCCTGGGTGGTAGAAGAGGCTTACCATGGATTATTGATGACGGGTAAGCACCCAGTGGTTGTTCTTAATATTTCCCTTCCATCTCTGGAAGTGGATGTCAATGTGCATCCCACCAAGACAGAGGTTAGATTTCATGATGAGCGTCGCGTTTTTGCGGCGGTGCGGCAAGTAGTGAGACGGGCTCTCCTCGAATCAACGGCACTACCGAAAATTGAAGAAGTCGCCACCGCTTATGTCGCCCCTCAACCAATGTGGCAAATGTCCCATGTGCCAGCGGGAAGTATCAAACGCCCGATTCCTCTGTCACCAACGAGTCGGCCGATTCCAGCCTTTTCCCTCCCGGCACTACGCCTTCTGGGGCAGTTGGCCAGTAGTTACATCTTGGCCGAAGGGCCTGATGGCTTATACCTGATTGATCAGCATGCCGCCCATGAAAATATTCTCTTTACGCAGATTAAGGAACAAAGGTCGCGGCAACAAATTGAGGTTCAAGGCTTGCTTGAACCGGTAACCTTTGAGGTTAGTCCCCAGCAAGATGAAATTTTTAAGTCGTATTATAAGGAGCTCGTCGGGTTTGGTTTTTCTCTCGAACCTTTCGGTGAGCGAGCCTATTTGGTGCGGACTGTGCCCGTCTGGTTGCATCGGAAAGACTGGATGGGTGTGCTCCGGAAATTAACCGATGTGGTTGAGAGGGGCGATGATTGGGTAGAGAGGTTGGCGATATCTATCGCCTGCCATAGTGCCATCAGAGCGGGGCAGGTGATGAGCGATGACGAAATGCGTGAATTGCTACGGCAGTTGGAGCTGGTAGTAATGCCCAGTAGCTGTCCCCACGGTCGTCCAACTATGATTCATCTTAGTTTGGGGCAGTTGGAGAAGGAATTCGGGCGGAGGGGGTAATCTTAGGTTTAGTCTCTCTTCCTCAAAAAAATCTCCAGACTCTTTACCTGCCCGACCCCTTTTAGTGAGATGACGATACCTACCAGAACGTTGGTGATAATATTCTTAATGAAGCTTTTCATGGGTATCGCGACTCCATTAATATAGAGGACAACCACCTCTTTCCGCGGTTTAATAAAGCTTTCTTCTAAGAGAGTGGCTAGGCCGCAAATGTCATCGGGGGCGAACTGCCTTATCTTAGTGTCTAATGGGTCATTGCTGACGATGGCGAATAACTTTTCTAGATCAGTCAGGAGCAGCCCTATCTCTTTACGGTGGACCTCTATTTTCGGGGTACTGTCTTGCTTAAAACCCTCGGTTAAAATCAGATCGTAGTCTTCGCCGAGCAAACGGATAATATCATCAATGTTGACTTTCGAAGTTACCGATTTAGTCAGAGTTACTTGATCCGGGGAACTGATGACGGCGGCCCCGCTTCCAGCCTGAAGATGACGCTGGCTGTCTTTCTCTGGTTGGTCCGGAGTGATATGGTGGTGCGTGTGTTTGACCGTAGCGACACGATAGCCTCGCGATCGTAACTCTGGGATTAGTTTTTCAAGTAGTGTTGTTTTGCCTGCCCCGGAGTGGCCAACAATAGAAACGATTGAAGGCATTTTATCACCTGCTCCTTTCCTGATTTATTCCCGGAACTAGCCACCGGTTATCTAACTTTGGGTTAAGCGCTCTCACTAAAGAGTTTACGGCCAAGTCGAATGATATTAGCTCCTTCTTCTATTGCCACCTGATAAGAATTGGTCATGCCCATCGAAAGGTATTTCATCTCGACATTAGATAGGTTGAGACCCTTGATTTCTTCGAACAGTTTTCTGGTGGCGGCAAAATATGGTCGAGTATCCTCGGGATTATCAAGTAAGGGCCCAATGGTCATCAGACCCATTACTAGGATATTCGGTAACACTGAGATTTCTTTCACCATTGTCTTAACGTTCTCTGGGAAGACGCCAGTTTTCTGGTTTTCTCGGCCACTATTGACTTCAATCAGAACCGGCATTATCTTGCTAATTTGGACACATCTTTGGTTGATCTCTCGGGCGATTTCCGTCGAATCAACGGTTTCAACCATATCAAAGAGCCGGACCATTTTTTTTGCCTTATTTTTTTGTAGGTGGCCGATAAAATGCCACTTCGTCCTATTACCGATTAAGGCGTAAGCCCTCTCCGCTTCTTGGACATAGTTTTCCCCGATAATTTTGACACCGCCGGTGACGGCTTCAAGAATCGCTTCTGGCGCTCTTGATTTAGCAGCCGCAACTAATTGGACCTTACCGGGTAGTTGGTTTAGGACTTGCTTTACATTTTGCTCGATGGTTGCCATGACCTCTCTCTTATTACTTTTGGTCGGGTGGCGAGAAGATATTCCTTGACTCGCTTTGGATTTTCTACAGGGAAGCCACTAAATGATTGGTGGTTCAAGAATTATGTCCATGGGACGAGCTGGCGGCGGTTATTGAGTGAATTCGTCTTCTATTTGCCGTTCCGGGCTCCCATCCTTAATAATTCATCAAAGGCCTTAAACCAGTTGAGTTTGATTTCATCAGTCCAGGTCGGGTCAAAGACAGGAAATTTCGTCAGTAGTAATTTGTCCCAGGGTGTACTGTCTGGGAGCACGTCACTATCTTGTGGAATTTTAATATTCTGTATGATTTCGGTATTTTTCCTTTTGGTGTTTGTCTTAGCACTAGTGTTACTGCGCACTAATCTGATCCGTTTGGTAATGAATGAGGATAAAGAAACTCCGGACTCAGTGGCAATGGCGACATAGAACTTGACGCACTTGCGGCTAACGTCACCAGTTAGCTGAAAGGTATGGTGGAAGGCTTCTTCTAACTGGGCGTAAGTGGCTGTTTGGGGGTCAACTGAATCTGAGAGGAAGCTGAAAGCTTCAGCCGTTATTTGGGTAAGTAGGTCAATTCTCTGGTTACCTTTGGCATAGACTAGGGATTTTAGTCGCATTGTGGGTATGCTATTAGTGTCGATAAGACCGAGAAAGCGTAGTGCAGCCATTAGTTGTGTTCCTGTACTCCCGGATAATCTTTCGCCCCAATAGCTTCGGTCAATCCGCGCTGGAATACCATTCTGTAGTTCTTCGAGGAAATTTCGGAGGGTACGATAAGAGATATAGGGTGGCAACCGCCTCCGGCTTTTCTCAGCGCCCGCGACCATGGCTTTACCCCCAAGTTAATTGGTTTTTATTATAGGGTAAAGGAGACAAAACTTCAAGGGGTGGGGCTTGGTATTTCGTTATAATTTATTTTGGCACTTAATTTTTATTTTCTGGAA
>CEPV01094282.1_pt1 | contig 14799 bp, 18 predicted proteins | sample 530451 | NCBI WGS metagenome assembly CEPV01 (sample SAMEA2620097, study PRJEB7988) | marine metagenome | isolation source: saline water (ENVO:00002010), including | reverse complement strand
TGGGTGCCTCCCCAGCAGAGCTGGGGGGTCTCCCGATTTACTAGAGATCACTGCGCCTTCGCGCTGCGGCCCCAGCCAGCCGCTCCAACACTGGTACGGTCGCATCGAAGCCGAGACACCCATCGGTGATGCTCTGCCCATAGGTCAGCGGCCGACCTGAGCCGTAGTCCTGACGACCAGGCAACAGGTGGCTCTCTATCATCACCCCGCGGATTGCACTCTGCCCCGCTTCCAGTTGCGTGGCGATATCCTCGGCAACCAGCAACTGTCTGGCTGGGTCCTTTTCGCTGTTGCCGTGGCTGCAATCGATCATCATTCCCGTCGGCAGATCTCGTCGCCGCAATACGTCGACCGCCCCGGCGACGTGATCGGACGAGTAGTTGGGGCCGGTCAACGTTCCTCCGCGCAGTACCAGGCAGCATGCATCATTGCCACGGGTCTCAAAGATGGCCGGCTCGCCCTCCCGCGTCAAAGAGGGGAACAGATGCTTGTGGCGGGCCGCCAGGATGGCATCCGCAGCCACCTCGATATCGCCGTCAGTGCGGTTCTTGATTCCCACCGGCATGGAGAGACCGGAAGCGAGTTCGCGATGCACCTGACTCTCCACCGTGCGGGCACCGATCGCTCCCCAGCTCACCAGATCGGCGTAGAACTGACCGAAGGTGGTATCGAGAAATTCAGATCCGCACGCAAGTCCAAGCTCTGTGACTTGGAGTAGCAGTTTGCGGGCTATACGCAGTCCCTTGTTTATCTGGTAACTCTCATCCAGATCGGGATCGTTGATCAGGCCCTTCCAGCCGATCACGGTGCGGGGCTTTTCAAAGTAGATACGCATCACCAGGACGAGGTTGGCGGCGAGTTCATCGGCGAGCGGTTGCAGCCTGCCGGCGTACTCTAAGGCCGCATCGCTGTCGTGAATGGAGCAGGGACCGACCACGACCAGCAGGCGTGAATCGTTGCCGGCAAGAACAGTCTTGATCACCTGACGTCTGGCCGCGACTACGCCGGCCGCAGTTTCAGTAAGGGGCAGTTCGTCATGGAGGACAGCAGGGGACAGCAGCGGCTTGATCTGCGCAATGTTCAGGTCATCTGTCTTCGATGCCACGGGATGCTCCCCTTCAGGAAGTGCCGCTCTGCGGGATCAACTTTTCGAGAATCAGACCGTAGAAGCGATCCGTGGCGGCGCTGAACGCCCAGCCGAGGTGTTCGCTGCACGCTGAACAGTTGCCTATGCGCCAGGTGTATCCACGGAACCAGGTATACTCAATGCTGTCCTGACCCAACAGTTTGCAGCCCCACGCACCGCTGAAACAACCGATGCGATAGGTGATCTCTGCCGGATTGATGCAGCTATGGACGTGGGAACCGTTGACGCTGGTCTCGAATCCTCTTGCGGTGACTCTGTTGCCACACCTTGCACAGTTGAGGATCTCGCCGGGATCTACGTCATCCAGCTTCTCCTCGCTGAGAAGCTTGGTGGCCTCCTCGTAGCTCAATTTGTCGAAGAGGGCAATCTGCCATGCTGCTAGGGTGAGTTCCATTCCACCTCATGCCTCGAGTCTGAGCGCTTGCGCGTTACTTTAGCACAACAGCGAGTCGAACCTGTTCGGCTGCCGTGGATTCAGTCGTCTACCAGGGGCGCCTGCTTGCCCCTCGTGACATGCAATCGAACGACATCCGGCCTTGCATAGTGACCGGATGAATCGACGATCATCTTGGCATCGGCAATCTCGTCGAGGTCCAGTTCAGCAGTAATCAGACCCTCGCGTTCCAGTTCCGGACCCGCCAGAACCTTGCCCCTCGGGTTGGCGATCAGAGAGTATCCGCCCCCCTTGTTGAGTCGTTCGGTGCCACTGCCATCGGCCAGTTGCTCGAGTATCTCATCGTCTAGCAGTGACGTTACGCTGATTACAAAGCACTGGGCTTCAAAAGCATAGTGACGAATTGCAGCGTCCATGATGTTGTTGATGAATGGCATGCCTCCGGGCCAACTGGCAATGTGTATCTGCTCGCCCTGCGCCTGGACCGCGTAGCGGAACAGGGCGTTGGAGTGCTCGTAACAGATGAGACCCCCAAGCACACCGATGCCGGTGTCATAGACGGGAAGATCCGAACCATCGCCACGGCCCCACACCATCCTCTCCTGGCTGGTCGGCACGAGCTTTCTTCTGCAACCCAGGATGCGGCCTTCATCACTGATAAACAGTTGTGAATTGTAGAGGGTGCCTCCCTCCCTTTCATTCAAACCCACCACCAGATAGCAGCCGGTCTTCTTGGCAGTTTCACAGAGCTTGTCGGTACAAGGGCTTGGGATCTCCACCGCCTCTTCGAAGAGGCGACGGTTGAACTTGCCCAGGTGGCTCAAAGGATCGTGGGTTAATGTCCAATAGGGATAGCCAGGCAACACCGTCTCCGGAAAGACGACCAGCTTGCTGCCCTGCGAGGCGGCTTCCTCGGCATAGTGACAGATCTTATCGAGGGTGGCATCCCGGTCGAGAAACACCGGAGCGATCTGGGCTGCCGCTACCACTATCGTTCGGGTTGTGCTCGATTGAGTCACAGATCCGCCCCGCTGAGAAAGCTGAGCACGGCGCTGTTGAAAAGCTCCGGCTGCATGATGTTAACGGCGTGTCCGGCATCGGGGACAATCTCTTTGACCGCACCCGGAATCTTGATCGCCATGTAATCGGTCGCGCCCAGAAACTGCTTATCGTTTGCCCCAACCAGCACCAGTGTCGGCACCGTGATCTCCGGCAGTGACTGGATGACCCGGTCATCTACTTGAGTCAACATACCCCGTGCAGCATTGGCCAAACCCGTTGCCGACGTGTGACTGCTGACGCGCACCTCGTCACTGCTCCCGAGAGAAGCCAACCCTTCGGCTTCGAAGACCTCGCCCCTTTTAGTGGCCATCTCATTCCAGCTCGCACGGGCCTGGTCATTCTTGTAGCCGGGGCCGGTATCGATCAACATGAGGCCCGTTACCCGCTGTGAATATTTGAGATTAAACGCCAGGGACATATAACCCCCCAACGACAGTCCGGCGATGACGGCTGTCGCGACCCCGCACTCATCCAGAATCGCCGCCATATCGTCGATGCTGTGTTCTTCCGAATAGAGGCTCTGTTGCTGCGGGCTGTCGGACTGCCCGTGTCCGCGCATATCCCAGGTGATGACCCGGTACTTCTCGGTCAGCGGAGCGATCTGCCCGGCCCACATTTTGGATGTGGCGCTAAAGCCGTGGGTCAAGATAATGGCCTCGCCGCTGCCATGATCCTCATAGTAGATCTTCACCCCGTCTCGAACGATGGTTGCCATACGGTACTCCCTCGTCTTACCTATTGAAGCTCTGCCGGTCTTTCCCCCGACAGAGGAGCTGATTCAAACTATGAGATTTCCGTCAGGAATTCAACCCTGCCGACTCGGCCAGAGCACTGCGCAACAGGCAGCATGCTAACGATATTACTATGCTGGGCCGGTCGCTCGAATGTTCAGGGCGGGCCAGCCCATACGCAATCAATCCTCACTCGTGCACATTACTATAATTTGGCAACTATCGAAATGCGCAATCCGCGAGCCAGGTCGGCGATCGAGTTGATGAGGCGGCGTCGCTGCGACTCGCGAAAAAATCCCGATAAATAAACTTTCCTATGTTGACGTTGGGTCTTTGCATAGGCATAGTCACTCACTCGCTAAGCTCTACAGAATCCGATGCAGGAGTTGCGAACGTGAATCAAAGTGTAGACGCCAAGATGATGGCAAAAGCGTTCAAAGCACTATCCAATCCGAATCGTCTTATCATCTACGTAGAGATCCTTAAACGACATCAGGCTGAATTGAATCAATGCGAAGGCTGCTTGATCGCTGACGTCATGTCTTCGCTTCAAATCGGCGCGCCGACAGTATCGCACCATGTAAAAGAGTTAGTGAACGCCGACCTCATTCGGGTGGAGAGGCAGGGCAAGTTCGTCAACTGTCATATCAACGGCGACATGTACGATCTGCTACAACACTTCTTCGCACCTAAGATCAGCGAAAAACTGGTGTTGGCAGGTTAGTGTCCTGTCCGCGCTTAGGGATTAGTTCGACTGCCTGCTCTTCTGCGCACTGATCAATCGGCCCTGCCTCTTCACGATATGCTGCACCAGCAGCTCTTCGTCTTCCATAGGCAAATGGTAAAAGTCCAGCCGCAACGACCAGGGATCCTGCGCTCTCTTGTCGGTCGCAGGGTCACAGGCAACGACTTTGGCCAGCGTCAGGATATGTATGTCGCTGGGCAGGAGGGTAATATCAAGGTATACCATGCGGTCAACCTGCAGGCGCGTGTGCGTGTCAAAGGCGATCCCACAGGCACTGATACTGACCTCTTTGACGGATTCCTCAACGCCGTGTTTTCTAACGAATCGTTCCGGCTGTGATTGCTTGAGAACGTTGAACTTCACATTCAGAAGTTCGATCGCATTGGCAAATTGGGGGTTCTGAATACGCAGCTTATCGATCAGCAGTTGCAGTTCTTTCTCTGTGTCGCGAAGCCTGTCAGGTATCCTGAGATTGATCTGCTTCAGTTCCGACTCTTTCTGTGCCGCCTCCTCTGCAGTCAATACTTCGTAGTGGACTATGACGGTATCTTCAATCCTGAAGTAACGCCTTCGTTCCTGCGGGTTCTCGTCTGTATTGCTTTTCATCGGTCAGAAAATCTCGTCATCCGTCAGATCAAATTGAGTTTCAAATTCATCCAGGATCTCGTTATAGAGGCCCTTGTCGATCGTCTTTAGCGTGTCCAGTTGCTGTCCTACGTCGCCGCCCAGTCCCTGCTCGATGACCACCTCAACGCGCCTGTTCTTCGCTCTGCGCTCGGGCGTGTCGTTTGCCACCAGCGCTCTCGTGTCTGCATATCCCTTCACCGAAAAGCGATTCTCACGCAGAAATCCTCCTTCGAAAAGGCCATGCGCGACAGCAACCGCTCTCGCTGAAGAGAGCGCCCAGTTGGAGCCGAACTCAGCGGTGGCGATGGGTATGCTATCCGTATGCCCTTCGACGGATACGGTTCCGGGCGTACCGGCCAGCACTTGTCTTATCACTTCGAGAACCGGCAGGAACTCCTCATTCAGTGTGGCAGAACCGGATTTGAAGGACCCCTTTTCCGTTACCCGAATATTGATCTTCCTGCCTTCGGTCTCGATCTCGAGTTTGCCCTCCTTGATCTCACTGCTGAGGGCACGTGCCAGTTCAACCGCATCGTCTTCTGTCTCACCGATCAGGTCCTTCAGTTTGTTCATGATGATCAGCTTGACGGCATCTCCCCGGTCCCCTTCATTGACCGAACCGGTGTCCATGCATTGCACTTCCAGTGAATTCTCGGTGAGTATGGTCGTCTTCTGCCAGATCTCGTTGATGGGGGTCGGATCCGGTTTTCCGGGGCTGAATTCCTGCGCAATGATGCTCGTTCCCCGGGGAAAGTCCTGCACGTTGAGCATGCTCTGCACTCCGAATGCGTGCTCCATGGAACCCGCCAAGCGTTTGAACTTGAGGGCATCCATTTCAGAAAAGGAGAGCAGTAGGACAAAAAAGCACATCAGCAGAGACATCAAATCTGCAAACGTCATCACCCAGGGGGGGATCTTCTGTTTGCATTCCGCGACCTTTTCCATCCCGGCCTATTCCTCATCGTCTTCAACTGCCCGTTCCGACTCGGGCAGATATGTCTTCAGCATGGACTCTATGACGCGCGGATTCTGACCGCTCTGGATCGCCAAGAGCGCATCTATGATCAAACTCTTTATCTGCCCCTCCTCCGCACACCTGAGACCCAGCTTGTCGGCAAGCGGGTTGGCGAACATGTTCGCGATCATCGCGCCATAGAGGGTCGTCAGCAGGGCGATCGCCATGGAGGGTCCGATCGTCTTCGGGTCACTCATGTTGGTCAACATGGCGACCAGCCCGATGAGCGTGCCGATCATTCCCATGGCGGGCGCTACATCCCCCAGCGCCTGGAAGATCTTCTTACCCCAATCATGCCGTTCGACCGCTTGCGCCATATCCTTGTTGAGCAGCGTTCGCACCACATCGGGATCGTGACCGTCCACCAGCAACTGCAGGCCCCTGCCCAAGAACTCGTTGCCGACCTCTCTTCCCTCCAAGGAGAGCAGGCCCCCTTTGCGGGCGACGTCTGCCAGCTCGACCACCTGTTCGATCAGATCCTGCGGCTTGTCCAGTTTGAAGCTGAACGCTTTGATGGCGACTTTCGATGCGCCCAGAAACTGCTCCAGGCCGAACTTGATGAGTACGGCGAACAGCGTTCCGACACAGACGATCAGCAACGACGGCGCATTGACGAACAGTCCGATCTCTCCGCCGAGAGACATAGCGTATCCAACGATACCAAAAGCACCCAGCAGGCCGAGTATTGTCGCTATGTCCATGGGTTGAATTCCCTTCTTGCCCTACACGATATTCCGGTCAGACCGCCGCAGGCCCTCACTAGCTGCAACTGACCACGTTCACCAGCCGCTCGAGCCCAGATACGCATCTACTGGATCATCCCTTAAAGTTTAGTCTGGATTCGGTGGAATGCATGAGGCACTGCGCCAATTGCTCCGGTAGGGCTGACATCCGCATTCGGGCAGTCCACAGCCACGTTGACGTGGCTTGGACACATCAGTATGGTTGGTTGACACGAGTAAGCAAGCGACGAGCAGATGCCACGTAAGAAGAGTTTCCAGTTTGAAGAGTCACTGGCTCAGTTGGAGGAGCTGGTGGAGCAGATGGAGGATGGCGATCTCTCCCTGGAAGATTCCCTCAAGGCCTTTGAAAAAGGCATTAAGCTGACGCGCGAGTGCCAGCGCGCGCTGAAACAGGCGGAACAGAAGATAGAGCTGTTGATGGATAAGAACAGCAAGCCGGGAGAGGACCCGGAGCCAGTGCCGTTCGAGCCTGACGACGTCGATGCATAGCGCCGAGCCCGCCTTTCTGGCTCAGCATCGCAGCAGAGTCGAGCAACTGCTGCACACCCATCTAGAAAACAGTCGTGCACCTGCCAGACTGCAGGAGGCCATCAACTACAGTTTGTTCTCAGGCGGCAAGCGGATTCGGCCAATCCTGGCCTATGCAACCGCCGCTGCCCTCGGCAACGAATCAGCCGGCGTCGATGCCGCCGCCTGTGCAGTCGAATTGATTCACACATACTCCCTCATCCACGACGATCTGCCCTGCATGGATGACGACGACTTGCGCAGGGGAAAACCCACCGTCCACGTTGCTTTTGATGAGGCCACCGCTGTCCTGGCGGGCGATGCCATGCAGGCCATGGCGTTCGAACTGCTCAGCAACGCCGAGCGCCCTGCCGATGTCGTTCTGCAGATGGTGCGGGAGCTGGCACTCGCCAGCGGCGCAGAAGGAATGGTAGCTGGACAGATGATCGATCTCGAATCCACAGGGGTTGCGATCGATGCCGCGACCCTCGAGGCGATGCATCGCTGCAAGACCGGTGCCCTGATCAAAGCCAGCGTAAGATTGGCAGCTCTCTGCTGCAACCCTTCCGATCAGCGGATGGCACAACTGGATCTATATGCAGACAGCATCGGCCTTGCCTTCCAGGTAAAGGACGACATTCTCGACGTGGAGGGGAGCGAAGCGATCATGGGCAAGAAACGGGGGGCGGACAGCAGTCTCCACAAGTCTACGTACGTATCGCTGCACGGCTTGCAGGACGCCAAGGCGGAGCTGCAGCAACTGCATCAAACGTCGATCGAGTCTCTGCAATCGCTGGGCCCGGCAGCAGCACAGTTGTGCTCGCTCGCAGACCTTGTCGTTAGCCGATCCTCCTGATGACGCACAAAAATAGTGCTGTCAGAGCTGCGTTTGGGGTTCGATGGTGTAAAATCACCGTCTGCTGGTATAACAGATCCAGAATGATCCGATGTTTGAAGAGATTCCGTTAACCCGACCGGATACGCCGCTGCTGGACAGAGTTGACAGTCCTGCCGATCTGAGAGAATTCCAAGAGAATCAACTTGAACAGCTGTGTGCGGAGCTACGGCACTTCCTGCTTTACACGGTCGGCCAAACGGGCGGGCATTTTGGCGCCGGCCTCGGGGTGATCGAGCTGACGGTGGCCCTGCACTATGTCTTCAATACGCCCCATGATCGTCTGGTCTGGGATGTGGGACACCAGACTTATCCCCACAAGATTCTCACCGAACGAAGGAAGCGGATGCATACCCTGCGTCAGAAGGGTGGCATTGCACCGTTTCCATCCAGGGGCGAGAGCATCTATGACACGTTTGGCGTGGGTCACTCCTCCACCGCCATCAGCGCTGCCCTGGGCATGGCGACAGCCGCCAGCATGAGTGGTGATGATAGAAAGATCGTCGCTGTAGTCGGTGATGGTGCCATGACGGCAGGAATGGCTTTTGAAGCGCTAAACCACGTCACGGATACGGAAGCTGATCTGCTCGTCATCCTCAACGATAATGCCATGTCCATCTCCCGCAGCGCAGGTGGGCTGGCCAAGTATTTTGCTCGCATACTGGCCAGCAGGCTGTACCTGACCTGGCGCGAAGGCAGTCGCCAAATCCTGAGCCGTATTCCCAAAGCCTGGGAGCTGGCACGGCGGACGGAGGAGCACATGAAGGGCATGGTGGTGCCCGGCACTCTCTTCGATGAGCTCGGGTTTAACTACATGGGCCCCTTCGACGGGCACGACGTCAAGACCCTGGTGCAGGTATTCAGTAATATCAAGAACCTGAAAGGACCGCAGTTCCTGCATCTGGTGACCCAGAAGGGCAAGGGATACGGGCCCTCAGAAGAGGCCCCGGAAGGATCCCACAGTCTATCGAAAATCGAGCCGAGCAGAGGATTGCGAGCGGCCAGCGCGAACGACGAGAAGGCGAGCTACTCCTCTGTCTTTGCCGACTGGATCTGTGATATGGCAGCAGAGGATCCCAAACTGGTCGCCATTACGCCGGCAATGCGGGAAGGTTCCGATCTGACCCGGTTTGCCCAGCAGTTTCCGGAACGCTATTACGACGTGGCCATCGCAGAGCAACATGCTGTCACGTTTGCAGCAGGGCTCGCCTGCGAGGGCGCAAGTCCGGTGGTCGCCATCTATTCCACGTTTCTGCAACGTGCCTACGACCAACTGATTCACGATGTCTCCATCCAGAAACTAAATGTCTTGCTGGCAATCGACAGGGCCGGTCTGCTGGAAGACGGTCCGACGCACTCCGGCAGTTTCGACCTCTCCTTTCTCAGATGCATTCCCAATCTGGTGATCATGGCACCGTCCGATGAAAACGAGAGCAGACAGATGCTCTATACCGGCTATTGCCACGACGGCCCCGCTGCTGTCAGATATCCACGCGGGACGGGACCGGGCGCACAGGTGAATAGGGAGTTGACCGCCCTTCCCATCGGCAAGGGGGTCGTCAGGCGTGAAGGTTCCCATGTTGCCATACTGGCGTTTGGTTCTATGCTGGCCCCTGCCCTCGCGGCCGCGGAAAACTTAGACGCAACCGTGGTGGACATGCGCTTCGTCAAACCGCTGGATGAGCCATTGATCGCTCAGATGGCTGAAAGACACCGCATGCTGGTCACCATCGAGGAGAACTCGGTCAAGGGTGGCGCTGGATCCGGCGTCAATGAGTACCTGGCAGAAGGTGCCTTGGCGATTCCGATCCTCAATCTGGGATTGCCCGATCATTTCGTGCAGCACGATAAACAGGATAGGATGCTGGCTGAATGCGGGCTTGATCAAGAGGGAATTGCGGCGTCGATCTGCAAACGGCTGGAATCTCTCGGCCTGCTCACCGCGATCAGTAGTGAGTCGTTAGCCGAAGGTTATTCGCTCTTCCCCATCAAGTGACCCAACTTGCCTGCCTTGGTGGCCAGATACCTGGCGTTATGCGAGTTGACGCCGGTTTGCAGGGGAATTCTCTCCACGATATTGAGACCCAGTTTAGTCAGGGCTTGCACTTTCACCGGATTGTTGGTCATAAGCCGCAGGTCTTTGACTTGAAGATGAGCAAACATGTTCTTGCACATGCTGTAATCCCTTAGATCCGCATCGAACCCCAGTTGCTCATTGGCCTCCACGGTATCCGCCCCAGCATCCTGCAGATGATACGCTCTGACCTTATTGATCAGCCCGATACCCCTGCCCTCTTGGCGAAGATAGAGCAATACACCCCTCGTCTCCTCGGCAATCTTCTGCAGAGCGGTTTCAAGTTGGGAACCGCAGTCACATCGCATGCTGAATAGCGAATCTCCGGTGAGACACTCCGAATGCACGCGTGCCAATACAGGCGTTGCCGTTGTTACGTTGCCATAGGTCAGAGCGATATGCTCTTTCCCGGTATCGGAATCCTCGAACCCGTGCAGGGTAAAAGTGCCCCATGGCGTGGGTAGCTCAGCGGAAGCGACATAGCCGACAGTCACGTAGAAGACCTCGCTCTGTTCATCAGCGAGATTTTAGCAAGAGTTGCATAGCAGCGATACAAACGACGGGAGACGCGCAGATTCACGGTGGATTGCGTGCTGATGAAGCGCTAAAACTTGCTGATCAGCAAGAGTACGCCCTTTTCCTCACGCATGACCACCCGTTCCAGGAAAGTCATACCGAGCAGAATATCGGTTGGATGGTCACCCGGGAGTACGACTGCGGCCACGTTGGTCACGCTGATGGCACCCACTTGCACATTGTCCAGCAGCACCTCATAGGAGGGAACCACACCGGCAGCAGTGGTTGCCTGCATCTTCTTGCCCCTCTCATAGTCCAAGCCCAACGACTTGGCCTGCACGCCGTTCAGGGCGACTACATTGGCACCTGTATCCACCAGGAAGCGCACCGCTCTGCCGTTGATGCTTCCACCCACAGCGTATTGGCCGATGTCGTTGCGCAGAATCGAGACCGATACTTCCTTTGGCTTTGTGAAGCCGCTGGCGATCTTCCTGCTCAGGTAGAGTACGCGGGATTCACCATCGATACTGACAACCGCTTTCTCGGTGTCCGCGCTGAGCAAAAGCACGCCGTCGGCAGATGCCTGACCGACTTTGAGCACACGTCGTTGGCCGTCGATAGCCACGACCGCGGTGTTTTTCATGAGCCCAACGACCTCGATACTGACTGATTGAGCCAGCGAGGGATTGGACAGAAGCGCCATCAGGCAGACTGCCGCCGAGATCATCCGGCGACCCGCTGAGGCCCAAGATCGAATTCTGAACATCGCCTTTACCCGGTCCTCCACCAGTATATTAGACCAGTATTTGCTCGATTTCTTAACATCGTTGCTGCCCGAATCGTTCACCAGATCATTAGACCAGCATTCATCAGATAAAGGCAAACCCAGGCTATGACAGCGGCAGCGACATCGTCCAACATGATTCCCAAACCCCCGCCCACGTTTCTGTCCAGCCAGCCCACCGGCCAGGGCTTTAAGATATCTGCCGCACGAAAGAGCAGGAAGCCGACTGGGATCCAATACCAGGCCGGGGGCGCAGCGATCATGACGATCCAATACCCCACGATCTCATCCAGGACGATGCCCCGCGGATCGGATTCCCCCATATCTCTCGACACCCGTTCACACAGGTACACCCCGAGCGCAAGGCAGGCCACAACAAGGATCAGATAGATGGGCAGGGTCAACTCTCTGATCAGCAGGTAGATGAGAACAGCAAGCAGCGTACCCATGGTTCCGGGGGCTTTAGGCACAAGGCCGGTACCGAATCCAAATGCGATCAGATAGTCCGGTCTGGTCCAGACTTTACGGCTCAATCGCTGCGGTTCGGTTTGCATGGCGAATCGTTGCTGAACGAATGACGGGCTTCGGAAATTCTGACGCTGTGTCCATCGAGGCTCCCGACCGCGGCTGACCAGAGCGGCTCAGCGTTGCTGCATCTCAGCCTTTCGGTGCTGATGGGCGAGTCTATCGAGAATGGAATTCACATACTTATAGCTGTCTGTCGCACCAAATACCTTGGCCAGTTCTATCGCTTCGTTGATGACCACTTTGTAGGGTACGTCTGGTCTCAGCTTCAGCTCATAGGCACCGATCTGCAGAATGGCGAATTCGACCGGATCCAGTTCGGTGATCTTTCTGTCGATACACGCTTTGATCTCATCGGACAGGTCACTTTCGTTTGCAGGTACGCCCATCAGCAATTCATGAAAGTAGACTGTATCCACCTTTGCCATATCGTTATCTTCGAGAAACTGGGCTTCAATCTCCACCTCCGAGGCACCGGCTAGTCGTCTCTGGTACAGTGCCTGCAAGACAAATCGGCGCGCCTGTCTGCGAGCCCGGATACCCACTTTCCGAGGGGGTACGTCAGCATCCGCTGTCGCGGTCGCTGCCAAAGTCGCTTTCCGTTTCGCTGCCAACTCACTTGTCCAGGTTTCTGATCAAACTGGTCATTTCCAGCGCAGTCATGGCGGCATCGACGCCCTTGTTGCCGCCTTTAGTTCCCGATCTTTCAATCGCCTGTTCGATGGTGTCGGTGGTCAAAACACCAAACGCAATCGGGATCTGCTCTTCCGTCGAGATCCGAGCCAGCCCTTTGGCACACTCGCCGGCTACATACTCGTTGTGAGACGTGGCCCCCTTTATGACGGCCCCAAGCGCAATGATTGCGTCACACCCACCTTTCTGAGCAATTTTCTTGGCGGTCAGCGGCATCTCAAACGCACCAGGAACGCGCACCACCGTAATATTGTTGTCATCTACAGCGTGACGCTTTAACGTGTCCAGCGCACCACTCAGCAGACCCTCCACAACAAACCCGTTGAATCGGCTCGCGATCACCGTAAATCGAGCCGTCTTTGCCGAAAAATCACCCTCAACTATCATCACCATAATCAAATACCACTTGTTAGCGCCCAACCAGATTCAGATCCGTTCTGCGCATGTCCATCTCAACTCGTAATCTCGTTCCCAACATTCCTACCCGGTCGCAGTCGTTCCGTCCGTTCAGCGACTCTGCACCGATGCCGTAAGCCGAATGTCTGCACCGATATGCCTGACATCGGTGAATTGCAGATCAATGGCTTCGTTCATACAGCTTATCTCGGGCAGCATGGCCAACGGTAGAGCATCATTCCCCAGCAACCGCGCCGCCATGTATATTACCAATTCATCCATCATCCCGCTTCGTATCAGTGCGCCCGCCAGGGTCGCGCCGGTTTCGAACAGCACTTCGTTACAATCCCTTGCGGCGAGATGCGTCAACAGCTCAGTCAGATCCACGCCGTTCTCGTCGCCGGTCAGTTTGACAATTTCCAAGCCTTGGTCGACCAGTGCCGCCTGGCGCGTTGCGCCCGCATCCGTGCAGACCAAAAGGGTATGACCCGGTTGCTGCAACAACTTGGCAGCCGGCTCGATCTGCAGCTCAGGATCCAAAACGACACGCAACGGCTGACGCTGCAGCGCCAGATCGGCCGAAGCGATATCCAACTCCCCTGCCCGCACGGTTAAGGATGGATCGTCCGCCAGCACCGTACCGATTCCCGTCACGATTGCTGAACTTCGCGCGCGGAGCCTCTGCACGTCCCTGCGTGCATCGGCGCCGCTGATCCACTTGCTGTTGCCGTTGGCAAGGGCCGTCCTGCCATCCAGGCTCGTCGCCAATTTGCAGCGCACGAACGGCAAGCCCTGCTCCAATCGTTTCACATAGCCGGGATTCAGCGCCCTCGCCTGATCCTCCAGGAGCGATGTAGTGACCTCGATGCCTGCCGTGCGTAGATATTCAAAACCCTTACCTGCCACTTCCGGAAAAGGATCGACCATGGCGGCCACGACTCGGGAGATCCCGGCTTCCGCCAACACCTTACAGCAGGCGCCGGTCCTGCCCTCGTGGCTACAGGGCTCAAGGGTAACGTAGGCCGTTGCCCCGCGCACATCCGCCTCTGCGCTCGAGATCGCCTCGACCTCGGCGTGCTGATCCCCCGCCAGCTTGTGCCATCCGCTACCTATTACAGCGCCGTCCTTCACCAGCAAACATCCCACCCTGGGATTCGGATCGGTACTATAAAGCCCTCGACCGGCCTCCTGCAGCGCCCGCGCCATATAGGCTCGGTCACCTGGCTGACTACTCATCGGATGCTCTCTGCTGCGCGTCCTGATCCAGTCGATCGATCTCCTTCTTGAACTCATTCACGTCCTGAAAACTCCGATACACCGACGCAAATCGCACATAAGCCACGTCATCAAGACCGCGCAGTGCAGACATCACCAGTTCCCCGACAACCCGGGTCTTCACCTCCCGCTCGCCAAGCCCCTGCAACTCATGCTTGATCTGACTCAGCGTCGACTCGATCGTCTCGATGCTCACCGGTCTCTTCTCCAGCGCCCGCAACATCCCGGTACGAAGCTTATCCTCGTCAAACGGCTGCCGACTCCCATTCGACTTAATCACCCGCGGCAACATCAGCTCCGCGCTCTCAAAGGTCGTAAATCTGTCCCCACACGCCGAATTCTGACACTCACGCCTCCTCCTCACCTGACCACCATCAGCAACCAGCCGCGAGTCGATCACTTTGGTATCCGTCTCCCCACAAAAAGGGCAGTGCACCGATTCCTCCTCAAAACGCCAACACTTACGCCGACCTCAACGTATCCCAGCCCACAGGCCATATACCACGAGCGATTGCCAGGGGGTGCGCATTGTACTCCATCCACCCCGATGTTTCTTTCTGTTTTCCGCCCGCCCCGTCCCCACCAAACGTGTCCACCCCACCCTCCAGTAATAATCCAACGTCCAGTTGGTTGAGACATGGGATGGGGGTGTTGCTGGAGCGCCTTCGGA
>CEPV01010854.1_pt1 | contig 14802 bp, 12 predicted proteins | sample 530451 | NCBI WGS metagenome assembly CEPV01 (sample SAMEA2620097, study PRJEB7988) | marine metagenome | isolation source: saline water (ENVO:00002010), including | reverse complement strand
TTTTCTGCAATTTCAATCTGTTTTTTGGCAATCAGTGGACGAGCCAGTGAAGTCCCAAGCAGATAAGTACCTTCATATAATGCATTCCAGTGAATGGAGCTAAACACATAATCCTTAACAAACTCTTCTTCCACATTTTCTACCATAACTTTTGTAGCGCCGGCTTTTTGTCCTTTTTCAAGGATTTCATCCAAGTCTTCTACTTTTTGTCCTAAATCAAGACAAAGAGCAATCACTTCAAATCCTTGATTATTCAGCCAATGTACGATTACCGAGGTATCAAGACCGCCTGAATAAGCTAAAACTAGTTTTTCTTTTTTCATGCTTGAGATATGCTCCTTTAAGAAGCCTGCCTAATCATGTCCTCGTCTGGTTCTTCAATATAAGTTTCATATTTTTCCGGGTCAGCAGGCCTGGTCCTGATTACTTTGAGTGCAACGGGCCCTTTTTTCCCGGATCCTACTACATACTCAACTCGGTCCCCAAGATTCAGATAACGAAATCCGGACTGACGTATTTCAGACTGATGGACAAAGAGGTCATCACCTAAGTCCTGTTCAATAAAACCAAAGCCCTTACTTGGGCTGAACCATTTCACAGTGCCGTTTTTCCTTACATTATCTTTGATGACAATTGATTTTTTTGTGTGCAGTAATATTACCGCTATCAGTAGTGCAACTGAAAAAATTGCTGTTAAGAGTATTATGTTTTTATTTAAGATTAATTCATTTGATTTCTGATTCCATATTAAATAGAGCAATCCAATAATTACAGCAGTTTGGGCTGTAACGACCGCAAGTACAGATTTGTTGTTCATGGTTTTTTATAATTTGCATTAGTTTTATTAAGTTATTTTTCAATAGAAGTTTTTTTAAATTTTAATTAAAGACTGTAAATAATTATTTAGCCAAAATGTTCAGCAAGCCAACGCTCAGCGTCTATTGCAGCCATACATCCGGTACCGGCAGCTGTAACTGCCTGCCGATAAACATGATCCTGGACATCTCCGGATGCAAAAACTCCTTCGACCGATGTATAAGTAGTACCGGGAGTCACTTGTATATAGCCGTTTTCATCCAGTTCCAGCTGATCATTGAATAAACTGGTATTTGGAGTATGTCCTATTGCAATGAATAATCCAGTAAATGGATGTTCAGAAACTTCATCAGTTTTGACGTTCCTCACTTTAAGTGAAGTCATTCCGTCTTTGAGGTTGCCTACTACTTCATCAACAACCGTATCCCAAAAAATCGATATTTTTTCATGATCGATGGTGCGTTTCTGCATGATTTTGCTGCCTCGCAATTCATCACGCCGGTGAATCAGTGTGACACTTTTGCACATATTTGCCAGATAAAGAGCTTCCTCCAAGGCGGTATCGCCTCCGCCAACAACTCCAACATCCTGATCACGGAAGAAGAAACCATCACAGGTAGCACAGGCTGAAACCCCTTTGCCGCTGAATTCCTTTTCTGAGTCCAGACCGAGCCAGCGTGCAGAAGCTCCAGATGAAATAATCAGCGAATCGCACGTCAGGGTGTCTTTGTTTTCCAAATTCAGCTTAAAAGGGCGTTGCCTTAAATCAACCTCAATCATATCCCCTGATAAAAACTTGGTCCCAAATCTCAAAGCCTGTTTCTTCAGTAGCTCCATCATTTCCGGGCCTTTAATTCCTTCAGGGAAGCCTGGATAATTTTCAACATCTGTTGTTATCATCAGCTGTCCTCCGGCTTCACGTCCGGATACTACGACAGGATTTAAGATTGCTCTTGCGGAATAGATAGCCGCAGTCAGTCCGGCAGGACCCGAACCAAGTATAATCAGTCTGTGATGTTGATTTTTTTCTGACATTTTTTATTCAAGCTTATCATTAAGTCTTAGGCAAAGAGTTCTTAGGATGTATAATTTTTTAAGTGAATTTTTGAGAGCTTCAAATGAAATAATACGTTTTTCAGTGAAAGAATTTTACTTAATTAAGAAGCAAAGTACTAAAGATTTAACCAAACATACAGCCGTTTTTAAAAACTGCATCTAAAGTAAAATCGTTGCCAACAATTGATTTAGTGTCAAAGCAGACATTCTAACATTTCGAGGCAAATCATGATCAAGTCAATTAACATTTTTGAGAAAGGTTACACTCAAAGTCTTAATTTTTTTTCGAGTTCCTGCACAGAAAGTTCAACTAAAAACGGAGTATCCTGCATGGAGGATAAAGGACTTCCCAAGGCTTCCCACTGGGCAAGCAAGCATTCCATTTCCGCCATTTCAAGCACCTGCTCTGGTTTTATTGAGGCAAACTCTGCTACTGTCAGAGTTATATCCCTTAAGATTTCTTCAACATGTCCACCTTTTCCAAACAGTGCCGATCTGTCCAAGATTGTACTAATCACTTTATTAACTTGATCCTCGACCAGAAACTTTGGAATAGAATTGACTGCAAAGGTGCTTCCCCCGAATGGACTTACAGCAAATCCTGAAAGTGACATAGGTTCTAAATGTTGTTCAAGCAGTACAGATTCCTGAGGTGTTAGTTCCAAGAGTAATGAAGATTTGAAAGTTTCAGCCGGGACTTCCTTTTTTTGAATTGCCTCGATAAATGTCTCGTAAAGCAGGCGTTGGTGAAGAGCACATTGGTCAATGATCACTAGTCCAGCATCATTTTCGGCAATGATATAAGTTCCCCGGAACTGCCCCAGAACCCGAATATTTTTTGGCAGACTAGGAAGCGGAGAAATCAGGAAAAGATTACGGACCTTGTTTCCGGAAGCAAATTTTTTCTTTTCCGAACTTGAAGTTGTGTATACAGATGTTAGTGGATAAATAGGAGTTTTTGTTTTGCTGTCCTGGAAAGTTGAGCTTGCAGATACGGTTTCTTGATTTTGGAATGCTTTTTTTGCTGATCCAGAGTGTCTGAGTGAACCCTTGGGTGGCAGCTCTCTTGCTTCAATTTTGAGACGAGATTTCTTTGATGCCTGTGCATCTGATGATTTTTCCCCCTCCAAAGGCAGCGGGTCTTCCATCGGTATCTCAATTTGCCCTGAAACTCCAGTGTAAGACATTTGGGATTGTGAATGCTCCCGGCCAAAAAACCTGCGGCTGGCACATTCTTTCAGGGCAGTGGAAATTTGATCTGCTAGAATTGTATGAACCAGCTGACTGTTACGGAAACGAATTTCCGTTTTGGCCGGATGCACATTTACATCGATTTCAGTTGGATGTATCTGAATGTTAAGGAAAAAAGCAGGATACTGATTTTTTCCCAAAAAGATGCCATAACCATCGTAAATCCCATGGTTTACAGCAGGAGATTTGACATTCCGATCATTCACAAAAATATACTGCCAGCGTCTGCTTTTTCTAGTTTTTGAAGGAAATGAAATAAATCCGGAAAAACGCAGAGATGTTTCTTCATGATTTACCGGAAAAATAGTGTCTAAAAACTCTTCACCAAATATTTGCTGAATGCGTGTTTGCAGCCCCTTTCCCCCAGGCAAATTGAGCAACATTTGCCTGTTGTGTGTTAGTCGAAAATGAATATCCGGATTAGCGAGGGATTTTTGTAAAATATGCTGCTGAATATGCTGAAGTTCTGTTGCTGTGGTTTTCAGGAACTTTAATCTCGCCGGTGTATTGAAAAAAAGGCGTTCCACTGTGACTTTTGTTCCTTTCGGGAATCCAATCTTACTGAGCTGTTCAAGATATCCACCTTTAATAAGAATTCTGGTCCCCCCCTGGTTTTCGTCATTACGTGTCAGCAACTCAAAATGTGAAACTGATGCAATTGAAGCCAGTGCTTCGCCGCGGAATCCCAGTGTGCTGATGCGGAACAGGTCGTCTTCATTATATATTTTGCTTGTTGCGTGTCTTTCCACCGCGAGCTGGGCATCAGATTCGCTCATTCCGCTGCCGTTGTCCAGAATGGAAATCAAATCCTTCCCCCCGTTTTTAACAGTCACATGCACGTCTGTCGCCCCAGCGTCAATGGCGTTTTCCAGCAATTCCTTGACAACCGATGCAGGGCGCTCAACAACCTCTCCTGCTGCAATTTTATTAATTAAAGTTTCTGGAAGAATTTGAATTTTAGAATCAGCGGAAGAAGAAATAGTCATTTTTTTGTTGGAAACTTTTCTTAACTGGAGTATTTATCTATATATGTTGATTTGGTGAAAAAATATTTTTGTAGAAATATTCCGTCATCGTAGCTTAAAGATTTCATCGAAGCAAGGTAGACTCTCTAAATTATTGCAAATATAATTTTGATTTTCATCAGGTCTAATTCCGATTCTTTACGAATGGGTTAATTTTGCGGATGTTCAGGCAAATGCTCTGGGCTGTGCCAATAAAATTCTACTATTAATATCTACTATTAATAATTAAGGAGAAAAATATGCGACTAAAAAAATTATTTTCAAACCTCTTAATGGGAATGATTGCTTTTGCGCCCATGGCTGCAATCGCAGACGAAACAGCCTCAATTAGATTCATTGTAACAGGTGATCTGTATGAATTACCTGCCGAAAAAGGAAGAGGTGGATATGCCAAGCTTGCAAGTGTGGCTAAGACATTCAAAAAGAAATCAAAAAGAAATATACATTCATTTTTGGTTCATGTGGGTGATGCATATTCTCCGTCTTTGCTCTCAACTATGGATAAAGGAAAGAGTACTGTAGATATGCTGAATGCTGTCGGTGTCGACTACATGGTTCTCGGCAATCATGAATGGGATTTCGGCCCTGAGATCACTAGGGAACGTGTCTGGGAATCAAATTTCCCGGTACTAGCCAGTAATGTAATTGATAAAGAAGGACTCCCTGTAGATGGAACTGTAAGAACTGCGATGGTGAAAGTTGGTCCATTCCGTGTAGGGATTATGGGGCTTGTAACTCCAAACACAAAATTTGTTTCATATACTAAAACCGACGAGTTTCTCCCTGTAATGGATACAGCTAAAAAGTTGGCCAAGGAACTTAAAGGACAGGGTGCAAATCTAATAGTTGCTTTGGCACATCTTGATTTTGTTGAAGATATGGAACTGTTTCAAAGTGGTATTGTTGATATCTTACTATCTGGTCAAGATCACTACTACATCTTCCAAGACAACGGGAAATCACTTTGGATGGACTCTGGTGAGGATGCTGAGAAAGTTGGTATTGTGGATGTTCATATGAAATCCTACATGAAGCGAGGGAAAAAAAGATTTAGTTGGGAAGCCGATATGCGCTTTGTGGATACAAAAAATATCCCTGAGGATGAAGCAATTGCAGCAAAGGTTAAAGGCTATGAGAAGTATTTATCTAAGGAACTGGATATTGAAATTGGCGAAACTAAAACTCAACTTGACAGTCGGAAAAAAACAGTTCGTACAGAGGAGGCTGCTATTGGGAACCTGATTGCGGATGCCATGCGTGAAGGTGTCGAAGCAGAGATTTGCATTACAAATGGTGGGGGAATCAGAGCCAAGAAAATATATTCTCCTGGTACTATGATTACGAGAAGGGATATATTAACGGAACTTCCTTTTGGAAACGTTGTAGTGAAGCTTGAACTCACTGGAGCACAGATTTTTGACGCCATAGAAAACGGGGTTAGTGAGGTTGAAAGAAATTCCGGTCGATTCCCACAGGTTTCAGGAATGAGTTTTACCTATAATCCGAAAGCCAAAGCAGGTATTCGGGTTAATTCAGTTAAAATCGGAACTAGTCCATTGAATAAAGGAAAGACTTATACTGTGGCAACCAATGACTACATGGCTAGTGGCGGAGACGGTTACTCAGTACTCAAAAAAGCTAAGGTCATCATTAATGCCAGTAATGCAACACTTATGGCTAGTACGGTGATGGATTATATCAAAGCGAAGGGTAGTGTTTCCCCAAAAGTTGAGGGAAGAATTGTTGTTCAGTAGGAGAAAATATTAAAGAGCATGGTTGGTTTTTCTCTTTACGGATATAATGGGCGGGCATATTGCCCGTCCAGTTAGTGGGAGTAATTTTTTCTTTTTTGAACCCATATTTTCAATTCACTTAATTCCTCCCAAGTCTTTTGCCACAGTTACAAAGTGCTGTACGTTTTCGAAAGGTGTTCGCTCCAGCAGACCGTGATTCAGATTAAGGATGTGGTTTTTTCGACTGGTTTCAGCAAAACATTTACCTACCGCTTTTGTAATATCTTCCTTCGATCCGTCAGCTAAAATCTTATTATCAACGTTTCCCTGGAAAATCACCTCCGGCGCCTTTTTTTTGGCAGTTTCTAAATCAATGCAATTCCCTACACTTAAAGCTTTTGCTCCACTTTGAAGCATAAGTTCAAGGTGGGGTGACTCTTTTGTGAAGAGTATTGAAGGAGTATTTGGATCTAAGGAACTGAAAATTTTTTCGTGTGTAGGCTGAACATATTTTTCATATAGCTCTAATGGAATCACATCAGCAAATGATTCAAATAACTGAACCGCGTGTGCTCCTGATGAAATTTGATAATTTAGATAGTTTACAGTATGTTCGGTTAGGCGCTCCAATAAGGCTTGTGTGAATGCTGGATTCTCATCTATAAATGCCAGTATTTCCTTATGTTTCTGATTAGGGCTGGAACCTGCGATCATAAAAATCGCAAGCGACATTGGCGATCCGGCGAAACCCAGTAAAGGTAACTCCCCATTAAGTTTTTCATTTATACCTTTTATGATTTGGCCTACTGTTACTAATTGCGTTTCTGAGTCAAGTTCCCGAATTGCTTTTATCTGATTCATTGTTCTTACAGGTTCTGCTAAAACAGGTCCGGGAGCAAAGCGGAAAACTGTACCAGTAGGAGTGAGCGGAGTCAGAATATCCTGGAACATTATTATTGCATCCACTCCAAGTTTTTTTGGCAGCAGTGAGATTTTGATGGAAATTTCAACATCCGAGAATAGTTTTTCCAATGGCCTGCCGTCTTTCTTTCTGAGCAGGATGTATTCCGGATCAGTTCTTCCAGCCTGGCGCATGATCCAGACCGGGACTCTATCCACAGGCAAGTGATTGAGGACCCTGAGTAACCGATCATTCTTGAGAGAAGTCATTTGCTGTTTAATTGGGTTGGATTCCTATTTCCAAAATGATTATTGAAGCAATTGGGGGGTTATAAAGTAATCCTGTAGAAAAAATTTAAAAATCCACAGTTTGAGTTCAGAAATACTGGACACTTAAGTGGTCTTGCTTCAACATTAAAACAACTTATATTTTTTATATCTCATTTTTATACAAGTATCTATGGTTAAAACTTTGCCAGAATGTATGCGCTGTAACGACACAAGGGTAAATATCAGCGTTCGTCCTCGACAGCGTTACGCACATGCCAGACTTTGTGAATGCGTGTCAAGTCCATGCAAAACATGTAAAGGGACAGGATATATCATGGAACAGGACAGCTTCCAAAGGGATGTTGCTTTAGTGTGTCCGGACTGTGAACAGGTCAAACAGAGGGTAGAATTGTATAACTATACACGTATTCCCCGCCGCTACTGGAACAGTCGACTGAATAAGGAAGACCAGGATGATGTAAACGAAATAGTTTTCGATTTGCTTTTAAGTATTTTAAGGCTTCTGCCCCAGCGTTTGAGCAACCAGAATATTTTGCGGACTGAAGATGAAGACCTGAAAGGGATGGTTATCATGGGACCTCCTGGTACTGGTAAGACGCATTTGATGACAGGATTTGCATATCAATGTACCATCAGTCAGGGAATTTCCTGTATTTTTCAAAGTTTCGCTGAATTGCTTTCAGAATTGAGACAAGGTTATTCAGAAGGTAAATCAGATATTGAAATTATTGAACCTCATCTGCAGACTGACATCCTGATTATCGATGATCTTGGGAAAGGAAGAAACAGTGACTGGGAACTGGGCATTCTTGACATGTTGATTTCGGAGCGTTATAACCGGAACCAGATGATTATGGTCACAACAAATTTTACGGAAAGTGAAGAAGATACATTAAAGGAACAAGTACGAAGTCGTGAAAAGTCCGAAACAGAACATTTCATTTCAGATACTATCCGCAAACGGGTAGGTGAGCGCATTCATTCGCGCTTGAAAGAAATGTGTTATTTTGAAAATTTGATGGGCAAGGACCGTCGAATAAGTGAAGATGAAATAGACGAAGAATAATCACTCTAAGCCCAGGCTCTCATCCAGCCCGAACATTATATTCATATTCTGAATTGCTTGACCTGCTGCACCTTTGATCAAATTATCCAGGCTGGAAACAATAACCCAGCTTTGTCCGCTTTGATCACATTCTATGCCTATCATGCAGCGATTTGTATGGGATGTCATTTTTATATCAGGGAAACTACCCTTCCCCATAAATTCAACAAATTTTTGCTTATCTGCAAATTCTGTATATTTCCGGATCACCTGGTCTCCATCCACTTGTTTCCTGAAATGAAGATAAATTGTGGAAAATATTCCGCGGTTAACCGGAAGGAGGTGAGGAGTAAAGATAACTTCCCCATTTATATCAGAACTATATGAACTCAGTCCACTCAGGTATTGCTGAATTTCAGGCTGGTGCTGATGTGAGAAAACTTTGTATGCCTTAAAGTTTTCGTTTACACTTACATAATTCATGGAATCATCTTCAACCCTTCCTCCGGCACCGCTCACTCCTGATTTTGCATCAATCACCAGGGGCTGATCTAACTCACCAAGCATTTCAGCAAGCGGCAAAATTCCGAGCAGTGCGCATGTGGTATAACATCCGGGATTGGAAACAAGTCTTGCTTCTGAAATCTGCTGGCTGAAAAATTCCGGCAGTCCGAAAACTGCTTCTTTCAGTAATTCCGGGTAAGTATGTGTCAGTTTATAGAATTTCTCGAAAACCTCTGTATCAGCCAGCCTGTAAGCACCTGATAAATCGATTAGGCGAATTCCCTTGTCTAGCAGCTTTGGAACAAGTTCCAGGCTTGCCTGGTTTGGTACTGCGAGAAAAACGACATCGCAGCCAAGTACGTCTGTCTCATTTGAATTGAATATCAGTGAATATTGGGAAAGTTCAGGGAAAACTTCAGATACATTCTTTCCCTGATACTTTGTGGAAGTCACCAGCTTTACAGTTGCTTCGGAATGTCTGGAGAGCAAATGGAGGAGTTCAAGTCCTGACAGCCCGGCAGCTCCGATGATTCCTATTCTAACCATTTACCCAAACATCTCCTGATAAAGTTCAGGGTTGAAACCAACGATATACTCGGTCCCTACCCTCCATGCCGGAGCTCTTAAGTTGCCGCTGGGACCAATTACATCTTTGAGGATTTCTTCTTTGGCATCAATTGAGGGATTCCACACGTTAGTTTTGTTTCCTTTGCCTGTTCTGATCAGGCTCGCAGACTGAAGCAATTCCCATGCGGCTTTGCTGTCAATCTTTTCTTTATTTGCAATAATACGATTTTCAACAGAAATATTTCTTGCGTCAAGAACCTCTTGCGCCCGTTTGCAGGAAGTTCAACCGTTCCTGAAATATCCCCAGTTAATTTTTTTACTCATAATCCCTCTTAATTAATGAAATGAATAGCTAAGGTCGAGTTTAGCGAATACCTGCCTCAGAATCAAATTCTTTCAATTTGCTTTTTTCAACTGAAAGAAAATTTAAAAAACCCTTCCTAAACGCATTGATAGTGCCCAGCAAACTTCCCTTGTTTGATCAGCATGTCCCCAGAGTGCTCTTAAATGCTCTGTGATGTCTGTAACAGGGTCATAGCCTTCTCGCTTTTTAAAATTTGCGACTGCTGACCAGCTGCCAAGTATTCCAATCATGCTCTCGAAATTCCATGTTGCTTTCATCTCAAAACGTGGAGATCGTATTTCACGAAATGGGAAAGATAAAGTACGGTAGCCAGTTTCTACAAGACGACGTTCTGGATCCCAGTATTTTCCCAATGTGTTTGAATAAAATCTGTCAATCTCATGGTCAATTTCAGAATTAATTCGGAACAATTTGTATGACCAGCATGCAATCAGTCCATGTTTTTTCAGCACTCGTTCTGCTTCTGCATAAAAAACTTCGGTATCAAACCAGTGAAGGGCCTGAGCGACAGTAATTAAATTTACTGAACGCCGCTTAAGTGCCGGTGCCTGTTCGTTTGAAACCGCATATGTGATGTTTGGCTTGGGAACAGCATTGAATATCTGGGTTGAGCTTGCATCAGTTGCATATACATCCTCAAAGTGCAGGGCAAGTTTCTGTGCTGCCTGGCCGTTCCCTGTGCCTGCATCCCAGGCAAGTTTACATTCGCGGCATTCCCCGGCGAGAAAACGAAACAGATTTTCAGGGTATCCTGGCCTATAGGCTGCGTAATTAGCAGATTGGGAAGAGAAGTTATCTTTAAAAGATTTTGGGTTTTTATGGAATTTTGCTTTGAATCTCATTCTATGTCTGAGCCAAAAGTTTTAAAGTTAATCCGGATATTTTCTGGCTCGTCCTGAAAACCATTAGCGGTAACTGATAATATTATCAGATTACATTTTCATTATCCTTTAATTCAGCAAGTATTGTGCGTCCCATTGCATTGTCGGCCAAAGGACGTGTTAAATCTCCAAGTACATCAAGTTGGGCTTTAAGTGCCTGGGCATCCTGACCCTGCATACTTTGCCGGACTGATTCCATTTGCTCCTGAATTTCAGCTTGTTCTTTTTTTGTTAAAGTATATTCAGCAACCTCCCATGTTTGTTCAATCCCCCGGAAAATCCTTTCAGCAGTTTGACAGAATTCAATCAACTGTCTTTGATTAAAATCATCCACTGCATGTTCATAGGAATCCTCGATAATGCTTTCAATTTCGAACTGCGTTAAACCGTGAAATGGAATAACTTCTATTTCAGCCTTTTTCCCGCTTCGTTTTTCAGCAGCAGAAACGGTGAGAATCCCGTTTGCATCTACACTGAACTGAACTTGTACTAACGGATATCCGCTTTTCATTGGTGGTATGCCACGTAATTTAAACTGGCCGAGGGCACGGCAATTCTTGATTAATTCTCGCTCACCCTGATAAATATTCACATCAATGGAAGTCTGATTATCAACATTAGTAGTGAAGGTCTCGCTTTCTTCTGCAGGTACAGTAGTGTTGCCGGTAATAATTTTGCTGAATGTACCTCCTAAAGTTTCTATTCCCAGTGCAAGAGGAATAACATCAAGCAATAAAAAATCTCGTCTTCCACCTGCCAGCAAATGCCCCTGAATACCTGCACCAATAGCCACCACTTTATAAGGGTCAATCGCGACATGGGGTGGTTTTCTGAAAAATGACTCAATCCGTTTTCGAACCTTGGGAATAATGGTTGATCCTCCAACAAGTACAACTTCGTCAATTTGTTCAACAGTAAGATTTGCTTCACGTAAAACATGATTACAACTTACCAGGGTCTGATCAATCATTGGATCGATCAAATTTTCAAACTCTTCAAGTTTAAATCTTCCATCAAAAGTTAATTCTATATTAGGTAATTCCATTGAGTAAGATGTTTCGGTAGAAAAACTAAGTTCTTTTTTGATGGACTCTGCAGTTTTTTTCAGCAACAGCTTTGATTCCGGACCTTCAAATTTTACTTCCGGATGTATTATTTGATTTTTTTTCTTTATTTCATTTGCTACTGCCTTGTCAAAATCATCTCCTCCAAGCTGTGTGTTGCCATGAGTCGCAATCACCTTAAATATTTTTCCTGATAGCTTGAGAATGGAAATATCAAAAGTTCCTCCGCCTAAATCATAAACTGCAATATAGCCTTCTTTTTTTTCATCAAGACCGTAAGCAATAGCTGCAGCTGTAGGCTCATTAATGATGCGTGCCACTTCCAGTCCGGCAAATCTTGCAGCATCACGGGTGGCCTGTCGTTGTGCGTCATCAAAATACGCAGGTACTGTTATCACAGCTTTTTTGACAGGTTCTCCCAAAATTGATTCAGCATTAGTTTTAACTTTTTTCAGAATTTCAGCAGATAATTCCTGGGGGGTGTATTCCTTTTCTCCAATTTTAACTTTAATGAGCTGCCTCTGAGCTTCAACAATTTGATAAGGCAGCTCATTTACAGAATTCCCCAAATCCTTCAGGCTTCGCCCCATCAGCCTCTTAATTGAGAAAATCGTATTTTCAGGTTTAGAAATGCTGGATTTCTGTGCTTCCTCTCCGACAAGCCAGCCTGAATCGGTCCAGGATAGCACCGAAGGAGTTATGGAACTCTCTCCTGAAGCTTCAATGACTTCCGGACCTCCATCAAAAACAGTAGCTGCCAAACTGTTTGTTGTACCTAAATCAATGCCGATTATACGTTCCATTTTAAATTTGGTGTTGCTTGCAAAGTTCTAATGAGTTTTTCAAAAAACCAAGCACTGCAAAATTTTTTAACCGATGCAATGGCATATCATTAATTATGGCTTTAACGTAGATTAATTTAGAGGCTTATTAGGAATTTATGCTATCTAACAAACGTCTTAAATACCGTTCTGTATTTAATAGTGTCTGCAACTGTTGGAGGAGTTCAGTATTCTCCGGCGAGGTTTCAAGTTTTTTGAACAAAGCAGCATAATTCGATTCGATGAAAGCGTATCTGTTCTGTAGATCCTCATTCATTTTGCATAGATCTGATTGATCACCAGATTCAAGCACTTCATCCAGTGATTCCTGCAAAGTAAACATTTCCTGTAAAAAACCTTCAGGCAACGCGTCTGTCTGAAGGTTCTTTTCCATCGCAAACAGTGATAGTAAATATCTGGCACGTGATGCCGGTTCACGCAGAGTGCTGTATGCAGCATTAAGCAACACTGAAGATTTTTCACTTAGACGTTTTTGCTCCTCCGAAGCGGCTCCGAAAAAATCCGGATGCATTCCCAATGTTAGGCGCTGATAAAGATTTTCCAGTTCCTCTGAGTCAATTTCAAAACAATGGGGCAATCCCATCACTTCGAAATGATCTATATCATCAGAAACAGTCTGAAGGGAATTACAGGAAAAACAAAATAGTGGTGATATCAAAAAATCACCACAAGATTGACAGGATGTATGCTCAGAAGCCATAGCTTTATAAAAAAACGCTATAACTTAACCTTCTTTTCTTTTCCTGTAATCAGAGATTGCAGCTTTGATGGCGTCTTCCGCCAATACGGAGCAGTGAATTTTTACGGGAGGCAAAGACAGTTCTTCTACAATTTCCGTGTTCTTGATAGACATTGCTTCATCAATGCTTTTACCTTTAACCCATTCTGTTGCAAGGCTGGAACTTGCAATTGCAGATCCACAGCCAAATGTTTTGAATTTAGCATCAACTATTTCATTGGTATCCGGATTTACCTGGATTTGGAGTTTCATCACATCACCGCATTCCGGAGCACCTACCAATCCAGTCCCTGTATTTTCATCATTTTTTTCCAAACTTCCTACATTTCTCGGGTCATTGTAGTGATCAATAACTTTTTCGCTATAAGCCATAAATTCCTTTTTTTAAAAAAAGTTAATTTTTTTAATGGGATGTCCATTCCACAGTTGACAAATCAACTCCGTCTTTGACCATCTCATATAGCGGAGACATCTCACGGAGCCTTTTCACTGCAGCTATCATTTTTTCCGTTGCGTAATCTACTTCTTCAACGGTGGTGAATCTTCCCATTCCGACACGGATTGATGAATGTGCCAGATCGTCACCAACTCCCAGGGCACGCAGAACATAAGACGGCTCCAGGCTTGCAGAAGTGCAAGCTGATCCTGAAGAAACAGCAAGCTCATTTACACCCATCATAAAACTTTCACCCTCTACGTAGCCAAAACTTATGTTAAGGTTATTGGGCAGTCTTTCAGTTGGATGACCATTCAGAAAAATGTAATCAAGTTCTGAATTTAAACGGTCTAAAAGTCTTTGGCGCAATCCGGTTAAGCGTTCTGCTTCAGAAGCCATTTCCTCAACTGAGAGCTCCAGAGCTTTGGCAAATCCCACAATTCCGGGGACATTAAGGGTTCCGGAACGCATTCCTCTTTCATGACCTCCGCCAAACATGATAGGTGACAAGCGAACACGGGGTTTTTTTCGTCGCACGTACAAAGCACCTATTCCTTTTGGACCATAGAACTTATGTGCAGTCATGGAAAGAAGGTCAATGTTCATTTCCTCCACATCAATTGGTATTTTCCCCACACCTTGTGTTGCATCAGTGTGGAAAAGTACACCTTTGTTTCGAGTTATCTGGCCTATTTCCCTGATAGGATTGAGAGTGCCGATTTCGTTGTTTCCTGCCATCAAAGAAACTAAAATTGTATCTTCACGGATGGAGTCTTCTAGTTGTTTAAGGTCAATGCAGCCCTGTTTATCTACGTCAAGAAATGTAATTTCGTATCCTTTCTGCTCCAAGGCATGACAAGGGTCAATTACGGCCTTGTGCTCAATTGGGCTGGATATAATATGTGTTCCCTTTTTTTTGTAAAATTCTGCAACTCCCAAAATCGCCAGATTGTCTGATTCTGTAGCTCCGCTGGTAAAAACGATTTCTTTACCTCCTGCACCAATTAAGTTCCCAATTAATTCACGTGCGTCATCCACCACTTTTTCTACTTGCCAGCCAAATGAATGATTGCGGCTGGCCGCATTACCGAATGATTCCGTAAAATAAGGCATCATTGCCTCCACTACTTTCGGATCAACAGGGGTAGTTGCATTATAATCAAGATAAATGGGCAATTTCATACGCAGAATCCTCAAAATTTGGGTCAATTATTTGTGCGTCTTTTATGATTGCGGCTAAAGTAGTTTCTTCTATAAACCGCCGAATTTTATTATGTAAAGCAATCAA
>CEPV01018371.1_pt1 | contig 14812 bp, 13 predicted proteins | sample 530451 | NCBI WGS metagenome assembly CEPV01 (sample SAMEA2620097, study PRJEB7988) | marine metagenome | isolation source: saline water (ENVO:00002010), including | reverse complement strand
GTAATAATAATATAGAGCAGAAAATAATGGGATAGTTATTTTCATAAGCAATGTAAATAATGTTTTTTAAATAATTTCTAAACGGTTATCATTAGTGGTTAGGCCGTAATAAGAGTCTTTTGTATAACTCCAACATTTCGATTCAGTTCCAAGCTTTGCTTCTGTTTCACAGGTTCTACCCGGTTTTTTTAATCGAACTTTCATAAATTAATATTTCCCTGGTGATCAATGAATATTCTATGCCAAATTTCAAATTCAATTAAATTAATTAAACTTTTATGGTGATTTTCATTTTCCTTCAAATGTGAGTCGATCATTTTTTCAATTTCATTGGTGTTATAATATCCTCGCTGTTTAAACGTTTGATCTGTAATCAAGTCCAAATATTTCCCAAATTTATTTTTATCTTTTAAGTATTCATCTGTTGGCAAAAGGAAACCATTCTTTTTTCGAAAAATGAAATCATTATCGAAGTATTTCTGTGACAATTTTTTTAGAAATATTTTTGGTTGAGGGCTTATTTTTTGATACGGCTGAATAGAATTTATATAATCGAATAAGATATAGGTACAGAACGGTACACGCGCTTCAACAGACATTGCCATCGACATTTTATCTTGACGTTCCAGCACTGAAGCCAAATAATTCGTTTGATCTGACACTATTATTTTTCGTAAAAGATCGTTAAATGATTCACCAATTTTTTTCCGATAATCAATGTTATAATCTATATTTGAGTATGCAGAAGCCGAATCTCTAGGAATGTTGCAAAGTTCTTCGATACCAATATCTTTTGAAAAAAGTTCCCTTGCATTATTAAATCGTTTATGATCGGGAAAATGATTTGAATTGAGTCCTAATTTTTGTAATTGAAAAGCAATTTTTTTCTTAAGCGATATTTTATATCGACCATAGCCCCCTAAGAGTTCATCAGCACCTTCTCCTGTTAGTATAACCTTGGAATATTTTCGTGAATGTTTGCACAACTCCATCAGAAGAATACATGAAGTATGAACGATTGGAATATCCATATGCCAGGTTGCCTTAGGCATAAGTTCAGAAAGTTGATCAATCCCCATAGGATAAGAATGTGCAACCGTTTGGTATGAACCGGCAACTATTTTCTGAAATTTTCCCTCATCCTGTATAAATCCCGGTAGTTCAACGGAAAAAGTATTCAGTCTTTTATTAAGCTCACATGCCAAGACGGCAGTGATATAACTAGAATCTAAGCCTCCACTGAGTTGAATGTTATAACCAACATCAATAATCGTATGCATCTTAATAGAATTCTGCAGCATTTCTGCCAATTTTTTATAATTCACCAAGGTGTTTTTGTTTTCATTGAGTTTATCTAAGACATCACAGTATTGTGTAGTTTTAATTATTCCGTTTTTATTAAATTTCATGTATGATCCAGCTGGTAATCTGTAAACTTTATCGAAAAGTGTTCGCTCGCCACTGACATATCGATAAAAAAACTGTTCATAAAGGGCATTTTCGTTTATTTCGAACTTTATGAAATGTCGAAAGCATTTTATTTCACTTGCGAAGAAGATATGTTTTTCGTCAAGGTAAAAGTAAATTGGCTTAATCCCCAGATGATCTCTAGCGATAGTTACCGTTTTATTTCTCAAATCGATAACAATTAAGGCAAACATTCCTATAAATCGTTTAAAACATTTTTCACCCCATTCCATAAAAGCTTTCAAAACAACTTCAGTGTCGGAATTAGAAAAAAACGGTATCCTTCACTTTGAAGCTCTGACTTAATATCTTTGTAGTTGTATAATTCGCCATTATAAACAATGGCAAAGTTCTTCATCTCATCAAACATGGGTTGATGGCCATTTTTACTCAAATCGAGGATCAATAGTCGACAATGACCAATTCCGAACCAGTCTTGTGAAAAAAATCCATCATCGTTAGGACCCCGATGTTGAATATCTGCAAGCATTTTGCGAATCCTAGATTTATCTGGTTGCTTGTCTTCAAATACAAATTGAGCTACTATTCCGCACATCGTGTGCTACGCAACCGATCACTATAAGTTGGGTACATTTTGTTCTTTATTGCTCTTCTGGAAAAAGGTATTTCTCTAAAAATTCTATATTCGGTTCTTCGGGGGGAGTTTGCACTAAGGACAACAACTCTTCAGTATCAAAGCAGGTTCTGTTTCTATCATCATACCCGCAGTGAAGAATCCGGCATCTTTTTTTCATCAATTCATACACGTCCGGGAACCAGGATTCCCAACCTGCATCGACATAAATCAGCGTTTTGTTGGTGCAAATGGTCCAATAGAAGGTAGAAGATCCTCCATACTGGATAATAAACGCATCAGCCAGTTCGGCAGTTCCCGGTTCTTCAAAATGATTGTATAAAATCTCAACATTTTTTAGGCCATTAAAAATGTTAATTCCTTCCCATGATAAACTTTTAGGCCGACGCTTGAAAATAACCTTATACCCGTTTTTCGATAATGTTTTGCAGAGTGAATAGTAGAAATGGTAATTGACCATGGCTTCCGCCACATGATATCCGGCCCATTCCGGAATCAACGAAATTTCCAGAACCATCACGGTTTCAATTCTTGAGGCAAGTGGTTTGTTTTTCCATTTTCGCCACCGATTCAGGAATATATCCGTGTTTTCGTGTTTAATGAGCACTTCATTATTTCTTGGTGGCGGATTAAGTTTGAGGTTGCGCTCAAAAAGCGGAACGCTTCCCGGCGAATAAGCCATAAATTCATCCACAGTTGCCAACTCGTGGAATGCCGGTCTGGGACTCGAATAATGGCAAATATTGTAACCATGGGGAAATCCAGTCACTTTACCGCCCGTATTTCTGATTGCCAGACTCAACGCTCTGGTAAAAGACCTCCCTGCGGTCGGTGTCAATACGTGATGCGGTTTAACTTTTTGCACCCTCTTCGTGAGCACCGCATAAACACGCGCCGAGTGAGCTATATACTGGGTTGCGAAATCGAACATGGTATCCATAATCTCTTGTGGCAGCAAAACACCAAAATTTTCGAGAAGGTAGCTTTTGGAAAAATCGACATACATCCTTGACACATCCGATAATCTCTTCTCTATTGGCGGATGTATCGACGCATCCAGATCCGATTTGATCCATTCATCCGGTGTAGTAATGTGTATCCAGCGAGAGATACGTCTCGTATAGTTTCGATCGATGACATTGGGGGAGGAAAATGCGTAAACACACTTCTCTCCATCAAAATGGTCGAAAAAGGAAAAGTTTCCCTTTCTTATATTTTTTTCAACTGATCGAATCAATTTCAAGAAAATATTCAGTGAAGAGTGTTTTGATCTCTCCTGAAAAATATCCCTAAATTCTATCCTCCTGTTTTTTTTATTACCGTTCAAAATGGGGATGAGTTTCAATTTATCACTGTGTATCAACTCATATCCTCTTTCCTTGATTCTATGGATAGACAGATAATGGTTGACGACCTGTATAAAAGTTCTTGATAGAGCATTTCCGATGAGCAGACAATCGCTCTCAAAAGAGTGGCCGAGCTGATCAATCAGACGACACTGTTCTGCGACAAAATCGAGAGTTATCTGGGTCGTTGTGCCGCGAGACACCATCCAGCGGAAAGTATCATGCCAGTTCGAAATGTCGGCATCGCGGAGGCTGTAAAAATCGTATAAGAAATGGCGGGACATATCCAAATCAGGTATGTTTTGGCACGGCTTCAGTTAACGTTTCGGTAATATATTCGATCTGATTAGCAGAAAGACCTGGCCAGACAGGCAGATTGATAAGCCTTTTCCAGGTTCGATAACTGACGGGAAAAGAATCGTTCGTGTAGCCGAACCGCTTTTGATAGTATGGTTGGATATGGACGGGGGGGAAACTCAATCGCGTTTGAATTTGATGATCGTCGAGGTACTTCACGATGTCATCTCGGATTCTCTCATCAACCTGAACGGCAAACATATACCATGAGTGTTGGTCAACGAAATTCGGAACAGTCGGCAGTTCGATCTCCCGGTTACCGCTCAGCCGCTTTTGGTACGATTCAACAATCCTTTTTTTTTCCGACATAATCCATCCGAGTCGACCGATCTGCTCGATTCCCAGCGCCGCTTGAATGTCGTTCATTCGGTAGTTATACCCTAAAACGACATGATGATACCTTTCGTCCTGTCCCTGATTAAGTATCTTTCGCATTTTATCGGATAACAGTCCGTTTGAAGTAGTAATCATCCCGCCCTCACCGGTGGTGATGGCTTTGTTCGGGAAGAAGCTAAAACAATGGATGCCGGCGATGCTTCCCACTTTTTCATCCTTGTAGATGGCACCCAGGCTTTCCGCACTGTCGGCAATGATGGGAATTCCGTGTTTATCTTCAATTTTAAGTATCTCATCATAATCGATCGGCATTCCGTTCATATCCACCGGAATGATGGCCTTCGTTTTCGATGTAATGGCCTTCTCGATGTTTGCACGCGATACATTGTATGTCTTTGGTTCACATTCAACCAGAACCGGTGTGGCCCCCTGGTATAATACGACATTAGCAGTCGATATAAATGTCAATGACGGCAGGATGACTTCATCACCGGGTCCGATATCCATTGCGGCCAGGACGGTATGCAGGGCAGAGGTACCGCTGTTAACTGCTACTGCTTGTTCTGCTCTTACGGTTTCGGCAAATAGCGCTTCAAACGCTTCTACTTTCTTACCCTTGCTGATCCATCCGGATTTTACCACATCATAAACCGTTTGTGCATCATTCTCAGATGTAACGACATTGGCAACCGGTATATAGTCCACTATTGTTTCTCTCTCCTATAATATTATTATTTCCCACTCAGCCTTCGGACATACCAAGCGATCGTTGTCTCTAATCCCTCTTCCAAAGATACCAGGGGTTTGTATCCCAGTTTTGATATTTTGCCGATGTCAGGACAGCGTCGTGGTGTACCTCCGGCAAGGGCCGTACCTGGAATCACCTCTATTTTCATGGAGAGAATATCTCCCAGCATTTTCACCAAATCACCGATCCTGATTTCTCTCATCTCTCCGATATGGTAGATTTCACCGTTACCCCCTTTCTCTCCACAAATCAAGATGGCATCAACCGCATTATCAATAAAACAGAACGCTCTCGTTTCATTACCACTCCCTTGTATCGTCACTCGGATCTTATTCTTCTTGAATCTCTTACTGGCAAGGTGTATTTTTCTCATCAGCTCCGGGATAACGTGCTCATTCCCCATATCCGGCCCGTATATATTGTGTGGCCTGAATATGATGCCGTGGGTCGCCTTGCTTCTAAGACAATTGAGGGTCAGCAGCTCGCTGATTAATTTGCTTCCAGCATAGCTGTATCGGGGATTGGTTACATCTTCCAAATAGATCCGCTCGGATTCATCCGTCGGAATCCGTAACGGCGTTTGATATACTTCCGAAGAGGATGCGAGAACGAAACGGTTGACATTGTGGACTAGACAAGCCTTGAGTGTATTCAGCGCACCCCGGACGTTCACATCCAGAACCTGATCCGGGATTTCATAGAAGTACCGGGTGCCGTTGATCGCTGCCAGATGGTAGATAATATCTACTCCCTCTGCAGCATCGAGAACGGCGCTTTCGTCACGAATGTCGCCGGTAACGATATCGACATCATCCATCAGCTTTTTCAATCGATTGCGATCCCCTCTGAAATCATTGTCAAACACACGAACCTGATATCCTCGTTCGGTGAGTGCCGTAGCAAGGGCCGCACCAATAAATCCTGTACCTCCGGTGACGAGTACGTGTCTATTTTTCATGTTCGAAGATCATACAACAAGTGGAGGTGGTTTCAGATTCAGTGTCCGACACCAATTGAAAGATATTGAATCCCCTGAAAATCGGTAAATTTGTTTTTCTGGAACAAGTGCCACGCGTCGAAAAACAGAGCTGGTTTTTTCATAGATCGCAGATATCTCAACAAATCCCATTTAAGGTAGGACTTGTGATTGTTCATAATGAAGACCGCATCCGCACCCAGAAACCCTTCTGCGGGGTCTGATACCTTAATGCCCAATGCCACGAGATCGCTACGCTGGACCACAGGATCGAATCCTGTGATTTCGGTTGTACATTTTTTCAATTCATCCAGGAACCAAAGCGTTGTGGAATCTCTGAGATCAGAAGTCTCAGGCTCGCCTTTGAATGCAAATCCGACGACAAAAACTCGAGCCCCGTTCAAACCTTTTCCGACGCTTTTCAAAGTGATGTCAGCGCGTTGAACGATTCTCTTGGGACTCTGTTCATTGATAATACGGGAAGCCGCCAGAAGCGGTGCGTCCATGCCGGCAATGGTGAACACGTCTTTTAAAATATAGGAATCCTTGGTGAGACAGGGCCCTCCGACTCCAGGCGAGGGTTTCGGTATGTTGTTTCGAAGATAATGGTGGTTGACGGCATCAATCAACTGATGCACATTCAGCCCCAATCGCTCCGACAATTCTGCGATTTGATTTGCAAAGGCAAACTTCACATCTCGATAGACGTTGTCAATGAGTTTTGAAAATTCAGCCGCTTCTAGACTTCCCACGTTAACAATGGTTGATGTGTATTCATTGAACAGTCGCGATGCAACTTCGATACTCCGATCATCCAGTCCTCCCACGATTTGCGGCAGGTATCGCAACTCTTCCAAGGCTTGCCCTTCGGTGGTTCTTTCCGGACAATAGGCAACAAAAAAATCTTCCCCCGCCCTGAGTCCGGATTGCTGTTCCAGTTCCGGAATAACCAGGTCCCGGGTGCACCCAACCGGGACAGTTGATCGAAGCAGGATAAGACAATCCTTTGACAGGATTCGCCCGACACTTTTCGCTGCAGCAATAATGTTATCCGTCACCGGCTTTTTTGTCTCCCGATGGATTGGTGATCCGACAGTGATAATGAAAACCTCAGCCACACAATCGTCCAGGGTCCTCAAAATCTTTATTCGTCTACCGACATGGGTATTTATGAATTCCTCGATTCCTGCTTCGTAGAAAGGTGGAATTTTATTCTCCAACTTTGATGTTAATTCTTCGCTGATGTCATATCCATTCACCGAAAAACCTGAATCGGCGAGAATTAAAGAAAGGGTGAGTCCCACATAGCCCAACCCGACAACAAGTACTTTTTTGTCTTTGATATTGATGAAGTCATAATCCGAGCTGGAAAGATTGACTAGGCCCACCAGTTTTCCGTTTTCATCCAGTTGGGGAATAAGCTGTATTCGATTCCCGATATGTTTCTTCGCCTCTTTGATGGTAACATTATCTGAAATTATAACAGGATTTCTATTTATGAAATCCACGGCAGGAGCATCTACCGACTGACCGTCCTTCAAAATCCTGAGTAGGTCTCCTTGAGTCAGCAAACCGAGCAATTTTCGCTCTTCATCCACACAGAAGCTCACTTTTTTCGCGCCGGCCAGGCAGCATTCAATGGCATCACGCAAAGTTGCATCTTGATTAAAGATCATCTTTTTCAATAAATAATCCATAGAATTATCTCATTTCAAATATTCAATATTCATAGGTGTTTTTCAACCGTACGGACACTTTCAAACAACGTTTTCTTATCAAGTCTCCTTGCTTCTAAGGTGACGTTGATCCCCTTTCCATCTATTCCCGGGCAAATCCGAAATTTTTCTAAAACCTTAAGCTGCCAATCGTCTGGAGATATGGGATAATGTTGATCGAATTCACCATTATTAGCAGAAACATGAATTTCAAAAACTCGATCAGGGTATTTTTCCAATAGATCATCGAGATACTCATATTTGTCGAACTGAAGATAATTAGATGAAATATTCAGGTGTCCTAAATCTATCAGCAACCCAACATCTGAAGGAAGTATACTCATTAACTCATCAAGCTCTTTAAAAGAGCAGTTAAGCGAAGTCCGTAAGTTATTTGGAGCAATGAATAAATTTTCAATAGCCAAACAAACTTTCCTGTTTCGCGCCATCTGATAAAGTTTATCGATGTTCAATACAAATTGTTGAAACGCTTCTTCGTATGAAAAGAAATCATGTGTTGAAAACCTGAAATGTCCGTCAACGCTCTCTCGACCGTCACTTAAGTAGCCGGGATGAAAAGAATAGTACGGTACATCGTATCGTTGGCACAAATTCAGCGCCCTCTCCGAAAGCGATAGGGATTTATCAATGACGGTTTTGTCAGAGGATGCGAAATTAAGGACAAAGCTAGTGTGAGGAATGGGAAAATAGTTGTGTATCAAAAATTTCTTAATTTTTTTTTGAAAGAGTTTATCCAGTTTTTCCACTAATATCGAATCCGGATAGTATCCATTTCCTCCGCTCAATTCAATATTCGAAAACTTTTCGGATAAAGCCCTCCCCTCGGATTCGAAGATATCTTCCTTAAATGCTGTTGAGGATACGAAGATCATGTTTTATAAATCAGAACTATCGGAGGTCCAGAATATGTGCGAAAATTCTGGCTTGGCTAGATCGCCTTTTCAAAAACCATTAATACGCCTTTGGTCATGAGATCTTCAAATTTAACATCCTTTCGAAAACGTGCAATATTGGCCAGTACCTCATCGGCATCAACAACAATGATTTCTTCATTTCCATGCTGTGTGTCGATGTTCGATTCAGTGAGGGGATGATTCCTGAATCGATGCTTTGAAGCCAAACAATAGGGTTGCTTTTGAAATAATCTTTTGTAACCCTTTAGAATCATGCCGTTATCAAGGAAAAGATCTATATATTGCCGGATAGTCGGCCGATTCGGATCAATCGCGTAATATAATTGTTCTACAGAGTCTCGAATTTCCGGCTTGTATATCTCATAGTATTTGCAGATATCTTCCAGAATAAGACGTTGTTCAAAAAAAGCAAAATCCCCACTCAATCCATATGTGCTCAATGAATTCCAAGCATACGGAAATAATCCGGCAAAAAATTTCCCTTTCTTGAGAAAAGAGGCGACCCTGGGTATTGCAGTGGTGGCGTCAAAGAGGTAAAAGCTTTCAAAAGTCAGAACAACATCATATGCATCTTCTTCAATAGGCGCTTTAAGGCAATCTCCAATGATATAATTGTCAACATTCGGTTCCCGCTGAAAATTAAAGTTAAAGTAATTATGGTATGATGGGATATTATTGTATCTACCAGGGTTCAGCCGGGCTAAATCGTTGAAGTTCGGGTAAAAGAGACGAAACAGAAAGCGAGTCCATTTATGGTAAGTCATTAAACGATCCGCAATTTGATGTTTTCTATATCGTTTTTTATATTCTGCTTTTATCATCTTTCCAAGTTGCGAATTGCGACCATCCAAAATGTCGGCAACGTCGGCATGGCGCGCGAAATGTCCTCTGAATAATGCTGCGTGAATCCCTTCTCGACCACCTATATCTAAAACCCGATCAAAAGGATCTTCATACAATAGGTTGAGTTCCTCCATGAAATCAATGAGAAGCGCAAACCCATACAGGTCGCTCCTCATATCATCGAATTCAACTTTGTTTCCTTGCCATCTCGGTATATCGCTCTCTGGACATCTCTCAAGCCATGCATTTACTTCTGTTTTTCTATAAAAGCCGTGATATAGTTTTTTATCAAGTCCAGGTACTATAGTTATCAAATCCCCAAAGCTTGTTTTAAAATACTCATCCGGCATTTAACTATGCTCCACGTCTTGATGACATTATCATATAGATCGCTTCATAAATCAAAAGCAAAAAACCTATGTTTTGCCCATAATATCTATGCATTTCTCAAAATAGGTCCAAACATTCTAGAAAAAACGATTGGGAAATTATCGGTGTATTCCCCTAAGCCTTTGTATGAATCTGGAGCAAAAGGTACATCGCATTTCTCACAAGCATAATGAGATTCTCTAGAAAAGGAGAAGTCCTTTGTAAGTTGGCATCGTCTTAGCGCACGGATGTTTTCTGAATTCCAGACTTTCATCAGATCGAACCCTTCGTCCATGATATTGCCGATAATAAACTTGCCTGGAAAATCATAGGGACACGGTATGATTTGACCATCGTAACGAAATCCCATAAATATCCATGGGTTTACACAGCCTGGGTGATCTGTGTGTTCATGGTGGGAAAAGGTCGTTTCCATGGCTTCTTCTGACATCTTACTTGTCCCCTGAACGGAATAGAGGGGAGTCACAAAACAATTGTCAACGATTTCGCTCCAATATTCTAAAAAATCATTACTCTCGTGCTTATTCATGCTGTTCTCGACCGACATCACGTTGATAAAACAGGGTTTTCCCTGTTTTTCGTTTATTTCAACCAGATCAAGGATATTCTTCTTTATTCGGTCGTAGTAATCAAAACCGGTAAGTTTTTTATAAGTTTCAGGGCTGTGCGCATGCAATGAGAATTGTATTTTCTTGATACCGGCTTTAATTAGTTTCTCTCCTAACGCCTTCTTAAGAATAACCCCGTTGGTGATAATGCTGCAATTCAACTCCTTATGATTCCCGTACTCAACGAATTCGGGAAGGCTTTTGTGCATAAGCGGTTCACCTCTGCCGATGATATTAATCGGAGAAAGAATTTTGTACTCGGAAAGGGCATCGACTATTTTTCGCCACATTTCCGAAGTAAGGTACCCGATTTTATCGCCTTTTTGCGCCTTGTCGACACAGAAAACACAATTCAAAAAGCATGCATTGGTCGGTTCAACATATATATGATATGGTGGTACTGGACAAATTTCTTCTTTGGCTTTTATGGCTTCATGTCTCTGTTTTTCCTGTTCGAGTAAAAACTGCAATGCCTGTTGGAATTTCATCTTCATCTTCTCTACAAAAAAGGGAGAACATCCCTCCTCGTGTTTATTTTTCCATCACAGGTTTCCATATCTCATCTTCATGGTTTTCGAAAAATGGGAACAGGAGCCTGTGAAGTTGTTTTCGAGTACCTTGTATCAGCTTCCTGGCATCTCCATTGATGATGATCGACCTTGCCTCTGGATCGAAGCTGATGCCATAGCGTTCCAGTTTGATTTGGTTCAACTCGATGGTGGTCGTCGCACGAACGGGGTCTTCAAAAATAGCTATTATGATCGGCATGATTTCTTCCACCAGAATGAAATATTTCTCATCATATAGTATAGATGGAGCAGCCATAGAATCTTTTTCTGCAGAGACAATGTAATCTTCGATGGCCAATACATCGAAACATCCGTTCATCAAATGCTCAAATGCTTGCCTCGGTGTAACGATAGTAGCGATTCCATGTCGGTTGAAACTTGTATTGAGGATCAGGGGTATGCCTGTTAAGCGTTCAAATGCAACGATCAAATCGTAATACTTGGAATTTTGGGTTTGATCTACCGAATTTGGACGACAAGTCTGGTCGACGTGAATGGCGGCAGGTATGTCATCTGAGATATCATCCTTGACTGAAAAAGATAAGGCCATGTAGGGTGATTCAACCACTGATTCGAATACCTGATCCATTCTTTCCAGTGTGACCGATGGGGCATAGGGCATGAACCAATCTCTCCGTTTCAATAATTGATTGATCCGCGCTTTATTTTCCATCTTTCTCGGATCGGCGAGCACACTCCTTGCCCCCAATGCACGCGGTCCCAACTCCGATCTTCCCTGGAACCACCCAACGACTTTTCCCGAGGCTAACAATTCGGCTACCCTGCTGTTATAGTCTTTGGGTTCCTCATGGATGAGTCCGTATTCATTCAACAACTGAGAGATTTCTTCTTTGGAAAAGGCAGGTCCCAAAAAAGGGGACAGATACTTTCCCATGGGACGCTCAGAGTTTTCTTCCGACATCATCACCGACAACGCTGCTCCAAGACTCAGCCCGGCATCATTGGGCGCCATGGGAATATAAACACCATCTAGGCCAAGTTCCAGCATGCGACGATTGAGACTTATATTTTGAAACGTTCCTCCTGAGCAGACCAATTTCTTTTCTCCCGTCTGCTTCAGCAAGTTTTGAATCATCTCCATGGCTAGATCTTCAAATACCTTCTGGCCGGTGGCTGCAATATCCGGCGCTGAATAATGTCTCGTCAATTTCTTAAGTGCAAGCGGTGGATTCGGGGAATGGATGACCTTATACCGATGATAGGCATCCATTTTGAATTTATTCATTCGGTATTCCGATTTTGAATCGCGCCTCAGTTTGCATTTCACGGATAATCCATCTTTCGATATTTCCATAAATCGACGCAACCCTTCATATAGGTCTTTTTGAATATTGCCATATCCAGCCAATCCCATAATTTTTCCATTATCCACATTACCCAGATAACCCGCAGCATCACAGATAAAATTATGAAAGGTTGTCAAACCGAACATGTTTCCCGACTTACCGAAGATCCGGATTTCCTTCCCATGGAATGTGCCCCATGTGGCATCATGCCTTTCAGCTTCATCTCCTCCGTCGTCTAGGGTTATATACATGCCACCGTCAAATCCAGATCCATAGACCGCCAAAGCGGCATGAGACAGATGATGATCGACAAACCGTATCGCATTTCGCCGCACCAACTCATCGTAGCTTCTGGCTTTAAATTCTGAAAAAAAAAACGAGAGCGCCTCTTTTACCGGAGTATGAAGCGGATTACCAAACACCCACATATCAACATCCACAGCGGTAATGCCAAAATGTTTGAAGCCTGCAAGCATGGCTCGTTCTGGAAATCGGTCATATTGATTCATTACAGTAGATGTAATTTTTCCTTCTTCACACGAAAAGATGTCTCCATCTTTAATGAGGGTAAAATTAACATCGTGACCGTGGCCGATAAAGAATGGGAAAGGATAGATGCTAGCGATAATCATTTTGTATTAAACTCAATCGGAATAATGAAATCATTGGGAGCGGAAATCGGTGTTTAAAGCGCTAATTTCTTTGCCGTGTAGTTAAAGACGCGACGAAACCTGTTCGTATCATATCGGCATTTGCACTTCAGCCCTTTGCTTTTCAGTATCAGTTTGGAATCCCGGTTTCCGTATTTCTGGATCAGGTGTTCTGCTATTTCTAGATATGAATAATTATCATGATGCCCGAGGATAAACATGCCGGCAACTGGTTTGTCAATGACGGCTTTGACACCACCAACGACGTCATCCACATGAATGAAGTTGCTGATGCGATCGCCGTTTCCAAAAAGAGTTATGGAATTTTCACTTTCGAGTTCTTTTCTCATGATACCAATCAATCGATCCTGCTGCATCCCCGTTCCGTACACTTGGGTGAGTCTCAGGTTGATGACTTTGGTCCGGTTCTTAAGATAGTAGGCAAACAGCATTTCAGAATTGAATTTAGCAAGACCGTACAGGCATTCCGTATTGTCGGACATATCGATTTTCGATGTTTCATCATGTATTCCGCTTCGGTTTGGATAGACCCCCAGAGTGGAAAAATTAACAAAACACTCCGATTCCATGTGTTGCATCAACCTGATCATATTTTTCGTGATGGCATTGTTGATGTCGAAATATCTGATATCACCCCATTCACTCGGTTTACACAAAAGCGCCGCAGAGTGAACGACCGCCACATATTGTTTTATTTCAAGAGTTTTAAAAAATCGATCGACCATCTCCGAATTCGCAAGATCCAAGGCGTAACGATCGTCTTTTTCGGATGATTCCTCTCGTAGGGATATTATTTGTATTACACGGTATGAATCCCTGAGCGTTCTGACCAGGTTGGATCCGATAAACCCATTGGCACCGGTTATTAGAATTGTGTCTTTCATGCAGTGGCAGTTATAAGGAGATCTTCTGGATAACGAATCACTTTTCCGAACACCAGCTTATATTTCGGAAGATCTACATCCAGTAAATATTTAATCATATATTCTACTTCATTGAGGCCGAACAATGTCCTCATGAAGGTGGAGCCTGAAAAGCGCGCGTTTACCTCAAAGAGCTTAGGTATGCCCTCTTTATCGAGTCTCAGTTGATAATTACATGGTCCGAAGGGGCGGAGTTTTTTAGTCACATCTCTCAGATAAGCGTAAATTATTCCCGGTGTATTCGAATGGTGATAGGCAATACTGGTGTTACCGTCTCGTAGATATCTCCTGAGGCAGATTTGAGTCTTTATCTCTCCATCCAGAAACAATACCCCGCAAGTGTATTCTTTCCCATCGGTCCCAACCAGTTCTTGTATCATGGGATTTTGGATATTAGGGATCTGGCTGCCAAGCTGATCTTTATTTTGGATAATGGAAACCCCTCTGCTGTGGGTCCCGATTCTCGGTTTGATTACGGCAGGGTAGCATATTTCCAGTTTCTGATTCGGAAGCCAGGTGGAAGGATGAGGCAATCTATTATCCTTAAGGAACTGAAATGTCTTATATTTATCGTTAGCTAATTCAATGGTATCAGGAGTGCTGACCACTACCGTACAACCCGTTTCTTTCAGTATTTGATCCCGATATACTGCCATCATTGCCAACTCGAACCCCATGCCTATTAAGAGAAATTGAATTTTGTGTTTTTTGATGCGATCGAGCAATATCTCCATATAATATTCATCAGACACGTCTGTTTTAAGGATATCCGGCATAATGTATGTTCGGTTCACCCAATAGGACCCAACTGTATCCTCCAGATATTCGAAACCGGTGATTTCACAAACTCCAGACAGGCTTGAGGCTTTGATCGATTTGATGATCCCCTGCCCGATCACCGAACCGACACAAGTCACTCCAATGGATATCTTTTTCATCTATTATCAAACATTAACTGTTGTTCATAAAAAGAGAAAGACAACTCCCGACCTCAGAAAGGTTGTGGGCATCCGATCCGATGGATAC
>CEPV01006191.1_pt1 | contig 14949 bp, 13 predicted proteins | sample 530451 | NCBI WGS metagenome assembly CEPV01 (sample SAMEA2620097, study PRJEB7988) | marine metagenome | isolation source: saline water (ENVO:00002010), including | reverse complement strand
ATTTTCTCTTCGTCAGTTAACTTTAATTCAAATACAGCATCCAATTGTGTTTTTTTAGTTTCACTCGAAACTTTTTTGATACTAACAAGATCTTTTCCTGAAATAATATCTTGATCGATTAAGATATTGATTAAATTAATTTCTGACTCTCTACTTATATTAATCATTATAAAATTCTTGGTGCAATAAATACCAACAATTCATCAAGGTTATCAGATTTTGATTTTCCTTTAAAGAGATTGCCAATTACTGGTACATTCCCTAAACCTGGAGTTTGGCTTTTACTGTTGGCTACAATATTTTTCTTTATTCCACCAATTACAACTATATCACCATCCGCTACCAATAATTTGGTTATAATTTCCATTTTATTAATTGGCGGTTCATCAGAGTCAGTTGTTCTGTTTGGTGTATCGTTATTTACTTGAATTGTTAATAATACATTTCCATCACCAATAATACTTGGTGTTACTTCTAATTTTAATGCTGCTTCTTTAAATGAGGTTGAAGTTGTTCCTTCAGATGTGGTTTGATATGGAATTTCTTCACCTTGAGTGACAGTTGCCGTCTGATTATCTAAAGTAAATACCTTTGGATTTGAAATAGTTTTTCCCATTCCGATAGACTCAAGTGCGGTAATTTCTGCTTTTAATGCCATTGTTCCAGTTGATCTTAAAATACCTATACCACTCGTAGCACCGGTTGTTGCAAAATTAGTAATTGCATCGGTTGTTGATCCTAATGCTGCGGATGAAATTGGATCAAATGTTCCGGCAGAACTTGTTCCTGCTACACCTCCCATTTGTTTACCTTGTCTTTTATAATAACCACCAAGTCTTGTACCCAATGCTCTTTCAAAATCTGAGTTTGCTTCAACAATAAATGCCTCGATTAAAACTTGCTTTGTTCTAATATCTATTTCTTTAATTACTTTATCTACAACATCTAAATCTTTTTCTTTTCCTCTAACAATAATTGATCTTGTAGTAATTTCTTCAGTAATTTGAATAGGAGTATAAGAACTATCTCCCTGTTTTTGAGTAAATAATTCTTCTATTGTTGTTTTCGCTTGTGTTGGAGAAATATAATATAATCTAAAAATCTCTGAATAAATTGGCTCCACACTATCTTCTAGTTCAACTTTTTTCTTAACTGCTTGAGCTCTTTCTGATTTATAAGTTTCTTGTGAAGTTAACGTTTCTGGTGAATGAACTCTAATTAAGTTGCTGACAACATCCACATCAGATGCATAATTTTTCATATCTAATAAAGCTTGAAAAGCTTTGTCCCAAGGAACATCAATTAGTTCTGCAGAAATCGCGCCAGCGACCTCATCGCCAACTAATACATTTATTTCACCAATATTACCCATTAATTTCATCGTTTCTTTATAATCTAAATTTTTAAATTTTAGAGTGACTCTTTGTTTTAAAAGCGGGTAATCATCTGGAATGATCAAATAGTTTCTTTGTGTTTCAGAAGATATTTTTTTTCTTTTTCCAAGTTTTCTAGTATCTCCTTCAATGGGTTTTGGACCCATTTCAAGAGTTTTTGCTATTTCTGATTTTCCACTCTTTACAATATTTTTATCTTGAATTAGTGGAGTGTTATGTTTGAAAGGTTTGTTATATTTTTTATTAAATTTAGAATTGGCACAACCATTTAAAACTAAAGCAAATATTATAAGTCCAAAGATTAATGATAATTTTTTAATATTCATCTGCCTCTCTTATCTGATTATTAAAATCCAAAATCATATATGAGCTATCTTCTTTTTTGAAAATCGCTTCAGTTAATCTTAAATCAATCAATTGAATTTTTCCCAAGTATTGACCTAGAGTTAAAGTAATAACTTCGCCGCTAGCATTTACTAAAGAAATATAACTGTGATCTTTTCCTGAAATCAATCCTGCAAGTTTAAAATTATATAAACTCATTTCATTTTCTTGTTCTCCCTCGGGAATATTTCCTGATGAATTATTACCTTCATTACCTGCAAAAGGATCATTTAAAGGTACTTCTTCATCTTCTTGAAGATTTTTTGTAATTTCTTTTACCTGATCTACAACTTCTTGATTTTGGGTATTGTCATCAGCAAATGATGAATTTGCTAAAAGCATAACCAATAAAATAAAAACTATTCTAAAAAAAATCATTTGGTAAACCTACTATTGTCAATTCTCCCCTAGCAACTATCGCTCCAGTTGCATCGTTTTGTACTATACTTATTGTCTCCTTGTCAAAGTTTAACATTTTCTTTGATCTAGCGACAGCACGCTTAAATTTAATAAATCCAAGAAAATTGCCTTTTATCTCATAATCAACTGGGATTTTATAATATGAAACCATTTCTTTTTTTATTAGGTTTTCTGCTTGAGCAGCAATACCTGGTTTTAAAACTGGTTTCAGTTTTTTCTTCTCGATCTTAGAAATAACCAACCCATTTACAGACGCATATCTACTTAAGCTTTGATAAAGATCTTCAACCTCTGCTTTTGAATGAAATAAGGTAGAACTTTCTTCAAACTTTGGTTTTAGTTTTTTAATTTTAGCTTTAAAGACAATGATATCATTGTTGAACTGAGCTATTTCGCTTGTTTTTAACAATTTATCTTCATATTTTACTTTTTTTTCCTTAACCATTGGATTTAAAATTACGTAGTAGATAATTATAAATAAAATTACCGCACCAAAACCTATGAAGAACTTAATTAAAGTCTTTTTATCAATTCCTGATAACTTTCCTTTAAGATCGGACATGTTCATGTTTTTTAAGTCCATTATACCTGCTCCAGTATACAGGCTATTTTAAAACCCTTCATTTGCTGAGAACCTTGCTGCCCTTGAGGCAAGGTCATAGTTGCTAATGATGCTTGTGAAATAAGTTTTTTGTTATTTAAATTGCTAATTAATTTAAGTATATCTTGATCGCTATAAGCAGAACCTTCAATCACTACTAAATCTGCACCATTGTACTCAATAGCTTTAAATTTAACTCTTTTTGGAACTGCAGATGCGATTTGTGCCAAAACTCTAAAGTTAATACTTTTATTTGAAGTTATAGACTTACTTAACTCTAAAGATTTTAACATAAATCCAATTTCTTTAGCATATTTATTTTTTTCTATAGTTTTTAATTCATGAGTCTGAACAATTTGTTCGTAACCTTCATTCTTTTTATTTAGTTCTGTAATTTGCCAGAATGATAAACCAAATAGAACAATGTATATTGCAGTAACAATTCCAATCACTCCTTTAAATGCAAAATTTGAAAATACTTTTGCTTTCTTCTGAGCTATCATGTTTTCTCTATTTGGTAAAAGGTTAATATTTTTAACTGCTGTTACAAATTTATAGTAACCAAATACATCAAGTTTTCTAAATGCTAATCCCATGACTGTTGAAAAATAAGATCGGTTATCTATTTTTACTTCATTTTCCAATTGAGCGGGAATTTTAATTCCATCTAATGGATCAAACAAATTGAAACCAGTATTGGCCAAATTCTTTCTGAAGTTTCCTAAATATTCGTCCACATTAGGTAAATTAGAGGTTACTTTTAAATTCCTAATTCTTTTTTCATATTTAGTTTCGAAATCTTGAACAGCTTGTTTAACCTGCGTAATGTATCTCCTGACAAGAGCATCCATTTCTTCTTGATTATTGCTTTCTCTTAAAGTTGTTCTATCTAGGCCTCTTATAAAAATATCTGTAATGATCGGATTATTTTCATATAAAATCATTACGTAGTTTTCATCTAAACCAAATTCTAATACCGCAGTTAAATTTGATTCCTCAATAGATCCTGAGATTTGATTTACTTGGTCAACGGCAGATTTTAATGCAAAGCATTTAACGTCAATGATAACTGCATTTAGCCCACCTTTCTTTATTATATTGGTATAACTATTAATGTCAGAAAGTTTTGAAGCAACAAACAATATATCCATCGTATTGCCCGTTTTGTCTCTATTAATTACTTGATGAAAAATTGAATAATCTGCTAGGTTATCAGTTAACTGAACTAAATTTTCCCACAAAGAATCCGTTTCAATTGCTTTTTTTAATTCTTCATCTTTCATTAAGGGAGCGGTTACAACTCTTATGATGGCGCTAGTTACCGGAATAGCGATTGCAGCATTTGTTGTGGAAATTTTAGATTTTTGTAAAGCTATTTTAAGTTCTTCAGCAATTTTATCCGAATTTTCTAAAACCGTACCCCCTTCTGAAATACTTTCAAATTTATGGACAGCAAATCTATCTAAAACCCATTGATTTGATTTGTTGCTTGATACTTGGGCTAAACGAATTTCATTAGGTGTTAATTCAACACCAACTATTTCTTCTCCTTTTACTGCCGACTTTCCTAATCTATTTTTTAATAATTTACTAAAAAACCCACCCTTTTTTTTTTGCTCACTTGCTCCAACTATTGGTGTAGTGGTGTCATCTTTTTTTTTAAAAAGGCTTGCAAAAGGATTTTTCATAATAATAATTTTTAAAATAACACTATATACTCAACTTTTACTAGAAATAAATTAACTTCTGTCTAAAATGGGTTTATTTAAAATAATAAGTGGTCAATATCTACTTATTTATAGTATCAATACACTTTATGTTCGAAAAATTAGAAGAGCTAGCAAAAAATAACAAAAAAATTTCTGACTTTCATATCAGATCGGGTTCACCTTTGGCTTACAGACAAACAGGTGAGATAATGGTAGTTCAAGATGTAAAGGTTGCGCCTCAAGATCTTATGGATTTATTAACTATGAATTGTAATGAGGTTGAGCTTGAACGTTTTGAAAAAACACATGAACTAGATACTGCAATTACTTTGAGTGGTTTAAGGTTTAGAGCAAATTTCTATAAAACTATTAATGGATCTGCGTGCGTTTGCAGAAGGGTTGAAAGTAAAATTCCAGATATGGATCAATTTAATTTACCTCAGTCACTTTATGATATTGTTGATTTTCATAAAGGTTTAGTTTTAGTTACAGGTCCAACGGGTTCTGGTAAATCAACAACACTTGCAGCAATTGTCAATGAAATAAATAAAACAAAAAATTCAAATATAATTACTGTTGAAGATCCTGTTGAATTTATTCATCAAGACAATAAAAGCATTGTCTCTCACAGAGAAGTTGGAAAACAAACACAATCTTTTGCGGCAGCTTTAAAAGCTGCACTAAGAGAAGATCCGGATGTAATTCTAGTTGGAGAGATGAGAGATCTTGAAACGATTGGTTTAGCATTAACAGCTGCCGAAACAGGTCATTTAGTTTTCGGAACTTTGCACACCAGTGGTGCGCCAAGTACGATTAACAGAATTATTGATGTGTTTCCACCTGAACAACAAGAGCAAATTCGTGCGCAAATTTCTACATCATTAAAAATGGTAGTTACGCAAAGATTATTAAAAACAAAAGATGGCCAAGGTAGAGTCGGTGCGTTCGAAATAATGAAATGCACACCCGCAATACAAAACTTAATTCGAGAAGCAAAAATTCATCAAATTCCAAGTATTATGCAAACAGCGGTTAGAGATGGAATGGTTACTATGGACAAATCTTTAGAGGAATTGGTGAAACAAGGAAAAATAGATCCAGGTGCAGCACGAGCAGGACAATAAAGGATTTTCAATAATAGAGTTACTTGTTGTTATTACAATTGTAGCTATTATTTCTGCTGTTGGTTATCCAAATTTCATGGATTGGCGCGAAGATAGAGAATTAAGAGCTGCTACAGAAAAAGTAAGCGCAATGATTACAAACATCAACACACAATTACAAAGAGGAAATTTTCAATACGTTCAACTTCAAATTAGACCTATAGGAACAACTGAAACAAATTTTTATTCGAAAGGCATGTATCAAGATACATTTTCAGATATTATTAGTGACTCTAATAAAACACTTGATTGTAGACTGGTTAACAGTGGTTATTGGGATGAACACAAAGTTGAAGAAACTACCAAGGCTGTATCTGTACATATTAATGGCGATGGATCAGTTTGTTTTTCAAAAGATGGATCTAAATTCAAAACTTCTGGAAAATTAGATAGCAATATAAATCTTAAAATTGCTGAACAAACTAAAGATGATTATGTTATTATCTGTACTACCAGTAATGCTAAAAATTCCGGTGGTAAATGCGGAGTTAATAAATCTTCTGGATTAGAAAAACCTGCTTACTTGGTGCTTTGGTCAAGATTTGGTACAGTAAAAAAATACAAATGGAGTGGAAATGATTGGACTACACAATAAAAGAAAGTCTGAAAAAGGAATGACTTTGTTAGAAGCGCTAGTTTCTACTGCAATTATCGGAATTGGCTTTGTTGCTATATTTCAAATGGTTAATTATTCAGTACAATCAATAGATGTCTCGGGTGAGAGAACTAAGTCTAATTACCTGGCTGGTATGGTTGCAGAAGACTTAATTTCTGAAAAACACTCAAACTCTCCAACAAAAGACGTTGAGCTTATGGATTATTTGATATTAAATAAAGTATCAGGTACCTCTTCATGGAGAATGGGAAGTTGTTCTTCTGGAACTTCAAGCTCAGGGTCTTTTACTAATGCTGCGCAGAATAAATTCAAAAAATGGGACGATAGATTTTCTACAAGAAGAATTAAATGCAAAGGCAATCAAGATATTAAATTTTTAAAGGTATTTGATATTTGTAATAACTCTGCATCAGGCAATAACTGCAAATACAACAATGCTCAAGCTTATAATGGTACTGGTATTTATGACAAGTGGTACTTAGGAAAGGTGGAAATAAATATGAATAACGGCAGTAAGAAAAAATATCTTTATTTCCAAATTCATTAAATGAAAAAAAAATTAAGATCTATTGCAGGTGTAACTCTAATTGAAATTTTAATTGGAATTTTAATTTCATTTGTAATGATGGCTGCAATGTTTACGTCTTACACTGTAGTTAATAATACATATTCACAAGTAACTGATCGAGCAAAAATTTCTACAGCTGGAAGAGATGTTATAGGAATGATATTAAGAGATATTCGACTGGCAGGATTTAAATATTTCAACGACAATGTTCAAACTTCAAATGAACATGCTCCTATCATAATTACTAAATCATCTAACTTCGCTCAAAATTGCGACAAGATTAAAATTGTTTATGGGAGTATTGCAGGAAAACCAACTGGAACCCCGCCTAGGTATACTTATGAGAGATATAAAATTACTTATCAATGTAAAAGGTCGAAAGTTCCAAATAAAAGTGCCCCGCCTTTGCCTGGAAATAAATTTCCACCTATTGATGCTTTTGCAATTTATAAATCAATAGAAAAATGGAACACTGTTTCTAAGGCATGGGATGATCCAAAAACGGATGGTAATGATAATACTTATGAACCTGAAATAATTGTCGACTACATAAGTGATTTAGTTTTTAATCCAATTGATGAAACAGGTCTTTTAATTAAACCGCCCCCTACTCCAACAAATGCAACTAAAGATAAATTATATAAAATAAGGACTGTTGATATTGCATTAACCGTTAGGTCCACAAAAGATTTCTTTAGAAATTCAAAACTAAGAAAAATACTTGCAATGACAGATTCTATGAGAAATATAAAAAAAACGGATAAATTTTTAAGAGACACAATAGTTGTTACAGCTCACGCAAGGAATATGGGACTATGATAAAGAAAAAGAATGAACAAGGTTTTGCTTTAGTACTTTCATTAGTCTTAATGTTAGCAATGTCATTGATGGGAGGTGCATTAATAGTTATTTCAGCGAGCGACCACCAAAGTAATAATAAGAGTGATGAATATCAGCAAACATTCTACGTTGCTGAAACAGCCCTTTTAGAGGGTGAAAAATATTTGCTTAATCAGTTTTTAGGACCTTGGAACATCTCATCACATAAAAGAGATGTAACAAAAAAAAATTTACCATCAAATCAAACTTCTAATTTTAATGGTCAAATGACAAAAAAAAACTATAAAACGTCTAATAAATTTTATTTTAATACATCAAATTATTGTTTTAAAAGTTTTCCTGAAATACCTAATGATTTTAAGGTTGTAGCTGCAGAAAGTTGGAATTTTGGGGATGTAATTAGAGATAGTTTTAATAATAACGCATCAAAAACAGAGAAAGATGAAGCTGAAAGATTAAAAGGTTACTATTATGAATATTTTGTCACAAGAATAGGTTCGGCACCTTTTAAAGGTTCGGGTCAAAGCATAAAAAAAAAATCTGGAGATACTGGAAATAATGGAATGGCCTATAGAATATTTGGTTGTGGAATAAAAGCTGAAAAACATCAATTTAGTGTTCAAAAACAAAAACACGAGGTAACAAATAAAACAAAAAGAATGATTGTAGCTTTAGAAAGCGTTATTGTTCTTCCTAAATAAACCAATATGAACGATATTAATAATAAATTAAATTTTGAAATAGTATAAATATAGAATTAGATGAGAATTTTTATTAAAGCAATTTTTCTTCTTTTAATTTTTAACACTTTCGCTTTTGCGGCTTGTGATGTGAAAGCAAAATTTGGAGAAAAGAAAGATGTTTTTGAAAAAAAAGAAATAGCAGGTAGAGCTTTCCCATCAGAATATCCAGGTCTTGAAATTTATCCTATTCTTGCAAATGATATTTGCCCAAATGAAAAACTTGATGACATTGCTATCGAGTATAGGTTTTTATATGATGAATTAATTGCAATTAATTTTATAGCATTAAACGATGATCGAAACATTCCATCTGAAAAATTAACTTTAATGAATTATGTGAAAAAAACTTACGGAGACTTTGATACGACCAATAATCCAAAAGCTTATAATGATTTTCATGTTTTTGAAAAATCTAATTGGTTTGTAGTTTATCAAAGATTGCCGGGTGAAGGTGGAATTATGGATGAGCAAATGTATCTATCAACTCCTGCTTTTGATGAAAAGCTTGGAAGATTTTATGCGGATAAAGAAATGGAGATGTTAGAAAATTCACAATGAAAATTAAAAAGTTAATATTCAGTTTCTTAATTTTATTTCTTTCAACAGAAAATTTATTTGCAAAAGCTTTACCGCCTGGATCAGGTATAGGAGATGTTCCTGCAAATGTATTAATCATGCTTGATAAATCTGGAAGTATGGGATCGCGTATGGGTGGAGGAACCGCAGCTCTTAGATATCCTTACGATGCAGATGCGGACAGCAATGGTGATATTATTGTTTCACAGTATAGTAGAGATGGAGTTAAGAAATTTGTATATGCTTCAGCAACCGCAGACACGGGATTTGGATATAATGGTGTTTCAGGAAAAGGTAATTCAAGGTATGAAGGGAATTCAAATTGTAAAACCTCATGGTCTTATAGTGGCGAAACCTATAATGGTGTTTATTATACCACTGCATATTACGAAAGATCAGTTGTAGCTATTAGAGCAAGTGACGGGATATGTCTTAGAAAATATTATCTTGGTTTTTATCCTTATAATATGACAATAGATAAAAGTACTGGTTATTTATATGTGGGAGGTAGTAACGGATATAAAACAATAAACCTTAGTACTAACTCTATTTATAATTGTGGTGGAAATAGTGTTCATAGGTACGCTTATGGTGCTACTATTACTGGTGGTTATATATACCATTCTGTTTCTAACCGGATTTATAGATCCAGTTTAAATACGAACACAATGAAATGTCCTGGTTCGAGTTCTAATAGTTTTTATTATCCTGAAGGTAGCTATGTAGGTTTGCAAGCTGATCCAAACAATACAAATGTATTATACACTTTGTCATGGAGTAATAGTCGATTAAGAAAAATTACTGTAGCCTCAAATGGTTCTTCATACACACTGAATTGGACTAAAGGTGCGAGAAGTATGTCTAATTCTTCTGCATCTAGCTTATATTGGTACTATCCTTGGGGTTTAGGTTGGGATGATAATAATAACAGATTGCTTGGTGGAAATTTAAATAATGGACAAGTTCACATAATGGATAGTAATGGCACCTGGATCAAAAGTATTGGAGGAAGACCTCAAACTAGAATGCAAGCCGCTCAGGATGCAATTAAAGCTCTTGTTACAGACTCCTCGCTGACTTCAGGAGTAGATTTTGGGTTTGCTTATTGGGCTTCTGGTTCATCGGGCTTTAATAGGTGGAATGGTAATCATAAAACGGGATCTGGCCGCGCAATTCCATGTTCTAGTTATAACTGTCTAAAAGTACCTATCTATAAAGGAGGTGCAGCTCAAATAGCTAAAATGATTAATACAGTCAACCCTGGAGGCGGGACTGATGCAATGGCGTTTATGCGTATTGCTGATCAATATTATAGAAACACAACCTACTCACCCATAGATAAAAATTCTAAATGTCAAAAATCTTATATTTTAGTAATTGGTGATGGTGATTGGTATAGTCATAATAGTGCTGTGCGTACTGCAAGAATGCTTTACAACAACAATGAAATTTCAACTTTCACTGTAGCATTTGGAACTGGTATAAGTTCAAATGGATTAAGAAACTTTAATCAATTAGCTCTTGCCGGTGGAACTAAAAAAGCAATTGTTGCTACAACAGCGGCATCACTAACTACACAACTTAAACAACTAATTAACCAAATTATTGCATCTAAGCTTTCATTTACTGCTCCAGCAATTACTGCAACAATAGAAGAAGGTGGATCTTTATACCAAGCACAATTTGATTATCAGCAAAATAAAGAGTGGATTGGAACAATTTCAAGAACTAAAATAAATGGTGATGGAAGTATAGATACAACAGACAAAGGAAATTGGTCAGCAGCAGAAAAGATGCCTAGCCCATCCTCTAGAAAAATTTGGAGTGTAATACCTGGAACTGATTATAAAACTGATTACAATAACTTTAAAGACTCAAATGCTACAGAGATAGGAAACGTTTTCGCATTATTTGGAAATGATATATTGGATTATCATAGAGACTCTAATAATTCTGCTGGCTCATCATTAAATAGAAGATGCGCAAGTTCTGCAGGTGTTATAGATGGGACATCTGATGATTTAAGTGGACTAGTAAATTTTATTAGAGGATCTGACTATTTTGATTATGATGGCGACTGTAATTTAACTGAAGATAGAAAAAGTGCTAATGGTAAAAAGATTTACCTAGGAGATATTTATCACTCTCAATTAATTGTTGTAGGCGCTCCATCTGCTGAAACTGGATTTTCAAGTACTAACCAAGAATCTTATTTTAGATCTGTAAACGGTTATGGTGCTTGGGCACAATCACTTTCAAATAGACAAGAAGTTATTTACGCAGGATCTAACAGTGGAATACTTCATGCAATAGATACTAAAACAGGAGTGGAAAAATGGGGATTTGTTCCTCCTCTTATTGCTCCAAGTTTACCATTGGTGATGAACACTAACTTGAACTTACCAGGAGGCGGAGGAACTAATGCTATTTTTGGTGTGGACGGATCTATTGTTGTACATGATATGTATTTCAAAAGTCCATCAGGTTCTCAAAAAAAATGGCACACAATTTTATTTGCTCCATATGGCAGAGGTGGAGCTGGTGTGAGTGTTTTAGATATAACTAACCCTGATAAACCACTTCATTTATACTCTATATATAATGATAAAATTAATAACCGAGTTTATCGTGTAGATCATAATCAAGTAATATATAATTATGACTATATCTCTAATTCTTATTCATTAGCATCATTTGAAGAGGCAATTACAGTTACAGATAATTATATTAACAATAATAGTGTTTCCAACACTTGTAATGCTTCAAAATCTACATCTTGTTACAAATCAAGAACTTTTACTCTCGGAGTTCAAGGTCTTAGCAAAAGTGATGTACGAGTAACTTATAATGGAAATAACTATACTAACTTCAATGTAACTACAAATTCTAGTGGAGATAGTGAATTTACATTTAGTCATCAAATGACTTATAGCGCTGATCCAGGTAGTACTAACACGAGCTCAGAACTTGGAGTATTTATCAAACCTGGTTCTAAACAAACAGGAGTTCAAACGCATCCTGAATATGATTACAGCCAACTGGGAGAAACATGGTCTGATCCTAGAATATTTAGAATACCTAATAATGGTACTGGTGATAATAATATTTTAGATGATGTTTATGTTGCTGCAATGGGTGGAGGATTTGGAACTCAATACGAGGGAGTTGGATCAAATTTAACAATAATTAATTTAGAAGATGATGCTAATCCAATGAGTATATATAAAAGAATAGAAATTGAAGATACGGCAACTAGTGATATCGTTAACTCTATTCCAAGCTCAATAGTTCTCGTTACACCTGATACTGCAAGAGGATTAACTTACTCTGGTGGTTTAGTTTATATAGGTGATCTTGAAGGAAAAATTACAAAAATAAATTTAACCAACATGCCAGATGATGGGACTGGTAATTCAATTAAATTATATGACAAAACAACCCTTTTCACAGCAGGTTCTAATAAAGCAAATGGTAGATATATGTATCATTCAATGGATGCAACAATTGGTGATACCACAAATATGTTGTGGCTGTTTGCAGGTACGGGTGATTACGAAAGAATTAATGATACGACCTCAGGTGTACAAAATTATATGTTAGGAATAAAAGATAGAGACTATCCTTTATATAAAGAAATAGCTAAACCAGCATCGGCAGATGATATTACTAAATGTAAAAATACCACAAATGATACAACAGGTGCTAAATGTCCTAAGAGTGCAGATAAAGGTTGGTACGTTAGTTTAAGAAACTTTGCAAAAGTAACTGCAGAACCAACTGTATTTAAAGGACAAGCTTATTTCCCAGTTTATGAACCAACACGATCTTTAAATAAATGTAGTTTAGGAGATGCTTACATTTGTGGTGTAGATGATGAATGTGGAACAAACATTTCATCACAATTAGGTCAGACAATTGGTAAACATAATAAATGTGCTTGGGTTGGACAAGGTGTTTTATCTAAAATTGTAACCTTTGCAGGTAAACTATTTGCTAATATTGCGGGTCAAGTAGATTGTAGTAAAATTAAAGATGCTAAAAAAAGAAAAGAGTGCGAAGATTCTGGTAAAAAAGATTTAATATCTATCGATGCAGCTTCTGGACAAGTAAATACGTATAGAAGTTCTTGGCGACATAATTTCTAAAAAACTAAGTATTAACCTTAATAACCAAGTGGTTTAAATATTTCAAAATAAAAATAAATAATCCATGCAAACATAGTGGTCATCGTGAAAAAAATTAAAGCAAGTCCAACTAATGTGTCTTGATTAATTTTTTTTCTCCATTTTTTTGGAAAAAAAACTAAAGAATAAGCATAAACAATAATGAATATGTTTAATGCAGATATAACTATATTTACAAATAAAAATTTGTCCATTTTGATTAAAAAATTAAATTTGTTAAATCGTTTTTAAAAACTAAATACAATAAAGTTCCAAAAATTATATAGGGTCCAAAAGGTATTTGAGAAGTCATTTTTTTTGATTTTTTTAATAAATCTGGAATCACGCTTATAAGAGCTATTATTGAAGAAAGAAAAATTACAAAAGGAATTGCAATCCAACCAAACCAAAATCCAATTACCGCAAAAAGTTTTGCATCTCCTAAACCCATTCCTTCTTTTTTTCTAATTTGTTTATAAAAAAATATAATCGACCAAATTATTCCGTAACCCAATAGTCCGCCAATTAAAGAATTAATATAATTTGGAAAAATTGAGTTTAAATTTGGATCAAAAGATTTAATAAAACCTAAAGCCATCATTGAAAATGTTAATACATTTGGAATGATAAAATGTTTTAAGTCAATAAAAAATATTATGATGAAAGACAAATTTAAAATCATTAGCAATACTGTTGTTAAAGTAATGCCATATAAATAATAAATACAAAGAAATGATAAAATGCTTATGAATTCAACAAGTGCATATTGAAAAGAAATTTTTTTTTTACATTTTCTACATTTTCCACCTAGCAAAAAATAAGAGACTAATGGAATATTATCATACCAAACAATTTTTTTCTTACATTTAGGACAATAAGATCTACCAGAGGCAACTCCTTTATCTTGTGGAAGACGATAAATACACACATTGGCAAAACTACCCCAAAGAGCTCCCAAGATTATTACAAGAATAAAATCCACTAATGATATTTGATTATAATTTGAAGTTTGAAGTTACTTGGATAAATCCATCTATAAGAAATTGAACCATTAATACCGTATCATGTAGATATATGTACAAATTGGGACTATTAATTATAATCTCCATAGTTGTAAAATTTATCAAAATCAGCTTAAATTGCCAGAAAAATAAATGTTTTTATTTAAACCAAATAAGCCAGAAGTAGAAAAGAAGGAAGAAGATTCAAAAATAAACATTGATTTTGAAATTATTACCAAAATGAATCAAGAGTTTGCGCTCTCTCTTGATTTAAATGATACTTTAAAAACTGCTCTTCAAGTAATTATTACAAGAATTAATGCTCAAGCAGCAAATATATTTTTAATTAATGAAAAAAAGAAAAAATTTGAATGTATTGCATCGCTGCACCAAGATTATTTAGATGAATACGAGCTTGATTTAACCGATGGAGTGATGGGTAGAGCTGTTGAGCAAAAAAAATGCATCAGAGTTGGAAATGTCAAAAAAGATGTCAGGGAAATTGCAGAATTTTATTTTGATTTAGATAATAAAACTAATTTTACAACATATTCAGTTTTATGCTCACCGTTAATTGCAGCAAATGAATGTATTGGGGTCATTCATTGTTTAAATAAAAAAACAGATGATAAATTATTTATCGAAGATGATAGACAATTATTAGAAACTCTTTCAGCTCCTGCGGCTCTTGCCATTAGAAATGCTAAAATGGCAAAAGAGATGATTGAAAAAAATAAAATTCAAAAAGAAGTAGAAATTGTTGGTGAAATT
>CEPV01213651.1_pt1 | contig 14978 bp, 17 predicted proteins | sample 530451 | NCBI WGS metagenome assembly CEPV01 (sample SAMEA2620097, study PRJEB7988) | marine metagenome | isolation source: saline water (ENVO:00002010), including | reverse complement strand
GGTCTTTTCCATGCAACTTCCCAATAAGTAACATCGCCTTCTTCATCAACTACACCAATAAGAAGTCTTTTCTTGGTTGAATGTGCAACTCTGTTCTTTGCTGAGAACTCATGCCATGTTAATGTAGAACCTTCATGTACAGGGAAAACTATCCATTTTGCATGATCTTCGCCAGGTTTTATTCCTCTATCATAAACTCTGAAATCTGCACCAAATTTTAATGCAGTTTTAATTATATAACCTCTATTTCTAAAGTCTCTAAATACACAATATCTTATCCAAAAGTTAGGTTCAGACTTTTGTGCTTTTTTAATATATTTGTCAGAAGCAATAGGTTTGTTTCTTCCATCTAATACTACTATTTTGCCTTTTTCTATTAGATAAAGACCTTCACATAATGATAATTGTACTTTTTTGTCATCAAGAATCTTTCCATAACAGCTTTTATTATATAATTCTCTAGCTACATCTCCTTCTTCAGTAATGATTCTTTCTTTTGCAAATATTGCTTTAACTATTTCTTTCTTTGCTTTTGAATCATCAGATGTTTTTGATTTTTGATTCTGATTTGAAGATTTTGATTCTTGTACATCTTGTTTTATTGTTTCTTTTTGAACTACTTCTTGTTCTTCTACTTTTTCTTGTTGTTTTATTTTCTTCTTTTTAGCCATATAGTAGTGAAAAACAGGGTTAAATTTAAAAAGCTTTCTATGTTGGTATACTATATGCAACTAACATTCCTAGGAACATCATGTATGGTACCAACTAAAGAAAGAAATGTACCAGCAGTTTTTCTTAAATATAAGTCTGAAGGTATATTGTTTGACTGTGGCGAAGGTACACAGAGACAGATGAATATAACAGGAATCAATAGAAACAAAGTTACAAAGATTCTTTTAACACATTGGCATGGTGATCATGTGTCTGGTGTTATTGGATTATTACAAACAATAGGTAATAGAGAAATTAATCCTAAAATAATGATATTTGGACCAAAAGGTACTAAGAAAAGAGTCAAATGTTTAATGGATTCAATATATTTCGATGTTCAAGTTAATCTAAAGATTGTTGAAATTGATGAAAAAAAGCCTAAAACTGTTTTTAATGGTAAAGAATTTAAGATTGTAGCTGCTAACATGGTACATAATACTCCATGCATTTCTTATGCATTTATTGAAAAAGATAGAAGAAATATTGATAAAGATTTTTTAAAGAAAAACAAAATAGGTCCAGGACCTCATCTTAAACAATTGAGTGCTGGTAAATCTATAACTTACAAAGGTAAAGAAATTGATGTAAATAAAGCTACATATGTTATAAAAGGAAAAAAAATAAGTTATGTTGTTGATACAGAAGTATGTAATAATGCAATTGAAATAGCTGAAGGTTCTGATATTTTAATTTGTGAATCAACATATTCATCTAAGCTTGCTAACAAAGCAAGAGAATTTAGGCACATGACTTCAAAAGACGCAGCAATGATTGCAAATAAAGCTAATGTTAAGAAACTTATATTAACACACTTTTCTCAACGTTATAAAAACTGTTTAGAGATTCAAGAAGATGCACAGACTTATTTTGATAATGTTATTTGTGCTGAAGATTTTATGAAGATTTCATTGTAAAATGAAAAATAAAAAACAAAAAGGTTCTAATGCTGAAAGAGAACTAATACATAAGTTTTGGAAACATGATTGGGCTGCTTGCCGTATTGCTGGATCAGGATCTATGAGTTATCCATCACCAGATATTCTTGCTAGTAATAATATTCGTAAACTTGCAATTGAATGTAAAGCAACAGGTAATACTAAACAATATATTACAAAGAAACAAGTTGATGAATTAAAATTATTTTCTTCTAAATTTGGTGCAGAATCTTGGATTGGTGTAAGGTTTGACAGCGACAGGTGGTATTTCTTTAATATTGAAGATATGAAAATAAGTAGAGGAAAAAATTATTTAATTGATTTTAAAACTGCAAAACTAAAAGGATTAATGTTTAAAGAATTGATTGGTGTGTTTAAGCAAGAGAGATTGTAGATAATTTTTGTGTAAATTTATTCTAATATGTTGTAAAAAAACGAAATGTTTATAAACATAAATTTATACCCATAACATAAATTAAAAAATGAGGTTGACAAAGAACTTAATATTCGATGTCGTTTCTGAGGTGGTAGGGAATGACGTAGTACCTTTAGTTAAATTACTAGATCCTAAGAAAGATATTTCTGAAATTAGATTAGCAAAAAAAATAGGAGTAGAAGTAAATATTATAAGAGGAATGCTTTATAGACTTTATTATAATAATCTTGTCTGTTGTTCTAAGAGAAAAGATATGAAAACTGGATGGTATGTTTATCATTGGTACTTGAATGCAAAAAGAGTTAAGGATATGTTTAAGAGGGTGCGTGTTGATAAAATAAATAAGTTAAAAGAAAGATTGAAAAGAGAAGAGTCTGAACAATTTTTTAATTGTGGGGACCAATGTATTAGGTTAAACTTTGATCAAGCAATTGATTTTAAATTTCAATGTCCTGAATGTGGCTTGTTGATTGAAATGGAAAATAATATGCCTAAAATTGATAAATTAAAAAAAACAATTAATGTTTTAGAATTAGAATTAAAAAAGTAATTATTTCTTCACAATCAAACTAACTAACTGACATGTTTTACAAATATCAGATTTACTTGGTTCTTTACAATATTTACATAAGTTTATTTCTTTATTTGTTTTAAATTGTTTTTTTAATTTTGGTAATATTTTAATAAAATTTTGAATTATATTTTGTTTTATATTTGTATTATCTTTTTCTAATTCATTTAACAAAACTTTAACAGACCTTCTATACGAATCAGATGAACAAGGACATTCAGTATAAACTACTGGGAATTTCATTTTTTTAGAATATTTAGTAATTTCTTTTTCTGTAATAAAATATAAAGGTTTAACCCTTGTAACAAAAGATTTACTTTTTACTAAACCAGTTATTGGACCTAATCTTGAACAAATCTCCAAATTACCTCTAAAAAAGTTCATCATTACTGATTGTGCTTCGTCATCAAGGTTATGTCCTAAAATAATTTTATTAGCACCTAATTTTTTACTATATTTATTAATTAAATATCTACGTAAAACACCACATATTGTACATGATTTAATCTTATGTCCTTTTGAATGAATCAAATTCCTCAAATAACATAAAGAATATCCAAATTCATCTCTAAATGATACATTATGAAGTTTTATATTATGTTCTTTGCAGAACTTTACTGCATTTTCTAAGTTCTTTTTACTATAATTACCAATAAATGCATTTATTGTTAAAGCTTCAACATTATATCCTAATTTTTTTAAAATGTATAATATTACAGTTGAATCTTTGCCACCTGAATAAGCAATTAGAATCTTTTCCTTTTTAGAAAATAATTTATAATCTTTTATAGTATTCTTAACTTTTGATTCTACTTGTTGAATTATGGTAGTCATTATTAGAACTTTTTAAATTGTGCAGCAATATCAATTAATTCTACATGGCCCATCATAATAGCTCTACAACAATATCTTTTTAATCCTAATGAATCTAAGACTTTCTTTCTAGATTCTCCTTTCTTTGTTCTTTCACTATAGTCTTCCCATAAATGGGCTATTGGTTTTCCACATGACCAACATCTTATTGGTATTATCATAAATTTCCCTCCGTTAAATTTATGGACTTTACTTCGCTTTGCTCGTAAAGAATCATTTTATTTTTTCCTCATAATTTTTATTCTTTATCTGTATGATTTCTGACGTTTAGCTCTTGCTTTTGAAGTATTTGGTTTACAAGTTTCTTTTCTTCTTACATCTGCAATAAGTAAATGACGATCATAACTTAAAAATATTTTTTCTAGTTTTTTATTATATTTAACAAGTGCTCTTGACATTGCTAATCTAGCTGCTTCTGTTTGTGATATTACTCCACCACCTTTAACATTAATGTTAATATTTACTTCATTAGCAATGTTTCCAGCTAAAATTAATGGTTCTTTTAACTTTAATCTTGCCATTTTTGGATTATATACATTTAATTTTTTACGATTTATTTTAACTAAACCTGTTCCTGGTTTAAGTGTTGCTCTTGCAATTGCTCTTTTTCTTTTTCCTGATGTATGTATTATTTTATTCAACTTTACCACCTAAGTATTTACAAACTTCTTTAACTGTAATATATTTAAAGTTTGGTAATTTTTTAACATGAATTTTTTCAATTGTTTCTAATTTTTGATCTTTTAATTTTTCAGGTACACCCATATAACACATAATTCTTTGATATGCCTTTTTCCCTCTAGGAGTTTTATATTTAAGCATTCTTCGTACAACTCTTCTAACAAATCTATCAGGCATTTTTGGTTGGAATGGACCTTGGAATGGATCACCCATATCATCTATTCTTTTATATTTAGCAAAGATGTTTTTTTTGTTTCCAGATATTGCTACTTTTTCACAGTTAACAATATCTATTTTTTCACCTAATAATGCTTTTTTAGATGCAAAACTAGCAACTCTTCCCAATATTAAGTCTGTTCCATCTATTATCATTTTATATTTTAACCAATTATCCTCACTTTACTACCTTTTGGATTTGTTTTTATTAATTCATTGATTGTAATTGCTTTACAACCGCATTGTTTTATTTTTTCTTTTGCTGATTTTGAAAAATAAAATGCTGAAATTGTGATTTTTCTATTAAGTTCTCCATTTCCTAGTACTTTTCCAGGAATAATTACTGTTTCATTTTCTTTTGCTAGTTTATTAATTTTAAATAAATTGATAATTGTTCTTTGTCTTGTAGGTCTATTAAGATTTTTAGCAATGGCTTTCCAGATTTTAACATCTTGATCAGCACTTAATCTAATTAACTCTTGTATTAAGTTTCTAAGATGTTTATTTGCTGGTCCTGTTCTTTTCATTTTGTATTTTATATATTATTATATTTTCTTATTTTACTTTACTCATTACTTCTACAAATTCATCACATTTTTCTGCTAATATGTTTGCAGATTCTTTTACAATAGTTTTAGCAGGAATTGAACCCCATGATTCTATAGTAAACCAATATTTATTATCATCTTCTGAAATTGTAACTGCACCTTCACTATAATCTTGGCATGCTTCACAAAGATGACATTCTTTTTTATAATCTTTTTTAAGTGTTAATTTTCCTGATTTTATTTCAAATAAATTTTTTGGACACATTTTTACAATAAGTTCAGCATCTTTTGGTTGTTTTTTGATTTCAACAATTGGTTCATGTTTATATATAGCTAATCCTGGTGAAAATTTAGCATGATCCTTTCCTTTACCTAAGACTGCTGTTGCAATTAATTCTATTTCTTGTCCACTTAATAATTTAACAATGATAGTTTTTCCATAAACTGGAGTTATTTTTGGGTCTTTTGATTTAAAACTTGAAGCATGAGCTGTTTTTGCTCCTCTTTCTTTAAGAGTTAATTGTACTTGGCACTTAGCACAACCTTCACCTTTACAAGTACATTTTTCAGGAAGATTGTATGTTTTTAAGTCTGATTTTAAAACTACTAAACCTAATCTTTGAGCAACTGTTTCATCATAAATTGCAGAATTATTTTTCTTAAATTCTACTTCTTCAATTGCCATTGTTGGAACTTCTCCAATCATGATTCTTCTAATTGCATTTGCAAATGAAACAGAGATATCTTGTAAGATAAAAGAAACTTCTTCATTAGATTTGTTAATAAGTTCGACTTTCATACTCTTCTACCTCTTCTTCCACCTTTCTTTCTACAACCATCATGTGGAACAGGAGTAACATCTTCAATAATACCTATTTTTAATCCTACCCTTGATAATGCACGAACAGCTGCTTGTGCTCCTGGTCCTGGTGAATGTGGACCATTATGGCCTCCAGGTGCTTTTATTTTTACATGTATTGCGTTAACTCCTTTTTCTTTTGCTATTTCTGCTGCTTTTTTTGCTGCAGCCATTGCTGCTGTTGGACTTGATTCTAGTCTATGTGCTTTAACAACTTGTCCACCAGAAGTTCTTGCTATTGATTCTGAACCTGTAATATCTGTTATATGTATAATTGTATTATTATATGATGAATAAATATGACAAATGCCCCAGATATCATTTTTACTTTTTTGAGGTCTTGGCCTTCTTTCTCTTCTGTCTGGTCTTTTTTTATCGTATTTTGGTTTTCTGTCAGCCATATTTCATTATACTCCATTTATTTTTATTTTCTTTTTTTTCTAATAACTACTTTTCTTCTTCTTGATCTTTTATCTTTTCCTGATTTATCATAAGCTTTAGCTTTCTTAGCATTTTCAGCAGCTTTTTCTGGTGATATTTCTTTAATAATACGTTCAACGTGATTTGAATCTGATAATTTAGAAGATTGTGAAAATGTAATCATATCTTCCTCTTTTTTACTTACTAAATAAGAAGGTGATGTGATTTTTTTACCAGAAACTATAATATGATAATGTGTAATGAATTGTCTTGCTTGTTTCATTGATTTTGATAATTTTTTTCTAAATACTATTGTTTGAAGTCTTCTTTCTAATAAATCATTAATTGAAATACTTAAAACATTACTTAATTGAGAACCTGGTTTTAGTAATCCTAAACTAGTAAGCTTATTTAATAGTTGTTCTTTTTCAATTTCACCTTGTTTAGTTCTACTAGTAATTAATTTTTTAGATTGAGAAAAGTATTTTCTTAATAATGAATGAGCTTTATATATTTCTTTTTTATTTTTTAATTGATATTCTCTAACTAATTCTTTTTCTACTTCAATTCTTTCTTTATTCCAAGGTGTTACTGGATTTGAATATTTTTTTCTATGTTTTTTTGGATCTCCCATTTTTATTTACCTTTTTTACCTTTTGATTTTTTAACACCTAAACCTTTTCCTTTATTTCTTCTAAAATTTGATCTTGTGCATTGTCCCCTTACTGGTAAACCAAACATATGTCTTATTCCTTTATAACATTTGATTTTTTTCATCATTTTAATATCATTATCTGTAGTGAAATTTAAGTCAGATGTAAGAAGATGTTTATCTTTAAAGTCTTGTGGATCTTTTTTTCTATTTAACATCCATATAGGTATACCAAATTTTTGTGGGTTTCTTATGATACTTGTTAATTTTTCAACATCTGTATCACTTAAATGTCCAATCTTTTTTGATTTTGATATTTTTGATATAGTACAAACAGCATTAGCAAAACTAGTACCAATACCTTTTATTTTTGTTAAACCAATAAAAAGTGATTTTTTTCCATCTATATCTGTGTCTACAATTCTTAGTATATGTTGAAATTCTTGTTTTTCTTCTGCCATATTATATTACCTTTATATTAATAAAACCCAATGGTACAGTAGAATTAATCAAATTGATTAACCCTATTAACCGCTCTTATGTGCTCAAAAATCACAGATTTTTGGCACCCGAAAATGCTCTGCATTTCCTAGGGAACTCGGGTTGTATTAGTATATAGGAATTTGTTTCACTTTATAAATATGATGGTTATTTGAGGATATTTGACTTATTTTCTGTTGCTTTCTATGCTTTTCCTTTCTCAATTGCCTTTACAACTAACTTAATTGTGTTTTCCATATCATTTAAATTAATAACTTCATTGTTAGTGTGTATATATCTACATGGAATACCTATGCTAATGCTAGGTATACCTTCTTTTATTAACTGTATTATTGCTGCATCTGTTGCACCTGGTTGTCCTGCATTTGCTGCATCTAGTTGTAATGGAATTTTATTTTCTTTTGCAACTGTAATAAAGAATTTGTTAAGTTTAGGATCACCTATCATACCTCTACCTCTAACTTGCATATATTCAATGCATGGTCCTTGTCCTAATTTAGTTGTTACTTCCCATTCTTTGACATATGGACTGTGCGCAGTTCCAACATCTAATGTTATAGAATAGTCTGGATTAACTTTATATGCAGCAGTTTTTGCTCCTTTAAGTCCAACTTCTTCTTGTGCTGTAAATATTCCATAAACTGTTCCTTTAAATTTTTTAAGATTTTTCATTATTTGTATTAAAGCAACACATCCAGCCCTATCATCAAAACTTTTTGCTGAAACATTATTACCTATCAATTCTCTAAAATTATTTTCAATAGTAATCATATCACTTATTTTTATACCTAACTTTTTTACTTCTTCTTTTGATGAAGCACCAACATCTATGAACAATTCTTGCCATTTTGGAACCTTTTTTCTTTCTTCTTCATCCATTATCCAATGATCTTTACAATGGATTGCACCTTTAAACTTTTTATTCTTTGTATCAATTATTACATTTTGGTTAATTAAATCTTGGTCCCAGAAACCACCAACTGGTATAAATCTTATATAACCTTTATCATCAATATGTTTAACTATGAATCCTATTTCATCCATATGAGCACATATCATGTAAACTGGTGAACCTTTACCTTTTTTTGTGATAAGGCTACCCATATTACCAATTTCCATACTATCAACATGACCTTTAAGTTCTTCTTTGATAGTTGGTATGATTCTTTTTTCATAACTAGATATTGCACCGATGTCTGTTAGTTTTTTTAGTAATTGTTTTGTGTCTTGTTTTGTATTTTTTGCCATTATTATTCCTCCTTATAAGTTATAGAAATCTATATAAATTAATAAAGGTTTCTGAAATATGATTAATCTAGCTTCTAAATCTAAAACTTTATAAATAACATATCCATATATATCCTAATATGGATATAAAAAAGCTGGTTAGAACATTATCTCCCTTAGAAAGGAGAATATTGCCTTTTTTAAAGGATTTTTCTAATTATGACGATATTATAGAAGCGTCTGGAATGAAGGATGTAGAAGTAATGAGAGCCTTACAATGGTTATCTAATAAGAAAATTCTGAAAATAGATGAACAAGTTAAAGAATTAGTTGATTTGGATAAAAATGGAGTTTTATATTTTAAACAAGGTTTGCCTGAAAAAAGGTTTTTATTAGCAATCAAAGATGGACATTTATCAACATTGGGTTTAATGAAAAAAGCTGAATTATCAAAAGAAGAATTTAATGTTTGTATTGGTTTGTTAAGAAAAAAAGTTGCAATTGATATTCAAAAGTCAGACAAAGCTTTAATGATAAAAATTCTTGACAATGGTAAAAAAATAATACAAAAACAATCATTAGAAGAACAATTTTTGAATAATAAATTTCCAATTGAAATCAAATCATTAAAACCTGAAGAAAAATTTGCATTTACTGAACTTAAGAAAAGAAAAAATATTATTAAAACTGAAACAAAAAAAATTAAAACTATTCATTTAACAGATACAGGAAAAAAATTAAGTAAATTAAGATTAAATAAAGATGTAATAGAAAGATTAACTACTGAAGTTATAAAAACTGGTAGTTGGAAGAAAAAAGAATTCAGAGAGTATGATGTTGAAATAAATGTTCCTAAGATTGATGGTGGAAAAAGACATTTTGTTAAACAATCTATAGAATATGCAAAAGGTATTTGGAAAGATTTAGGGTTTAAAGAAATGGATGGTCCATTACTTAATACTTCTTTTTGGAATTTTGATGCTTTATTTACTGCACAAGATCATCCTGTACGTGATCTACAAGATACTTTTTATATTAAAGATCCTAAAAAAGGTTCTCTTCCATCTAAAAAATTAGTTGCGGATGTTAAGAAAGTTCATGAAAAAGGTACTAAAGGAAGTACTGGTTGGAAATATAAATGGGATCCTGAAGAAGCAAAGAAAAATGTAATGAGAACTCATACAACTGTTTTAAGTTCAAAAACAATTGCTAATTTAAAAAAAGAAGATTTACCTGCTAAATTCTTTGCAATTGGTAGATGTTTTAGAAATGAAGCAGTTGATTGGTGTCATTTATTTGAATTTAATCAAACAGAAGGTATAGTTATAGATCCAAATGCTAATTTTAGAAACTTACTTGGTTATTTAAAACAATTTTTTAAAAAAATGGGTTATCCAAAAGCTCGGTTTAGGCCAGCACATTTTCCTTATACAGAACCTTCTGTTGAAGTAGATGTATATCATCCTGTACACAAAAAATGGATTGAACTTGGTGGAGCAGGTATGTTTAGGCCAGAAGTTGTTGAACCATTACTTGGTTTTCCATGCCCTGTACTAGCATGGGGTCCTGGATTTGATAGAATCATGATGGAATTTTATAAATTAAAAGATTTAAGAGATTTATATAAAAACGATCTCAAACAATTAAGAAATATGAAAATGTGGATGAAATAAAAAATGCCAACTATAACAATAAACAGAAAAGAATTTGATAAGTTAATGGGAAAGGCTTTCTCAGATGAAAAACTATCAGATAGAATTAGTATGCTTGGAACTGATCTAGAAAAACTTAATAAAAACGAAATTGTAGTTGAAATATTTCCTAATAGGCCAGACTTGTTAAGTGTTCAAGGTTTTACAAGAGCTTTAAAGAGTTTTATGGGTATTACAAAAGGGTTATCTAAGTTTCATGTAACAAAATCTAATGATAAAGTTATAATTGATAAAAGTGTAAATAAAATTAGACCTTATACAGTATGTGCTGTTGTTAAAGAACTTAAGTTTGATAATCAAAAAATAAAAGATATAATACAAATACAAGAAAAACTTCATACTACATATGGGAGAAATAGAAAAAAGGCAGCAATCGGTGTTTATCCACTTGAAAAAATTAAATTTCCAATTACATATTTAGCTAAAAGTCCTAAAGATATTAAATTTAGGCCTTTAGAGTTTCCAAAAGAAATAACAGGTTTACAAATGTTATCTCAACATCCTGCTGGACGTGAATATGGACATTTATTAGAAGGAAAAGATATGTTTCCTATATTTGTTGATGCAAATAATAATGTTTTGTCAATGCCACCAATTATTAATTCACATTTAACTGGAAAAATATCTGAAAAAACAAAAGATGTTTTTGTAGAATGTAGTGGTTTTGATTTAGATACATTAGAATTATGTTTGAACATGATAGTTACTGCATTAAGTGACATGGGTGGAAAAATTTATTCTACTAAATTACAATACAATAATAAAACAATTATTACACCAAACCTTGAACCAAAGAAATGGAAAATTAATCTTGATTTTATTAATAAATGGTTAGGTTTAGAATTAAAAGATAAAGATTTTAAGAAATATTTAGAAAAAATGGGCTTTGGTTATCAAAACAAAACTGTTCTAGTACCTGCATATCGTTCTGATATAATGCATGAAGTAGATTTTGCAGAAGATATTGCAATTGCATATGGTTATGAAAATTTTAATGAAGAAATACCTAATGTAAGCACAATAGGAGAAGAAGATTCTTTTGAAATATTTAAAAGAAAGATTTCTGAGGTATTAGTTGGTTTAGGTTTACTTGAACTTAATAGTTATAATTTGACTAGTAAAGATATACAAAATAAATTTATGAATGTTAAATTTGATTTAGTTGAAATGGAAAGTGCAGTTTCAACTGAGTTTAATGTTTTACGTTCATGGATGATTCCTGGTTTACTTAATGTTTTAAAAAATAATAAACATCATGAATATCCTCAAAGAATATTTGATGTTGGAATTGTATTTAAAAAAGATAAAAAAAGTGAAACTGGTGTTAAAGAAATGGTTAGGTTGGCTGTTGGTTTATGTGAGGATAAAGCTGATTTTACTAAAATAAAGCAAGCATTTGATTATTTAATGAGAATGTTAGATGTTAAGTATGAAATGAAGGATACTGATCATAAATCATTTATATCTGGACGTGTTGCTCGTGTTAGTGTTAAAGGAAAAGATGTTGCTTATATTGGAGAAATGCATCCTGAAGTTTTAACAGCATTTGACTTAGACACTCCAGTTGCTGCCTTTGAGCTAAACCTTTCTGATTTATTTGGATTATTGAAATAAATTTTTTATTTTTTACTACTAAATAACCCTTACAAAGCTATATAAATTCCTAAATATACATTTTAAATGATTACAGTTGTTTGAACTTTCAAATTAAAATTTAGATTAAAAATCTTAAATCTTTTACAAAGTTTAAACTAATTCACAAATTGTGATTTAAAATGATAAATAAAATTCATATTTGGAATTTACCTTTAGATAAGGTATATATTAAGTTAAATAAAGTAAGAAAAGAATTAATAAATGAATCAATCAAGGAATCTGATAAAATTATCTCAGGTAAATTTAGAAGAAAAGCAGGTAAACTTATAAAATTCTTGAATAATAAATCAATTAAATATAATACTAAACAAATAAAAAGTGATAGAATTATATTCCATTGGAAAAAAGGGGATTGTTTTATTCCTTTATGGGCTATAACAGAAATGTCAAAGTTAGCAAAATGCTTTCCCATAGGCAAGATTGAAAAGGCAATAATCTTTTATAAAGCCAAATCAGGAAGTTATATTGTTAAGTCTAAATTTCCTTTAGAAATTAACCCTGAAATGGTTGCTTTGTATTTTCACCTTTTTGGGGATGGATCTTTTTCTGAGAAGAATTCAACAGCAGTATATTCCCAATTAGATAAAAAAACTAGAAATAATTTTATTAAAAAATTAGAGTGTGCTTTTGGCAAATTTAATTCAAGCAAAATCAAAGGCTCAAAATATAGTTTTGTTTTTCCAAGTATATTTGCAAATATATTAAAACACACATTTAATGTAAATACTTTTTTATCAGATAGAGGAAGAATTCCCAAAAAGATAAAAGAATTACCAAATATTTTAAAATTTTCAGGTGTAATTGCTTTCCTTATAGATGAAGGTTATATAGGAGATAATATAACCTTTTCATCAAGTAATAAATTGTTTTTAAAGGATTTTGGAGAATTATTGTTAAGTATTGGATTTGACTCAAAAATTAGTAATAACATTTTAACATTAAAAAATAATGATATTCCTAAATTTTATGAAAATTACTTAAAGTTAATTTCAATATCTCCTTATTGTAATTTAACATTTAAGGAAGATAGACTAAAATTACTTTATAATGTGAATAAAAGAAGTAGGGGCCATAATTTTACTAAAGAGATAATTAAAAATTATCAAAATAAAATATTACAATTATTAGAATATAATAAATTAAAAACAAATGATATTAGATTAGCTTTATTTAATGAATATAATATCACTATTTCTTATACAACACTAAGAAGGCTACTTAGATCTTTAGAAAGAGAAAAGCTTATAAAAAAAAGAAACATAATTAAGTCTAAATATGAATGGTTTTGCATTTATTAATGTAATAGGAACCATAAAAAAGAGGTAAATAATGTGGTACATCTATGGCATGAGATTACACCAGGTAATAAAAAGCTTAATATTGTTAATGTTGTAATAGAAATACCAATGAATTCTCGATGTAAATATGAATTAGATAATAAGTTTGGTGTTATTAAACTTGATAGAATTATACCAAGCGCTGTTTCATATCCTGCTAATTATGGTTTTATACCACAAACATTAGCAAATGATGGTGATCCTTTAGATGTGTTACTTGTTTCTTCATCAAGATTTTATCCAGCGACACTTGTTAAAGCTAGGCCAATAGGTGTGATGATGATGGTAGATGGTGGTGTGAAAGATGAAAAAATTATTTGTGTTCCAATAGGTGATCCTGATTATAAAAATGATAGGTCATTAAAAGATTTATCCACCTATAAAATCACTGTTATAGAAGAATTCTTTAGAGTGTATAAAAACTTAGAAGGAAAAAAGGTTAAAGTTAAAGGTATGAGGAATGCGAAGACTGCTTTGAAGTTGATAAAGAAAGCGGTTGAGAGTTATGGTGTTAGGTTTAATAAGTGAAACAACTTTAGTAGAAATCCTTACTCACTAATGTTCGCTGCTGCCATGCCTGTTCTGGCTTATTCAAATATGAGCCATAACAACGGCATAAAATTTTGGGCAGCAACAGGATTTCTATAAAGGTAGATAAACCAAAACCTTAATAAAACAACTAATTCTACCAAATATAAAATGACATTCCAAAATGCATGCAAAACAATAATCAATAAATGTATGGTTGTAAAGCCTAATGAAAAGGTTCTTATTGTGTATGATGATAAGATGACTGATATAGCTAAAAGTGTATATGATGAATCAATAAAAGTATCTAAAAATACTGTTTTGTTAAAGATTGCTGAAGGTAAAACACATGGTTCTGAGCCAACTCCTGATGTGGCTGAAACAATGAAACAATATGATGTGATCCTTTTGATTACAACTAAATCATTGTCTCATACAAAAGCAAGGAAAGATGCATGTGATGCAGGAGCAAGGTTGGCTTCAATGCCTGGAATTACAAAAGAAACAATAGCAAGAGCTATTGATGTTGATCCTAATGAAATGAAGAAAAAATCAATTAAGATTGGTAATAAATTAAAAAATGCAGAGATTGTAAAAGTAACTTCTCCTAGCGGGACTGATATTACAATAAATATCAAAGGTAGATATATGGGAGAATCTGATGTAGGAATATTTGATAAACCTGGATTATGGGGTAATTTACCTGGTGCAGAAGTTGGTTTAGGTCCTTTAGAAGGAACTACTAATGGTGTATTTGTTGTTGATCTTACATTTGGTACAGGTGGTTTAGTTAAAAAACCAGTTAAAGTTGTTGTTAAAGATGGTTATGCAATATCAATCACAGGCGGAGATGATGCAGATAAACTAAAAAAGATGCTTGAAGTTGTTAAAGATAAAAATGCATATAATATAGCTGAACTTGGAATTGGCATAAATCATGGTGCAAAAGTTACAGGAAACACTTTAGAAGATGAAAAAGTTTATGGAACAGCACACATTGCTTTAGGAAACAATACAGCATATAATGGCATAATAGATGTACCAATACATATGGATGGTGTGTTTTCAAAACCTACAATTGAAGTAGATGGTGAAATTATTATGAAGGATGGTGA
>CEPV01009786.1_pt1 | contig 15025 bp, 13 predicted proteins | sample 530451 | NCBI WGS metagenome assembly CEPV01 (sample SAMEA2620097, study PRJEB7988) | marine metagenome | isolation source: saline water (ENVO:00002010), including | reverse complement strand
GAAGATATCGGTATCGAACATTTGCCTTTGGAAAACACAACCAACTATTCGACACCTTACGTTGTAGAAGCGGCTATTGCCTCGGTCTATGGTGAGATCACTTTGGCTGAGCTTAACTACTCACTAGGCTACGACTATATTCCCACGGAGATGACGGAATCCGGGATGCTTTATCTGGGAGAGATTCCTGCCCAGCAGCCCGGTACCATTGTGGACTACTACATTCATGCCCAGGACAGTGAAGGGAACGAGGTTTTCTCTCCTGAGAACGCCCCGCAGGAAACATATCTGTTTCTGGTAGGTGAAGAACAGGATTTCATGATTCCATTTGCCGATGATTTCGAGGAAGATCTTGATTGGACTGCTGGGCTTCCAGAGGATGACGCTGTCACTGGCATCTGGGTACGCGATGAACCCAACGGCACTTCCGAAGGTGGATTTCCTGTCCAGCCGGATGAAGATCATACACCTGACGGCACACAGGCGTTCGTTACAGGGAACGCCCCTTTCAACGGCAACAATGTTGGAGAAGACGATGTGGATGGCGGCCGTACGACACTCCTTTCACCTGTGTGGGATATGAGCTATGTGTCCAATCCGGTCTTGTCTTATTGGAGATGGTATTCCAATGATATTGGTGACAACCCTGGATCTGATGTTTGGGAAGTGGAAGTGTCTAGTGATGGTGAAAACTGGGTGATTCTTGAGAATACATCACAGTCGAACAATTCTTGGACTCAAAAGCAATTCAAGCTGAGCAAATACCTTGATGTTATTGAGACCGTACAGGCTCGCTTTATAGCCAGCGATGAGGGTGATGGTTCTCTTGTTGAGGCAGCATTGGATGACGTGATTATTCTGGGCATGGTGACGTTCAACGGCGTTTACGGAGATGTGAACGGCGATGGTATTGTGTCTGTAGAGGATATTGTTCTGGTTATAGACTTTGTTCTCGGGAGGATCGAGTTCAACCAGCTCCAGCGCATTGCTGCCGATCTTGACGGCGATAACGACGTGGATATAATGGACATAATAAGAATGGTGAATATCATTCTTGACAATACCGGTGGAATCTCCGGATGGGATGCGCTTCTGAATAATTCATCAGATTATTAGTGTTTTGAATCTGAATGTATAGAAGATTGTTCATGTGCTGTAAAACCCTTGACTAAAATGTAGAAAACCTGCAAATTGCCACATACTGATGTTTTATCTCAACAGGGTCAGCGTCGCCCTGTTTGTCGTCTTATGGGGCGGCACAGGGCTGTTTGGATCGTTTCTTTCTGAAGACGAAAGAGGTGAAGTACGTTCTGTTGATATTGAATCTTTTTCTGCTGAACCCAAGATAAATTCTATCGTCCTAACATGGACAATGAAAAGCGATGTCGAATATGGACAGTTCCAAGTGTTACGCAGTGAGAGCTTTGGAGGAGATTATGAACTATTAACGACTGTCTCTTCTGACATTCGTTTCTGGATTGATTACGAAGTAGAGATTGATGAATATTACTATTATCGTCTATTATTCACAGATAACGATGGGAATACTCTCACAGAGTCTAACTATCTTCCCCAGTTTGCTAAGCCGATGGAGTTACCGTATAATATTGAAGAAGTAATTTTTGCTAATACAAATATCACAACCGAAGAACTTTTACTTTCCACCGTTTTTACTCATGAGATGAACCCTACTTCAGAAGATGAAAATGAATTTATCCGGCCAACTACTTTATACGATTTATTCTGTCGAATGGTTTTGGATCCCATTCTATTTGGCAATGATACAGAAAAAAGGAACAGTCTCATTTGGATTGATGGTCAAACCCAATCAGGTTTAGCTGTTCGTGAAAATATTGAACTTCGGGTAGAAGATGCTCATCGCTTTAAGGTATATGACAACTTTGCCAGCTTTATAGAAGAAGATGAGTTATCTGAACTACCTTTGGCGATTCAGCTTGAAATTGTTTTCAGATTGGAAGAACTGGCGGATAGCGACTATCCAGGTCAATTGATTGATGAGTATGAAAAATATTCGGAGATTTTCCGAAATAATCCTGTTGGTACAGTCTCATTGAATGAACAATGGATGGCACCAGATAGAAATAATTTCAACGATCTATTAGATCAATGGCTGGAGCAGTTATACGACATAAAGCATGTTTTAGGTGAAGATGAATATCCCTCAATTTCTGAGATTGGACTGACTGCTGCCGGAGATATATCCTGGATAGAATTTCTCGCCATGGGAGACCAGAATTTCTTGGCAAATGAATATTCTATAAGTATATCGGATGAAGAATTCTATGAACTTCCGGATGAGATGTGGACGCCCGGTACAGTTCATGTCCTTCCTATCACCCCGCAGAATATTGGATTTCAAATTGAGAAGATTCTTGTGCTGAGTAGCGAGGGAGCTGTTGTTGATTATTTCATTATACCATCTCAATTACAAGAGGGGAGTATAAGTAAGGATCTGCGCGGGGATATCTGGATACAAATAGAACCTTCTCCAAATCGTCTTACCCAAGATAGTACTTTACCAATCCTGATTAATGAATATGCAGTAACGCAAGAAACAGATCAATCTGAATTATTGATGGAACCAATGACTCGATCATTTCTGACACTAGAAATTCTATCAATCCAATCTAATGAAATTGATCTCTCTTCGAAGTTGAGAATTGATTTCGGATCTGAAGATGTTGAACCGGTTGAATTGATCAGTTGGAATATCTTTGATCAATTTTCTACTTTTACGGTGGATTGCCCTGATTCAGAGAATCCTCTATTTATTACACTTCAGTTGTTTGATTCTGAAGAGGGTTGGATAGGTCTACAGCATCTTATCCTTAAACCATCGGAGCTTGTTCATAAGTCGAGAATCCCTGATGGTGCTGTGTGGGATCAGAATGCTCAAAATTCATTTGGAGAGTCTAATGGTAGGCAAAGTGTTGGATCACAATCTTTAGGCATACCAGAGGTTTTTGCTCTATACCAAAACTTTCCCAATCCATTCAATTATTCTACCACAATCAAATTTGATTTACTAGAATCTGCAGTGGTCACCTTGGTGGTTATAGATGCTGCAGGACGTGAAGTAGCTGAATTTCTTCGTGAAACCCCTCTGAATCAGGGGCAATATAATTATACTTTAGGTGTTGAAGGGATGAGCAGTGGTATTTATTTTGCGACTCTAAAAGCCGTTGTAGGTTCTAATTTACCCATTGTAGATTCCCGTAAGATGATCTTCCTAAAGTAGGTTGAGGTTCTAATACTATGACTGATTTATTCGATGATGAGATGAACCAGATGGACGAACGGGAATTTGCCGAAAATCCTCAGATCGAAAAGGCAGTTTCTGTCGAAGATCCCATAAGCACTCTTGAGCGCCAAAAAATGGTTGTGATAGAGAGTGGGACAAAAGTGGCTGATGCTTTGAATCTATTTCAATCAGAAGGTGTGGGATGTGTCTTGATCCAGGAAAACGAGAAACTATCAGGGATCTTCACAGAAAGGGATGTGATCTGGAAATTAGCCGGAAAAGGTCTCGATTATTCCAGTGAAGCCGTTGATGATTTCATGACGAAGGCACCAGATGCGCTTCAGCTGGATGATCCTATAGCTTTTGCTCTAAACAGAATGACAGAAGGTGGGTATCGCCACGTACCGATCGTCAATGATGTTGGCAAGCCTTTGGGCATCGTAGGAATTTTGGACATCGTCAGACATCTTGCCGCCTATTATTCAGAAGAAATAATGAACTTACCTCCGTCTCCTTTACGTGGAGCGCAGGATCGGCCCGAAGGTGGCTGATGTTGATGTTCATCTCCCGGTTTTTTAATCTCTCTAATCGCCAGTTTTTACTTCCTTTTATTGTTTTTACTACTCTCTTTTTTATGGGTTGTGCTGCTCATCCAACTGTAGCTCACAAAACTCTTCAAAAAGGTGAAAGTTACTACGGCTATTCACTTTCGTTGGAAAACGTCTTCCCAGTGTTGTATTACCGTTATGGAGTTTCTAACCAAAGTGACGTGGGTGTCCGACTCGGACTGCCTATCTACGGGAGTGGTCTCGACTATTCAAGAGTGCTCTTTGAGGAAGAAGGCAAAAGAGATATGATTAACCTCGGGTGGTCCATGACACCGAATTCAAGTTTTGATATTACATACTACAAGTTTTCCCAAAAGAAAAAACGGAAGGGAGTTACGTCATTCTGGGGGCTGCGCGGCATGTTTATCCCCAAAGGTTTAAACGGTGGTCAAAGCACTCGTCTCGGGGTACTGCTCGGTTCATACACTGGAGATAAATTCGGTTATGAGATTGGCTATTTTCACGATTTTGCCAGTATGCCTATCACCAAATTATTCAGCAGTTTTGATTATGCCGATACCACTACATGGGGAACACGTTTTCTCGATTATCCATCTGTATCTGATGGAGGCCTCCCGACAGAGCATTCCCGTCTGACAGGACTCTCTGTCCGTGTCAGCTTCAATTTGAGTGCCAAAAAGGAAGATAAAGAGAAACTACCAAATCCATAAATAAGTAAGTATTATCTCTATTTCCCTACTTTACACCCGCTTCAGCAGTTACCTTGTTTTCACATCGATGGTAGTATAAATTTGCTTCCTCACCATGGACTCAAAAGTCAAGAAAACTGCTCTAAGGATGATCGAAAACGGGCTCCGGCATTTATCAACCTGTAAAGAACAGCTTAAACTTTGCACTCCACATGTGTCTTGAAAAACTTATGGTCATTTTTAAAAACAGTGATTTTAATTTAGAACTGGTTCCTTCAATTGTCTTCACTTCAAGGAGCAGCAATGGCTGAAGTTTTAGTATTTGTCCACTATTTTCGATTGGGGACTCAGATTGCAGATGTTCTTGCAGCATTCGAATATGCAGCGGATTTCCCGGAGACAACAGATACTCTAATCTCCTCAATATCTGATAAAACTCGATTAATTATACTTGACCTTGATGATCCACAGGTAGAAGCAACTGATTTTGTAGCTCAGATACGATCAGAAAATAGAGAGTTGCCAATCGCCGGCTTTATGGCTCAGATTCGCAAAGGAGATCACGATAAAGTAAAAGCGGCAGGCTGTCATTGGATTTTTACTAGATCCTCGTTTGTTCAAAACCTGAAAAGTCTATTATCACACGGTCTTCCTGAGCAGGAGTAAAAGTGAAAATAGAAGCTGAACTTAAAAAGCGAATGGCGGAAGTCATTCGTCTTTTGCGGACTGCTTATCCTGAGGCGACATGCAGTCTAACCTTTAAAACTCCTCATCAACTGCTTGTCTCTACTATTCTCTCAGCTCAGTGTACAGATAAACGGGTGAATCAGGTTACTCCTGATTTGTTCAATAAATATCGATCCGTAAAAGATTTTGCTGAATCTAATGAGACTAAATTGGCTCAAGATATCCACTCCTGCGGATATCACAATCAGAAAGCTCGTGCTATCAAGGGGAGCAGTCAAATTATCTGTGAAGAATTTGGTGGCAAGGTGCCCAGAACATTGGAAGAACTGGTGAAGCTCCCCGGCGTGGGCAGAAAAACTGCAAATTGTGTTCTCGGTACAGCTTTCGGTATCCCTTCGGTTGTTATAGATACTCATATGATCAGAATTATGAATCTCCTCGGATTTACTGAAACACAAACCCCCGAGAAAATAGAGCAAGACATTATGTTGATAGCGCAAAAAGATGATTGGATTGATCTAACTCATCTTATCATCGAACACGGCAGGAAACTATGTATTGCTCGTCGACCTCGATGTGAAGATTGTCTTCTTCATGAGGTATGTCCATCGTCTAAATTGTGAATAAGAATCTTGTTTCAAGGGTCATTTTATTATCCGTAAATTCAAAGAGTAATAATATTTGTATAATACAAATATATTTGGAGGAAACGCTGTGAATACGAAGAACATAAGTAATATTAAAGAAATTACCTCCGCACTACTTGATGAGATTGGAGAAGATACCAATAGAGAAGGACTTCTCGAAACGCCCAGCCGAGTAGCAAAGGCTTGGGAGTATTTTAGTCAGGGCTACCGTTTGACTCCAAAGGAGGTTGTGGGAGATGCCATCTTCAACGAAAAATGTAACGACATTATTGCAGTGAAAGACATTGACTTTTTCTCGCTATGTGAACATCATTTGCTCCCTTTTTATGGTGTAGTACATGTGGGATATCTTCCTGGAGATAAGATTATGGGAATCTCGAAAATCCCGCGAATTGTAGATGTTTTTGCCCGCCGGTTGCAGGTTCAGGAAAGAATGACCAAGCAGGTTGCCGATGCCATTGAAGATATTCTTCAGCCAAAAGGCGTAGCGGTGATGGCTGAGGCATCTCATCTTTGCATGCAGATGCGCGGTGTGGAGAAGAAGGCATCATTCATGGTGACCTCCGCAATGAGAGGAGCTTTCAAGGAAAATCACAAAACAAGGGATGAGTTTTTGACAATTATATCTCAGGATAAGAGATAGTGGGACTGTTCGGTGCACATGTAAGTGCTGCCGGCGGGGTGGAAAATGCTCCAGCAAGAGGGAGTGCCATTAATGCCGACGCCATCCAGATTTTTTCGGCCAATCAAAATCAGTGGACACCAAAGCAGCCGACAGATGATAATACCACAGCATTTCGTAAGAATATGGAAACTGAGCGCCCAATAATCTGCATTACTCACGATTCCTATTTGATAAATCTGGGTTCGCCTGACGCAGAAAAGCTGGGCAAATCCCGCAATGGGTTTCTCGAGGAAATTGACCGCTGTGACGCTTGTGAAATTCCATACCTCATCTTCCACCCAGGTTCACACCTTAAGACCGGCGAGGATAAATGTCTGACGCGAATCGCCGAAAGCATCGACTATTGCCTTCATGAACGTCCAAACTCGAAAGTGAATCTTCTAATAGAGAATACTGCCGGTCAGGGCTCCAATGTGGGATATCGTTTTGAGCATCTGCGAGCCATAATCGATCAAGTACAGAAGCCGGAACGAATGGGAGTCTGCATCGACACACAACATAGTTTTGCAGCCGGTTACGATCTGCGAACGGAGAAAAGTTGGAACGATACATTCAATGAGTTCGACAAGATTGTTGGATTAGAACGGATTAAAGCATTCCACGTGAATGATTCCAAGCGTGATTTGGGGACACGTGTGGACCGTCATGAAAAGCTCGGGAAGGGATACTTGACCATGGAGACGTTTTGGTGTCTCGTGAATGATGAGCGATTTGGAGAAATCCCAATGGTGTTGGAGACGCCAGTTGATGACGAATCGGAATACGCTGATGAGCTGAAGATTCTGAGGAGTTTGATTGGTGCTCCGAAGCCAAAATAGGAATTTATCATGGCAAAGAAAAACGAATATGATGTAGTTGTGATCGGTGGAGGTCCCGGTGGTTATGTAGCTGCCATTCATGCATCGCAAGCCGGGAAGAGTGTTGCTATTGTGGAAAGGGATGCACTGGGTGGAATCTGCCTGAATTGGGGATGCATCCCGACGAAATCTCTCTTACATGATGCTGAGGTACTTCATCTTGTGAAAAATGCCGGTAAGCACGGAATCAATATCAAGGACTATTCTGTCGATTTCGGGAAAGTCGTAAAGCGAAGCAGATCTGTTTCTAAACGGCTATCTAAAGGAATTGAGTATCTGATGAAAAAGAACAATATCACTCACTTAAAAGGGGTGGCAAAACTGCGAACAGCTTCAGATGTGGAAGTAGAATTGAAAGACGGCAAGAGTCTCCTTAAAGCGTCAAATGTAATTATCGCTACCGGCGGAAGGAATCGGGAGGTTCCTGGCTTGAAGACGGACGGCAAGCGTGTCATCACCTACAAGGAGGCGATGACGCTGGATAAGCCTCCGAAGACGATGATTATCATCGGAGCCGGGGCCATCGGTGTGGAATTTGCTACACTTTACCACGAGTACGGTACAAAAGTTCACCTGGTAGAAATGTTGCCGCGAGTCCTACCTCTCGAAGATTATGAGGTTTCCGACGCATTGGTATCTTCGCTGAAGAAGCGGGGAATCCACATTTATGTTTCGTCTAAAGTTGAAAAAATTGAAACCTTGAAGACAAAGGTGAAAGTGCATCTTTCTGGTGGAAAAAAGAGCGAGATAATCGATGGAGAAATTGCTCTGGTAGCTGTTGGTATTCAGGGGAATGTGGAAAATCTTGGACTGGAGTCCGTAGGAGTAAAAATAGAGAACGGTTGGATTGTGACAGATGAATTTCAGCGTACAGTTATAGAGAATATTTATGCTGTTGGAGATGTGACTGGACCACCGTGGTTGGCTCATGTCGCTTCCGCGGAGGGTCGGATAGCCGCGGCTCATCTGTGTGGACGCAATCCCAAACCCCTAGATTATCACAGCATTCCCGCCTGTACTTATTCTCGACCTCAGGTAGCATCCATTGGTATGACGGAAGAAGAGGCACAGGAAGCGGGACATGAGCTGAAAGTGGGCAAGTTTCCTATGAGAGCCAGCGGTAAAGCTTTAGCTCAAGATGAAACCGAAGGATTCGTGAAGATTATCTTTGATGCCAAATATGGTGAATTGCTGGGATGTCATATCATTGGACCGGAAGCGACAGAGCTGATTGCTGAAGTGGCAGCAGCCAAGATGCTGGAAGCGACGTATGAGGAAATAGTTGAGACCGTCCATGCCCATCCCACTATCGCGGAAGCCATCATGGAAGCAGCGGCGGATGCGTATGGAGAAGCGGTACATGTCTGAGATGCAGTCAATCCAAACAGTGTCAGAAATGTCAGAGATTAACTTTCTCCAGCTTGGAAGAGAGCCGTACGAGCCCATCTGGGAGATGCAAAAGGAGTTGGTCCTAAAACGACAGCAGGGACTCGTCCCGGATACGGTGATTATGGTGGAGCACGATCCTGTCTACACATTGGGGAAGAATGCCGATGAGAATCATCTGTTGCAGTCTCGCCGCGACGATGTACCCACGTTCACTGTTGAGCGGGGAGGTGATGTTACTTTCCACGGTCCCGGTCAGATTGTGGGTTATCCCATCCTTGATCTGCACGATCATCAGCTGAGCATCAACTGGTACATGCGGTCGTTGGAAGAGGTACTCATACGAACATTGGCTGAGTTTTGCATTGAAAGTGAACGACGGGAGGGACTCACAGGAGTTTGGGTAGAAGATCGGAAGATTGCTTCCCTGGGTGTTCGAGTATCACGCTGGGTCACCATGCACGGGTTTGCTTTAAACGTGAATACAGATTTGAGTTATTTCGATGGTATAATCCCGTGTGGCATTTTCGAGTGTGGTGTAACCTCCATGGAGAGCATTCTGGGAGAAGAACTGGTACTAGAAGTTGTCCAGAAAAAAATTGAGCAAATGTTCGTGAACGTATTTGATTTGAAAGTCTCGGAAAGGGCGGGATTTTAAGTAATGCCAAGATTTCACGGATTTACTAAGAAACAGCTTCTAGACGTTTATCAGAAAATGGTCTTATCCCGGCAAATGGACGAGAAAATGCTGATACTCCTCAGGCAGGGTAAAGGGTTTTTTCACATCGGTGGATCTGGTCACGAAGCGTCTCAGCTCGCTGCTGCCCAATGCATCCGCCCGGGTGAGGATTGGTCTTATCCGTATTATCGTGATTCAGCTTACTGCATGGGTATCGGTATGACTGCCGAAGAGCAGATAATGAGCTTTTTGATGAAGGCAGATGATCCCAACTCTGGTGGTCGCCAAATGTCGCAGCACTATGGGCATCGTGATCTTAGGATTGTGACGCAGTCCAGCCCAACCGGCACTCAGTTTCTTCAAGCTGTTGGAAGCGCAATGGTTTCAGTGAAAGAGAGTAGTAAAGAAGTCGCTTATGTTTCCGCAGGTGAGGGTACTACTAGCCAGGGTGATTTCCACGAAGCGCTAAATTGGGCGAGCCGCAAAAAGCTACCGGTAATTTTCCACATCCAGGATAACAAGTACGCCATTTCTGTCCCCATCGAAGATCAAACTTCCGGAGCATCGGTGTACGATATTGTGGCTGGATACAAGAATTTGGCTCGTTTTCATGCCGACGGAACAGACTTTTTTGAATCACATCTTGCTTTTCGAAAAGCGATAGACCGGGCCCGGAAAGGGAAAGGTCCCAGCGTGGTAGTCACAGATGTCGTAAGACTATTACCTCATTCGTCATCAGATGATCAGAGAAAATATCGAAGCGAAGAAAGTTTGGAAGCAGATCGCCAGCGTGATCCCATTTTGCGTCTCGAAGTCATGTGCGTGGAAGGTAAGGTCGCTTCCAAAAAGGAATTTGCCAAAATACGCAAAGAAGTGGAATCGGAAAGCGATGCAATTGTTGAGAGGTGTGAAATTCATTCTGATCCGGATCCGGAGACAGCAACGCGTCACGTTTTCAGCGAGGATAAAAATGGTATTGGCGGCAGTGAACCGACCATGAACAATATTTCTGACAAAATTGTAATGGTGGATGCAATCAACCACGCCCTGGCCGAAGAATTAAAGCAGAACGACAAGATGGTCATTTACGGTCAGGATGTGGCGGGAGATAAGGGTGGAGTTTTCACAGCCACCAAGGAGCTTACGAAGGCGTTCGGCAAAGATCGCGTGTACAACGCTCCGCTGGCCGAATCGTCCATCATCGGGACTGCCATCGGTATGGCGTGCGCCGGGTGGAAGCCTGTGGTGGAAATACAATTTGGCGACTACATCTGGACCGCCATGATGCAAATTCGAAATGAACTGGCGACGATTCGTTATCGCTCCAACAATGACTGGAGCTGCCCTGTAGTGATTCGTGTACCGGTGGGCGGCTACATTCACGGAGGACTCTGTCACAGCCAATCCATTGACGGCTATTTTATCCATTTACCGGGAATTCGCATCGCCTATCCGTCCACCGCCGCTGATGCCAAAGGACTCCTGAAAATGGCGTGCCGTATGGATGATCCGGTCATGTTCATGGAGCATAAGGGACTGTATCGCCATCCTCAGGCGGTAACTCCCGAACCGGACGAGAATTATCTCTTGCCGTTTGGCGTGGCCAGAATTGTACAGGAGGGCGATGATCTCACCATTGTCACTTGGGGGATGATGGTTCATAAGTCCGTGGACGCAGCGAAAAAGATTCAGGATGAAACAGAAGCATCCATCGAAATCATTGATTTACGAACGTTGAATCCGCTGGATCTCGATACAATCGAAAAGTCTCTGAATAAGACAAACAAAGTTTTGGTGGTGTATGAAGATAATCTTACGAACGGTCCCGGAGCGGAAATTTCTGCTCTCATCGCAGATCGTTTCTTCGAGCTTCTGGACGGTCCCGTAAGACGAGTGGCGGGGAAAGATTGTCCTATTCCTTTCAGTGCTATTCTTGAGGATCAAATTTTGCCTCAAACACATGAAATTGTGGAGGTAGGTAAGGAACTGTTGGAGTACTGATGATTGTTGATGTCATAATGCCGAAGCTTGGTGAGTCCATTACGGAAGGGACTATAATCGAGTGGCGGAAGAAGGCGGGCGATGCCATCGCTAGAGATGAAATCCTGTTGGAAATCGGGACCGATAAAGTGGACTCAGAGATTCCTTCGCCAGCGGGAGGAGTGGTGGTTGAACTGCTGGTTCAGGAAAAAGATGTGGTTCCGGTGGAGACTGTTATCGCCCGGATTGAGACCGATGGTGACGCTCCGGAAAAAACGGAAGAGCCGGATACCGAAACTGCCAAAGCTGATGTTCCCGATGAGAAGGGTGAGTCAAAAGTCGAAGAACCGCCGAAGAAGATTCCCAAACCTGAGATTAGTGAGAAAAAGTCTTCCGCCGGCCGGACGTTTTACACACCTCTTGTAAGATCTATTGCCGAAAAGGAGGGAATCTCTCAAGAGGAGCTGGCGGGAATCCCGGGAAGCGGGCGTAGCGGCCGTGTAACTAAGAAAGACGTATTGGCATATCTGAAGAGTGGCAGAGAAGCATCAGCTCCGGCTGAACCGTCAAGAATTCCCATGACCGATGAAGTTGTTGAGATGGAGCGGATGCGACAGATCATCGCCCAGCACATGCGTAAAAGTCTCGACACAGCCGCTCACGTCCATGTTGTATCGGAAGCGGATGTGACTGATATGGTGGAATTCTGCCAGAAGAGGAGAGATCAGTTCTTACGTCAGGAAGGATTCAAGCTGACCTATACTCCGTTTTTCATCATGGCGGTCGTGAAGGCAATCCAGGATAATCCTATTGTGAATGCGTCACTGGATGGGACCACAATTCAACATCATCGGAATGTTAACATGGGGATAGCTGTGGCAGTGGAAAAAGGCCTCATAGTGCCGGTGATCCCGAAGTGTGAAGAGTTGAATTTCCTCGGTCTATGCCGACGAGTAAACGATATCTCTATCCGTGCCCGCCGGGAAGAAATATCTCCGGATGAACTTCAAGGGTCAACATTTTCCATATCCAACTTTGGCATCTTCGGTAACATCTACGGGACACCTATAATCAATCAGCCTAACTCAGCTATCCTCGGTATTGGAGCAGTGAAAAAGCGACCTATTGTACATGAAACACCCCGTGGCGATGCCATCGTCATCCGCTCTATGACGTATCTTTCCCTGGGCTTTGATCACCGGCTGATCGACGGCGCAGGCGGCGGTAATTTCCTTGGGCGCGTCGTTCACTATCTGGAAAATATGGACACCATTTCGCTTCTATAGAAATGCAGACAATCTCACAAAATAGCCCTCGCAAACCTGATTGGCTGAAGATCCAATTGCGGCTTGGAAAGAATTACTCAGATCTGAAGAAAATTGTCAGAAAAGGGAATCTGAACACTGTCTGTCAGGAAGCGCTATGCCCGAATATTTACGAATGCTGGGATCGTCGTGCAGCGACGCTTATGATCCTTGGTGATGTCTGCACCCGCTCCTGCAGATTCTGCAATGTGAAGACAGGACGTCCCATCTGGTATGATACTAATGAACCGCAGCGAACAGCAGAAGCGGTACGCAGGATGGGATTGAAGCATTGCGTTATCACTTCTGTTAATCGTGATGAACTGCCGGATGGAGGAGCGGCGACCTGGGCTGAGACGATCCGCGCTGTCCACGAGTTGAATCCCGACTGCTCACTGGAGGTGCTGATTCCTGACTTCAAAGGAGACGAGCGGTCTCTCGAAACGGTTTTTGAAGCTCGCCCGGAGATTTTAGGACACAATTTGGAGACTGTACCACGGCTCTACTCGTCGGTCCGCCCTCAAGCAGATTTTCAGCAATCGCTGAATATTCTCAGACAATCAAAGAAGTTTGGACTTCGCACCAAAACGGCCGTGATGGTAGGATTAGGAGAAAGAAAAAGCGAAGTTTTGGAGACAATTCAGAGAGTGGCTGAGACAAGATGTGACATTTTGGCTGTCGGACAGTATCTTCAGCCGACAAAAAAACATCATCCGGTAGAACGACATGTCCATCCCAGTGAGTTTGATTTTTACCGCGAAGAAGGGTTGAAATGTGGACTAAAGTGGGTTGAGTCCGGACCACTGGTGAGGAGTTCATACCATGCTGATGAGCAGGCAAAAGAGCTAAAGGAATAAGTATGAAGAATCAAAAGTTTGTTATTAATGGTGTAATTATCTCGGCGGGATTGATTCTTGCTTGGTGGATCAGTGGTAATAAAGGGTCGGATGTTGGGATAAGTTCATCAAGACCAGCAACAATTCAGCGGACGGAAACTCGAATGTCTTCACCACCTCCATCAGAACCCGTGCAGCCCCGTTCGGATGAAGTACTTATCGGACAATTAGGCGTTATCATCCCAGAAAACTGGCAGGCTGAACCGCCGTCTAGCTCAATGAGGATTGCCCAGTTCAGAATTCCTACTGCTGGCAATGATCAAATTGAACTAGCTGTTACCTCTGGAATTCGCGGCGGCGTCAAACAAAATGTTGACCGATGGTATAGGCAGTTCCAAATTCCGAACGGAAGGGACACTACTTTTGTTAACAATAACATGCAGATTACTCTCGTAGATATTGGAGGGACATTCCTAGGGATGGAAGCAGAGATTGGTAGGGATAATTACCAGATGTTAGCTGCTATCGTTGAAGCACCGGATGGTCATTATTTCTTCAAGCTGACAGGACCGCAGGAAACTGTTTCCTCTTTGAGTCATTCTTTTGCAAGTTTTATTGGAACTATTCGATATGTTGGGAATCAATAAACCGGGAATCTATGACAAATCAGCAGATTAATTCGTGTGGCACGCTTGTTGCCTAGAATTAGTTAAGCTGATAAGGAGTATTTTATGACAGACGAAATCAAAGATCCGGAGATTTTAGAGGAAGATTCATTGGAAGACGCGGCAAAAGATGTTGATTCATATCCTGTTATGCCGTTACGGAATACTGTCTTATTTCCTCAACAGGTAATTCCGACTTATATAGGTCGAGAGCGATCCCTCCAGTTGATCGACGATCTTCCAAAGGGTAAGAAATTACTGGTTGTTGTGGCACAAGAAGACGGTTCAATGGAGAATCCAGAGCCAGATGATTTATATGCATGGGGAACCTTGGCAGTGGTTCTAAAAGTTTTTGACATGCCGGATAATAGCAAATCTGCCATTATCCAGGGACTGGATCGTGTTAAGCTTCAATCGTTCACTCAGCAAGATCCTTATTTCAAGGCAGTAGTCGAACGAGTAGAAGATGATGAAGAGGAGGACATAGAGATTGAAGCTCTTGCCTCAACCGTCAGAAATTCATTCCAGGAGCTCGTCAAGATTGCACCGTATCTGACAGATGAACATTCCGGCATTTTAACAAATATTACCAAACTAGGCCGGTTAGCTGATCGCGTTATCTCACTTGTAACCATTCCGACAAAAGAGAAACAGGATATTTTAGAAGAGTTAAATGTAAAAGAAAGGATGGATAAAACAACTGTCCTTCTGAACCGTGAGATACAAAGAATCGAGCTGGGGGAGAAAATCCAGTCGGATGTTCAGGATGAAATTTCCAA
>CEPV01092838.1_pt1 | contig 15031 bp, 11 predicted proteins | sample 530451 | NCBI WGS metagenome assembly CEPV01 (sample SAMEA2620097, study PRJEB7988) | marine metagenome | isolation source: saline water (ENVO:00002010), including | reverse complement strand
GGAACCACGCCTATCCTTCAGGCTCATGTGCCGTTGGACAATGCTCCTTCTGGCGATAAACGAGGAGTCTGGTACCATCGTGTTGGCGCTCCTATCTCTTCTTCCTGCCCTTTACGATCAACCCAAACAAGCTCGGACAGGGTCTGGCCGCTTGCCATCAAATAGACGAGCGAGCCCTCAGCAGAAATGCTGTACTGAGGGCCTTCGTGAAAGCTAAACTCAAGACCTTCGACTACCGGTACGGCTTCTCCCATGACCTTTCTGTTGTCGATATCGAAAGCCGTAGTCCAGAGAGCGCCCTTACGGCCAAATAGTAGATGTCCACTGGTGGTCAAGCGTGGCGATTCCCCCTGCAGGATTATTTCGTATTCACCACTTTCTAGAGAAAGCAAGGCAATCTGGCTTCGCTCACGTGCACCCCATCTCGAGATGGTAAACAGCAAGCTATCGCCACCAGGTAAGTAGTGGGGCGTATCGTGGCGTGTATTCTTTTCGGCAACCGTGATGGGATTGGGTTCTCCGCCGACAGCGGGTACTTGCCACAGTCCACCAATGCCACTAAATGCAATGGTCCCGGTGTCGCTCCATGATGGCCAGAAGCCGAATTCTGCGATTTCTGTGGGAGTTCCTCCGTCGAGGTGAACCGTCTTCAGCGTATTCCCCTGGGTGAAAGCTACAGAAACACCATCAGGCGACAGTGCAATACTGTTCTCTGGTCCTGAGGTCCCCAGAACTGGGGTGGCTACGAGTTGTTCGAGTGGACGCAAGAACAACTGCCGCCCACTACCACCGTCACCTACAAACACGATGCCATTCCCGTCCGCCATCACCTCAACCCCGCTTGCCGCCATTGCATCCACCGGCGCCAAGTCAACGATCATTTTTCTCACCGGTAGGCTCCGCGAAGGAGTGACCGATAATACATCCCACCTCATGAGTGCTGCTGAAGCGATTCCTCCAAGGAAACAGATCAATCCGATTACTGCAGCGAACTTTCGGTTCTCGCCTACAAGTGATTTGGCAGGTGTAAGGGCGACACTGATCCCTCGCTCGATATGATCACTCGCCCCCTTCAGCAGCTTAATCCGATAATCCAGATCAGAAAGCTCATGTCGCATGATGGCCTGCATAGAACTGAGGGACATGCCCAACCCATGTGACAACTCGGCAGGCTCGAGATGCACGACCAGCAGCTGCGTCTTCTGATCAATGGCGTAGTTGACTTCTCTTACACAATGCTCAGATGCCACAGACTGAGGCGTGATGAAGTAGAGAAACAGACTGGATTCTGCGATGCGCTCGCCCAATTCCTCGTGCCACTCATGCCCAGGACTGATACCCTCGTCATACCAGATATTGAAGCCTTGGTCGTTCAGCCACTGAATTTCAGGAAATACAACGCTGCTGTCCTTGTGAGCGTAGGACACGAAGACATACGGCTCATTTCCCTGGTATGCAGCGAACGGCGTATCCACAACTGAATCCTCGAAGTTGGACCGGTCAATACGACTCAGATCCCCCGAAGATGGCAAAGAAGGTGGATTCGATCTTTCTTGGTGGCACTACAGCAGGACACTCGCAAATGTCCGGAAATGGCACGCAGCGGAGACTGTCCTGATTAGTCAAGTAATCCTTTTCTGATAGCCAAATTTGAGCCGGAGCAGACGTTTAAGAGCCACCAATCACTGGGTGAAAGAGCAACGTGTCGGCACTTCCCTATCAGCGCCGCTATGGAGCAGGACCGACTAAAATCGGTCGGCAGGAATTTGCTGCGGTCCGCTCTCTTTCCGGCCAACTGCGGAAGTTCGTGAGTCTGGGGCATTGGTCTATCCGAATTCCGTCACAAACCCTGATGTTGCCTGATGGCTTCCAGCGCCGGGTCCACCTGACCGGCGAAGTCACGGTAGTGTAAAGGTGAGTGGATATCGGGTTCCATGTCTTCCAGGTACATATTCAGGAACAGTGCATCCCAGTGACACTTTTGCCAGTCGTTGCAGGGCTTCCCGAGGTCATGCATACCGGTGCTGAACTTGATTTCGATTTCTGAATTTGGCAGACGCAACAGGTTGTCCTCACCCCAGTGCTGCATCGAGTCCCCGACATTTTCTCCGACCAGTACCGCCTGGTCGCCAGCGCTGTGTAGCAGGAATGCGATGCTGTACATACCCGCTGAGAAGGTGGAACCACCGGTGATGATATAGAGATGGCCGTCCGGCGGAATACTGCGTCCAAAGTCCGTCAAGCAATCCCGGGTGCGGTTGAAATTACCGCCACCGTTGAAACGGTGGTCAATGATGACATTGACTGTGGGTTCGCTGCGAAAGGCCTCCAGTGCATCCCTGCAAAATGTCTTGATCGAAGTGCTGCCGACATCATTATTGGCCCAGAATTGCAGGTACATGGCCTTGAGTTCCGGAATGGCCCGGAGCTGCATCCGCTCGTCGGGGAGTTGCAGGTAAAGTGGTGCTGATTCCGAATTCAAGTCGAGCGTCTTCCAGTCGGGCTGGGATTTGGCATAGGCGGTTGCGGTCAGCAGATAGTGAGACCGGCCAATCTGGTCACTTGATGGAGGAAAGGGTGGCTCGAATACCACGACTTTGGTCCCGGCGTCAAATCCCTCCAAAGTGACTTCCATGCGTTGCGGTGATTTGGTCAGGCCCGCTGCAAACATCAATTCAGGCGACTCCAGCAGATAGGGTGAATACTTGCGAAATGTTCCTTCAGGACCTGCAATATATTGGCGCAGCTCATCCTTGATGCGTTCCACTGCGATACCATCGATATGAGTGACCCTGTTTCCGAGCAATTGCTCAAATCCCTGGTAGGCGCGGATCACGTGGTATCCATCGGCAAACCAGTACCCCCTGATGGGCAGACGGCTATAGCGGGGTGTGCGGTTGTACTCCCTCACCTTGGTGTGAGCATTCCCAGCCAGTGCAACGATACGGGCAACCGCCAGTTCGAATTCGGCATCGGTCATGGCGGGAGCCTGATCCATCAGTTGCTCGTAGGCGGTCTTCGCGCTGGCAAGTGAGCGCTCCGACCAACTGCGCTCCAGTTCGAAGAACAGGGCCAGGTGTTGCAGGTCCTGGCGGCGGGCCTCGGCCTGGTCGGCTGGTGGTGGAAATTCGGCCTCGGGGGCATCACTGTTGAAACGCCAGTCCTTCGCCAGGTGGTAGCTGCCCACCGAGCTTGAGACCAGTAGCAATACCAGGAGCGGCCACTTGAGTAATCTCATCTTCAGGTTGCAGCCTGCTGCATTGTTTTGACGTCCAAGATTTGTGATTTGGCAGTGACGCGGGCTATTACCTTACTGCTTCCCGTGTAAGCTTGTCGGACTCCATATCCTGCAATAGGTCTTTTTGCCACTTTTCAACGGATCTAAGTGTCACCCCCATTCTCTTTGTTATGAGTGCGGCAGTGTCAGGAAACCTGATCTCGATCATCGCCAGCGTCAGCCCAATCACCTCCAACGGAAACGTAAACATCTGAAGCGTATTCGAAATCTCGTTGCTGAATATCCCATCGATTGCGCCCACCATTATCTGATTCTTATTGGGAACATCTTACAGCACATCGGGAGAATGCCTACAGCATAGGTTTCATTACTGTTGATCCTGCGAAACCTGCCGTCCTGGTGACAGAAAGTGGTTGGACAGCTCGGGGAGACGGCACCTTCCCGAGCTAAGCTGTGCTGCTTTCCTCTTCGGCTAGGATTCGGTCTATTAAGGTGTCGTCTGTCTAATACACGATTCACCGGAAAAGCGGACATCCAAAAAAACTACCAATACTGGCGATTCCACCGACCATTGACCCAAAGAGCAACATGCTGTCGCGTCTCAGAACAGCGCCACTTCGGAGAGATCACCGGCGAAAACCAGTCGGCTGGATCTTGTTTCAATTCGCACTCTTTACGGCCAAGAGCGGACAGGAAGAAGAGAACTAGCTAACTTTTTGCACGCTGCTGGACTTCAGTTGATTAAGGTCAGGCGTTCCCATTTGCCTCATGATGGTATGCAACTCCTCAGTCAACATCGATAGAACAGCTTCAACTCCTTCTTGACCGAATGACGCCAACCCCCAAATGTAGGGACGCCCAATACAGACCGCTGTAGCCCCAAGCGCAAGTGCCTTATATATGTCAGAACCTCTGCGAAAACCACTATCTATCAAGACGGGTATCCGGCCGTCAACCGCCCTAACTATCTCCGGCAACACCTCAATTGTTGCGGTACCGTTGTCTTCTGCTCTGCCGCCGTGGTTTGAAACGATAATCGCATCAACACCATGTTCTACGCAGAGCTGAGCATCTTCTGGCGCAAGTATTCCCTTAATGACAAGTTTCATCGACGTAGTGTCTCGAATTTGGTCAACAATGGCCCAATCGAGCATCATGGATTCGGCAATGATGGCTTTCGCATCTAGCCCTACAGTTTCTGAAAAGCTCTTTGCAGCTTCCAGCAAGCGATCGCCAACTGAATTATGGCAAGGTTGACACTCAGGATTGCGTTCCCTGTGAAATCGGTCGATTCGCTCGCGGTTCGAGGGTAACCCTACAATATCAACGGTTAGAACCACAGCGCGACAGTTTGCGTTTTCGGCGCGTCGCAGCAGGTATTTATTGACTGGCCAAGAGCGTTGACCATAGAGCTGATACCAGGGTGGTGAACCATTGGCCTCCACAATATCCTCGATAGGGGTTGAGGAGGACATGGATAGTATCTGGAGACTATTCTGCCGCTTAGCGGCACGAGCAACGGCTAATTCACCTTCAGGATGATAAGCTCTCTGACTTCCGACAGGAGCCAAGATGATAGGATTCACAAACTCCGCACCGAATATGTCCGTCGCGGTATCCAGTTCCCTCACGTCCACCAACCGCCGCGGTCGAAGACGATACTTCTTAAAACCTTCTCGATTTGCTTTCAAAGTGAGCTCGTCCTCGACCCCCATGGACAGATAGGTATAGTGAGCAGGATTCAGTTTTTGCTTCGCGACGGACTCAAAGTCAAACACGTTGAGTGCATCAGTTGCTTGCGATATCTCCTCTTGGCCCAAGCGACCGAGTTCACGTGCCAGCCCCTTGTCTGGTAAGACTAATGGACTGCAGAGTAAGAAGTTAATGAATGAGCGACGACTCAACCAAGTGTTAATGACATTCCTCGATGTCCCTACAAGGGAGCATTGCACGACTATTATCTAATGTAAGGTAGAAACTGCCTTCATATCAAGATCGTTGGCTGCGATGGGGGCCGCCAAAGATGCGAAACTGACGACATTGGCGTTGCCATGAGTATGGGCACTCTAAACGCCCCATCCTCGGAAATCTATCTCTCTTGCTGGAAGACTGGAGACCTCTTGATGGCCGTAACGGTTTGATGACAGCATTGATGGGGCGGTCTCTGTATACCTACCAAGGTGCAGCACTTCCGGTATGGGTATATAGAGGCAATCCACAATATTCACTTCTATGTGCAAATGTATGCCCACTTCCGGGCAGTTAGCGACGGGGCTGCTACGGCCGGCGAGAGTCTCTGATCGGCCAATAGCTGACACCAGAGCCTTTTCTTGTGAACACTCCGGTCCACCGAGCGCATCTTCGAATGGCTGGACCCCTACGCTAATATTGGCGCGGCCAAGAAGGGCAAGGAGAAGGTCGTGGATGAGAAGTGGGGCCTCGTATGGGAGCATCGGCTGGCATTATGGTTGCCGCGCCCATTGCCTTTAGGTGGCTCCCTGGTCGCCGCATGTCTCGCCGCCGCGTACCTGAGCTTCCAGTGGTTCTTCGACTTTGGCATAGAGCGAGCGCCGTTTGGCACGATTCTGATTTTCACATGTCTCTTGATGTTCCCCCGGTATTTCGTTGCCTCGTTCGAGCGGCGCCAATACGGGCTGGAGGTATCGCGTCCCGAAAGTCTGGCACGCAATGCTATCCGTCACAGCCGTTACGCCGGTGTTGCGGGCGTTCTGATGATTGTCGGGGTGTGGGAGTTGCTTATGCTCTCGCTGGGTCAGGACCTCGCCACCCCGTGGCTTCGGATCCAAGGGTCCAGCGTAGAAGTGATCGTGTCCCTGGGGGCTGGCTGGATTGCCGGGCGGACCGTTTACTTCGCGGCTACCGGTTTCTACAGGGTACCTGGTCCGCAAAAGTCCGACATCGATCTTCTGAATCTCGGGAGCGTATACATCCATGGCCGTAGCGGGCTGCGCCACGCGCTAGCCTACTTCATAATCGTTGCGATGGGTGGTGTCCTAATCCTGCCTGGGTTGGGGTCCGGCATGTGGGTAATGCTTCCCCTCTTGGCCATCCACCTTGGGATCGGTCTTCTGATTCTCCTCTCGCCTGCTCGCGAGGTCCGCAGCTTGATTCGGGCAGTAAAGCACGAGGAGCTAACGCGGCTGGAGCCACTTCTGCGTCAGGCGCGCGACGAAACGTTGACGGGTGGAGCATCTACACAGGGCCACTTGACCGACCTTGTTACATACAGAACCCAGGTTGACTCGACGCCGGAGTGGTCATTTGACTCGTCCACACTCTTGCGCTTCGCACTCTACTTGTTGATACCAGTCGCCTCGATGGTCGGTGGGGCCTTGGTCGAGCGCGTTGTCGATATGCTACTCGACTGACTTCGACATATCGATGAGGATTGTCTGGGATAGTTAGGAGTGGGTTCTTTGACTCAGGCTTTCCGTGTCCTTCTGCCCGCTTTCGAGCCAGATACCGGACATGGGGGAGCGGCAGTTCTCGAATACAGACGCTTCTCTAACCGGCCAACAGCGGACATTGAGCTTGTTAGTTATTTTGTCTGAAATCTGGCGACACAGTTTAGGCATCGTCCTGCTCTGAAGACAAGGCCCGGCTCAGCTTTGCCAACACTAGTCCACGGCTGTAATATCCTACGTATTGGCGATCCTCCCAGGAAAGATATCCATGAGTGTAGATCAGAACAGGATCAAGCGAATTCTTGAACAGAATTACACCTACTACGATCGGGAAGGTCTGGTCTATACGATTGATGACCGCCTGACGACAAGTGTTAGACATCTTCTCAATGCCAACATGAGGCAAGACTTCAAAGTGCTGGATGTTGGGTGCGGCGATGGCCACACGCTCAAGGAACTGGCTGATGCCTTCAAATCCGGCATTGGGATCGATGAGGATGCTTCCCACATTGCCATGGCCCAGGAAGCTTCGGAAGATATCGACAACGTCTCATTTAGGATCGCCAAGGTCGTAGACTTACCGTTTGGCGATGCGGAGTTCGATTTTGTCTTCTCCGAACGAGGGCCTATGGCTGGGGCCTCAATCGTGATTCAGAGCGCACTGAGGGTACTGAAGGTAGGTGGTCTGATATTCGTGGAGATTGTTGGGGAGCTATTCAACAGGGAGACCCATGGCTTCTTCGGCGGAGACGAACTGCGAAAACACCAATTCATGAGCGGTGTAGAAATGCACACAGTATTGTTCGAGCGAAATGGTGTAGATATTCGAATCATCAATAATCTCGTTGGCAAACACATCTTTTCTGACATATACAATTGGTTGGAGTACCAGTGTTGTCTCTGGAGCTACGTTGGCCAGCCTTTTCCAACTACAGGAGAGGTCGACAAGATCATCGATTTCTACGCTACCAACCAGAACAGTTCAGGTGAACTCATCACGACCGATCACAAAATATGGGTTGGCGGGGTGAAGCAGGAAACATCACCGGAATACTGGGAGTTCCCGCATTTCGGGGATTGACTGGACGCATCTCCCCATCGGCGACTGCATGAAGACATTTGGCGGTCCGCTTAGAAATCCATGGCTGACTAAGACCGAGGACAGACGCGAACTCATTGACCGGTAAGAATCGGCCATAACCGGGCTTTTTTGTGGATCCGGATCCCGACATCTTGGTCTGGAAAATCTGGCCAAGATTCGACATAGCCGCTCACCTGTCAGTCGGCTCTAGCTGATCTCTTGGCATGCCCAATCGATAGAGTTTACTTGGCGTGAATCAACCCAGTATGATTCAGTGAACAAACGCCTGACGGAGAAACGTTATGCACGTTGGAACAATCACAGCGGTTTTGTTGCTCTTGTTCTGTGAAACAACACTCGTGTACGCAGGAGGCGTCGAGCAATGAATGGGAGGCCCTGACCCACGAGTTCATGGATCTGTACCGGCAAGGAAGTTACGACCGCGCTGCTGCTGTCGCCAAGAAAGCGCTCGATGTGGCCGAACAGAATTTCGGCCCCTATCATCCCGCTGTAGCCACTAGTCTGACGAGTCTGGCAGAGGTCTACAGAGCTCAGCGTGACTACATCAAGGCCGTGCTACTCTACAATCGCGTGCTTGACATCGTGGAAAACGCGTATGGCCCAACCCATCCCAATGTAGCCATCATCCTGAACGATGTGGCAGACCTTCACAGAGTGCAGGGCGACTACGCCAAAGCCGAGCCGCCGTACAAACGCTCGCTTGACATCCGGGAAGATGCGCTGGGTTCGAACCACCCCGATGTGGCCACCAGCCTGAACAATTTGGCAGAGCTTTACAGAACTCAGGGCGACTACGCCAAGGCTGAGCCGCTCCACAAGCGTTCGCTAGCCATCCGGGAGAAGATTCTGGGTTCGGACCACCCCGCTGTGGCAACTAGCCTAAGCAATTTGGCATTGCTCTACCAAACCCAGGGGGACTACGTTAAAGCAGAGCCACTTCATAAGCACTCGCTTGACATCTTAGAAGAGGTGCTGGGCCCGAACCATCCCAATGTAGCCGTCGGCCTCAACAATTTGGGGGCCCTTTACGAGAACCAGGGCGACTACATCAAAGCAGAGCCACTCTACACGCGCTCGCTTGACATCCGGGAAAAGACACTAGGCTCCGATCACCCCGATGTAGCCACCGCTCTCAACAATCTGGCAGGGCTGCACAGAGCTCAGGGTGACTACACTAGCGCCCGATCACTTTACGTGCGCTCGGTTGACATCTTAGAAAAGGCACTGGGCCCAAACCATCCCAATGTGGCCAACGGCCTGAACAATCTGGCAGACCTTTACAGAGTTCAGGGCGACTACACCGAGGCCCGCCCGCTTTACACGCGCTCTCTTGGGATCTGGGAGAACACGCTGGGCTCGGATCATCCCAATGTGGCCAAAGGTCAGGGCAAGCTGGCAGACATTTACAGAGCTCAGGGCGACTACGACAAGGCGGAACCGATCTACAAGCGCTCGGCTGACATCTTGGAAAAGGCGCTGGGCCCCGATCACCCCGATGTGGCCACTGGTCTGAACAATCTGGCAGACCTTTACAGAGCTCAGGGGTACTACGCCATGGCAAAGCCGTTCTACGAGCGCTCGCTTGAGATCTGGGAAAAGGCGCTGGGCCCCGATCACCCCAATATGGCCACGGGCCTAAACAATCTGGGTGCCCTTTACGAGGATCAGGGCGACCATTCCAAGGCCGAGCCACTCTACAAGCGCTCACTAGCCATCCGGGAAAAGGCGCTGGGGTCCAATCACCCCGATGTGGCCACCAGCCTGAACAATCTGGCGCTGCTGTACAGAGCCACGAAGCGAACCAAGGATGCGGAGGAGTTAGAGCGGCGTGCGGCCGAGATTCGCCTGATGGAGCGATGATGCCATGGGGTCACCTGACCGTTGTTCCGTTACGTTCTAAAGCATCCCTGGAGCCTGATCGTCATGACCGGTATGGGTCGTAACCGGTGTTCCTGGTCACCTAGCCGAAATCAGTCTCCGTGTCCGATTCGGAGAAAAGCGGCGTTTTGGGCTGAGACATGTCTGCTTTGGAGCAACCAGAATCTGAAATATCCTGGTAAATGCTTGGTTATCCGGATCTGATTTGGGCAGCAAACAACACAGTCCGGTCATTTCTTGCTTGGTGTTCTGTATTATTACATCAATCTCTGGTTACTTCGTTGGCACCAGCCGCTCAAGCTCGCCTAGCCAGTTTAGGACAAGTACAATCTCTGACTTTTCTACGAATCGATATTTGACCATCAGAAACCTTTGGCCATCAGGTGCTAGGTCGTAAGAGAGAGTATCGTCTTCAAGATCGAATAATACGTGTGGCGTGTTGTAGTCGAAAGTCGCGCTGGTCTCGACACTCACTACCATCAGAGAGTCCTGCGCTAGATAGAACAACTCACGCCCATCCGGTGCCCACAGAGGCATTCTAAGGCCATCGCCTCTCGCTACTAGGTACTCACCCGAATTCACATCGGGAAATGGGCGCACTAAGATTTCTTGTTTACCGTTCTTACCATGTTCGTAAGCGATCCACTGTCCGTTGGGAGAGAGAACCGGATTCGATACCCAGGACTGGCTTTCGATTAGTATGTCGACCTGATGATCGCCTTGCATGGTCAAGCTACCAATACCGGTGCATTCATGCCATGAGGCCCGGCACTGGCTAAACAATAGTAATTCGCCGTTCTTGTACCAGGACGAAGGGTGCTGAGCACTTTGGTCAGTCGTTAGTCGATTGATCCTGCCGCTTCCGTCGGCTGCCTTCCAAAACAGATTCTGTCCGGCATCATCGGTGCTCATCGCGAATACAACTCGTTGCCCGTCCGGACTCCAGATTGGTGACGTGCTCTCTGCTTTGTCAAATTCAAACGGATCATCCGGTTTTTTTTGATCGAGTAGATCCAAGTGTCCCACTGATCATCCAATACAATGCGGTCTCCGTCTGGGGAGATGCGGGCGTTGGTGATTATCTGGTCCTGATGAGTCACGATAGTTTCGGTTCGTCCGGATCGATCCTTCCAGATCAATTCGCTCGAAGCACTGCGGATTGGCTCCGTCCAGTAAATCAAGGTGCCTTCATCTGAAATAGCGTACTCTACCGCATGTTGAATCGATTGGTACGCGCCTTCCACTACCGGTACTATCTCGCCGATTACTTTGCCTAAAGAGTGATCGAAAGCGGCGGCCCATATAGTGCTCCCTCGGGCGAACAGTAGATGGCCGCTGTAGGTCAGTTGGGGACTATGGCCTTCAAATAGTATCCTGGTTTCACCACTTTCAAGCGAGAGTAGCGCAATCTCAGATTGACGGGAACGCCAGTGGATAATGCAAAATATCGTGGGTCCACTCCTGGAATCGACGAATCCTGACGAATCCGTCGGCCATCGAGCGCTCAAAAGATTTGTCATTGACGATTCATATGCGGAACCTACATTTGGGGGCGTTCAACAGCTTGCTATCGCTGACGATGGCAACCGCATCATCTTTGCCGGACAAGGTGACGCCGGTAGGCAGATCTTTCTACGTTCTCTAGATTCGCTCGAGGCTGTACCCGTCAGATATGGCAACGCCCCGTTGGATGCGATCGCCAGCACCATTGAGTAGCTTGTTCCGATAGTCCGGGTCCGACAGCTCAAACCGCAAGATTGCCTGAACGGAACTGAGCGAGAGATCGATGCCTGAAGGAAGATCCGTCTCTTCTAAATGCACAGCGAGGAGGCGCCTGCCATGATCAATGGCATAGTGGACTTCACGCTCACAGTGGGCTGAAGCAACGGATCGAGGGGTTATGAAATAGGGGAAAAGGCCGGATCCATCAATGCGATCGGCCAGCTCCTTGTGCCATTTAGAACCCGGATTGATCCCCTCGTCATACCAGACATTGAAGCCTTGACCCTTCAACCACCGGATTTCCGGAAATACGGCCTCATTGTCTTCATGTGCGTAGGACACGAAGATGTAGGGCTCATCGCCTTGGTAGGCTGGAAATGGCCGTTCCATGCCTCATTCCTTATTATTCTTGGCCATTAACGTAGGGCCCAAGCTATTCAAAGCATGCGGTTCTCAGGCTGGCCTTCTGTCCAGGTATCAGATGACCGGAATTGGCACAGACGCGCTGCCGACCAGATTAGTCAAGACTACACTTGCTCAAATCGCATTTCCAATGCAAGCGGACATCTTAAACCGATCAGTTCTGGCATCTGCACCGACCGTTGGCTTGTGGAGTAGGTTCCGATTGTGCAACATCCCCGGCGTCCTGTTTTTCTGGAAATGCTACTGTGATAGGCTCGTACCATGGGTGACAACAAAGCCAATGAAATCGTATTTCCGGGTCACGAGTGGGACACCGCCGCGCCTGAGGAACACGGCCTTGATGCGGGCAAGATCAAAGCTGCAGCGACCGATATCTTTACCATCGACAAGCGCTACGGATTCCTGCTGGTCAAGGATGGCAAGATCCTGTATGAGATGTATAGGCGCGACGCGGCTGCCACCAACCACATTTTCTCGGTGACCAAGGGCCTCGGCGCTACCTTGGTCGGTATTGCACAGCAGCAGAAGTTACTGAACGTCAACGATTTGGTGAGCGAATGGCTGCCGGTTCACCATCCCGAGATTGCCGAGGGGGCAGAGATCCGTCACGTCCTCAATATGACCGCCAGCCGCACGCCTGTCGGCAGTTGGTGGCAGTACAACAGCGGTGAGATTCTCAATTCGATACCGGGTATTCTGTGGCTTGCCAGTGGCAGCACGCCTCATCAGTTCTATGCCGAGCAGCTTCGCAGACCTCTTGGGCTGGCGTTCGACTGGCCCTGCAACGAGCGTGGTTGGATCCAGATTGGAAGTCGTGGGCCGCTGCCGGTGATTGAAGCGACCCACCGGGATATGGCGCGCCTGGGCCATCTGTGGCTAAACCGGGGCAACTGGCGGGGAGAACAGATCGTCGACCCGCTATTCATTGACGAGGCATTGAAGCCGCCCTATCCGGAAGCCAACGGTGCCTATGGGTATCTCTGGTGGCTCAACTCAGATGAAGGAACCTGGCGGACTACTGGTGGCAACAGCAGTTCGGACAGTCGCTGGTTCCCCTATGCCCCCGCCAATGTGTACCTGGCTCTCGGCGCGAGAGGCAAGGTGATCGTGGTCGTGCCGGATCACAACGTCATCGTCGTTACCATGGGTGACACCCCTCAGGAACAGTCTGCAAACTACCTGGAAACGATCATGCGGGCTGTGTTCTCGTTTCTACCCCAATAGAGCGCCCGACCGTTCTCGGTTTGACCGGCCTCGTGGCAGTGACCAACCTCATCGAGTCTTCAAGTTCCGGAAGTTTGGTCTTCGATCATGTCCGGTTAGGGTCGATTCCGGGCAATCGCCAAACTCGACCAGCCAGAATCACTTGTCCGTTTCAGAATAAAGCGGTAACTTCGGGCGTCACCTCGACGGCCAACATATCTGTTATTGATGCCGCCAGTATAGTTTCGGTCCCATACGTACTTGCGTAGTAATGCATCATCTTGGTTCAACTATCAGGCAGTGGCGGTAACGTCAGCTTAGCAAGGGAGACATCGTCCAGGCCAACGTCGATGAGGGCTCGCTGGTACCGCGGATGGCTCTGGAACTCGGGAAAGGCATCGCCGCCAATATTATGTATCCAGAATAGGGCTGGACCGGATACCGAAGCAATCTTTTCGAAGCGCGTCAGGGCACCGTCCAGATCATGCTGAAGAAGGGCTACATACATCGTCGAGAAGTCTGGTCGATGTCCTTCCTCCGGCAGGGCGGCGAGGGCCGTCTTAACGCCAGTTCTATTCCCCTGTTCAAAAGACATTAATGCTTGGAAGAGTGGTCTCCAGATCTGAGCGCCAGGCCCCCACGCTGCTTCGCCTCGCACGATTTCTGACTGCAGACTGGTCATGTCACGACGCGTCCAGGCTACTGACGCCCTGCCAAGGCCAGATGGATAGCCGAGGCTCTCCCTCATCTCACAAACCTCAAGAGCTTCATCAAAGCGGCCCGCACTGGTGAGTGCGCGGCCTTTATTGAAGAGGGCCAATCCTGATATCGGATCGTTCCTGAGGGCCAGGTCGTAGACACGAATCGCCATCTCAAAGTGACCCAAGTCAGAAAGATGATTGGCCAAACTGTTGCAAAAGAAACCCTCACCGCACAGCCTGAAACCTTCATCAATTGCACCTTGATAGTCACGATCCGCCCGAAAGAGAAGGGAGGCCCCGAGACCCCTTACTCCCGCGTGATCAGGATCAAGTTTCCGAGCTTGTTCATACAATGACCTCGATTCGGCAAGTTTCTCTGGGTAAGGTGCAAGCCCAAAGGTGCCTAGGTTGGTATGTGCGAATGCAAGGGCGACGTAAGGTGGGACATAGCCAGCATCCAGGGCGATGGCCTTTTCCAGAGCCTGAATTGCATCATTGTATTCTCCACGTTGGCCGTGATGCCGACCCAAAAGAAATGCGTTGTGTGCTTCTACATTGTCGGTGGCTGGTGTCGCCTGGTCGGCGTTCACCAATTCTGTTTTCAATGCATAGAGGATATGTCGCGTGATCTCATCTTGGACCTCGAAAATATCCGTAAGCACACGATCATACTGTTGAGACCACAGGTGGGCACCGTCAGCGGCACTGTTTAACTGCGCGGTCACCCGAATCCGGTCACCTGATTTTCTTACACTTCCTTCCAATACATGAGTGACATCCAGTTGCTTGCCGATCTGTCTGATATCCAAATTCTGACCCTTGAATTGGAAAGAGGAAGTTCGAGCAATTACTTTGATCCCCGACAGTCTGACCAGGCCATTCAGAATATCCTCTGCCATCCCGTCACTAAAATACTCTTGTTCAGGGTCGCTGCTCACATTGACGAAGGGCAGGACGGCGATGGAAGGTTCTTCGGCGACTTGCGTGGTAGATTCTGCACTGCGTTCCTGTGGTGCATCTGTCACTGATTCAGGAGCGGTTGCCGGCGGGGATTCCTGTGCTGGTTTTGAATACAACAGAACCCCTACAGCCAGAATGGCCACAGCGACAAGACCTCCGGCGAACAGAATAGGTTTGGTGATACTGATGCCGGGCGCAGGTGATGCCGACTGTGAGTCTGCAACCGTTTGCCCAATATCGCTGGCAACATCTGCCCCTCGTACAGACGGTGCCAGGGGTCCGCTTGACGATTTGTCTGTGACCGCCTCGACCGGGGCGATGAGGCGGTACCCTCGTTTAGGGATGGTCTCGATATAGCTCGGGTGTATGGCATCATCTC